>Ga0209160_1000298_pt1 | contig 39189 bp, 44 predicted proteins | sample GraSoiAngelo_153_FD_186167 | JGI IMG/M metagenome (GOLD analysis project Ga0209160, IMG submission 186167) | Grasslands soil microbial communities from the Angelo Coastal Reserve, California, USA - 14_1009_12_40cm (SPAdes) (version 2) | ecosystem: Environmental > Terrestrial > Soil > Grasslands ...
CGGCAGCACGGATCCGAAGCAGATCATCCAGGCGGCGGGGTGTCTCGCCTGCCACAAGCTCGAGGGTCAGGGGCAGGTGATCGCCCCGGACCTCACGCACGTGGGCTCGCGGCGCGACGCCGATTCGATCCGGAGGAAAATCCTCGATCCCGCGTCGTCGATCACCCAGGGTTACGAGAAGTTCGCCGGCATCATGCCCAAGACGTTCGGCTCGATGATGAGCGCTTCCCAGCTCGAAGCGCTGGTCGAATACTTGGCGGGTCACAAGTGAGGCTCCCTGCCGGGGTCCGGCGCTATGCCGAGCATCCCTTCTGGCAGGCGGTCACGATCCTCGTCGTCGCCTACGTCGTGATCGTGTTCGTGATCCCGCTCCTGCCCGGCAGCGCCCTCGTCCCGAAGAGCGTCGTGCTGCAGTACATGGCGACCGTGCTCGTCGGCGTGCTGATCTACGTGAGCGACAACGAGGGGCGGTGGCACCGCTTCCAGGAGCCGATCCGGGCGATGCTCGTCGAGCGCCGCCTGAAGCTGGTGCGCGGCGGCGTGCTCGTCGCGGTGACCCTGCTCGTCGGCTGTTTCACGCTCGGCCAAGTGCGTACCACGGTGTCGGCGCCGCCCAATCTGCGCTCGATCCACCCGGCGCCGCCCGCCGACATCACGTTCCGGGGCAAGGCGATGACCCTGACGGGGCTCGAGAACCCGCTGCGCCACGAGGCGGACTCCCTCGCCGCCCACCTCGCCCTGGGGAAGCGCGTCTACTACGAGAATTGCCTCCCCTGCCACGGCGATCATCTCGACGGCCAGGGGCACTATGCCACGGCGTTCAACCCGCTGCCGGCGAACTTCCAGGACAACGGCACCATCGCGCAGCTCACCGAGAGCTTCGTGTTCTGGCGGATCGCCAAGGGCGGGCCCGGCCTGCCGCGCGAGGGCGCGCCCTGGAACTCGGCGATGCCGGTGTGGGAGGATTTCCTCAGCGAGCGCGAGATCTGGTCGGTGATCCTCTTCCTTTATGATCAGACAGGATGGAAGCCGAGGACCTGGGAGACCGAGAGCGGGAAAGGGGAAACGGGAAAGGAGAAAGGTGATGGTTAGCGGCCTTCTTCTGCTCGCGCTGCGAGCCGCACCTTTCCCCATTCCCCATTCCCCTTTCCCGCCGCAGGACACGACGAGAGGGAAAGCGGTCTACGTGAAATGGTGCGCCGGCTGTCACGGCGATAAGGGCGCCGGGGACGGGCCGGCGGCGTCCCGCATGCTGCCCCGGCCGCGCGATTTCACCGGCGCGATCTACAAGGTCCGCACGACCGCGAGCGGCCAGCTGCCCACGGACCAGGACGTGCTGCGCTCGATCGACGAGGGCCTCCCCGGCACGGCCATGCCTGCCTGGAAGGACCGCCTCTCGGAGCGCGAGCGGCGCGACGTGCTCGCCTATCTCAAGACCTTCTCGGCCTTCTTCCAGGACACGAGCCAGCACATCGTGCCCCTCACGTTCTCGAAGGAGCCGGGTGGCGCGACGAGCGCCGTGGCGCTGAAGGTGGGACGGCAGTTCTACGACTCGATCGGGTGCTGGAAGTGCCACGGCAAGGCGGGGCGGGGGGACGGCCCCTCCGCGCCGAGGCTCAAGACCGACCCCGGCGAGCCGATCTTCGCCGCAGACCTGCACGAGAACTGGCGGTTCCGGGGCGGCGCGGGAACGGCGGACATCTACCGGCGGCTCCGCACCGGGCTCGACGGCACGCCCATGCCGTCGTTCTCGGACCTGATCGACCAGAAGTTCCTCACCGACGAGCAACTATGGCGCGTTGCCCAGTACGTGCGGAGCCTGTCGCCGGAGCGGGCACCCGAGGTTCGCGACGTGATCCACGCCCCCCGCCTGCCGGGCGGGCTGCCGCGCTCGCCCGACGATTCCGCATGGGCCCGCGTCGAGCGCTACTGGTTCCCGCTGGTCGGCCAGGTGATCCGCAAGCCGCGCTGGTTCGCCCCCGCGGTGGCGGGGGTGTGGGTGCAGGCGGTGCACACGGCGGACTCGCTCGCCCTGCGCCTCGAGTGGGACGACCGCTCCGAGAGCCCCGACACGCCATGGCTCGAGTTCGAGCGGCGCGTGCTCGACCACGTGACGAGTGACGACTCGGTCCCTGCGCCCGCCGACCTCTGGCCCGATGGGATCGCGGTGCAGTTCCCACGCTCCATCCCCGCCGGGATGGAGCGGCCCTACTTTCTGATGGGCACGGCAACCGACCCCGTCTACCAGTGGCGCTGGACCAGTATGCCACGCCAGGCGGTGGCGGGGCTCGCCCGCGGGCTGAGCCGTTTCGACGTGCTCGGGGGAGGCAGCGCGCCCGGCGCAGGGGCGCGCTTCGCCGACGGCCAGTGGCGCCTCGTCCTCACGCGCGCCCTTGCGACTGCGGATACGGCAAACGAACTTCAGTTCGAAGCTGGCCGCGCTATTCCGGTCGCGTTCTTCGCCTGGGACGGCTCCAATGGGGAGCACGACACGCGGATGGCGGTCAGCGCCTGGTATTTCCTCGCCCTCGATCAGCCGACGCCGCCGCGAGTGTATCTCTCTCCGGTGGTCGCCATGGCCGTGACTCTCGGACTCGGCATGCTGGTGGCGGTGCGCGCTCAGCGGCGGGCAGGCGCGGGGGGGGACGGGGGCGGGCGCAGCCGGGCATGAGGGGTATATCGCACGAGGACTTCCAAGGAGGCACGATGCGTAAGTTCGGTTCCCTAGCGGCGGTCGTGGCGGCGGTGTTGGTCGTGGCGCTCGCCGCCTGGACGCGGCAGCCGGCGGGCAACGCCCAGGGCGGGGCTACGGTCACGGGGAAGGTCAAGTTCACCGGGGCGAAGCCCACCAATCCCCCGATCGACATGACCGAGGAGCCGAAGTGCAAGGCGAAATACACGACGACGCCCACCAGGGAGACGGTGGTCGTCAACCCGAACGGCACACTGGCCAACGTGTTCGTGTACGTGAAGTCGGGGCTGCCCGCGAGCGCCAAGTATGAGACGCCCAAGACCGCGGTCCTGATCGACCAGGACGGGTGCCATTATCGCCCCCATGTCCTCGGCATCATGGTCGGGCAGACGCTGGAGATCAAGAACTCCGACGGGATCCTCCACAACATCAAGGCGAAGGGCGTGAAGAACCGCCCCTTCAACATCAGCCAGCCGACGACCATGACGTCGACCCGCACGTTCAGCGCGCCCGAGGTGATGGTGCCGCTGGAGTGCAACGTGCACGGCTGGATGCAGGCCTATCTCGGCGTCCTGCCCCATCCCTTCTACGCCATCACGGGCGCGGACGGCAGCTTCACGATCAAGGGCCTGCCGCCCGGGACCTACACGATCGAGGCCTGGCACGAGAAGTACGCGACCCAGACCGCGACGGTCACCATCGCGGGGACGGAGAGCAAGACGCAGGACTTCACTTTCGCCGCCAAATAGGAGACTCGGTCATGCATTGGTGGCTGCCGCTGAAGGGCTCCACGTTCGCGGGCGAGATCGACGGCCTGTTCCTCGCGATCCTGATCATCACGGGGATCGCGTTCGTGATCGTGGAGCTGGGGCTCTTGTGGTTCGTCGTGAAGTACCGCGCCCGGCCGGGGCGCAAGGCCTACTACACTCACGGCAGCACGCGGGCCGAGGTGATCTGGACCGCGATCCCCGCGGTGACGATGGTGGCGCTGGGGCTGATCTCGAACCATTACTGGGTGAAGATCAAGGGTCGGAACAGCGTGCCGCCGAACGCGTACCCGATCGCGATCCACGCGAAGCAGTTCGAGTGGCAGGTGACCTACCCGGGACCCGACGGCCGGCTCGGCACGGCCGACGACTTCGAGGTCCGCAACCAGCTGCACGTCCCGGTCGGTCGGCCGGTGGTCATCCACCTCACGTCCGAGGACGTAATCCATTCCTTCTTCGTGCCGGTGTTCCGCGTGAAGCAGGACGCGGTGCCGGGGATGAACATCAACGTGTGGTTCCAGGCCACGGTGCCCGGGACGTACGAGCTCGGCTGCGCGGAGCTCTGCGGCCTGGGTCACTACCGCATGCGGGCGCAGGTCTTCGTGCACACTCAGGAGGAGTTTGACGCCTGGATGAAGCAGGCGGCCAAGGGAGGTGCGACGTCATGACCACCGTAGCCGCGACGTCCCACGTCGCACACGCGCATCACGACGACCGGAGCTTCGTCCGGAAATACATCTTCTCGACCGACCACAAGATCATCGGGATTCAGTTCCTGTTCGTGAGCCTCTTCTTCCTGCTGGTCGGCGGGCTCCTGGCGATGCAGATGCGCTGGCAGCTGGCCTTCCCTGGGAAGCCGATGCCGGGCGGCGGGATCCTCCCCGACACGATGGCGCCGGGCGGGGTGCTCTTGCCCGAGTATTACATCCAGCTCGTGACCATGCACGGCACGTTCATGGTGTTCTTCGCCATCATGCCGCTGCTCGTCGGCGTGTACGCCAACTTCCTGATTCCGTTGAAGATCGGCGCCCACGACATGGCGTTCCCGCGCATCAACATGGCGTCGTTCTGGAGCGCCCTCCTGGCGGGCCTGATCATGCTCGCCGGCTTCTTCGTGCCCGACGGGGCGCCGCGCGCGGGATGGACGTCCTACGCGCCGCTGTCGGCCCGGCCCGACCTGTCGGGCGCCTCCTACGGCCAGATGCTGTGGTGCATCTCGCTCGTGTTCCTCGGGCTGTCGTCGATCCTCGGGTCGCTCAACTACATCACGACCATCATCAACAACCGCGCCCCGGGGATGACCTGGTTCCGTATGCCGCTCTCGGTGTGGGCGCTGTTCATCACGGCGATCCTGGGCCTGCTGGCGCTGCCCGTGCTCTCGGGCGCCGTGATCATGCTGCTGTTCGACCAGACGATCGGGACGCACTTCTTCGACCCGGTGGCGGGCGGCCAGGCCCTGTTGTGGCAGCACCTGTTCTGGTTCTTCGGCCACCCGGAGGTCTACATCCTGATCCTCCCCGCGATGGGGATGGTGTCCGACATCATCGCGAACGGGAGCCGCAAGCCCATCTTCGGCTACCACTCGATGGTGTTCGCGATCGTGGCGATCGCGTTCCTCGGGTGGATCGTGTGGGGCCATCACATGTTCATGAGCGGCATGAACCCGACGCTGGGCTCCTCGTTCATGGTCTCCACGCTGATCATCGCCGTGCCCTCCGCGATCAAGACGTTCAACTGGATGGGCACGATGTGGCGCGGCAACCTGCGCTTCCACGTGCCGATGCTGAACGCCGTCGCGTTCGTCGCGATGTTCGTGATCGGCGGGCTGTCGGGGATCTTCATGGCGGCGACGCCAGTGGACATGTTCATCCACGACACCGCTTTCATCGTGGCGCACCTCCACTACGTGCTGTTCGGCGGCAGCCTATTCGCCCTGTTCGGAGCGATCACGTATTGGTATCCGAAGATGTTCGGGAAGCTGATGAGCGAGCGGTGGGGCAAGGTGCATTTCTGGCTCACGTTCCTCTTCTACAATTGCACCTTCTTCCCGATGCACATCCTCGGCATGGCGGGGGAAATGCGACGGATCTACGACCCGTCGCAGTACACCTTCTTGCAGCCCTACCAGCCAATGAGGGTCTTCATCACCGTCAGCGCGTACCTGTTGTTCGCGACGCAGCTCATCTTCTTCGTGAACTTCTGGTGGAGTCTGTTCAAGGGTAAGAAGGCGCCGCAGAACCCCTGGGAGGACAACGGGCTCGAGTGGTCGCTCCCCGCGCCGGCGCCCCACGGCAACTGGGAGACGGTCCCGACCGTGTACCGCGGGCCGTACGAGTTCAGCTCGCCCCAGGTGCCGGAGGATTACCTGCCGCAGTACCGGAAGCTGCCCACCGACCGTGAGCCGGCGCGCGCGCCGGTCGCGGGCCACTAGCCCGGAAGGGGGTCGACCCGATGGCGCACGCGACCGCGACCGTCGACATGATGCATCCGCCGGCTCCTGCCGAGCGGGGGCTGGATGTCTACAACAACAAGCTCGGGATGTGGGTGTTCCTGGCGTCGGAAGTGATGTTCTTCACGGCGCTGATCGGCTCCTACATCATCCTGCGCTTCAGTGCACCGGGGGCGTGGGCGCCGCCGGGCAAGGTGCTGAACGTCCCGGTCACCGCGTTCAACACGTTCCTGTTGATCTGCTCCAGCATGACGATGGTGAAGGCGTACGCCGCCGTCGCCGACGGCCAGACGCACTTCCTCCGGTTCCGGCCGTTCTCGGGCGGCCTGAAGTTCTGGATGCTGGCGACGATCATCGGCGGCGCGATGTTCGTGGGCGTCCAGGCCTACGAGTACACCCACCTGGTGCACCACGGCTTCTTGCCGAGCGGCGCCCGCGAGGGGAGCGAGGTGGCCGAGCTCGTGGCCAGCGGCGTCGTCCCCGCGGCGACCATCGGCCTGTACGGCTCGACGTTCTACACGATGACGGGGTTCCACGGCTTCCACGTCACCTGCGGCGTCATCTCGATGACGTACCTGTACGTCACGAAGGCGCTGCGGGGGAAATACTCGCGGTACGACTACCGCGGGGTCGAGGTGATCGGCCTGTACTGGCACTTCGTGGACCTGGTGTGGATCATCCTGTTCACCATCGTCTACCTGATCTGAGGAGCCCATGGAGACGGCGCACCGGCAGCATCCCAACTACGTGCTCATCTGGGTGTACCTCGCCATCCTCACGGCGATCGAGATCGGGGTGGCGTTCATGTCGCACCTGCCGAAGCAGATCATCATCCCGGCCCTGGTGTTTTTCGCTCTCTGGAAGGCGCTGCTGGTGGCGCTGTATTTCATGCACCTCAAGTTCGAGCCGCGGAAGCTCCTGATCCTCGCGATCGTCCCGTTGCCGCTCGCGGCGATCTTCGTGCTCGCCGCCATGTCGGAGCACGTTTGGTAGCGTTCCTCGAGCTGACGAAGCCCCGTATCACCCAGCTGGTGCTGCTCACCGCGGCCGCCGGGTTCTACCTCGGCGCCCGCGGCACCGTGGACTTGGGGCTGCTCGCCCATACCCTGCTCGGCACCGCGCTCGTCGCGGCCGGGACCAACGCCTTCAACCAGCTGCGCGAACGCGACGTGGATGCCCGCATGCGGCGGACGCAGGGCCGGCCGCTGCCCTCGGGCCGCGTCACCCCGCGCGCCGCGGGGGCGTTCGCCGGAATCATCTCGCTCGCCGGCGTGGCCTCTCTCGCCTGGAAGGTGAACCTGCTCACGGCGGGGCTCGCCACCCTCACCCTCGCGAGCTACGTGCTCCTGTACACGCCGCTCAAGCGCAAGACGTCGCTCAACACGCTCATCGGCGCGGTGCCGGGCGCGCTGCCGATCGTCGGCGGGTGGACTGCGGCGGGCGGGGACCTGGGGCCGGCCGTGCTGGCGCTGTTCTGGATCCTGTTCCTGTGGCAGCTGCCGCACTTCCTCGCCCTCGCCTGGATCTACCGCGACGATTACCGCCGCGGCGGGCTCGCCATGCTCAGCGTCGCCGACCCGGAGGGTCATGCCATCGCGCGGATGACGCTCGCCTACGCCGCCGCCCTCGTCCCGGTCAGCCTCGTGCCGACCCTGCTCGGAGTCACCGGGCCGCTGTATTTCTTCGGCGCGCTCGCGCTGGGGCTCGCCTACGCCGGCGTGTCGGCGCGGATGAGCCCCGCCCCCACGACGGCGCGCGCCTGGCGGCTGTTCCTCGTCTCCATCGTCTACCTGCCGGCGCTCTTGACCCTGATGGTGCTGGACAAGGTGGCCGCCTAGGCGGCGTATGATCCCGTTTCACCGCCTTCTGATCTCGACCGCCATCGTGTTCTGCGCCGGCTTCGCCGTATGGGCGGCGTCGAGCTACCGCAGCAGCCACAGCGGGGGGATGCTCGCGCTGTGCCTCGCCTTCGTCGTCGCGACGGCCGCGCTCATCTACTACCTGCGCCACCTCAACCGCTTTCTCGGCCGATGAGCATGGAGCTCATTTATTTCTGGAGCGCCGTGCTGATCGCCCTTACACCGGTGCTCATCTTCGGGGGGATCGCCGCGTGGATCGGGCGGAAATACCTGCGGGAGCGGAAGCTCCGGGAAGAGGAGCGGGGAGCGGGGCGTTAGATTGCGTGGCATGAACTCGCAGCCTTCCGAGAAACGTCAGGCGGTCCGCTTCGCCTTCTACAAGCTCGACGGCGCGTGGCGGCGGCTGCCCGCCGACCGCCAGGCCGCCTCGAAGCTCGAGTTCGGCGAGGTGATCGAGAGCTTTCACGGGCGGCTGCTGCTGCGGCCCTACGGCCTCGTGGGCATCCGCGGCGACTGCGACTTCCTGCTGTGGCAGGTGGCCGAGAACCTGGACGCCCTGGTGGCGCTGCAGACGGCGCTCAACCGCACCGACCTCGGCGCCTACCTCGGGCTGCCCTACAGCTATCTCGCGATGACGCGACGCTCGATCTACGAGTTCCCCGAGGACCCGAATGCCCCGTCGCGCCTCGTCATTCGCCCCAGCGACGCCCGCTACCTGTTCGTCTATCCGTTCGTCAAGACACGCGCGTGGTACGGCCTGCCCAAGCCCGAGCGGCAGCGCATGATGGACGAGCACGTCCGCATCGGCCGCAAGTATCCGTCGATCCGGCTCAACACGACCTACTCGTACGGGCTCGACGACCAGGAGTTCATCGTCGCGTTCGAGGGCGACGAGCCCGCGGAGTTCCTGGACCTCGTGATGGAGCTGCGCGAGAGCGAGGCGTCCTCCTATACGTTGCGCGACACGCCCACCTTTACCTGCGTTCAGATGTCGTTGTGGGACATGCTCGACACGTTGGGAGGCGCGGGGTCGGTGCAGGCGGTGGCGCGACGCCCGGCGCGAGCGGACGGGTTCACGCCGGTGGCCACGCTCCCCGAACTCCCCCCCGGCACCGGCAAGCGCGTGTACGCGGCGGGCGAGGCGGTCGCGCTCTTCAACGTGAACGGCTCGATCTACGCGATCTCGAACCGCTGCACCCACGCCCGCGGGAGCCTCTCCGAGGGAACCGTGGACCCGGCCAGGTGCGCCGTGACCTGCCCCTGGCATGAAGGCGTGTTCGCCCTCGAGACGGGGCAGGTGCTCGCCGGCCCGCCGTCGCTGCCGGTGCCGACGTATCAGGTCAAGCTCGAAGGCGAGACGGTCCTGATCGGGCCGGCCGGGGCGCACGAGCCGACGGTTGCTCCCCGCTCCTGACGACAGCCCCTTCCTGAAGGCCTGCCGCCGCGAGCCCACCGACCGGACGCCGGTGTGGTTCATGCGGCAGGCGGGCCGTTTCCTGCCGGAGTACCGTGCGCTGCGGGCAAAGCACGACCTGCTCGAGCTGTGCCACGAGCCGGAGCTGGCGGCACAGGTGACCCTCCTGCCCGTCGCGCGGCTGAACGTCGACGCCGCGATCATCTTCGCCGACATCCTGCTGCCGTTCGAGCCCCTCGGGCTGGGTCTGTCCTTCACGGCGGGCGAGGGACCACACATCGCGCACCCGATCCGCGACGCCGCCCGGGTCGCCGCCCTGCCCCGCGCGGACCCCGAGCGGGACCTTTCCTACGTGCTCGCAGCGGTGCGACTCGCGGCGCAGGCTCTCCCGCCCGGCGTGCCGCTGATCGGATTCGCGGGGGCTCCATTCACGCTCGCGAGTTACGCGATCGAAGGCGGGGGCTCCCGCAGCTTCGCCCGCACCAAACGCTTCATGCACGGCGAGCCCGCGGCCTGGCACGCGCTGCTGGGCCAGTTGGCTGACCTCGTGGGCCGCTACCTCGCCGCGCAGGCCGGCGCGGGCGCGCGGGCGCTGCAGCTGTTCGACAGCTGGGTGGGCTGCCTCTCGCCCGCCGACTACCGCGAGTATGTGCTGCCGCACAGCCGCCGCGCGCTCGACCTCGCCGGGGCGACGGGTGTCCCCGTGATCCACTTCGGCACCGACACCGCCACGTTCCTTGAGGACTTCGCCGCGGCGGGGGGCGACGTCATCGGCGTGGACTGGCGCATCCCGCTCGACGAGGCGTGGCGCCGGATCGGCGCGCGGGCGATCCAGGGGAACCTCGACCCCGCGGCCTTGCTGGCGCCCCGCGCCGTGCTCGCCGAGCGGGTGCGCGACGTCCTGGCCCGCGCCGGGCGGCGGCCCGGACACATCTTCAATCTCGGGCACGGCGTGCTCCCCGAGACGCCGGTCGAGGCCGCGCAGGCGGTCGTCGAGCTGGTGCATGGCTGCTGAGCGCTGCGCCGTCCTGCTGATGGCCTACGGGGGGCCGGGCAACCTCGACGAGGTCGAGCCCTACCTGCTGGACGTGCGCGGGGGACGCCCCACGAGCCCCGAGCTGGTGGAGGAGATCCGGGGCCGCTACGCGCGCATCGGCGGCGGCTCCCCGATCCGCCGACTGACGGAGGCCCAGGCCGCGGGCTTGCGCCGCGCGCTGGGGTCGGAGCTGCCGGTGTACGTGGGGATGCGGCACTGGCATCCCTACATCGCGGAGACGATCGAGCGGATCGTGGCGGACGGCCGCCGGCGCCTCGTCGCCATCGCCCTGGCACCGCACTACTCCGCCATGAGCGTCGGCGCGTACGAGCGGAAGCTAGCGGACGCGGCGGCGGGGCGGCTCGACGTCGCGATGGTGCGGCGTTGGGGCGACCATCCCATGTTCCTCGACGCCGCGGCGGCGCGCCTGCGCGACGCGCTGGCGCAATTTCCCGATCCCGCCCGAGTGCCGGTGATCTTCACCGCGCACAGCCTGCCGCAGCGCATCCTGGCGAACGGCGATCCCTATCCCGACGAGTTGCGCGCGAGCGTCGCGGCAGTGGTCGAGCGCCTCGGGCTCGCGCGCTGGCACCTGGCCTTCCAGAGCGCCGGGGCGACGCCCGAGCCCTGGCTCGGCCCGGACGCGGGCGAAGTACTGCGGGCGCTCGCGGCCGAAGGTGGCCGCGAGGCGCTCGTCGCGCCGATCGGCTTCGTGTGCGACCACGTCGAGATCCTGTACGACGTGGACGTTGAGTACCGAGCGCTGGCCGCGCGACTGGGCATGCGCCTCGAGCGCACGGCCTCGCTGAACGATGACCCCCTTCTCATCGCGTGCCTCGCGGATCTCGCGCGCCGCGCCGCGTCCGACCGCGGATGGCGGTGACGGCCGTGACGACGGTCGCCATCGTCGGCGCCGGGATCGCGGGGCTCGCCGCCGCCTGGGAGCTCAAGCGGGCGGGCGTGGCGGTGACGCTGCTCGAGAGCGAGCGGCGGGCCGGCGGCATGATCGTCACCGAGCGGCGAGACGGCTTCCTCGTGGAGGGGGGCCCGGATGGGTTTCTCGCGGCGGAGCCCGATCTTCCCGCGCTCGCGCGCGAGCTCGGCATCGCCGACCGGCTGGTGGATCCGCTGGCGCGGGGCGCGGCGGTGTGGACGGGAAGCCGATTCGAGCCACTCGCCGAGGGGAGTGCGGCGGCGCTGCTCGGGATCGAGGTTCGCGGGGAGGACCTAGGCGCGGGATTTCGCAGCTTCGCCGGCGGGATGGCCGTGGTCGTGGAGGCCCTCGTCGCGCGGCTCGGCCCCGCGATGCGGGCTGCCGCCGGAGTCTCGGCGATCAGTCCGTCGGCACGGGGCTACCGCCTGACGCTCCCCGGGGGTTCGGCCGTGGATGCCGACGGCGTGATCCTCGCGCTGCCGGTGTTTGCCGCCGCCCGGCTGCTGGCCGCCCTCGGCTTGTCGCCCGCGCGCGCACTGGGGGAGGTGGTCTACCAGCCAAGCGTGACCGTATCGCTCGCGTATCGCAGCGACCAGCTAGGGAAGCCGCTCGAGGGGACCGGATTCGTGGCGGCCGCGGCCGCGCCGGGCGCGGTCCGGGCCTGCACGTACGCCTCGGCCAAGTACCCGGGGCGCGCGCCGGCCGGGCACATGCTGCTGCGCGCGTTCCTCGCGCCGTCCGATGGCGAGCCGGGGGCGCTGGCGCATGCCGAGCTCGCGCCGCTGCTCCGGATCACCGGGGCACCGCTCTGGACGCGCGCGTTTCACTGGCCGCACGGCTTGCCCCGCTACGAGGCCCACCACGCTGCGCGCGTCGCCCGGGTGCGGGAGCGCCTCGCGCGCCTCGCTCCCATCGCGATTGCCGGGGCGGGGTGCGACGGGGCGGGCATGTCGGCGTGCGTGCGGTCGGGGAGAGAGGCGGCGCGACTGATACTGCGCAGAATGGGCGGACGGGCGGACTGACGAAACGGGATGTGTGGCCGAGCCGCGAGTTTACTCGCGCGTTCCCAGCAGCCGCTTCGCCTCTTCGAGGATCCGCCCCACAGTCAGGCCGAGCTCCTGATAGATTCGCTGGTAGGGCGCGGACGCCCCGAATCGCTCGATCCCCAACACCACGCCCTTGTCGCCCACCCAGCGGTACCACGACTGCGGTGCCGCGGCCTCGACGGCGATGCGCAGCGGCACGGACGGCGGGAGCACGGCGTCCCGGTAGTGCTCGGGCTGCTTGGCGAAGAACTCGAGACACGGCATCGAGACAGCTCTTGGCTTTTGGCCGTTGGTCTTCAGCTGCTCGTAGGCAGCGAGAATCAGCTCTACCTCGGAACCCGTCGCCATCAGAATGATGTCCGGCTTTCCGCCCGGCGCGTCGGCCAGCACGTAGCCACCGAGGCGCAGCCCGTTCGCTGGTGCGTACTTCGTGCGGTCGATCACTGACGCCTTCTGGCGCGTCAGCACGAGCGCGACGGGGCCGCCGCGGTGCAGCATCGTGGCGCGCCAGGCCTCGACCACCTCCGTCGCGTCGGCGGGACGGATCACGGTCAGGTTGGGGATCGCGCGCAGGCTCGCCAGGTGCTCGATCGGCTGGTGCGTGGGGCCGTCCTCACCGAGGCCGATCGAGTCGTGCGTGAAGACGTAGATCGGCCTCATTTGCGTGAGCGCGGCGAGCCGAATCGCCGGCCGCATGTAATCGGAGAAGATCAGGAACGTGCCGCCGTACGGGATGAACCCCCTGTGCAGCGCGATCCCGGTCAGGACCGCACCCATGGCGTGCTCACGCACGCCGAAGTGGAAGTTGCGCTCGCTGTAGCGCCCGGCGGCGAAGTCGCCGGAGCCCTTCAGCTGCGTGTTGTTCGAGCCCGTGAGGTCCGCCGAGCCGCCGATCAGCTCCGGCAATTGCGGCGCGATGGCGTTCAGCGCCCTGCCCGAGGCGGCGCGCGTCGCGAGTGCGCCGTCCTGGGGCGTGAACACCGGAAGATCGGCGTCCCATCCGTCCGGGAGGCGTCCCGCGAGCCGCCGCTCGAGCTCCGCCGCGAGATCGCCGTGGGCTTTGCGGTAGGCGTCCCACCGCTTGCGCCACTCGGCCTCGAGTCGCGCGCCGCGCTCTCGGGCTCGACGCCAGTGCGCGAGCGCCTCCGCGGGCACATGGAACGGCTCGAGCGAGGGCCACCCCAGGTTCTGTTTGGTGCGCTTGACCTCGTCGGCGCCGAGCGGAGCACCGTGAGCCTCGGCCGTGTCTTGCTTGCCCGGGCTGCCGAAGGCGATGTGCGTGCGCACGATGACGAGCGACGGCCGATCGGTAGTGCGGCGCGCGGCGGCGAGCGCGGCGTCGAGCGCTGCCAGATCGTTCCCGTCCGAGACCCGTTGCACGTGCCAGCCGTAGGCCTCGAAGCGCTTGGCGGTGTCGTCCGAGAAAGCGAGGCTCGTGTCGCCGTCGATCGTGATGTGGTTGTCGTCGTAGATCCCGATCAGCTTGCCGAGCTTCAGGTGCCCGGCGAGTGAGCACGCCTCGTGGGAGAGGCCTTCCATCAGGTCGCCGTCCGACGCGACGAAGTAGGTGCAGTGGTCGACGACCGCGTGCCCCGGGCGGTTGAACAGCGCGGCGAGCTGCGCCTCGGCGATCGCCATCCCCACCGCGTTGCCGACGCCCTGCCCCAGGGGTCCCGTCGTGGCCTCGACCCCCGGGGTCACGCCGTGCTCGGAATGCCCCGGCGTCCGGCTCCCCCACTGCCGGAACTGCTTGAGGTCGTCGAGCGTCAGGTCGTAACCCGCGAGATAGAGCGCGCTGTACAGCAGCACGCACGCGTGACCGCAGGAGAGCACGAACCGGTCGCGGTCCGGCCAGTCGGGGTTCGCGGGGTTGCAGCGCAGATGCTTCTGCCACAACACCCAGGCGAGGGGCGCGAGCGCCATCGCCGTCCCGGCGTGGCCCGAGTCCGCCTGCTGCACCGCGTCCATGGCGAGGGCGCGGACGGTGTTGATGCAGAGCTGCTCGAGATCGGTGTGGCGGGCCGGGGGGGCGGGGGCCTCGCTCCTGCGCCCGGTCACAGCAGCCCCGACTTGGCCGCCTGCCACAGATGCACCAGGCGGTCGAAGCCGTTGACGAGGATGTCCACCTGCTGCGGGCTCGCGCTCGCCTGCGCGGCCGTCTTCAGCTCCTCGCAGATCCGCGGCATCTCCTTGCGGCCCTGCTTGGCGCTTTCCACGGCGATCTGGTCGAGCAGGTCGAGGATCTTCTGCCGCATGGCCTCGTCCTTGGGGACCTGCCACAGGTAGTCGGCGGCCTCCTTTCCCTCGGTGCACAGCTTGCCGAGTGTGTCCAGGAGCGGCGGCTGGGGGCGTCGGCGTTGCTCGGTCATGGGGAAAATCTAATGCGCAGCGCGAAGTTCGGAGTGCGGAGTGGGCGCAACGGATTAGATTGCGGGTCCTATGAGCAAGGTCGAGCCGCGCCGCGACGAGCGCGCCCCCGCCCCGGCGCCGAGCGCCACGGACGCCCCGGGGCCGGCGCCGCGGCAGCGTCTGCGGGAAGAGCTGATCGGGTGGGCCAAGTCGCTCGCGGCGGCGGTGCTGATCTGGATCGTGCTCCGCTCCTATCTGATCGAGGCGTTCCGCATTCCGTCGGCGAGCATGGAGAACACGCTGCTCGTGGGGGACTTCCTGTTCGTGGACAAGGCGGCCTACGGCGGCGAGCTCGAGATCCCGCTCACCGGCGTCCGGCTGCTGCCGGTGCGGGGCTACAGCGAGCCACGACGCGACGGCATCGTCGTGTTCCGATCGGTCGAGGACTCGACGCCCAATCTCAACATCGTGAAGCGCGTCATCGGCGCCCCGGGGGACACGCTGCGCATGGCGCGCGACACGGTGTACCGGAACGGGCAGCGCCTCGACGAGCCGTACGCGCTGCATCTCGTCGGGCTCATGGTGCGCGAGGACGAGTTCCGGCTGCGGCAGATCCGGGCGTGGCAGCTGCCGAGCTACGTCGGCCGCGATCCGGCGTCCTACCGTCCCACGACGCACGATTGGGGGCCGATCGTCGTCCCCGCGGCGCACTACTTCGTGATGGGCGACAACCGCGACGAATCCTACGACAGCCGCTTCTGGGGCTTCCTGCCGCGCAACCACATCGTGGGACGGCCGCTGTTCATCTACATGAGCATCGCCCGCGACCCGCTGCGTATCCGCTGGAATCGACTGTTGCGACGGCCGTCGTAAGGCCCCCCCGGCGCTTGACGGGCCTCCGCCGGGCGATTAAAACCCCTTCGCTGGCGGAGACCCTTGCTTCGGGTTATCTCATCGCAGTTCGACCTTCAACGGAGGTGGGTATGAGGCACTGGGCTGGATGGTACGCGGCTCGAGCGGCGGTCACGCTGGTCGCGGCGACGGCGTGCTCGCCTGGGGGCGGGGGTGGCGGGGGTGGGGGTGGGATGGCCGGCGGGTGGGATGGCCGGCGGTGGGATGAAGATGGGACCGTCGCCGAACACGATGGTGACGGGCGACATGCTGCAGAAGGCCGCCTCGAGCGGCGACTGGCTCATGTACGGCCATAACTACTGGAACAACCGGTTTTCTCCGCTCAGTGCGATCAACACGTCGAACGTGAAGAACCTGGTGCCGCGCATGGTGCTGCAGACGGGCACGGAGAAGCTCGGCAGCTTCGAGACGACGCCGGTCGTGGTCAACGGGATCATGTACGTGACGACGCCCGTGACGCCGACCAACGACGTGATCGCCTACGACCTGCGCCAGGGCGGCAAGGCCCTGTGGCGCTATACGCACAAGACGGGCCAGAACTCGTTCGGCGTCGCCTGCTGCGGTCCGAACAATCGCGGCGTCGCGGTGGCGAACGGAGCGCTCTTCCTGGGGACCCTCGACGGACAGCTCATCGCGCTCGACCAGCAGACCGGCAAAGAGAAATGGGCGACGCAGGTGGGCGACCCCGCGCAGCAGACCGGCAAAGAGAAATGGGCGACGCAGGTGGGCGACCCCGCGTCGGGCTACACCGAGACGATGGCTCCGCTCGTGATCGGCGACAAGGTGATCATCGGAACCTCGGGCGCCGAGTACGGCATCCGCGGCTTCGTGAAGGCCTACAACGCCGCCAACGGCCAGCTCGCGTGGACCTGGTACACCCTGCCCGCGCCCGAGGACGGCGGCTGGTGGGGCAAGTGGTCCAAGGCGACGTGGGAGGGCGAGGACCTGCACCGCGACATCGCGAAGGAGAAGGCCGACTCCGCCAAGCACAAAGACGCCTGGAAGACGGGCGGCGGCTCGATGTGGATGACGCCGGCCTACGATGCCGACACGAAGACGCTGTATGTGGCGATCGGCAACCCGTCGCCCGACCTCGACGGCTCGATCCGCCCGGGGGACAACCTCTGGACCGAGAGCGTCGTCGCCATCGACGCCACCACCGGGAAGTTCAAGTGGGGCTACCAGGAGGTGCCGCACGACGTGTGGGACCTCGACGCGGTGAGCCCGCCGGTGATCGCGATGGTGGGCGGCACGAAGGCGGTCGTCGAAGCGGGCAAGACGGGCTGGGTGTACGTCCTCGACGCGGGGACCGGGAAGCTCATCCGCAAGAGCGAGGCGTTCGTGCCGCAGGAGAACATGTTCGCCCAGCCGACGGCTAAGGGCGTGCGGATGTTGCCGGGCGCGAACGGCGGCGAAGAGTGGTCGCCTATCGCGGTCCATCCGGACCTGGCCTACGCGTTCACGGTGGGCCTGCACCAGCCGATGAACTACATCACCCACTACGCCCCCTATGAGAAGCCGCGGCTGTGGCTGGGGAGCGCTTTCGTGGCGATCGCGGGCGAGGCGCAGTGGGGCAACGTGACGGCGATCGATCTCGCCACCGGCAAGAAGGTGTGGCAGGTGAAGACCGAGCAGCCCATGATGGGCGGCGCGACCGCGACCGCGGGCGGCCTCGTCTTCACTGGCGAGGGCAACGGCTGGTTCAAGGCGTACGATGCCAAGACCGGCAAAGTGCTGTGGCAGTATCAGTGTGGCGCCGGCGTCAACGCCGCGCCCTCCGTGTTCTCCGTGGACGGCGAGCAGTTCGTCGCCGTGGCGGCGGGAGGCAACTTCCAGCTCCACTTCCCGCTGGGCGACGCGGTGTTCGTGTTCGGCATGCCGAAGGCCGGCTCCTGACGGCTGCGGCGGTTCGCCCCGCAGACTTCCCCCGGGCGACATCGCCCGGGGGAAGCCGTTCTGGAGAGGTGCAATGCCCGAGTCCGTCATGAAGGAAGTGGTCATGGCGCTGGTCGCGCTGGTCGCCGCCGGGGGACGCTCCAAGAGCGGGGCCGCCGCCGCGGCGCAGGCGCCCGCGGCGGAGCCCCGAGTGATCGAGTCCGGCAAGATCGATCCGGCCTGGTTGTCCTACGATGTCGCCACGAAGACCCTGAACTTCCACCTCATCGCGGGCCTGACGGGGCTCAACGGGGCGCTCAATTTCAACGGGTTCCGGGACGGCGGGCTGACCCTGACGGTCCCCAGAGGCTGGAGGGTGGCGATCCAGTTCACGAATCACGACGGGATGTTGCCCCATTCCGCCGAGGTGATCCCCGCAACCAAGCCTGTCCCAACAGGGCCCGTCCCGCCTGCATTTGACGGTGCTTTCACGGTTACGCTGGCGCAGGGGCTCCCCCCCCTCGGGGAGGACGGTATGCGGTTTATTGCGGATAGGGTGGGGTCCTTCCTAATATTCTGCGGGGTTCCGGGCCATGGGGCGGCCGGTATGTGGGTCCGCCTTAAGGTCTCCGGGACTGCCCGCGCGCCCTTCCTAACGGCCACTCCGGCCGGTAAATCCTAACATGGGTGGGCGACTTGCGGCCGCGGTGGGCCTCGCGGTGCTGGCGTTGGTGGTCGGTCGCCACACGGCCGGCCAGGAGCAGGGGCAGGGCTGGGCGGCCTACGACGGCCGTGATTGGCGGGGGTTCACTCCCGCGGAGAAGCGCGCCTACGTAGTTGGGTTCCTCGCCGCAGGTGCGCTGGCGGATGCCGGACGGGCTGGTGCGGAGGGCCCGGCGGCGCTGGGCAGAGTGCTCGACTCGCTCTCACGAGGAGGTGGGCTCCGCTTTCCTTTCGGTCACACAGTGTACGTGACGCAGCTCGACGAGTATTACTGGTGGGAGAATCACAGGCCCACTCGGCTGTACCTGGCGCTGTGGGAGGTCAACCGGCGCCTCGCGACGCACGAGCGGTAGGATGTGAGCAGTCAACTCCCAAGGAGGGAATCTCGTATGAAGCGTCTCACGCTGTTGTTGGTGGCTGTGGCGCTGCTCTGGCCCGCGGCGGCCAACGCTCAGCTCACCATGCAGATGTCCAACGGGTGGTCGTTCACGTTCGCCGGAAACGTGAACGTCTTCTGGGTGTTCACGAAGGAGAACACGGCTGCCGGCGACGCCGCCAACAGCAGTGTTCGGACCGGGCTCCTTCCCGCTTTTGCCACCTTTGAGGCTCGCGGCAAGGAAGCGGGCATGAATCTCGGCGTCCATTTCGGTTTCGCGCCGCAGATCCAGAACGCCGGTGTCCACGACCAGTTCGGCGTGCAATCCGGCGCCGCTATCGACATGCGCCAGGTGTACCTGACGATCGGCCTGAAGGACGGGTCCCAGATTCTTGCCGGCCGCGAACTCGGCCTGTTCGGCCGTCAGAACATCGTGCAAGACATGACCCTGTTCGGCGTGGGCGCGGTGGGGATTGGCGGCGGCCAGAGCGGTGGCACCACGGCGGGCCGCATCGGCTACGGCTACATCTATCCGAACTTCAACGCCCAGGTTACCTACAGCACCAAGGGTGGGACGCCGGCGCAGATCTCCATCGGTCTCTTCCAACCCAGTAAGCTGGCAGCGGGCGCCGGCGTGTACGACTTCACCAAGGTCCCGCGCGTCGAGGCCGAGGTCACCTACAACCAGAAGTCCGGTAAGAACAAGTACATGGTGTGGGCCGGTGGTTTGTGGCAGACCACTTCGAACGCGGCGACCGGCGGCAACTCGGTCAGCTCGTTCGGCGGTACGGCCGGGATCAAGGCCGACGTCTCCGATTTGACGGTGACGGTGTCCGGCTATATCGGCAAGGGTCTCGGCACCGGACTGATGTTCTCCGGTAACGAGGTCGCGGGAGCCGGGACAGGCACCGAGCTCCGCACCTCGGACGGCGGCTATGCTCAGGTGATGTACCACGCTAACAAGGGCAAGACCAGCGTGGGCGCGAGCTATGGCTTCAGCCGACTGAAGAGAAACAGTACGGCTGCACCCGCTGGCGACGCCACTAACCGCTCACTGGTAAACGTGTATTCGTACACCGGGGGTATCTACCACCAGTGGACGAAGTCGCTGAAACTCGTGTTCGAGGGGACGCAAGAGGGGAGCACCAAGGGTGCCAAGCCGAAGCAGGTCGACGTGTCCGGCGGGTTCATGCTGTTCTTCTAAACCTGCAACGACGTAAGGAGAACGGCGTAGTGGAGAAGTCGTAACGGGGGAATCGGAGGGGATGAAACGTAAAGGCCGGGAGCCAATCCCCGGCCTTTTACGTTTTCCGCCCTACGTTGTTTCCCCTTACGCTTCTGCCTCTACGTTCTTCCCGTACGCCGTCTACTTATAGCGGTACGTAATCCTGCCCCGCGTGAGGTCGTACGGCGACAGGTCCACCGCCACCCGATCTCCCTGCAGGATGCGGATGTAGTTCTTGCGCATCTTGCCGCTCACGTAGGCCAACACCTGGTGCCCGTTCTCGAGCTTCACGCGGAACGTCGTGTTGGGGAGGACCTCCGTGACGGTCCCCATCATTTGAATGGCGTCACCGGCCACTGACGGTCAACGCTCCTTGCAGAGAAGCGATCACTTGCGGCTGGCGAGCGGGTGCGGGTCCATCGTCGAATCGCGGGGCGGCTCGGCGCCGCCGCGCTCGATGTAGGAGGCGTGCCGGCCGCACGTCTGGCACGTCAGGGTTACCCGCTCCGAGACGAGCGGCGCGCCGCCATGCGAGCGGCGCCGGGGCACGCGCTGAATCGAGCGCGTGCCGCACGAGGGGCACACCAGCAGGGTGCGCTCCCGGTCGGCTGCGATGAGCGCCAGGGCTTCCGGCGCCCGGTATTCTTTAATACCGCGTCGCCCCACTGCTTCTCGGCACCTCCGGTCGGAAATGTAGTCACCCCTGGAAGGCTTGACACCCCCCGGCAGCGGCGTATCTCTCACGAGAACAGGAGGTTGCCCATGGATGGTCCCGAGTTCCAGCCGCTCGCCGTGGTCGAAGTCGACGCCGTGCGGCCCGAGCGCCAGGGGTTTACGCTCACCGGCCTGGGAACGGGCGGCGCCGAGTACCAGCTCGATCTGCACTTCGAGATGCCCCTCGATCCGCGCACCCGTGCCGTCCTGGGTGAGCTGTTTTCCCATTCGGAGCTCGTTGTCTCCCGTCGATCTCCCCCTGCCGCCCTCCGAGACACCTTGCGGGCCCGCGCCGGGCGCCAAAATCCTTGACGCTCCGGAGGGGCGGTTGTAGCTTGCCGCGACCTTCAGCGCCGGAGCAGCCTGTTCGATGCCAGCCGAGCTCGGCGGGTCGCAGCTCTCTTCGCTGCTCGAGGCCCTTCCCGGCATCGCCAGCGTGCTGCGGAGTCCGGTCGCGGACGCGCTGGTCAAGGCGATTCGTGGCGCGGCCGGCATCGGCGAGTTCGCCGCGGAGGATGCCGAGGAGCTGGTGCGCTATGCCGTGCGCCGTGGCCTCGTCGGCCAGGAGGAGGGCGATCGCGTCCTCGCCGAGGTGAGCGCGGCGCTCAAAGGCAAGCGCAAGCCGGCGCGCGGCGCGAAACCGAAGGTGATGAAGCGGTCGACGAAGAGAAAAGCCCGGCGCTGAGCCGTTCGGCCTAGACCCGAAACCCCCGCACCAACCCGCGCAGTTTTTCCGCTGCCTGCAGCAGGTTGCCCGCGGCGGCGGCCATCTGCTCGGTCGAGGCGCCCTGCTCCTCCGTGGCGGCCGTCACCTGCTCCGCGCCCGCCGCGTGCGCGCTGGAGCGCCCCGCCACCTGCTCCGCCTGCTGCCGCAGCCGCTCGGTGGTCTCGCGGTTCGTCTGCGCCGCACGCCGCACTTTCTCCGCCCCCTGCTCGACCTGCTCCACCGCCGCCACGATCTCCGCGAGCCCCCGCGCCGCGCCTTCCGCCACCGACTCGATCCCCCGGACTTTGGCCTGGCCCGCGGCCATCGTCGCCGTCACGTCCTCCATCTGCTCGCGGATGACCGTGGTGGTGCGGGTGACGGCCTCGGCGGCGCGTGCCGACTCGTCGGCGAGCTGTCGCACCTCCTCGGCGACGACCGCGAACCCCCGGCCGTGCTCGCCCGCGCGCGCCGCCTCGATGGCGGCGTTGAGGGCGAGCAGGTTCGTCTGGGACGAGATGCGCTTGATGAGGTCGACGAAGTCGTCGATCGCGGCGCTCTGCGCCGCCAGCTCCGTGATCTGCTTGGACGTCGTCTGCACCACTTCCCGCACGTCGAGCAGGGCGGTCCCCGCCGCCGCTACGTCTCCGCGGTGGCGGTCGGCGACGGTGCGGATCTCCTCGCCGAGCTGGGCTGCCCGCTCGGCCAGCTCGGCCATCTGGCCCGTGGCGGTGCCCAGCTCGTCGAGGCTCGAGCCCATCGACCCGAGCTCGCTTCGCTGTGCCTCGGCGCCGCCCGAGATCTCGACCATCGCCGTAGACACCTCGCTCGCCGACGCCGCGAGCTGCTCGCTCACGGCCGACAGGTCGCCTGCCGAGCCGGCGATGCGGTCGGACTCCGTGATCACCTCGCCCACAATCCGGCGCAGCCGGTCGCCCATCTGCTGCAAGGCGTCCGCCAGTACGCGGAACTCCCGCGGCATCCGACCGGTCGTGACGGGCCGCAAGTCTCCGGCGCCGAACCGCTCGGCCGCCGTCACGAGCCGGCCGAGCGGCGCCTCGACCCAGCGCAGCGTGTAGAACGACAGCGCGCCGCCCGCGACGACCAGCAGCGTCAGCACGAGCCAGAGGACTCGCTCGCCCTGCCGCGACGCGGCCGCCAAGCGGTCGCCCGCCTGGGCCGCCCGCACCGCCTGGCGGCCCGAGAGGTCGCGGACCAGCCGGGTGAGCTCGGCCGTGGGCTCGCGCACCGCGACCGCCTCCACCTGGGCTTCGCGCTCACGGCCCAGGTCCTTGAGCGCGTGCGCGAGGGCATAGTCGACCTGAATCGACGCCTCCAGCTGCTTGATGCGGATCACCGTGAGACGGTCCTCGTTGGACAGGCCGCCCAGGTTCTCGAGCCGGCGCTCGTAGTCGAACGCGTCGTCGGCGGCGGCCTGGAAGCGATCACGCGCGGTCGCGCTCGGCGTGGCGAGATACAGCTCGGCCGCGCGGATCTCGTCGAACACCGCGCTCACGAGGCCGCTCCCCACCTCGCTCGCGGCGCGCAATGCCGCCAGCTCCGCGGCGACGGACCGACGCAGCATCCGCAGCGTCGCGGCCCCGTACGCGGCCGTGAGGACGAGGCCCACCGCCAGGCCGAACAGCCCCAGCAGGATCCGGAAGCGGATCGTGTCGAGCGGCGCCGCTCTCACCGCCCCCCCCCCCCCCCCCCCCCCTCGAACGCGATCGCCCCCGTCACGCCATCGAACGCGGGCCTGCCCCGGCCCACCTTCACCAGGTAGTCACGGATCGCCTGTCGGTCGGGTCCCCCTGCCTGGATCGCCCGCGCCAGCAGTCGCACGATGTCGTACGCCCCGGCGCCCCGGTGGTCGGGCCGCTGGCCCTGATAGGCGCGGGCGTAGGCGGCGACGAAGTCGCGGTTGCGCTCGTCCGGCCGGTCAGGCAGGTACGCCGACGAGACGTGCACGCCCGCCGCGAGCGGCCCGTCGGCCTCGATGCCGGTGAGCGCGTCGCCGCCGATCACCGGCCACCGCAGCCCTAGTGCCTGCAGCTCACGCAGCGCGAGCTCCGCCCCGGGCCGCTCCGTCGCCAGCACCAGCACGTCCGCGCCGCCCAGCCGCATGTGCGAGAGGTAGGGCTCGAGCGACGGAGTGGCGGGCACGTAGGGATCGGCTTCGACGATTACGCCGCCGAGCCGTGTGAACTCGGCCGCGAACGTCTTCCGGATCCCGCGGCCGTAGTCGTTGTTGATGTACAGGATGCCCGCCCGCTTCGCTCCCAACGACTGCCGGGCGAAGCGGGCGAGCTCCGGGCCGTGGGACAGGTCGGTCGGACACACGCGGAAGAAATACGGGTTGATCCCGCTGAGATCGGGACTGGAAGCGGACGGAGAGATCATGGGAACGGGGCTCGCCCCGCCGCCGTACACGCGCGCCGCGGCGATGGTCGTGCCCGACGTCAGGTGCCCCACGACCGCTACGAGGTCCGGTTCCCGGTAAAGGTCCTCGGCCACGCGCACGGCGGTGTCCTCGCGGCCGGAATCGTCGGCGACCCGCAGCCTGAGGGGCCGGCCCTTCACGCCCCCCTTGGCGTTGATCTCGGCAGCCGCCAGCTCGGCGGCTTGCCGCATCGCCACACCCCGGGGCTGGGAAAACGGCCCGGCGACGCCGATGATGATCGGACCGGTTTCTTGGGAGCAGGCCGCGAGCCACAGCGCGGCGCCGAGCAGGACTGGCCTTTTTCCCAGGAGACCTCCAGGTACCGCGTGACTCGTGTCGGCCGGTCGCGCGGCAAGGTTAAGCTGGGCAGTCGGGAAGCGCAACGTTATCCCCAGTGTTCCACAGGTTCTCCACCGGGTTTCCACCTGGTTTTCCAGACCGGCGTGGATGATCTTTTTGGTTCCGATGGACGCGATTCGCAGTCTCTGCCGCTTCACCGACGCCCTCGAGCGGCTGCTCGCGAGCGCCGACGCGCTCGCCTTCGAGCGCGCTTGGCGCGAGGGCGACCTTGACCAGGTCGGCTGGGAGGCCCTGGCACTGGGACGGCGGGCCACGGGGGCGGGCGAAGCGGGGGCGGCGCTCGAGCGCGCTTTGGCGCAGGTGGACCGTCGCCTGCTCGCCGTGCTGGAGCGCGGTCGTGCCTTCCTCGACCCGCATCTCGTCACGTTCCGCGTCCCCGAGCTCGAGCGCTGGCAGCACGCGGCGGCGGCGGCCCTCGTGGGAGCGCGCTGGGGCGTCGCCGGGCTGCGGACCATCGTCGCCGATACGCAGGCACCCCTGGCACGTCGTTACTTCGCCTTCCTCGGTCTCGCCGAGCGCCATCCGCCAGGGGCGTGGCCGCTGTTCGAGCGCTACCTCACGACGCCGGGCGCGCATCATGCGTTCGTCGCGGCAGCGGTGGAGGCGGCGCGCTACTACCCGGGTCAGGCGGGCCTGCTGGTCGAGCTGTTCGAGCGGATTCGCGGGGACGAAATGCTGCGGCGCTTCCTCGGGCCCAAGATCCTCGAGTCCCTCTACGTGCTGTGCGACCCGCGCAGCCTGCCGCTGTTCGAGCAGCTGCTCGTCACTGGGCACACCGACCCCGACCTCGAGCGCTGTGAGGTGACCCGCGCCTTGGTCGCGGTGCGCAAACTGACGGGACGCCTCGCGCCGAACTCCAAGTTCGCCGACGCCGCCGAGGAGGTCGTTCAGCGGACGCTGGACGACGCCGAACGGCGCTTCGAGGAGGGGCGCGACCGGATCGTTCCCGTCAACGTCATCTGACCGCCGCGCCCCCCAGCACGAACTGCCACAGCCTCCGGCGGTAGGCTTCCCCACCGAGGTCGTACGTGTCGTTGTGCCCGGCGCCCTGGATCAGGACCAGCTCGGCCGGCCCCGGCGCGGCGGCGACGACCCGCCGCCCCATGGCGAGGGGCGCGAGCCGGTCGGCCGTGCCGTGGAACACCAGCACGGGACAGCGGACCAGCCGCAGGTTGGCGAGGTTGTCGAGCCGCAACCGCACGATGAAGCGCGGGAACAGCGCGTAGTGCTCGCGTGCGATGTCCAGGGCGTTCGTGAAAGGGGACTCGAGGACGAGCCCGGCCACGTCGTGTCCCGCCGCCACGTGGGACGCGACGGCGGAGCCGAGGGAGCGCCCGTATACGTAGATCCGGGCGCGGTCCACCTCCGGCCGACGCGCGACGGCCGCGTAGGCCGCGTCGGCCGCCTCGTAGATGCTCGCCTCGGTCGCCCGCCCGCCGCTGCCCCCGTAACCCGGATAGTCGACCACGAGGAGCGCCGCGCCCGGGGGCTGAAAGTCGCGCACGATGGGCCCGATCGAAGCAATGTTCTCTCCGTTGCCGTAGAACCAGAGCAGGGCGGGCCAGGGCGGGCGGCTGCTGGTAGGCGACCGCGGCCTGAGATACCACCCCGCTAGCTTCGTCCCGTCTCGCAGCGCGAGCTCGATCCGCTCGCCGTTCGCCGCGCCGACCTGTCGTGGATCGGGGACGGAGGCTCGCGGCGCAGGGAACGCGATGCGCTCCTGGAACACCCAGGCGAGGAACACCAGCAGCGCGTAGCCGAGGAGCAGGCCGAGTAGGATGCGGACGAGAAGCATCGCAGCAACTTAACCATTGCACGGCGGCCTCCGAACACAAATCTTTCGTGCCGTGACGACCCAGCTCACGTGCCCCTCGTGCCGCCGCGAGATCCCTACGGGGGCTGCGTTTTGTCCCGCCTGCGGCACTGCGTCGCCCACCGTCATCTCGAGTGAGCGCGCGGCGGCCCCGCCTCCCGCTCCGCCCCCACGCGCGGGCGAGCGCGCGGTGGACGCCGTACGCGACCGCCTGGCGGGCGCGCTCGGCCCCAAGTATCAGGTCAAAGGGCTCGTGGGCCGCGGTGGGTTCGCGGAGGTCTACGAGTTGTGGGACGCGGACCTCGACCGCCGCCTCGCCTGTAAGGTCCTGCACCCCGAGGTCGCCTGGACGCCGGGCATGCTGGCGCGGTTCCGCCAGGAGGCCAAGGCCCTCGCGCGGCTCCAACACCCCGCGATCCTGCCGATCCACTTTACCGGGGACGGCGAGGGCCTCGTGTACTACGTCATGCCCTTCGTCGAGGGAGAGTCCCTGGCCGATGCGCTGCGGCGCCGGGGTCCGCTCACGCCCGACGACGCCGTCAGGGTGGCGGAGCCGGTGCTGCAGGCGCTCGCTCATGCCCACGCCCAGGGCTTGGTGCATCGCGACATCAAGCCGGACAACGTGATGCTCGAGGCGAAGACCGGGCGCGCGCTGCTCGTGGACTTCGGGATTGCCAAGCTGCTCGACCCCGGCACCGGCGACTCCAAGACGGCGACGGGCTTCACGGTCGGCACCGTGCAATACATGAGTCCCGAGCAGGCGCTGGGCCAGCGCGACCTCGACGGCCGCAGCGACCTGTACGCCCTCGGCGCCATGCTGTTCCAGATGGTGACCGGCAGTCCCCCCTACGACGGCAAGTCGAGCGCGGAAATCGTCGGCAAGCACCTGGCCGATCCCGTGCCCGTGGCGAGCGATGTGAACGCCAGGATCCCGCGCTGGCTCTCCGACGTGATCGTGAAGTGCCTCGCCAAGAAGCCCGAAGACCGCTACCAAACGGGCGACGAGGTGCTCATGGCGCTGCGGGCGGGCCGGGCCTCCGGCCCGACGCAGCTCGTCGGCGCGGTAAGCGTGGGGCGCCAGGTGCGACGCTCCGGCGAGCTCCGGCCCGCCCGGAGCCGCGTGGGCTGGTGGCTGCTCGGTGCCGTCGCGGCGGCGCTCGGTGTCTGGGCAGTGTGGTACCTGGGGCGGACGGGTGTGATTGGATCGGGGGTCGTGTGGGTGCATAACGCCCTGGCGGAGCCTGTGGAGATCCTGCGGGACGGATCGCCCTTCGACACCGTGGCCCCAGAGGCGTCGGTGCGGCTGATGCTCGCGCGGGGGACGCGGGCCGTGTTGCGCTGGCGGCTCATCCGCCCGGGCTCGCCGCCCATTGGTGAGCCGCTGGAGGGGTCGCTGCCGCCGGCTCGCCGCGTGCGTGGCCGCCGGGTCGCGGCGATCGGTGCCGAGGTAGACGGGCAGAGCTATTTCGCGCCCCTGATCACCAACACCACGCCCTCCGACATCACCCTGGCGGTGAACCCGGGGACCGGGGCCGCGAGGCGCTGCAACTGCGTGGTGCCGAAGGGCGCGGTACGCACCCACATCGGCTACTACCGGCTGTATGCGAACTCCGGCGTCGCGGCCTACAACACCGCGCATCCCTACACGGGTCCCCACACCGATCGGCAGGGGTTCGCGGATCGGGTCGCACCGCGCAGCGGGGTCGTCGTCCTGACGTTCTGATGACGGGTGGCGTGGGGCCCGACCCCCAGCTGCTCGGGCGCGCTCGTGGAGCGCTTCTGGGTCTGGTTGCGGGCAACCAGCTTGGCGTGCCGACCGAGCGACTCGGCACCGCGCAGGCGATCCGCGCGGCGTTTCCGGGCGGGGTTCGCGACCTCGCCCCCCCACCCCAGGGATCCGCTTTCGACGACGACGCGGCGATGACCCTGCTGCTCGCCCAGTCGCTGGTGGAGCGGGGCGACTTCGACCCCCGCGACGTCGCGGAGCGGTGGGTGAGGTGGATGCGGGTCGACGGGCGGGGCATCGGCCTCACGACGCAGCGGGCGCTCGAGCAGATCGAACGGGGGGCCGAGCCGTTCGAGGCCGGGCGGCTCGCCCGCGATGCCGATCCCCGGACTGCGGCGAGCAACGGGGCCGTGATGCGCTGCCTCCCCGTCGCCCTCCGCTACCACGACAACCTCGACAAGCTGATCCGCGTCTCGGCTCAGCAGGCCGCCATTACGCACGCCGACGAGCGCTGCACGTCGGGCGCCGTTGCCGTGAACTTGGCCGCCCGCGAGCTGCTCCACGGGAACAGTCATTTCGTGGAAGAGGTCGTGCACCGGCTGGCGGACCGGGCACCGCGCCCGCTGCTGGAGGCGCTACGCCGCGTCCCCTGGGAAGAGCAGCGCGACCTGCCCATCGCCCGAGCCGGCGAGTATGGGTACGTGGTGCACTGCGTGGAGGTCGCGTTCTGGTGTGCGCTGCACCAGCCGTCGCTCGAGGAGGCGTTGATCTTCCTGGCGGAGGCGGGAGGCGACACCGACACCAACGCGGCGGTCGCCGGGGCGCTGCTGGGCGCGCGCGACGGGGTCGCGGGCTTGCCGCCGCGCTGGCTGGATCAGATGGGGGACGCGGGGGGGATTGGCGAGCTCGCGGAGCGGTTGATTACGGCTTGCGACTAGTCGTCGCCTTCACGTACCGGCTGATCCCGTCCATCAGGTCGTTGTCGGCGAGATTGATGTAGATCCAGCGCGCCCCCCCGCGCCCGCGCCAGTTGAGCCGCGCCACGCGGCGCCCGTTCTTCCACTCCCACGTGCCGACGCCCGTGGCGTGCGCCGGGCCCCAGCGTCGCAGCAGGTCACGCTGCGAGCGCTTCACGAGGCGCACGCCCCCGGAGTCTCCGAAGGAGAGCATCGCCACCTTGCCCTCGATCACGTAGGCGCTGAGGTAGAAGTTGGTCGTATCCGAGGGGTCACGGATCTGTACACCGCACTCCATCAACTGCGCGGTCTTCTTCGACGTGTTGCAGCGCAGCGTGTCGCGGCGCGCCAGCAACTGGGCGCGGGTGGCGAAGTCGCGGTAGGCCATCCCGGGGGTGAAGCCCCGGTAGGCGGGTGGTGCCTGGGCCGCAAGGACGACGGGCAAGAGGAGCGACGAGCAAGCGATGTGCAGAGCGCGCATGGCGCCAATATAGTGGCCTGGAAAAAAACGGGCTCGGGGAATCCCCGAGCCCGCTCGATCTGCGATCCCGAGGTCGGTCAGACCTTGCGGACGTTCTGCGCCTGCAAGCCCTTGGGACCCTGCGCGACCTCGAACTCCACCGTGTCGCCCTCCGCCAGGCTGCGGAAGCCTTCGGCCTGGATCGCCGTGAAGTGGACAAACACGTCCGGACCCGACTCCTGCGCGATGAAGCCAAAGCCCTTTGCGTCGTTGAACCACTTCACTTTACCCTTTGCCATACTGTTGCATCCTCGGTACTGAGGGGCACTGCCCCAGGAATGATCATCGCTGGTCACCGCGACCAGAGATGGGCTCAAACAAAAACCGCGAGACAAGTGGTCCTCGCGGAGCGCAGACAAACCGGTGACGGTGCCACGTATTGCTTGAACCGGCGGCAAAGGTACGGGGCCCCGTGTCGCGTGTCAATAGCTAAGCTACGTCGCCGACGCAGCGTTAAAGGCAAACGACACCATGGTGACATTATGGGAACAGCGCCAGCCCCTACCAGCGCGGCCCAGGCGCCGGTTAACCTGCGGGGCCCATTCCACACCGTGTGCGCGAGGTGGTCATGACGGCACTGCTCCCGATCGCTGCGGCGCTGCTGCAACTGCCCGCGACGCCGCCCGGGTTTCCCGTGGCGCGGCTCGAGATAACGCCCGCGGCGGCTGCGATCGAGGTCGGTCAGCAGCTGCGGCTCACCGCCCGGGCGTTCGACGCCGCGGGCCAGCCGGTGCCACGCGCCCAGATCGAGTGGTTCGCAGCGGGCTACGAGTCCGACGTGGACTCGACCGGTCTCGTCACGGGCAGCTACGCGGGCGTCGCCCGCGTCGCGGCGGTGGCGAGCATCCCGGGCGTGCGGGGACAGAAGATCGAGTTCGTCTTGGTCCGCGTGCTGCCCGAGGCTCCCGCGCGGATCGATATCGTCCCCGCGCCGGCGCGGCTCGTCGCCGGCACGCGGCTCACGCTGATCGCCACGGCCTTCAGCCGCCACGGGGACCCGCGGGCGGATCTGGTGTCATTTTCCTCAAGCAATCCCCGGGTGGCGAGCGTGACGGTCGATGGGCGGCTTCACGCCTTGGCACCGGGCCGGGCCGCGGTGACGGCCAAGGCGGGGCCAGCCGTCCGGATACTGCAACTCGAAGTCGTTCCTAACACCGTCGTGGGGCTCGCGCTCGAACCCGCGACTGCGGCAGTGCGGATGGGGGACGTCGTGCGGTTCGCCGTGAGTGCGAAGCAAGCAGGCGGCCGGCCCATGGGAGACGTGCCGGTCGAGTGGGCGCTCACCGCCGCGACGGGAATCGCGCACATCGATGCCGAGGGCGCGTTCGTCGCCGAGACGCCCGGTCTCTACACGGTGACGGCGGCGCTCGGCAGCCGCACGGCCGACGCGCTGGTGCGGGTCGAGCAGCGGCGCGTGACGCGCGGGATCGAGGTGCGCGCGCACCTGGCCACCAGGGTGCGCACGGCCGAGGTGTGGGTGCACCCCTCGGGGCGGTGCCTCTACCTGACGACCATCGCGGACCGCGTGTACGCGGTGAGCATCGCCGACCCCGCCGGCCCGCGCATCGTGGACTCGATGATGACCGACGCCCGGTTCATCAACGACGTAATGACGACCGAGGACGGCAGGTACGGCGTGTTCACGCGCGAGGGCGCGTCCAATCGCAAGAACGGCATCGTGATCTTCGAGGCGACGGACCCGTGCCACCCGAAAACGATCGCGGCGTACACGGAGACGGTCTCGGGCGGCGTGCACAGCTCCTACGTGTATCGGGGCTACGCCTACATCACGGACGACGCGACGGGGTCCCTGCGCGTCATTGATATGCGCGATCCCGCTCACCCGAGGGAGGCGGCCCGCTGGCAGACCGAGCAGGCCGCAGCGGGGCGCTACCTGCACGACGTCATGGTCGTGGACGGACTCGCCTACCTCGCCTACTGGAACGACGGGCTCGTCATTCTGGACGTGGGGAACGGGATCAAGGGTGGGAGCCCGGAGTCCCCGCAGTTCGTGTCGCAGTTCAAGTACGACCTCGACGCCACCTACGCGCGCGTCGAGCAGCTGTGGGGCCCCGGCTTCGTGCGTGGCACGCACACGGCATGGCGGGCGGGCAGGTACGTCTTCGTGGGCGACGAAGTCTTTCCCGCGGCGGGCGGCTACCGGGGCCTCGTGGCCGGCAACAGCCTCGCCTTCGGCCGGCTCCACGTGATCGACGTCTCCGACATCGCGCATCCCCGGGAAGTTGCCTGGTACGAGCCGACCGATGGCGGCGTGCACAACGTCTGGGTCGCAGGCGACACCCTCTACCTGGGCAACTACCAGGGTGGCGCGCGCGTGCTCGACATCTCGGGCGAGCTCAAGGGGGATCTGCTGCGCCAGGGGCGGGAGATCAGCTGGAACTACCAGGGTGGCGCGCGCGTGCTCGACATCTCGGGCGAGCTCAAGGGGGATCTGCTGCGCCAGGGGCGGGAGATCAGCTGGATCCTGACGGCGGACTCCACGGGCTTCCAGCCGCACACGCCGTTCGCTTGGGGGGCGGTCGTGCGGGATGGCAACATCTACGTCGCTGACATGAATAGCGGGTTGTGGGTACTGCGGCTCGAGCCCCGCCAGCAGCCGGTCCCATGACGGACCAACCTAGCGCGTTGGTGTCTTACTGCTGTCGGTCGGTTTGAGCACCCCAATCGCCACGCGGAAATCCTTGAGCGCGCCCTCGAACGCTGTGATCCTCCCTGCCAGATCCTGGGCGGCTTTCTTGGGCGTCGCTCGCGCGACGGTTTCGCAGCTGGGGATGTAGGCGATCAACGTATCGACCTGCAACGACAGCCGGTGGGCGACGTCGCGGGTGGGCGGGTCGTATACCGTGGGCCGCATCGAGGAGCGGCCGCTCACGAGGAAGCTGCGGGCGGCGCCGCACAGGCCGGCGAGCCGCTGGCCGGCGCGGCGCTGCCGCACGGTGTCCTTGCTCGTCTGGGTGCGGATCACCCGATCGACGCCGTCCTTCAGCTGGGCGATGCCCCGGTTCGCGCTGCGCAGACCGAGCAGGTACCGCTCCTGCTCCGGCGTGGGCGGGGCGGGAGGCGGGGGGGTGGACTCGGCGTGAGCCGTGTCTACCGGCAGGGGAGCGGGCTCGGGCTGCTGAGCGGCGAGACGGGTCGCTGCTACGCAGGCGAGCACGGCGATCAGACGCATGCGGGATCCTCTATCTCCGGGCTTGGCCCATGGGTTATACTCCCGGAATGATGGTTCCCGCAACCTCGCGGCAGACCCGAATCTTCGAGGATCGCGCCGAGGCGCTGGCGCACTTCTTCGTGCGCGCCGGCGAGGCGCCTCGGCTGCTCGCCTTCGACGACGCGGTGGGCTGCCCGTTGCAGCAGGCGCTCGCCGTCGTCGAATGGACGGCGGCGGTGGGGATTCTCGCGGAGGACGATCTCATCCACGCCGCCCGGCTCGCGACCGATGCCGCGGCGGCCGTCGTCGAGCGCCGGGACGCCGAGCAGCGCGTGTTCATCTACTTCGGCCCGCGCATGGACGCGCCCCCGGCCGACCCCTACGAGGGCACGCTGCTCTACGATGAGCCCGGCGTGCGTGCCTACATCTTTGCCCAGCGCGTTCACGCCATCGCGCATTTCCTCCGGGCGACGCAGGGCCACGGCGCGGTGGTCGCGATGCTCGGCCGCCGCGCCCCCGAGCTACGGCATATCCGCCGCTGGATGCCGGTCCTGTTGCGTGAGCCGCTCGAGGGCGGGGCACGCACCGCCCAGCTGCTCGCCGGCTGGTTCGCGACGAGCGGCGCGGGCTTGCTGTTCGTCCCGCCGCACCCCGACGAGCCCTACAGTTACCTCGAAGTCGGTGCCGAGACCTGATGTTGGAACGTGGACGATGTGGATACACAACTCCACATCGTGTGGACGGCCGCGCCAAGGACTGACCACGGCGCGTGTTACGCTCCACAACCGATGCACACGCAAGTGAGCTAACCCGAAGAAACATCGGCACTTGCGCGCTTTGAGCCAGCCCCTATATTTGCTGTCACGCGGCTTGGAGGGAAGGGTCGGGACCTGGTGTCTCAGCCACGCCTCCAAGACGGGTCCGAGCGGAAATTCCGGGGAGGTCGCCGACGCAAACAAGGGCTCAGGCGACCGGCGATCCGGGAGCAAGCTCTCCGGCTCGGATAGATGGGGCCTGTCGCGTGCCTCATCCACGTCGACGTGGTGCCTCGACGTGCAGTGCGGAGGGTCGGTCCGCGATCCGATCTGACCCGTAGCACCCACATTGGCGAACCTTGCGGCCCGGCCAGGCTGCTTGGGGATGGAAGCCGGAGCTCCTGTTCGCCCTACCGAGCGACGTATCAGTCAACCGGCGGCGGCAGGAAGAAGAACGGAGGACGCAAGTCCCCGGCTCCGGGTAGCCGATGTGCGGAGCCCCCGGGCGGCCTATCGCGCCGTCCCGGGGGCTTCGGCGTTTCTAGCCCTTGACCACCCCCACGGGCTTGAGCTGCGCCACCTTCTTCCCGATCCCCGCCCGGTCCACCACGTCCACGACGCGCGCCACGTCTTTGTAGGCCTCGGGCATCTCCTCGTCCACCGTGGCGCGGGTCGCGGCGCGGATCAGGATCCCCTGCGCCTCGAGCTCCTTCAGGATGTTGCGCGGCCGCGCGAGCTGCTTCGCCTTGTGCCGGCTGAGGCGCCGTCCAGCGCCGTGGCAGGTGGAGCCGAACGTCTCCGTGAAGGCGCCGGCCGTGCCGACCAGCACGTAGGAGTAGCGCCCCATGTCCCCCGGAATCAGCACGGGCTGCCCGATGTCCCGGAATTGCGGTGCCAGCTCGGCGTGCCGGGGCGGGAAGGCGCGGGTGGCGCCCTTGCGGTGCACGCACACGCGGGTGCGGGCTCCGGCCACCTCGTGGGTCTCGTGCTTCGCGATGTTGTGGCACACGTCGTAGACGAGACGGCTGCGCTGCGCCGTGGCTTCGCCGAACACCGTGCCGAGCGCGCGGCGCGCGTAGTGGGCCATGAGCTGGCGGTTCGCGAACGCGTAGTTCGCCGCGGCGTTCATCGCGCCCCAGTACCGCTTCCCCTCCGCCGACCCGAGCGGGGCGCAGCACAGCTGCCGGTCGGGGAGGGCGATGCCGTATTTGGCGGCGGCCTTGAGCATCAGATCCAGGTGGTCGTCGCACACCTGGTAGCCCAGCCCGCGTGAGCCCGAGTGGATGAACACGGTCACCGTCGCGGCGCCCAGGCCGAGGCGATCAGCCACGCGCTCGTCGTAGCGCTCCGCGACATAGCCGACCTCCACGAAGTGGTTGCCGCTCCCGACGGTGCCGAGCTGGCTCTTGCCCCGTTCCTTGGCGCGGTCTGAGACGCAATCGGGGTCGGCGTCGGGGAGCGTGCCGTTCGCCTCGATCGCCTCGAGGTCCGCGGGGTCGCCGTACCCCTGTTCCACCGCCCAGCGCGCCCCCTGGCGGAGCACCTGCTCGAGATCGCTCCGCGCCAGCCGCACGTCGGAGCGCGAGGCCCCCACACCCGACGGGATGGTGGCGTAGAGCGTGTCCACGAGTTGCCGCAGCCGGGGACGCGCCTCGGCGAGCGTCAGCGGCGTGGCGAGGAGCCGCACGCCGCAGTTGATGTCGTAGCCCACGCCCCCGGGCGAAACCACACCCTCGGCTTCGTCGAAGGCCGCGACGCCGCCGATCGGGAAGCCATAGCCCCAGTGGATGTCCGGCATTGCGATCGCGGGGCCCACGATGCCGGGCAGGTGGGCGACGTTGGCCAGCTGCTGCACCGCCTGGTCGCCCTCGAGGTCGCGCATCAGCTGCTCGTCGGCGAAGATGAGGCCTTCGGTCCGCATGCCTCCCTGTCGAGGGATGCGCCACCGGTAGGCGTCGATGCGTTCGACGTTCATACGTCAAACACGAGGGTGGCGCGGTAGCCGTCGCCATCGGGGACGACCGCGGCGCCGTGGTACGTCACGGCCTTCACTTCGCGGAGTGCGTGGTGCCGCGCCGGGTCGAACGGCTCGCCCGAGACGCCGAGCGGCAGGACCCGATCGGGCAGGAACCGCTCGGTGTCGTAGAGATACAGCACGTCGCCCAGGAACCGGACGAGCCGTTCCGTGGGGTCGCTGCCGCGGACCGCGATCGGGCGCTGCTCGAGGGAGCGCACGGGGCTCGTCCCGACCAGCAGGTTTCGCCCCGACCAGCAGGTTTCGCAGGGCGTCCACCCCCGCCTGATACAGTCCCAGCTCGCTTTCTGCCCGGAGCTCGGCGGCGACATCGGCGGTGTGGGGGACAAACCGGTAAGGCGTCACGGAAGGGCGTCCAGGAGGGTCGTCGAGGAAACGGGTCGAGGAAAGACGTACCGAGTTGGGGAAAAACGGTGCTACGCGAGCCCCGATGCCTTCCTAGGTTACCCGCCGTGGGCCCCGCCTACAAGATGCCCGAACCCGCCCGCCGACGCAGGGAGGCAACCCTCGCGGAGATCAACAATGCTCTGTGCGGTGCGCGCTGCTCGGCCGAGCTCGCCGGCATGGAGACCGGGGACTTCGTGGTGCGGGAGCTCGTGCTCACAGTGATCCAGCAGATCGACCGGGCGGCCGCGGCCGTGCGACGGCTCTCCTAGACGGGTTCCCTCGGCGTTACGCGACGCTCCCTCCCTCCTTCTTCAAGGCCGCGTACCCCATGCCCCGCAGGATCGTGATCCGCTTGGCCATCGGGGGGTGCGTGGCGAGCAGGTCGGCGAGGAAGCCCTCGTGGCTCGTGAGCCGCCGGCCGAGCGGGTCGGCGATGCAGAGGTGCGCGGCACCCTGCTTGATGTGCGTCGTAGGGGCGTCGGCCGCCTCGATCTTCTGGAGCGCGCTCGCGAGCGCGAGGGGATTGCGGGTGAACTGCGCGCCCATCGCGTCGGCCAGGTACTCACGCTTGCGGCTGACCGCGAGGGCGAGGAGCTGGGAGATGATCGGCGCCAGAATCCAGGACACGATCCACACGACGAGCAGGACCGCGACCAGCGGCCCGAGATTCTTCCTGCCTCCCCGGCCGCCACCGCCCCCCCCGCCCTCGCCGCCGGCGATTCTCCCCGAGCCCCGACTGAAGAAGATGCGGGTCGCGCCGTCGCGCATCAGCAGCACGGCGCCCACGAGGGCCGCCAGCGTGGTCATGAGTCGCACGTCGAGGTTCTTCACGTGCCCCAGCTCGTGGCCGATGACCGCCTGGAGCTCGTCCCGGCTGCAGAGGTCGAGCAGCCCCTGGGTGACGGCCACGTGAGCGTGGCTGGGGTCGACACCGGTGGCGAACGCGTTCGGGTCGGGATCGGGGACGATCCAGATCCGCGGCCGCGGCACTCCCGCGGCGATCGCCATCTCCTCGACCACGTTCACGAGCTGGCGCTGCTGGTCGGTCGCGGGCTCGAGGACCTCTTCGGCCCCGGTCGCCCACAGCACCTTTTCCGGCCCCGTCGAGTAGGCGTACCAGGCGAGCAGCACGCCCAGGGCCGTCGCCGCCATCCCGAACCACCACACGGAGTGTTGCGCCGCGGGAGGCTCGTTGGCCGTGGCGAGCCAGTAGATGAAGTCCCCACCGAAGCCGAGCCACGCGAAGAAAAGCACGAAGCCAACCACCAGCAGCCTCGTGCGCCGGCGATTGGCTTCCTGTTGCTGAAACAGATTGAGCGATGCTTCGTCCGTCACGCCTTGGGCTTCAGCGAGAGGTCGACCTGTGGCACGGCGCGCTCGCCCTGGTCCGTGATCTCCCACAGGTCGGCGGGCTGGGCCCGGGCCAGCCCCGCGACGAGCGACGTCGGGAACTGCTGCTGGCGCGTGTTGTACTGGGTCGCCGTGTCGTTGTAGAGCTGGCGCGAAAAGGCGATGCGGTTCTCGGTTGTCGTCAACTCCTCTTGGAGCTGGCCGACGTTGCTCGTGGCCTTGAGTTGGGGATACTGCTCCACCACTACCAACAGCCGCTGCAGCGCCGAGGACAGCGCGTTCTCAGCCTGGCTGATGCGCTTGACGCCCCCCGGGCCGGTCGCGTTCACCTGCACCGCCTGATTGCGCGCCTGGATCACCGCCTCCAGCGTGGACCGCTCGAAGTCCATCGCCCCCTTCACCGCGTTCACGAGGTTCGGGATCAGGTCGTGCCGCCGCTTGAGCTGGACGTCGATCTGCTTGAACGCGTTGAGCGTCTGGTTCTTGAGGGACACGAGGCCGTTGTAGGCGCCGATCAGCCACAGGGCGACGGCCACGAGCAGGATCAGCAACAGCCAGGACGACATTCGGAGCTCCCGGGTTGAGGAAGTCGCGCCGCAGACCTACGCGGAGCCCTGCGGGAGAAGTTTCGCGAGCAGCTGCCGCACAGCCTCCGCGACCGTCGCCTCGTCGGGGCCCACTCGCACCAGCGGATGCGCCGCTTCCACGTGCAGCTCCACGCCCCGACCTACCGGGATGCGGCGCCAGTTGCTGGCGGTCTGGGGGTCGCGCTCGGCGTCGCGGGTCAGCCATGCCGTGAGCGCTCGCCCCGATTTCCCGCGCGGCGGCACGCCCCGGCCGCGCAAGGTGAGCCGATCGGGGGACGTCAGGGACGGGCCCAGGACCTGCGCCGCCCGGCGCTCCAGCACGTCACCGGTCTGGTCCTGCATCTCCTTGGTGATCGCGGCGAGGGTCCCCCCCTCCATCTGGCGCAGCTTGATCCACAACAGCTGGAGGAAGTGGCGGTAGGAGTACGTGGCGGCCGTGCCGCGCCCTTCGGGCGGGCTGACGAGCCCTTTGGTCACGTAAAAGCGGACGGTGCGTTCGCTCGGCTGGGCGCGCGCGGCCGCGTTGATCGGCGTGATCGCCGACGCGTCCAGCACGGCGCCCACCAGCCCCGCGAGGTCCCGCAGGTTCCATGGGGCCAGGTTGCGATACTCGCGCAGGACGTGGAGCGGATCGGTCTGCGTCGCAGTCATGGCTCAGCCGTTCCCCGCCTCGCGCTCACGTGCCTGCAGCACGCGGCCCAGCCACTCGGTGACCTCGCTCAGGTTGAACGGCTTGCGGATCACCGGGCAGCGGTGGTGTTCGAGCCAGGTGCGGATCTCCTCGGCCTCCGCGTCCCCCGTCATGAGGGCGATGCGTCCGGCGAGCAGGGGCTGGGCGTTGGTCATCGCCAAGTACAAGGACAATCCCGAGACCATGGGGAGATGGATGTCGAGCAGCACCGCGTCCACGGATTCGGTGGCGAGCAACCGGTAGGCGTCCTCGCCGCTGCCGGCGGCGAGCACGCGGTAGCCGTGCCTCGCGAGGGAGCGCTCGAGCACGCGACGCAGCGGCGCTTCATCGTCCACGATCAGGACGGTTTTGGGCGGCGGCTTGGGGGCGGACGAGCCTTGCGCGGTCACGACGCGATCACCTGCCGCGAGCGCTGCGGCTTGAGGAACCGCCGCGTCAGCTGCTCCAGGGCTTCCTGGGGGCTCAACGACAGGCGCATCTCGCCCGCGGTGAGTCCGAGATAGCTGCGGGCGTGCTGCTGCAGCGTCTTCGCCTGGGCGTAGCCGAGGCGCTGCGCCACGTCCTCGATGGTGAAGCCCGGGTCTTGCAGCAGCCGGTGGGCGTACAGCACGCGGGCCGCCGCGAGGAAGTGCCGGGGCGAGGGGAGCCCCACGCGCGTGAACCAGCGCTCGCAGGTGCGGCGGTCGACGCGGGCGCGCGCGGCGACCTGGCCCACCGTCTGGACGCCGGCCGGCGATCGCAGCGCCTCCTCGAGCACCCAGCGCAGCTCGCGCGGCAAGGGCGCCAGGGCGTCGGCCAGTTGGTCCAGGAGCAGCCGCGACGCCGAGTGTCCCTCCTCCTCCGCCAGGACCTCCCGCAGCCGCAGCGGGTGGTCGTCGTAGCGGGCGATGATTACGTGCTCGATCCCGCGCTGGCCCAGGGTGAGCAGCACGCCCGCCGTGCGCGGCGTGAGGGTCGTGTATAGCACCAGCGGCAACGACGGGAACAACACGCGGAGGCGCTCGATCTCCCGCGTCCGTGGCTCCCCCGACAGCAGCGGGTCGACGACCGCGAGCTCGACCGGCCGCGTGCGGATCGTGCTCAACGCCTCCGCCCAGCTTCCCGCGCGCGCCAGCGTGAACCGCGCCGCAGCCGCGCGGCGCAGGTTCAGCAGCTGAATATCGGGGACGGCCGCCAAGATCAGCATAAATGTCGCAAATGCGCCCTATGGTGCCGCAAAATCGCCCTAAAAAAGCGTCGGCCGCGCGTCCAACGTTGGGGCGAAGCTCCCAATCAACCCAACACCACGCGCGGAGGTTCTATGTCTCGCCGGATCCGTTTCCT
>Ga0209160_1000301_pt1 | contig 39077 bp, 38 predicted proteins | sample GraSoiAngelo_153_FD_186167 | JGI IMG/M metagenome (GOLD analysis project Ga0209160, IMG submission 186167) | Grasslands soil microbial communities from the Angelo Coastal Reserve, California, USA - 14_1009_12_40cm (SPAdes) (version 2) | ecosystem: Environmental > Terrestrial > Soil > Grasslands ...
CCACCAGCTCAGCATCCTCGGAGACGCACACCCGGTACAGGGCCGTGGCCACGGCGACAAAGTCAGACAGCAATGAGCCGCCCAGCCCGAGGCGGCGGCCGAGCTGCCGGGCCTGATAGGGGTGAAATCCAAAAAACGGATCGACGGTGCCGCGGGCGATCTTGTCGGGGGTGGAGCGGGCGACCTCCTCGATGTCTATACCTCCGGCAGCCGATGCGATCACACCCATGCGCCGGGCCGGGCGGTCGATTGTGAACGCCAGATAGTACTCGGCGCCGATCTCCGCCGCTTCGGCGACCACTAACCGGCGGACCTTCTCGCCTTTGATCTGCATCCCCAGGATCGCGGCGGCGTGCCGCTTGGCCTCGTCGGGCGTCGAGGCCAGCTTGATCCCCCCGGCCTTGCCCCGGCCGCCCACCAGCACCTGGGCCTTGAGCACCAGCGGATATGTGAGCGCAATGCCCTCCACCTGCTGGGGACGCTCGATGACGACCCCGTTTTGGACGGGGATGGCGTACCTGGCAAACAGCTCCTTGGCTTGATACTCGTGGAGTTTCATCGAGTCGTCGGGCTCCGGGCTCCGGGCTGCGGGCCTCGCAGTTTTTCCTCGAGTGTGGCTTTCACCCCCGGCCACTCGCCGTCGAGGATGCTGTAATAGACCGTGTCGCGGAGGCGGCCGCTGGCGGTGATCATGTGCTGGCGGAGCACGCCCTCTTCTTTCGCGCCGAGCCGGAGGATCGCGCGGCGAGACGCCTCGTTCAGCACGTCGGTCTTCAGCTCCACCCGCACGCACCCCCACTGCTCAAACGCATGCCGCAGCATCAGATACTTTGCTTCGGTGTTCACGGCGGTGCGCTGCCAGGGCCCGGCGATCCAGGTCCAGCCGATTTCCACGCGGCGGTTCGCGCGGTCGATGTTCCCGAAGCGTGTGCTGCCCACGACGCGGCCGGATGCACGCTCGCACGTGGCAAACGGCAGCTCGCGGCCCTGCGCCTGCGCGTCGAGCGTCGCCTGGATGTAGCGGGCCATCTCCTCGTTCGTCCGGACGAGGCTGTGCGTCCATCGCCACAACTGGGGATCGAGCCCGACCTCGCACAGGGCGGCGTGGTGGTCCATCGACAGCGGCTCGAGTCGGACGACCCGGCCCTCCAGCACGACCGGGCGGATCTCCATGCCCGCGGGCTCCGCGGCACTCAACGCTTCACGAGCCTCTGGGGGGCACGGTCGCCGTCAATAGGAACTGAGTCCGTCAGAGTTTCAAAGAACCAAGCTGTTCCCGCACTGCGCCAACCGAGGCGCCGAACGCCGCCCGCTCGCGCGCGTCGAGGGGCAGCTCGATGATCCGCTCCACTCCGTCCCGCCCCAACACGATGGGGACTCCGATGCAGACGTCGCGCTGCCCGTATTCCCCATCCAGGTAGACGCTGCACGGAATCAGCCGCTTCTTATCGCGCACGATGGCCTCGACCATCTGGGCAATTGCCGCTCCCGGCGCAAAGAACGCGCTGCTCCCCATCAGCTCGGTGATCTCCGCGCCGCCCCGGCGGGTCCGGGCCACAATGCTCTCGATGCGGTCGGCTGGGACCAGGTGCGCCAGCGGAACGCCGCCGACGTGCGCGAAGCGGGGCAGCGGCACCATATCCTTGTCCGTGTGCGCGCCGATCACCATCCCGTGCACGTCTTCAACCGAGACGCCGGCCTCCATGGCAATAAAGGCGCGAAAGCGCGTCGAATCCAGCGCCCCGGACTCGCCGATCACGCGCTGACGAGGAAAGCCGGCCACCTTGTAGGTCAGGTAGGTCATCGCGTCCAGCGGGTTGGTGACGACCAGGAGAGTCGCCTGCGGTGAATGGCGGCTCACCTGCTCGACGACCCCGCGCACGATGCCGGCGTTGGTGTCCAGCAGTTGTTCTCTCGTCATGCCCGGTTTCCGAGCCACGCCGGCGATAATGACGACGACATCAGAGTCCGCCGTCTCCTCATATCCGTTGCTGCCGGTGATCCGCACGTCCACGCCGCGGATCGGCGCCGCCTGCGTAAGATCCAGGGCCTTGCCCATCGGCATTTTCTCGATGATGTCCACCAGGACCAGGTCGGCAACTTCCTCCGCCGCTAGCCAATGCGCGGTGGTATGTCCGACCATGCCGGCACCAACAATCGACACCTTGGGACGTCTCATAGGCACCTCAAAACTAACGGGAACAGGGAACGCGGGAACGGGGGAACGCGACACCACCGAGACAGGATTGCCAGTTCGCGTTCCCGCGATCCCGCGTTCCCGTCATTTTAGCCCATATTGTCGATCACAGCTGTCGCGAACTCGCTCGTCTTCACTTCCCGTGCGCCGTCCATAAGCCGGGCCAGATCATAGGTCACGACCTTTTGCTTGAACGTCTTCTCCAGCGCCTTGGTGATACGCTGCGCCGCTTCTCCCCACCCCATGTACTCCAGCATCATGACGCCGGAGAGTGTGACCGAGCCGGGGTTCACCTTGTCTAGGCCGGCGTACTTGGGGGCGGTCCCGTGTGTGGCCTCAAAGACGGCGTGGAAGTCGCTGATGTTGCCGCCCGGAGCCATGCCGATGCCGCCCACTTGGGCCGCCACCGCGTCGGAGAGGTAATCGCCGTTGAGGTTGCCGGTGGCGATGATGTCGAAATCGCGCGGTCTGGTCAACAGGTGTTGGAATGTCACGTCGGCGATGTAATCCTGGATCAGGAGCCGGCCCGGCGGGACCTTGCCGTCATGGCGCTTGCTGACTTCGTCCCAGGTGATAGTGACGTCGCCGAACTCCTCGCGCGCCACCTCGTAGCCCCACTCCCGGAAGGCGCCCTCGGTGTACTTCATGATGTTGCCCTTGTGCACGATGGTGACCCCCCGGCGGCCGTGGTCCAGCGCGAAGCGGATCGCCTTGCGCACCAGCCGTTTGGTGCCGAAGGGCGTCATCGGCTTCAGACCAACGCCGGCGTCGTCACGGACCTTCCACCCGAACTCCTTTCGGACGAACTCGATAAGCTTCTTCGCTTCGGGCGAAAGGCTGGGATGCTCCAACCCCATGTAGATGTCTTCCGAGTTCTCCCGGAAGATGACCACGTCCACCCATTCCGGATGCTTCACCGGACTGGGCACCCCCTCGAACCAGCGCACCGGCCGCACGCACGCGTACAAGTCCAGCATCTGGCGCATGGCGACGTTCAGACTGCGAAATCCGCCGCCGACCGGCGTCGTCAGGGGACCCTTGATGCCGACTACATAGTGCTGAAAGGCGCGCAGGGTGTCTTCGGGAAGCCACGTGCCGAATGCCTGGTGCGCCTTCTCGCCTGCGAACACCTCGAACCACACGATCTTGCGCTGTCCCTTGTAGGCTGCGGACACCGCGGCATCAAAGATGCGCCTGCTGGCGCGCCAGATGTCGGGCCCCGTCCCATCGCCCTCGATGAACGGGATAATCGGCTGGTTGGGCACGTTGAGGCGGCCATCAGTAATCTCGATGCGCTGGCCTTCTTTGGGCGGGGTCAACTGCTCAAGCACGGACATCGGCAGGCCCTCCTGCGGCACCGCGCGGACACAAACCGCGTCAAGTGTAGCGCAAATCGTGATGTGGTGGCAATTGCGGGCGCGGCCCTCTTGACGCGCCTGTCTCAGGCCGCGTATGCTGGAATGTGGATTACTGGTCAGACCAGCAGTCCGAGGCGCTTCCGTGACGACGCAGGGAGCCAGTCTCTTCCAACCGGTCCGGCGCAGCCGGGTGTCTACGGACATCGTCCGGCAGATCCAGGACCTCATCGCCGCCGAGCACCTCCAACCGGGCGACCGCCTCCCCGGCGAACGCGAGCTGGCCGATGCGCTCTCCGTGAGCCGCCAATCCGTGCGCGAGGCGCTGCGGGTGCTGGACTACCTCGGGGTGGTCGTGGTCCGCCCCGGCGAGGGCACGTTCGTTGCCACCACGCCCCCTTCTCCGGTCGACGCCTCACTCTATAGCCTGCTGTCCGAGCGTTCGTTCCTCCTCGATTTGCTCGAGGCCCGGCGCATCCTGGAAGAGGGCATCGTGCACCTCGCCGCACGCCGCGCCACCCGCGACGACCTGGACACCCTGGAGACGGCGCTGGCGGCGCGGGAGACAGCTCTGGCCGCGGGGAAACACGATGTGGCCGGAGACCTGACGTTTCACACACAGCTGGCAGAGTTGACTGGCAACCCTGTCCTGGCCAGCGCGATGCGGCATTTCGGCGAGATGTGGCTGCGGTCGCGCGAGAAGACCGGCCGGCGGCCCACCAGTCCTCACAAGGCGCTGCAATTTCACCGGCAGATCTTGCAGGCCGTACGGCGCCGGCAGCCCGTCGCGGCCCGGCGGGTACTGCGGCGGCATCTCGACGACATGCGCGCCGACATCGAAGGGTGAGGGCGCGGGAGCGCCCAACCATATTCCCCTCTCCCGACGGGAGAGGGCAGGGTGAGGGTTGGTGAGGGCGATGGCACGGGTGGAACGAGACTCGCTCGGTGAGATGGAGGTCCCGGCCGACGTGTACTACGGTGCCTCGACAGCGCGCGCGGTCCAGAATTTCCCCATCAGCGGACTACGCTTCCCGCGACCGTTTATCCGGGCGCTGGGACTCATCAAACGCGCCGCGGCGGAGCTCAACATGGACCTGGGCCTGCTGGAGCGTCCGGTCGGAACCGCTATCGTCACCGCGGCGACCGAGGTCGCCGACGGCCGGCTGGATGATCAGTTCGTGCTGGATATCTTTCAGACCGGATCGGGTACCTCCACCAACATGAACGCTAACGAAGTTATCGCCAACCGGGCCACTGAGCTGCGGGGCGGCGCCCGTGGCAGCAAGCTGGTCCACCCCAACGACCACGTCAACCTGTGCCAGTCTAGCAACGACGTCATCCCCACGGCCATCCACCTGGCCGCCCTGATGGAGATCGAGCGCACCCTCGTGCCGGCGCTGCAGGCGCTGCAGGCGGCGTTGCAACAGAAGGCCGTTGCGTTTCACGACGTGATCAAGACCGGACGCACCCACCTGATGGATGCCACGCCAATCCGGCTGGGCCAGGAGTTCGCGGGGTATGCGGGCCAGGTGCAGCGGGCGATCCGCCGGCTGCGCTATGCGCAGCAGGAACTCAGCGAGGTCCCGCTGGGTGGAACCGCGGTCGGCACCGGCATCAATGCGCACCCAGAGTTCGCAGCACGGGCGTGCGCGCGGCTGTCAGACCTCGCGGGGGTCACGGTCCGTGAAACGGACAATCATTTTCAGGCCCAGGCGGCGGTGGACGCGCTCGTCTTCGCCTCAGGAGCGCTGCGGACGTATGCGACGGCGCTGATGAAAATCGCCAACGACATCCGCTGGATGGGTTCCGGTCCGCGCGCGGGCCTGGGCGAGCTGCGGCTGCCCGCGGTCCAACCGGGGTCCTCCATCATGCCCGGCAAGGTCAACCCGGTCATCGCAGAGTCGGTCCTCCAGGTATGTGCGCAGGTGCAGGGGAACGATCAGGTCGTGGCCCTGGGCAACCAGTGGGGCAACTTCGAGCTCAACACGATGATGCCGGTGGTCGCCCACAACCTCCTGCAGGCCATTGCGATCCTGGCGTCGGCATCCCGGAACTTCGCCGAACAATGCATCGCGGGGCTGGCGGCGACGAGGACGGGCCCAGACCTCGTGGAACGCGGGTTGATGCTGGCGACCGCGCTGGCCCCCGTCGTAGGGTATGACAAGGCGGCGGAGATCGCGAAACTCGCCGACAGGACCGGCCGGACCATCCGCGAGGTCGCCCGTGAACAGTTGTCGCTGAGCGACCAGCAGCTCGACGAGATTCTCGACCCGGGCAAAATGACCACGCCGGGCCTGCACGGTGGGGGCGGCGGATGATGGCAGATACGGGTGCGGCCCTACCGGCCGCGACGCTGCGCCGCGATCCCTGGTGGCTGGAGATCCTGCCGACGATCGCGCTGCTCGGTGGATTCACGCTCTACGCGCTGTATGTCATCTTCGTGAACAATCACTACTACGCGGAGCCCTACCTCTCGCCGTTCTACTCCCCCTGCCTGGCGGCCCAATGCCAGCATCTGACGCTGCCGCTCGTCGGCCGCTGGTGGACCCTGTCGCCGGCGCTGCTGGTCTTGTGGGCCCCGCTGGGCTTCCGCGCCACGTGCTACTACTACCGCAAAGCGTACTATCGCGCATTCTTCTGGGCGCCTCCCGCCTGCGCCGTGCGCGATCTCCCCAAGGCGTATGCCGGGGAGACACGGTTCCCGTTTCTCTTCCAGAATGTGCACCGGTACTTCTTCTATCTGGCGGTCATCGTGGTGCTCTTCCTGTGGTGGGACGCCCTCCTGGCCTTCCGCTTCCCGCAGGGGGTGGGCGTCGGCGTAGGCACCCTGGTCATGCTGGCCAACATCCTCCTGCTCTCGGCCTACACCTTCTCCTGCCACTCCTGCCGGCACGTGTGCGGCGGTCACGTCGACGCCTTCTCGCGGGCGGGCCTCCGGCACCGGCTCTGGGAGGCCGTGAGCCGCCTCAACGAACGGCACGGCGCCGTGGCGTGGGCCAGTATGATCAGCGTCGCCCTCACCGACCTCTACATCCGCCTGGTAGCGATGGGCGTCCTGCACGATATTCGGATTCTCTGATGGGGCGCGAGCCGTACGAGACTCACCCCTATGATGTCCTCGTCATCGGCGCGGGGGGCGCAGGACTGCGGGCGGCGATCGAAGCGGCCGCCCGCGGCGCGCGCACCGCGGTGATCTGCAAGTCGCTGCTGGGCAAAGCCCACACCGTCATGGCCGAGGGCGGCGCCGCCGCGGCGCTTGGCAACGTCTGGCCGGAAGACACCTGGGCGGTGCACTTCCGCGACACGATGCGCGGGGGGAAGCTGATCAACAACTGGCGGATGGTCGAGCTTTTTGCGAAGGAAGCGCCCGAGCGGGTCCTGGAGCTGGAGGAGTGGGGTGCGGTGTTCGACCGGACCCCAGACGGTCTCATCTCCCAGCGAGATTTCGGCGGGCACCGCTATGGGCGGCTGGCCCACGTGGGCGATCGCACCGGGCTGGAAATCATCCGAACTCTGCAATACAAGATGATCTCCATGCACGTCGACGTCTTCATGGAGTGCACCGTTACCCATCTGCTGACCGACGCCGGCCGCATCGCCGGCGCGTGCGGGTACCGCCGGGACTCCGGGGGCTGGCTGGTGTTTCCGACCAAGGCGGTGGTGCTGGCCACCGGCGGGTTCGGCAAGGTTTGGCGATACACATCGATGTCCTGGGAGAGCACCGGCGACGGGATCGGGCTGGCGCTGGAAGCCGGCGCCGATCTCATCGACATGGAGATGGTCCAGTTCCACCCGACCGGCATGGTGTGGCCCCCCGGCGCCCGCGGCATCCTCGTCACCGAAGGCGTGCGCGGCGACGGGGGCGTGCTGCGCAACGCTGAGGGGCGGCGCTTTATGTTTCAGTACATTCCAGAGTTCTTCCGGGCCGAAACGGCCGCCAGCGAAGAGGAAGCCGATCGCTGGTATACCGACAAGCGCAGCAACCGCCGGCCCCCGGAGCTGCTGCCCCGGGACGAGGTCACCCGGGCGATCTATCGCGAAGTCAAGACCGGCCGGGGGAGCCCGCACGGGGGCGTCTATCTCGACATCGCCACGCGCCGGCCGCCAGAGTTCATCACCCGCCGGCTGCCCTCGATGCACCACCAGTTCCTGGAACTCGCCGGGATCGACATCACCAAAGACGCGATGGAAGTGTATCCCACCTGCCACTACAGCATGGGCGGAGTGCGCGTCAATGCGGATACCGCGGCGGCCACGGTCCCGGGGTTATTTGCGGCCGGGGAGATTGCCGGCGGGTTGCACGGCGCCAACCGCCTGGGCGGAAACTCGCTGACCGACCTGCTGGTCTTTGGCCGGCGCGCAGGGATGCACGCGGCGGAGTACGTGAGCACGATTCGCACCAATCCCAACGCCTCCCGTGATCAGATCGACGACGCGGCCGCCGCGCTGCTGGCGCCGTTTTCTGCGCCGGGGGATGAGAGCCCGTTTGATGTCCAGACTGGACTCCAGGATGTGATGCAGGAGCATGTCGGCATCTTCCGGGAGGAGGCGGGGATGCGCACCGCGCTGGAGCGCATCGCGGCGCTGCGGCAGCGATTGAGCCGCGTGCGGGTCAGCGGCACCCGGCAGTACAATCCAGGGTGGCACGCCACGCGCGACCTGCACTCCATGCTCACCGTGGCTGAAGTCGTGACGAGGTCGGCCCTGGAACGCAAGGAGACACGGGGCGGGCACAGCCGCACGGACTATCTGAAGACGGATGCGGCGCTGGGTCGCGTGAACATCGTTGCGGCCCAACGCCACGGCACCATCGAGCTGGCGGTGGAACCCATCCCGCAGATTCCGGACGAGCTGAAGCGCATCGTGGAGGAGCACACATGAACGCGGGCGAGGAGATCACGCTGCGGGTCTGGCGAGGTGATGCCGCCGCGGGCAGGCTGGTGGACTACCGGGTCCGGACCGCCGAGGGCATGGTGGTGCTGGACGCGCTGCGCGCGATCCAGGCCACGCAGGCGCCTGACCTGGCGATGCGGTGGAACTGCAAAGCCGGCAAATGCGGTTCGTGCAGCGCGGAGGTCAACGGCCACCCGCGGTTGACGTGCATGACTCGCCTGACCGAGGTGGCCGGCGAAGGCAATCCCCTGACCGTGGCGCCGATGCGCGCATTCCCGGTGGTGAAGGACCTGGTCACCGACGTGTCATGGAATTACGAGAAGGCGAAGGAGATCCCGCCCTTCAGCCCGGCGCCGCGTGACCCGGACGGCCGGCGCCGCATGTATCAGCATGAGGTCGAGCGGGTACAGGAGTTCCGCAAGTGCATCGAGTGCTTTCTGTGTCAGGACGTGTGCCACGTGATTCGGGATCATCCCGAGAACAAACCGAAATTCGCCGGCCCGCGGTTCTTTGTGCTGCTGGCCGCCTACGAGATGCACCCGCTGGACACCGCCAACCGCGTGGAGCAGATCAGACAGGACGCCGGGATCGGGTTCTGCAACATCACCAAGTGCTGCACCGAGGTCTGCCCCGAGGGGATCCACATCACCGACAACGCCATCATTCCCCTCAAGGAACGCGTCGTGGACCAGCACTACGACCCGGTGCTGTGGCTGTGGCGGAAGCTCACGGGGCGTGGGAAGACGTCAGCGGCAACGCCTCCTCCGTCTCGGTAGGCGCCGACAGATCCAGGTCCACGAGCCGGCGGTTGCGCAGGGCCACGCCGGCCACGGCCAGCCCCATCACCAGCCCGCTGATCCCGATGGCACGATCCGCTCCCAACCAGTTGCCCAGTGTCCCGGCGATGGCGGCGTTGAGGGGACCGCTGCCGATCAACGCCAGTGTGTAGATGCTCATGACGCGCCCGCGCAGGCTGTCTGCCGCGTAGCTCTGGATGGTCGCGTTGCAGGTGGCCAGCACAGCCATCACGCAGCCGGCCACCGCCGCCGTCAGCACCATCGAGAGCAGCAGCTGCCTGGAGAACGCCAGGGCGACCAGCGCCGCCGAAGCGGCGTATCCAAACCCGAAGATCAGGCGGCCCGGCCGCGTCGCGCGCAGCGTGGCCACCCCCAACGCCCCGATCGTCGCGCCCACTCCGGCCGCTCCGAGCAGATAACCGTTCTCCGCGGGGCCGCCGCCCAGCACCTTGCTCGCCAGCACCGGCATCAGCACGATGTAGACGAATGCGAGAGTCCCCACCAGCGCCACCAAAATCAACAGCGTGCGCACGACGTGATGACCACGGACGTATGCAATGCCCTCGCGCAGATCGTCCAAGAGATGGGTGCGGACAATCCCGGTCGGCGCGGGAGCCAGGCGGAGGATCCACAGTGAATACAGAATGGCCAGGAATGAGACCGCGTTCACCGCGAAACACCAGCCCGGTCCCACGGCCGCATACACCAACCCCGCCAGGGGTGGGCCGATGACGCGGCTGGCATTGAAGATGGTCGAGTTGAGCGCGACCGCATTGCTGAGGTCCTCCCGCGGCACCAGCGAGGGGAGCATCGACTGCCGGCCGGGCGAGTCAAAGGCCATCACGGTGCCGTTCGCCAGCGCCAGCACATAGATTTCCCAGATGCGGATCCGCCCAGCAAAGGTCAGCACCGTCAGCGCGACCGCTTGCAACAGAAACACCGTCTGGGTGACGAGGACGAGGCGCCGGCGGTCCACGCGGTCGGCGACTACGCCGCCGACGAGCGACAGCACGGTGGAGGGGAACGAGAAGACGAGCGTAACCAGGCTGGTCGCCAGGGCGGACCGCGTGAGCTCCCACACCAGGTAGCTTTGGGCGGTGCTCTGCATCCAGGTGCCCACCTGTGATCCGAGCATCCCGGTCCAGAACAGCCGGTAGTTGCGGTGCCGGAAGGCGGAGAAGGTGGACAGGCGGGTCAGCCCTACGATCATCGCGGCTGAGTGCGCAGGCGCTGCAGCAGCGCTTCCACGTCCTTCCGGTAGATCCGGTACACCTTTCCGAGCTTCGCGGCGGGCAGGACACCGGTGCGGATATATTTGTAGACGGTGACCTTGTGCATCTGCAGGTAGGCGGCGGCCTGCTCGACGGTCAGCAGTTCAGGCTCCGGGAACGCACCGTCATCCGGCGGACCGCCGTTGCCGGTTGAGGAGCGGGACATCCTAGGTCTTTTTCCTCCAGATGACATCGGACCGGCCTGCGCGGTGATTCACGACGCGAGCGAGCACGAAGAGCAGGTCGGAGAGACGGTTGAGATACCGTAGCAGATCCGCGCGCACCGGCTCCTCCCTGCCCAGCGTGACCAACCGCCGTTCCGCGCGCCGGCAGACGGTGCGGGCCACATGGAGAGCGGCCGCCAGCGCTGTCCCGCCGGGAAGGATGAACTCGCGCAGTGGAGGCAGGGACGTCTGGTGGCGATCGATGCTGCGTTCGAGCTGCTCGATCTCCGCGGTCGCGATGGCGGGAGCGGCGCCCGCTGGGCCCGCCGGCGTCGCCAGCTCTGCGCCCAGGTCGAACAGCCGGTGCTGGATGTCATCCAGCAGCGCGGCAAGCTCCACATCCTCGGTTTGCGCGCGGACGAGCCCCAGATGGGCGTTCAGCTCATCGACGGCGCCGTACGCCTCGACACGCAGGTGGTCTTTTGGCACACGCCGGCCGCCGATCAGTCCGGTCTCGCCGCGGTCGCCCGTCCGGGTGTAGATTCGCGGCCCGGCGGATCCTCTCGCCGTGCGGGGTCTGGCCTGCGCGCGCTTCGAGGTCACTCGGTACCGCCGGCGACCGCCGGCTCCCGAACCACTGCCGCAGCTGGCTGGCGCAGGTGATCCGCCAGCCATTTTACAATCCAGTGTAGCCGCTCCACGCGGTGGCGGGGCTGCCCGATGCGCGAGAGATCGTGGCTCTCGTTCGGGAACCGCACGAAGACCACGTCGCGCCGCAGCTTCCGCAGGGCGGCAAATAACTGCTCGGCCTCTTCGATCGGGCAGCGCAGGTCTTGCTCACTGTGCAGGATCAGCAGCGGCGTAGTGATGCGCTCGACGTAGGCCAGCGGGGACCGTTCCCAGTACCAGGTCGGCGCGTCCCACGGGTCGCCGGGGAATTCCCAGAACCCCTTCATGAACGCCAGATCGCTGGTCCCCCACTGGCTGAGGTTGTTACTGATCGACCGCATCGACACCGCGGCCTTGAAGCGATCCGTGTGGCCGATGACCCAGTTGGTCATGAAACCCCCGTAGCTGCCGCCTGCCACGCCCAGCCGGTCGGGATCGATGAACGGGAAGCGCGCGATCGCCTGATCAAGTCCGCGCAGGATGTCCTCACAGTCCTTGCCGCCCCAGTCATGATGCGTCGCGGCGGTAAACTGCTGCCCGTACCCCTGGCTGCCGCGCGGGTTAGTGTACACGACGGCAAACCCCTCAGCGGCCAGCAGCTGAAACTCGTGGAAGAATGCTTCCCCATACGCACCATGGGGACCGCCGTGAATCTGCAGGACTGTCGGGTAGCGCGCGCCGTCGCGGAACTCCACAGGCCGCATCACCCATCCCTCCACCGGCCAGTCGTCGGCCCCCTGGTACGTAAACCGCTCCGGTACGCTTAGGATCACCTGATCGAGGATCGCCTGGTTCACCTGGGTGAGGCGGCGCTCCGCCGCACGGCCGTCCAGTGGCACGACCCACAGGTCGCCTGGCGTCGCCGGATCGGACGCGGCGACAACGGCGCGGTCCCCGCTGCCGCCGATGGCCAGACCAAAGATCTCGCGACGCCCTGAGATGAGCACCGTCACCCCGGCGCCGCGAGCATCGACCGCAGCAAGCTGGTTCATCGCACCCTCGGCCACGATCGCAAAGATGCGCTGTCCGTCGGCGGACCAGACTGGACCGCCGATCTCGGGGTGGGCGCGCATGTCGGTGATGATGTGGTGCTCGAAACTACGGTCGGCGGCCGCGGTCAGGTTCACCGGGTCTCCGCCCCCGGCGGAGGCGATCCACACGTCGGTGTTGGTGGCGTTCATGCAGGCGTTGTCGTGCCCGTAGTAGGCGATGGCCCGCCCGTCGGGGGACCAGGTCGGGGACGAACTGGGCCCGATAGATCCGGTCAGCTGCCTGGCCTCTCCGCCATCCACCGGGATGATCCAGACGTCCGTGACGTTGGTAAAGTCGGCCTCCTCGGTCCGGTTGGTGACACACGCCAGATGCCGGCCGTCGGGCGACCAGGCGGGATCGGCGTGATCGAAGTCTCCGCTGGTGAGTTGCTGTGGTGAGCCGTCGCCGTCGATCGAGACGCGGAAGAGATGCTTGTATCGCCCATCCCAGAATCCCTCACCGTCGTGCTTGTAGCGGACGCGCGTGATGACCTTGACGTCGCTGTGCGGCTCATCGCGCGCCGGCTTGCCGACAAACGCGAGGCTGCGCCCATCCGGCGCCCACGACAGGTCCGACGGGTGATAGGCGGCAGGTACGAGCAGCCGTGCCTCCCCGCCGTCGGCGGGAATCACAAAGATCTGCTTCGGCCGCTTGACGCCGGGGTCGGGCTTTGCGGTGCCGCGGTCGGACAGGAAGGCGATCCGCCGGCCATCTGGCGACCATCGCGGAAGGGAGTCACGGTGCTCTCCGGCCGTGAACTGCCGCAGGGCACCGCCATCCACCGGCACGACCCACAGGTGTGAGCGGTACGTGTCCGCGTCCCGGTCGACCACGGTCTGGACGAAAACGAGGCGCGAGCCGACGGGGCTCAGCTGCGGATCACTCACCCACTTCAGCGCGAGTAAATCATCGATCGTGATCTTCCGTTTGCTCACGAGGTTCACTCCCTTAGCGCAGTGATTCGTGATTTGTGATTCGCAACGACAAGGACACAATAAACTCTTTGCCCGAATCACTAATCACGAATCACGAGTCACGCTGTTATCTTCCGACAGCCAGCCGTTCCGCCAGCATCGCGGGCAGGCCGGCTGCCAGCACCTTCTGCTGCGTCTGAGAAATAGGATACTCGAGCCTGACCAGCGTCGCGATCTGCTCAGCGGTGTCCAACCACAAGTACGCCGCGCGCGGGTCGCCGTCCCGAGGTTGCCCGACACTGCCAACGTTGATGATGTAACGCCGGTCGGACTGCAACCGGAGAGACTGGCCGGGCAGCAACGGCTCACCGACGACGGCCTCCCCCGCCTGCGTGAACACAGCGGGGACGTGCGTGTGGCCAACAAGGCAGAGCGCAAAAGGTGCCGCATCGAAACTCGCCCGGGCGGTGGCGACATCAAAGATATACTCTTCGATGGGGTCGCGCACGCTGCCGTGCACGCACAGGGCCGTGTCGAGTGTGGCCCGCAGCGGCAGCCCCTCCAGGTAGCGCCGTACCGGGTCAGTCAGCTGCCGCCGGGTCCATACCACGGCTTCGTACGCGAAGGGATTGAACTTTGCGGCGACGGTATCTCGCGCTTCCAGCGCCGCCACATCGTGATTGCCGAGTACGGCCGCGCGTAACTGGGAGCGTACTCGCTCAACGCATGCCACCGGGTCGGGTCCATAGCCGACAAAATCGCCAAGGCAGACCACGGCGTCGGGCTGGCGGGCGGCGATATCCGCCAGCACAACGTCCAGCGCCTCCAGGTTGGCATGGATGTCGGAGATAATGGCGTACGGCATTCCAAGACGATGAATGGCTGGAATATAGTGGTCTTCGGGGTGCGGAGAACCGGCTCCTGTGGCGCGCCCGTCCGAACATGATTGACCAGACTGTGCCACATGCCCAAAATTGTGACTATCATGTGCCAACGGGACCGATCCGCCTTCGCCGGATCTGATCAGCCGTGATGACGTTCCTGCGACGCTGGCTGCGCGTCCCGATGCCGCCGCGGACGCGCGCGAATGCGCAGGTCGATTTCCTTGCCGCCATCCTCTACGGGGCATTCGGCGGTCTGACGCTTCCATTTATTCCGGTGATGGGACGCCGGCTGGGGGCCACCCCATTGCAGGTGTCGCTGCTCGTGGCCGCGCCGGCGATCGTGTTCTTGCTGTCGTTTTGGATCGTCAACGCCGTGCGGCCGGTCCACCCCGTCCGCCTGGTGATGTGGCCCGCGCTGCTTGGCCGGCTGCTCTTTCTCTTCATGCCGTTGATCAAGACGCCGGCGCCCTATGTCGCGCTCATCGTCCTGTATCACGGCGTGAGCTCGATCAACACTCTCGGCTATGCGCAGGTGATGCGCGCCGTCTACCCTGATGACGTGCGCGGCCGCATCATGGCGCTGGTCAAGGTGGGCATGGCGGCGTTCTGGGTGCTGGGGTCCCTGGCCGGTGGGCAGCTCACACAGATGGTGCCCTTCCAATGGGTGTTTGCCGCCGCCGGCATCCTGGGGATGGCGAGCGCCCTGGTGTTCAGCCGGGTGCGCACGCCCGACACGATTGAAGCCCCCGAACACATCAACCCCGCCGTGACCTGGCGTATCCTCCGGACCGATACGGCGTTTCGCCCTTTCCTGCTGGCATTCTTCGTGTACGGGTTCGGGGGATGGCTGATCAGCCCGGCGGTTCCCATTCTCCTGGTGGACGACCTGCGCGCCACGAACTTCCAGGTTGGCCTGCTGGGGGCAGTGACGTCGGCCCTGTGGATGCTGTCGTTCTACTCCTGGGGGAAGATGATCGACCAGCGGACGGCGACCAATACCACGAAGGTCGTGTTCGCCATCGGCACGCTGACGCCCGTGGTCTACTTCTTCAGCCCCAACGCGTGGGTGGTGCAGCTGGCCGGAATCTCCGATGGGCTAACGTCAGCCGGGATCGACCTGGGCTGGCTGGCGGCCGTGCTCCACTACGCGCCGCCCGGCCAGGTCCTGCACTATGTCACGCTCTTCAACACCTTGGTGGGTCTCCGGGCCGCCACGGCGCCGTTCATTGCCGGGGCGTTGATCCCCTCCATCGGGGTGCGGTGGATCTTCGCCGCCGCGGCAGTGGTGCAGCTGACCGGCATGCTGCTCATGCGTCGCGTCTCGGCGCCTGGGCTGGCCGAGGGCGCGGCCCCATCCGATCCGCCCAGTACGGCGTGAGTATGGCGATAAGATCGGCCGTCGGCCTGCGCCACGCCTCCGTCTCCAGGGTGCGTTCTCCCAGGCGCAGCCGCTCCCGCTGCACCGGTTCGTAGAATCGCGCCCAGAATGCATCTTCGGCATCGTCCAACAGTGTGACGCGCCGGGCGTCGACACGGACTTCCAGCCGGCACCGGCCGCTGGAGATGATCACCCAGGCGTCCTGACACCCGAACTCGCGGCGCAGGATCTCCCGCAGGTGCGCCACCAGGCGCCGCTGCTGCGGCCAGCGCCCCGGCCGGGTCACCCGGTGAGCCGGCGCCCCAGGTCGTCGAGAAACGCGCCCAGATACACCGCCCCGATCTCGTTGGGATCATCGAGCTGGGTCAGCGCGGCGCGGTCGATCTGAAGGGTCGCGGCAATATCCGCCACCATCGGGCGCAGCGTCTGCACGTAGGCCTGGACATGTTTCTGCCCCGACCGGGTGTGGGGCACCGGGACCACAAACCCGCGCCGGCGCGCTCCCGGCGGCATGCGGCGTTCGATGCGCATTATCGGCATCACCTCGCGATGGATATCCCAACTCCACTCCCTGCGGTCATCGAGGGACGGAAAACTCCGCGACCGTTGGAGACACCAGCCGTGTGAAATCGGCAGCCGTGACCGTCATCGTCTCGCGGTGGCTCCCGGCGTTGAACACGATCGTCGGATCTTCGGTCAGCGCTCGATCGACGACGACTGGCACCTGGTACAGGTTGGCGAACGGCGGCATCGCTCCGACCTCGCAGTCTGTGAACACGGTGGCGAACTCCTGCTCGCGCGCCAGCCGCGCGTCCTTCGCCCGGAGCGCCGTCTTCACCTTCGGCATCTCCACCCGGTGCGGCGCAGGGAGCACCAGCGCGGTGAGCGTGCCGTCGATCATCGCCATCACCACCTTGGCCATCAACCGGCCGGGAACATGCTCCACGGCCGCGACCTCCTGCGCAGTGTACACCTCGGGGTGGGAGTGGACCTGATATTTAACCCCGTTCTCCCGGAAGTACCGTTCCAGGCGCTCGCGACACGTCATACGAATCCCCCTCACGCCTCACTCATCACGCCGTTTAGTGTCCAAAGGCCCCGGTCATGTACGCGCGCAGGATGAGCAGCATCTGCGTGACGCACACAATCGCCAGCGAGCGCGGCTCCCGGAAGGGTGCCTCGTTGCGCGTCATCGCCACGCGGAGAAATCCCTGCGGCCGGAGGCCGAACTGCACGACCGCCCCGGTCGTCACGAGCGCGCCGTACAGATAGTGCAGCGATGTCCTGGGCCGCGCGCCGGAGACGGCCACCAGCGCTCCGGTGACCACCTGCCCCGCCAGCACCACCAGCACCAGCAAGAGCAGCATCCAAAATGTGCGTCCCAGCGCCACCTGCCGCCGGCGGTGTGCCACAAAGGCCCAGGCGGTCAACACGGCGTTCCCGGCGGCAGTCGCAGCGGTGAGAACCGGCAGTGCATGGATGGCAAGCAACTGGAGCATCGGGGTCAGGGGGAGATTTCACGCCGGCGGGACCGGGCTCCTGCCCTGGACCGGAAACGGCGAACGGGAAACGGGAAGCGGCAATTCAATTGTTTCCCGCTTCCTGCTTCCCGTTTCCGGTAGTTCTCTAAACGGGTGACAGCAGTCCGACCTCGCGCAGTTGCTCGAGAATCTGCTGCATCTTCGCAAAATCCCGGAACCCGCTGCTGAATTCCTCTGAGGTCTTGTACCCGATCTCCACAAACTTGTTCAGGGAGACAAAGAAGGCGTACTGGATGGTATTGGCGATTGATTCGGGGGCATCGCGGTTCTTGTCCAGATTCACATCGATCACGTCGATCTTCGGAATGAAGTCGTTCTCGCCGCGGCCGGCCTTGGCTTCGGTCCGCAACAGATCTTCCAGGTTCTTCGTGGCCACCCAGTCTTTTGACATCACCATGGCGACATCCAGGTCATACTCCAGGTCGCCGCTGCCGACGCAATGGTGCATGGTGGGCCGCACAAACTCTGACATCTCCTCAGCCGGCCGTTCGTCCAACCGGCAACCTTCCTTATCCAGAGGCGAGATGGCAAACACCGGACAGCCCAGCTCCAGACTGAGGTCGGCAAGTTTTGCCGAGATCAGATCGGTTTTGGCCTTCTCGTCGTGCACATTCTCTTCCAGGGGAACCCGCTGCAGGTAGTCGATGAAGATGACGCAGGCGTCTGTGCGGAACGCATGCATCATGTTGTGAGCCCGCGCCCTGATGCGTTCAACCGTGTCCCGGCGCCCGGCCTCAAACAGGAACAGGGTGCTGAGGCGGCTCTCCATCTTCGCCCAGGATTCCTTGACCCGCCCCCGGATTTGCGGTGACCGCGACGCCGCGGAGAGCAAGGTGGCGGGGTTGACCAGCGTCTCCCGACCCAGCAGCCGTGCGAACAGGACGCGGCTCGTCTGCTCCCAGGAGTAGTACAGGACGGGGACCTTGTACTGCCCCGCCACCGTGGACGCCAGTTCCAGCGCCAGGTTCGTCTTGCCCCGCCGGGGCGCCCCCGCCAGTCCGTAGTAGAAGCCCGGACGCAGTCCGGAGAGCACTTCGCTGAGACGGTCAAATGGGGAGAGCGCGTATCCCAGTGTCGACCCGGCATCGCCTTCGAGGATCTCTCGAACAATGGCGCCCCCGACCTGATTCGCCGGTGGGGCGGTGCGCGCCAGTCGCTGTTGCTGAATCTCAAAGAGCGTGGGAACGATCTGACCCACGAAGTCAACGATGTCCTTGCCCTCACTGCGTTCCTGCTCGAGATAGTTGGTGATCGCGGTCCCGACCTCCACCAGCCGCAGCCGTGCCGATCGGGCCTTGAGCAAGTCGACGTACGCCATTACCCGCGCCGCGTCCGGCTCCTGAGTGGCCTCGACGGCGTCGACGAAGCGTTTCATCTCTGGGGACATCGCGCCGCGCTCGCCGAGCAGTCCTCGCACAGTCACCGGTTCCAGCGGCGTGTCTTTTTGCTCGTAGACATCGGCGAGGAGCTTGGCCAGCGTGCGGCCGAGGGCGTGGGGCATCAGATCGGGGCGGAATCCTGCTTCCAGCGCCCGGCCCAGCAAGAACCTGTCTCGCATAAATCCACTCAGGAGGGTTCGTTCGATAACCGCAGCTTCTTCCACGGCGTCACACCCCACATCAGACTCGCACACACTCTTATGCCCGTCCGTGGCCGCGGGGTAGACGCTGCACACAAAAGCCGGGAACCCCCACGCTCGCTGCGCTCGCTCGGGGCGGAGCGCGGAAGGCCGGTACCCTTTGGGACTATGGTTTAGCCACTGATGCGTTTTCGCGTCCCCGTCCGGACCGACAACCATGCGGACCGTTGGAATGTGCCGACGGCGGCATCGCAGGCCCAGCCACCGCCTGAGAGACGCCGCTCCCCGGACGGGAGGACGACCTGCAACCCGTTCAGGCGCAGGCGCGGGCGCCCCGCCTCGAGGACCGTGACGGGCGGCATCCGCCCCCTGAGGAGTCGCGGAAGCATCGAAGGAGCGAACGTCGCGCTGCTCATTCCGATGGCGGAGGCGCCGATGGCGAGTCTGTCTGCGTACGCCACGATCCTCCCGCGCGAATCCACCAGCGTCGCGTTGCGGAACCCGATCACGCCCGTGGACCTCCGCGTTTGTTGTGTGCGTTTTGGCACGCTGATATAATTCAGGATACGCACTGCGGTATCATGCGGTAGTTCCGGACAACGCGCCCGTAGCTCAGCGGATAGAGCGTCGGCCTCCGGAGCCGAAGGTCTGGGGTTCAAATCCCTACGGGCGCGCCAAGTTCTTTCTTCTCTGTCTACTTGCGACACTAAAACAGATTTGAACCCCAGACCTTCAGGGGGTTGTGGGGGAAGAATTCCCCCGCGGTACCGCTTCAGGGGGCAGCGAGCACAAGGTACATCTCAAGAGAAGGGCGTAACTTCGTTGCGAGCGATCAGGGGGACGCCAGTCCTCCTGAAGCGCGAGCCGCCCGATAGGGCGAGTGCGAGCGCTGGCCGGGGGTTCAAATCCCTACGGGCGCGCCAGTTATGGTGGAAGGTCCGTCAGGACCTCATCTTCCTTCCCCTCTCCATTGGGGAGAGGGTGCAGGGTGGCTGAAAAGGATCGCAGATGGATCGGCTCGAAGTCGATGACCGCGTGTCCATAGTTCCCTGCTCATGGTTGATGCCTACAGGTCCGACGCGTGGCAACTTCTATTCGCATCAGTCGCGGCCGCGAGCGCCGCGCTGACTGGCCTGCTGTTCGTCGGGCTGTCCATGAATCTGAGAAGGGTAGTCGGGACTCCTGAACATTTGGCTCGCGCTCGAGAGAGCTTCGGACAGTTGCTCAGTCTCCTTGTCCTGTCGATCATCCTGCTCATCCCTGGACAGAATCGCCTTCTATTAGGCACCGAGCTCATCGGGCTGGGCGCAATACTGGTGGGGGTGAGCCTGTTCTTACACAAGCAAACTTTCAAACGGATCAAGCCTGGGCGCAGGGCTCGATGGGGCGCGCGCATCGCAATCTTTCACCTGGGAACGCTTGCCATTCCTCTCGCTGGGGTTAGCTTAACGCTGGGGCACTATGGCGGGCTCTTCTGGCTTGTCCTCACTGTTCTGATGTTTTTCCTTTGGTCCACAATCAATGCCTGGACACTTGTAGTCCGCGCAGTTGAGGAGTAACTAACGGTTTTTAATGATCCCCACCATCTCTTCTGCGGCCGCTGCTCGGCTGGAGCCCCGCACTGGCGAGTTCCGCCTTTGTGCGGCGTACCTGGTACCATAATTGCCCCGTATTGGCCCCCCACGATTGACTCACCTGAGCTATGGACGCGCGGCATCTTGGATGTTGGAATCTGAGCAGATCGTGGTACCAGGTACAACAACTACGGGTACCTAAGCCGGGGATTGCTATGCCGCGCCCTCCACGACTGCTTTTTGCCAGTGGGACCTACCATGTTACCGCACGTGGTAACAACGGCGACGACATATTTCGCGACGATAACGATCGCGCCACGTATCTACAGTTGCTTGCAAAAGCCGCCAGCGAGACAGCCGTACGCATCCTGGCGTACGCACTCATGTCGAACCATCTCCACCTCGTTGTCCACACTCCGGCCCCCAATCTTCATGTGTTAATCCATAGAGCCCATCGTCCGTATGCAGCGGGTTTCAACCGCGCCTACGGCCGATCGGGGCACCTGTTTGGCAGCCGCTACCACAGCAAGCCTGTGCTCAACGATTCACAGCTGTTGGAAACAACACGCTACATCCACTTGAATCCTGTCGTAGCAGGTCTCGTCCGCCGCCCTGAACACTTCCTGTGGAGCAGCTATCGAAGTTACATCACCCCACACCCCGACCACGAGCTTGTGGACGCAGGCCCGGTGCTTGATCTCCTGGCACGCGTTCGCGGGAGTGCCTGCGTCGCCTATGAACGCTTCGTACATTCCGCGCTTGTGGTACCTGGTACCGGAAACGTCGGATAGCGGTATCAGGTGCCAGGAAGAGGGCTCAAAGCCCTGGGGGATTGTTCTCCTTGGAGCGTGCATCGATGCGGGACCGCAGCCCGGCGCTGGCGAGCTCTGCCCTGGCAAGGCGGTCATACCGGCCGGACGCCCAATCGCCGAACGGGTCCGGCGTATGGGCCAGCAGGTCACGGTACGAGAGCCGGTGCAGCGCGCGTGAGGCCAGCAGACGCTCGATCTCTGACTCGCCCGCCTTCACTGCCAGACGGATGGCACGATGCGCGGCCCCAATGGTCCGCAGCCGCTCCACCCGCCAGGGAAGATAGCGCTGAAACCACAGGTTGAGCGCAATCACCAGGACGACGAAGGAGAGCAGGGCGGCAATAATCAGAATTACCCGTTCGAGAGTCCCGCCGAATTCCACGAACCGCGCCGATGCCGAGGAAAACGCCAGGCGGACGAGTTCTGCCATCCGATGGCCGATGACGGGGGCGCGGCCAAGCGCTTCGCCGATCTGATCACCGGCCGTGTTCAGGCTTGCGCCGCCTTCTCGGATTGACCGCCCGGCCCTCGCAAATCCTGCAAGGAAATTGTAGAGGCGCCAGGAGAGGGTGGTCCACGAGCCCACCCAGATGAGCATGGCCGCATCGGCGATGATCTCCATCGCCCGGGCGCGACGTATTTCACTCCACAGCTTGGGCATGCCTTTCGTCCCCTAGATGCTTACTACCCGCTTCATCACCTCCCCAGCGGCTAATGCCGTCACTCGGGCTCACGCCCGCTTCCGCTCCAGTAACCCGTTCCGGACCTTCTCGTAGGCCGCGGCGGTGGCGGCGGCCAGCATGCGCGTGTCCGACCCGACGGAGACGAACCGGAATCCCCGCTCAATCTGCACCAGCGCGTCGTCCGCGCTGGACGCCATGATGCCCGCCACCTTCTGGTGCATCCGGGCCGCACTGAGGATGTGGTCGACTGCGCGTCGGTACTCAGGATTGTCAAACTGACGGAAGATCCCCAGGGACGCAGATAAGTCATTTGGGCCGATGAACAGCACGTCCACGCCTGGCACCGCCGCGATCGCCTCCGCATTCCGCACCGCTTCGGCAGTCTCCAACTGACAGATCACCAGCACCTCCTCGTTCCAGTGCGCGACGTAGTCGGGGAGGTCGAGGCCATACCGGCTGGCGCGGGTGCCTGCCACTCCGCGGATGCCGTCGGGAGGAAACTTCGCCGCGGCGACGGCGGCGGCAGCATGCGCCGCCGTATTCACCAGAGGGACCACGACCCCATGCCCTCCGCGGTCCAGCGCCTTCTTGATGAACGCCGCGTCGTTCGCGGGGACACGCACGACCGGCGTCACCTCCGTCCCCTTCATCGCCCGCACAATCTCTTCCACGGTCTCCCATCCTGCCGGGCCGTGCTCGGCGTCGATCACCAGCCAATCCATGCCAAAACTGGCCACCAACTCGGCGATCGCGGGCGAGGGGAAGCTGATCCACTGGCCGATGGCCAGGTGGCCTTCGCGCAGGCGCTGCTTGGTCTTGTTGGTTAACACGGTACCTCCTTAGCGTTCGTACACTTCGGGATTGGCAACGTGTATGGGCCGGTCTCCGCGCAGCACGGCCAGCACGTCGTCCGCAATCGATACCGCCATGCGCCGCAACGCCTCTTCAGTGTGCGCGGCCGTGTGTGGAGTCAGCATGGTGTGCGGAGCCGACAGCAACGGGTGATCTGCCGGCGGTGGCTCCGTCGCGTACACATCCACCGCCGCGCCGGCAATCCGCCCCGCCCGCAGGGCCTCGGCCAGCGCTTCCTCATCGATGACCTCACCCCGGGAGGTGTTGATCACCACCGCCGTGGATTTCATTAGCGCGAGTTGCCGGGCCCCAAGCAACCTCCGGGTCTGCGCGGTCAGGGGCACATGCAGCGTCACGACATCCGAGTCGCGCAGCAGTACGTCCAGGTCTGCGACTCGATCCGCCGGCACGGCCAGCCCCGGAGCCAGCAACGGATCGTACCCCAGGACGCGCATCGTAAATGCACTCCGACACTTCTCCGCGACCATGCGGCCGATGTTCCCGAGCCCAACCACCCCCAGCGTTTTGCCATCCAGCTCCATCCCGGTCAGCTGATTGCGGAGGTGAAATTCCCCGCGGCGGACCGCTTGATCAAGGCGCAGCGAATGTTTGGCCAGCGCCAGCATCAGCATGATCGTGTGCTCCGCCACGGAGACGCCATGCGTGCGCGGGACGAAGACCACCGGGATGTTCCGCTGCGTCGCCGCAGCCAGATCCACGTTGTCCAGCCCGGCGCCGTGGCGGCCGATCACGCGCAGCCGCGGCGCGCCGGCCATCATCTCGGCATCCAGCGGGGACAGCCGGACGATCACGGCATCCGCATCGGCGATCGCCCGGCGGAGGATTGCCGGGGTCGACTGCTGGAGCACCAGGACCTCAGCCGCGGCCCGCAGCACCGCCAGCCCGGCCTCGTGGATGGGCTCAGAAAGGACAACGACTGGTCGCATCAGGAGTCGGGAGCAGGCTTTCTGGACACCGCCGGAGGACTCCTTGTCTCTTTCACTCCCACGCCGTGCGGAGCAGCACGTCGACGATGCGCAGCGAGACCAGGGCGGCTCTCTTGCCCCCGATCTCAAACACCTCGCTGGCGTCTGCGGGCAGCGTCACCGTCAGTGTCTGCAAGAGATTGATCTTGGGCTGCTGCAGAATGACCGTGGCCTCGACCGTCAGCTGCGCCACGGGCAGTCCGCGGACGTCACTGCGCAGGGTCAGCTGGCCGATGTCGACATCTCCAAAGATGCGCACGCGCGACAGCACCAGCGCGCGGTAGAGGGCCACATCCACGCTACGCCGCACACCAGCCAGCGGGCGCGCCGGAATCCGCGGAACCGACACGGCGACCGTATAGTCGCGGATCAACGTCTCCAGAACCGGCACCAGCACGGAGAAGTGCTCGGCCCGCCCGGGAGGCACCGCCCACGGAATGCCGTCGCTGCCGAAGGCGATCAGATCGCCTGACGGAGAGAACCCTCTGGCATCGATGACCAGGCCCGGCACCGGCCCGGCCCCCCGATTCGTCACCCACCCGGTAATGACGAGGGTGTCGCCATCAAGGGCGTGGCTCACATCAGTAAGCGCAACGACGGGTTCAGGGACGGCGGCAGAAACCTGGGGCGTGAGTGTCGCCCCTAACGCGGCGAGACTGACGAGACTCACGGCGATCGCGCGCACAGCGGCACCTCGTCATCCATCATACCGTGCTCTTCCTTCTTGTAACGGGGGCAGGGGGGAAGCGGTTCCCGTCAGGAGGGAGTTTCCGCCAGCCGCCGAATGAACCTCCATCTCGCCCGAGGGTGAGCATGGCTGATCCTGCTGCGACGCTGGCCTATCTTCAAAGGGTGCCCCTCTTCCGCGCGCTGCCGGCGAAGGAACTGGAGTTCATCGCTCGGTCCGTGAAGGAGCGCGTCTATGAACCGGGCGCTGCCATTGTCAAGCAGGGGGAGCCGGGGGTGGGGTTCTTTCTCATTGCCGAGGGCCGGGTGGAAGTCGCGCACGACGGACACAGGATCCGCGATATGGGGCCCGGCGAGTTCTTTGGCGAGATGGCCCTGATGGAAGAACGCATCCGCACGGCGACGGTGACCGCCAAAGACCGGACGCGCTGCCTGCAGCTGGTGCGGTGGGACTTTCGCGCTTTGCTGAAGGAAAACCCCGACCTCGCCGTCAAGATGCTCGAGGTCGTGGTGCAGCGTCTCCGCGAGCATCCGCCCACACACGAGTCAGACTGAACGTGTAGCCGCACGGCAGGGGGGACGCCGTGTTCGCCTGCCCTCGCGATCAGCGCCCACTGCACCGCCGCACCGGCCCACAGGGCGTCTACTGGTTCTGTCCGACCTGCAACGGACGCGCGGTTGGCGTAGAACTGCTGCGGCGGACTGTCGCCCAGGCGGCGGTGGATCAGATCTGGAACGCCGCCCGCGAGCAGCGCGTCGCCGGCGGCCGTCCGTGCCCCTCCTGCCACGACCTGATGCACGAGGTCAGCAGCGGCCCGTCCGGCCCGGCGGTCGACGTGTGCCGCGTGTGCCGCTTCGTCTGGTTCGATCCGACTGAGTACGAGCAAATCGCCCCGGAGGTGCTGCCCGCGGCTGAGCGCGCGACGCCTGACCGGGCCACGGAGATCCTGGCCACGGCGCAGGGGGAGGCGATCGCCAAACGTTCCGAGCGTGATTTCGGCGCCGAAGCGCCACGTGAGTTGTGGAAATACCTGCCCGCGCTCCTGGGCTTGCCCGTCGAGTATGAGCAGTCGGTGTTCCACAGCGTCCCCTGGTTGACCTGGGCGATCATCGCTTTCATCTGCGCGTTCAGCATCCGCGCGTTTGCCAGCATCGAGGCGGCGGTGATGCAGTTTGGCCTGATCCCCGCCCAGTACGCGCGGTATTTCGGCCTCACCTTCCTCACGTCGTTCCTGCTGCACGGCAGCTTTGGGCACCTGGCGGGGAACATGTATTTCCTGTACGTCTTTGGCGACAACGTGGAGGATTTTCTCGGCAAGGCGCGCTACGTGGGGCTCATCCTGATCGCGGCCGTCCTCGGCGACGTCGCCCACATCGCGATGGACCCGCGGTCGAATGTCCCCCTCATCGGCGCCAGCGGCGGGATCTCCGGCGTCATTGCCTTCTACGCCCTGAAGTTTCCGAAAACAAAGATGGGCGTACTGTTCCGCCTGTGGCTGATTCCCATCCGGTGGTTCAGGATCCCCGCGTACGCCTTCGTCGGATTTTGGATCCTGCTGCAGTTCCTGGGGGTCTACCTGGAGCTGGTCGGGGCGAGCTCCGTGTCGGCGCTGGCACACCTGGGCGGGGCGGCCACCGGTCTCGCGTTCTGGCTCATGTACCGGCACCTCAGCTAATCTAGTTGCCCTCCACCGGGAAGACGAACACCTGCAGGGCGTGAGGTTTCAGGTACGACTTCTTGAGCGCGTCCAGCTGCATGATGAGCCTGCTCACCCGCTCGTCGGGCAGCGCAATCCACAGCAGGTTGTTCGTTCCCGGCCAGATCGGGGTGCCGAAGCGGTGACCCTTGCGGCCCGCGCCGGTCGCGCCCGCCAGTTTGGTGTACTCATCGATCTGCGCCTCATCGAGGACCCCCCGCAGATCTTCATCGATCCCGGCATCATAGATCACCAGTACCATCTTCATGGCTGCGCTCTTCCGACCACCAGCGCCACGCGTCGCCTCACGGTGGCCTCTCTCTCGCTGCGGCCTTCACCTGGAGGGAGCTCTCCAGCAAGGACAGTTCTCTCCCCAGCGCGGGGACCACGTCTGAGACGTTCCGCTGTGCGCAGTAGGCCACGTCATCGGGAAGCCCGAGCCGGACCACGTTCCTACCGGCCGCTGACTGTGAGAAGATCGCCAGCGTGTCCGGCTCGCTCTGGTACAATCGGAGCGCCGCGCTCGCACCGTCGGTCATCTCGGCCGATCCAGAGCGCAGGAGCGAGTCGACGAGGTACCCGGCGCAGTACGCGTCGTCGACGCTGAACCCGCCCTCCCGGCCGGCACACACGACGGCGAGATCGGCACCCCGCGCCGTCGCCTCCCGCCATGCTTCGCGGCATACTGCCGCGCCGTTTCGCATTGCGGCCACGAGCACGGTATCGGCATCCTTCACGGCCCGGATGGCCGCGGTGCCGTTGGTCGTCACAAACATGACCGGCCTCCCACGCAGCGGCGCCCGCGCCAGCTCCACCGGAGAGTTGCCGTAGTCAAATCCGGCCGGCGCCAGGCCCTCTTCTTCGCCGGCCAGAATGACATCGCTCCCGGAGACGGCCGCCTGCCGTGCGGCGCTGACGTCGCCGGCGATCAGGATCCGCGATGCCCCGCGCTCCACAATCGTGACCAGCGAGGTACTGGCGCGGATCACGTCGACGACGAGACAGATCTGTCCCTGACCCCAGCCCGCACGGCCGGGTGCCATCAGCGATGGGAGGAATGCGACGTGGAGCCGCATGGCGCCTACCCGTTAAACTGCCGCCACCGCAGGTCCTGTTGGATCACCCATTGCAGGCGGGCCTGAATCTCCCTCGCGGCGTCGTCCATCGGCACGCCCATGAATTCGGCGTCCGCGCGCGTCAGCGTCATCAGCAGCATCCGACCGCCAACGATATCCCACCCATCGCGCGTCCGCAACGCGGCAACCTCCGAGGGATCCGGGTCGGTGTCAAAAAACTGCTCCAGGCGCGCGACGACCGTCCCGACCCTGGCGGGATCAGGCAACAGGAGGATGAAGGAGTTGTTGACGAGGATCTCGCCGACTCGTTCTGTCTGGACGGCGGACGTCAGGAACGTCACTCGCAGGTAGTTCGCGGTCACCCGTCGCACGATCGGAATGTCGCGCCGTTTCAGATCAGCTTCAATGTAATCCACACGTTCCCGCGCCGTGGGGTGGTCACGCAGCGCTCCGGGATCGACCCGCGGACTCAGTTGTTCCTCGCGGGCCAGGCGTTCCATCAAGGTCAGTTCTCCCACCGGCGTGTACGGCGTCTTCACCAGATACGCGATCGCGGTCAGATCAGCGTCGCGCTCCAAATCACGCGAGTATCCCGACAGCAGGCTGACGCTCACTAACTGTGCCCCGGCGGCAATCGCCGCGTCCCGGCTGAGGACCGCGACCAGCAACGTCCAGAATGTGGCTTCGTTGCTGCGACCGATCATCACCAGTTGATGGCGGTGCGCCGCGTGGGCGATCTCATGCGCCAGCACGGCGGCCAGCTCATGGTCGGAGCGGACAAACGAGAGCAGCCCCCTGGTGACGTAAATGAACCCACCGGGGAGGGACAAAGCATTTGAGATCTCAAGATCGAGCACCTTAAAGGTGTAAGGAAGTCCTGGGCGGTCTGAGGCCGCGGCGACGATCTTCCCGATCCGCGTGACCCGCTCCAGCACCCCGGCATCCTGCACCAGCCGGTACTGCGACTCGAGTCGTCGCGCGTAGACCTGCCCGAGGCGGATTTCCTCCGCATCGGCGCCCTGAGCGTAGGCCGGCGCGCTACCCCGCGGCAGGACCATGCACATCCCGATGAGGGCGATCGCGATACGATGCTTCATGGTCGCTTAGTTGACGGCATACACGCGCCGCGCGTTCGCCGCGGTGGCGGCCGCGATCTCCTCCGGTGGGCAGCCGCGCAGGTCGGCGATGCGCTGCACGATGTGCGGCAGATAGGCGGGTTCGTTGCGCCGGCCGCGAAACGGCTCTGGTGCCAGCACCGGCGCGTCAGTTTCCACCAGCAACGAGCCCAACGGCACCTCCTGCGCGACCTGGGCGGCCGCACGGGCGTTGCGGAAGGTCACGGGCCCGGCCAACGAGATGAAATACCCGCGCTCGACGCACGCACGCGCGACGTCTACGGAACCTGAAAAGGCATGCATCACGACTCCGACCGGCTGCTCGCGCTCCAGGATCTCCAGCACCTCCGCGTGCGCCTCCCGGCAGTGAACGATCAGGGGAAGATTCCGCTCGCGGCTGAGCCAGATGTGCTCGATGAAGACCCGCCGCTGGACCTCTCGTGGCGCATAGTCCTTCGCGTAGTCGAGGCCCGTCTCTCCCACCGCGACGACCTTCGCGTGGGCGGCCAGCGGCCCGAGGTCCGCCATCGCCTTCGGCCCGGCGCGCCCGGCCTCATGGGGATGGACGGCCACAGCCGCGTGCACGGTGGAGAATCGACCGGCCAGGTCGACCGCGGCGCGGCTCGACGCGACATCGATGCCGACCGTGACCATGTCGATTACGCCGGCCTGCCGGGCGCGATCGATCACCGCAGCGAGATCAGCAGCAAACGCCTCGTCATCGAGATGCACATGCGAGTCGAATAACTCCACGTCTCACAGAAAGTCTACCACGCTCGCGATGACAGAAGGTGGCGGCACCTCCTTCTAAGTGATCTTCGCCCCCTTCGGCGCGTTCTTCTCCACGGTCAGGAGCGCCACTTCACCCTCCCACTCCGCCGCCAGCAGCATGCCCTGGGACGTCACGCCGCGCACCCGACGCGGTTCGAGGTTGGCCAGCACGATGATGCGCTTGCCGACCAGCTCGTCGGGCTGGTACAAGGGCACGAGCCCGGTGACGATCGTCCGCACGTCGCCGCCGATGTCGACCTTCACCTCAATGAGCTTTTCCGTACCCGCCACCCGGGTGGCGGCCAGGACCTCGCCTACGCGGATGTCGAGTTTTCGAAACTCGTCGATCGAGATCGTGCTCACGGTCTCTCCCCCTCCAGTCGAGGCGGCGCCCGGGGATGCGGCAACCTTTGTGTCAATCCGCGGGAAGATGGGCGCCCCAGAGCTCACCCGCGTCCCGGCCGGGAGTCCGCCCCACTGCCGGGCATCGTTAAGGCGCTGGGTGGTCAGCGAGGCCGCGATGCCAAGCTGTTCCCACACGCGTACCGTGGCGGTTGGCAACCACGGCGAAAGCAGGATCGTCGCGATGCGCACCGCCTCGAGGGTGTTGTACAGCACGGTGCCTGCGCGGGCGCGATCTGTCCGCACCACCTGCCAGGGTGCCTCTTCGTCGATGTACTTGTTCGCGGTCCCGAGCAGCCGCCAGATTTCTTCCAACGCGCTCTTGAAGTCGAGCCGGTCGATGAATCGTTCAACCGACGACGCCACCTCGATGGCAACCTGGCGGAGGAGGCGATCCTGGCCCGCCTCCGGCCCGCGCGCCGGCACCCGACCGTCGAAATGCCGTCCCAGCTGCGGGAGCGTGCGATTGAGCAGGTTTCCGTAGTCGTTGGCCAGGTCGGCATTGAAGCGGTGAATCAACCCCGACCGGCTGAAGTCCCCGTCCTCGCCAAAAGGAATCTCGCGCAGGAGGAAGTACCGCACGGCGTCGACGCACACCTCAAACGGTGCCCCGGACGCCGCAGCCAGTTCACGCGCCACCCCGCCGGGGTCGATCACGTTCCCCAGCGTCTTGCTGATCTTTTGACCCTCCACTGTAATGAAGCCGTGGACGAGGACCTGCCGCGGCGGATTCAGCCCGGCAGAGATCAGCATCGCCGGCCAGAGCAGCGAGTGAAAGCGGTTGATGTCTTTGCCGATGAGGTGATGGCTGGCCGGCCACCAGCGGCTGAACTGCGCCTCGTCATTGCCAAAGCCCACAGCCGAGATGTAGTTGGTCAACGCATCGAACCAGACGTAGATGACATGGGTGGGGTCATCGGGGACCGGGATGCCCCACGAGAGTTTCTCCACCGGCCGCGACACGGAGATATCTTCCAGGGTGTCAACCAGGTTCAGCATCTCGCCATAGCGGGATACTGGCACGACAAAATCGGGACGCGTCTCAAACAGCCTGCGGAGCTGCGCACGGTACTTCGAGAGGCGGAAAAAGTAATTCTCCTCCTCGATCACGATGGGCTCGGTATCATGGGCCGGGCACTTGCCGTTGACCAGATCGCTTTTCGTGACGAACGCCTCATGTCCGACGCAGTAGAGCGCCTGGTAGTTCTTTTTGTAGAAGTCGCCCGCCGCCCCGACGCGTCGCCAGATGGCTTCCACCCCTCGGGCATGCCGTAGCTCGGTGGTGCGAATAAAATCATCGACCGAAAGGTTTAGCAACCCGACCAGATCCCTGAACTTCGCGGCATTCTCATCCACGAACGCCGCCACACTCTTGCCTGCCGCCGCCGCAGACGTGGCGTTCTTCTGGCCGTGCTCGTCGGTGCCGGTCAAGAACCGCACCTCGAAGCCGCGGAGGCGGTGGAAACGCGCCAGCACATCGGCAATGATCTTCTCGTACGCGTGCCCGATGTGCGGGCTGGCGTTGACGTAGTCGATGGCCGTCGTGATGTAGTAGCGTTGCTCGTTCACCGTCATCACCGTGGAAAACAATGCACCCCTCGTCCCAGGGACGAGAGGTGCCTCTCGTGGTACCACCCACGTTCGCGCGAACGTCGCGCCTCTACATTCGCCCTGTCACGGGGGCCGGCCGGCAAACCCTACTGCGTGATTGGTGATTCGTGATTAGTGATTCGTCGAATGACCTTAGGCAATCCGAAACGAGTCACGAATCACGATTTGGGGTTGCGGCTCCGGAACCATGTTCGCCGCACCGCCGTCACCGGCTCTCACCGGACCCGGCTCGCTTGCGCCGGCCGTGCGGGTACTCCCGTTCCGTCATCGCTTGCCGCCCATTGTAGCGGTGGAGTCACGGAGTGTCAACGACGGAGCGGATGGACGTGGCAGACGTCATAGATCTCGGGATCCGGCGAGAGCGCGACAAAGGGGTCCAGCCCCGCGCCGACCTCCTTCCGGGCCGCGCTGTCGCGCCACGCCTGATAGGCCTCCGGAGTATCCCAGGTCGCGGTCACGACATACGGACCGCCACCGTGCGGGCGCAGCAGTTCACCGCTGCGCAGCCCCGCGACGCGCGCCGCCGCCCCCAGGACGTCCAGATCCGCGAAGCGGCGCTCGAACTCCGCTTCCCCGCCGGGGTGCACGGTCATGCGCAAGATGGTGCGGATCATCGGCGTCCCTCTCTGTCTGCGGCGGCGCCGGACAGGCCATAGGTCTCGTGGGCCTCCTCCGGCGTGATCATCTCATCCCGCAGGTCTCGCTGGATCAGCGCACGATCGCGGCGCGCCGGATCTCCCCATCCGCCGCCGCTGCCGGTGACCAGCCTCGCGACGTCGCCCCGGGCCAGCCGGTAGCGCGCGCACTTTCCGAAGACCACCTCACGGCCGCCCTGATGCAGGACCTTCACGAAATTCGGGGATCCGGGGTGACCGCCGGCCACGCTCCACGGCGGAAATTTGAACCGGCCGAACGTGGCCGTCAGCTGTGCCTCATCGGCGATGATCCGGTAGTCGCGGACCAACCCGCGTCCGCCGCGGAACTGCCCCGCGCCGCCGCCGTCCACGTTGAACGCAAACTGATCGACCATGACCCCGTGCCGCGTCTCGGTAACCTCGACGGGGATGACATACGTCTCGCCGTCGCCGGAACACACGAGTCCGCTCTCCCCATCCTTGCGCGCGCCGGCGCCCCAACCTCCGGCCTGCGGCTCCACCAGGATGAACAGGTCGCCGGTATCGGGATGCCGGCCTGAGATCACCGTGCCGCACACGCTCAGGAAGTGCCCCGCCGTCAGACGATCGGGCAGCACCGCCGCGAGTGCCTTCCATACCAGATCGATGGCGTAGGCCTTTGTTTCCCAGTACGTGGACACCGGCGCAGGCCGCTCCGCCGTAAAGATGGTGCGGGGCGGGCAGATGACCTTCACCGGCCGGAAACACCCTTCGTTGACGGGGATGAGCGGTCCGGTCACCGCCTTGAAGATGGTCCGGATGGATGAGAGCAGTCCGGTCCGCGTGGCGTTGATCGGCCCCGGGACCTGGGGATGCGTCCCCGTGAAGTCGCAGACGAACTCGTCGTCGGTGATCGTGACGGTCACCCGCACGGGGAACGGCCCGTGACCGATCCCGTCATCGTCGATCATGTCGCCGGCTTCGAACACGCCCTTCGGCAGCCGGCGCAGCTCCCGCCGCGTCAGCCGCTCGCCGTGGTCCAGCAGATGATCGATAGCCCGCTGCATTGCGGCTGGGCCGAACTTTTCGCACAGATCGACGAACCTTCGCTCCCCCACGCGCAGCGCGGCGACGCCGGCCCACAGATCGCCGAGCGTCATGTCCGGCAGGCGGACGTTCGCCGCGAGCAGATCCAGCACGCTGGCCACGGGCCGGCCCCGGTCAAACAGCTTGACGCATGGAAAGACGAGGCCTTCCTGGTAGACTTCTGTGGCGTCGGTCGTCCAGCTGCCCGGGTCCTTGCCGCCCAGCTCGGTCCAGTGCGCTTTGTTGACCATGAACGCCACCAGCCGCCGGCGGAAGAACACGGGCAGGATCAACGACACGTCGGATGGATGCGTCCCCCCGCCCCCGTACGGATCGTTGGTGATGATGATGTCTCCCGGATGAAGCCGGCCGGCAAACTTCCCGCGCACCTCGGCGACGGCCTGCCCCAGCGTGCCCAGGAATCCGGTCACGCCCTGGCCCTGCGCCAGCATCTGTCCGCGCGCGTCGGTGAGGCCGCACGCGTAATCCAGCACTTCATAGATGATGGGACTCTTGCTGGTGCGCTGCAGGGCGACGAACATCTCATCGCCGATGGCCACGAGCGTGTCCTTGATGATCTCCAGCGTGAACGGATCAGTGCCGCGCGGGCGCTGCATCGGTTCCCTCCGCAGGCGTGCAGCCCGGATAGAGATGGCACCGCACACGATGATCGCCGTCGACGGCCGCCGCGACGGGATCCAACCGCGGGCACACATCAAACGCGTCGGGGCACCGCGGGTGGAAACTGCAGCCCGGCGGCACGCGGGCAGGGCTGGGCGTCTCTCCACGCGGAACGATCCAGCGGGGTTTCAACCGTTCTTCCTCTTCCGAGACCACGGGGATCGCGGAGAGCAACATCCGCGTGTAGGGATGCCGTGGAGCAGAGAACAGGGCCGGGGTGGCGGCCAGTTCCGCCAGTTTGCCCAGATACATCACCGCCACCCGCGTGGCCACATTGCGCATCAGGCTGAGGTCGTGTGTGATGAACAGGTACGTGAGATTCAGCCGGCGCTGCAGATCCACCAGCAGGGCGATGATTTTCCCCTGCACCGACACGTCCAGCGCCGAGGTCGGCTCGTCCAGCACGAGAAACGATGGCTCGGTCGCCAGCGCGCGCGCGATCGCCACGCGCTGCTTCTGGCCGCCGCTCAGCGCGTGGGGAAAGGCGTGCATGAACTCCGGCGGCAATTCCACCATCTCCAGCAACGCTGTCACGCGGCGCAGCGCCTCCGCGCTGGTGTGCGCCAGTCCGTGCACGCGCAGGGGCACCTCCAGCGTCTGCCGCACGGTGCGCCGGGGATTCAACGACGACCCAGGGTCCTGGAACACCACCTGGATCGCTTTCTTGATCGCGGGCACACCGCGGCGCACCTCCGGATCGGCGATGTCATACCCGCGAAACCACATCGATCCGGCCGTTGGCCGGTAGGCGCCGAGCAGAGTCATCGCCAGCGTGGTTTTGCCTGAGCCGGACTCGCCGACCAGCCCGAATGTCTCACCCGGGTGCAGCGCGAACGACACCCCGTCGACCGCCTTGATCACCCCGACCTGCCGCATCAGAAAACCGGTGCGGATGGGGAAGTGTTTGACGACATCGACGAGGCGCAGCAAGGGCTCACTCATGGCCGCGTTACGGCCGGGGCGGTATTTGATGGGAGGCCGGAGGCCTCATCCGTTCCCTCTCCCGTGGGGAGAGGGATGGGTGAGGGGGCGGCCCGCTCCGCCGAGGGCCGCGAACCGTCGTCATACAGGACGCACGCGACATCGTGCTCTGCACCGACCCGCACCCAGGGCGGAGGCTGCTGGCAGCGCGGCTGGGCAAACTGGCAGCGGGGCGCAAAGCGGCAACCCGGCGGGGGATTCAGGTAATCGGGAATCATCCCATCGATGCCGCGAGGGACGCCCTCGCCGGTCAGCTTGGGCACCGAGGCCAGCAGGCCCTGTGTGTATGGGTGCTGCGGCGCGGAAAACAAGTCGGCCGTCGGTGCGGTTTCGGCGATGCTGCCGGCGTACATCACGTAGACGCGATCGGTCGTCTGGCGCACCACGCCCAGGTTGTGGGTGATCAGGAGCACCGAGGTCCTCTTCGCGTCGACCAGCGCCCGCATCACCTGCAGGATCTGCTCTTGAATCGTCACGTCCAGCGCGGTGCCCGGCTCGTCGGCGATGACGAGCGCCGGCTCATTGACTAGCGCCATGGCGATCAGCACGCGCTGGCGCATCCCGCCGCTGAGCTGCACGGGATACGCCCGCATGATGCGCTCGGGATCCGGCAGGGCGACCTCCTTAAGGATGTCGACCGCCCGCGCCCAGGCCGCGCGCTCCGAGGGCCGGCGGGCGATGATGTCCAGCAGTTGATCGCCGACAGTGAAGACGGGATTCAGCGCCGCCATGGGATCCTGAAAGATCATCGCGATCTCGCGGCCGCGGATCTGCTGCAATTCTCCGGGCGGCAAGGCCAGCAGGTTGCGGCCGGCAAACCAGATCTCTCCGCGGATCCGGGCCCGGGGCGGCTGCAGCAATCCCAGCACCGCGCGGACCGTGAGCGATTTGCCGCACCCGGTCTCCCCGACCAGCCCGACTTTCTCCCCACGGCCAACGGTCAGGTTGACCCCGTTGAGCACCCGGCTGTGACCCCGGTAGCCGGTGAAGCTTACATGGAGGTTGCGGATGTCCAGCAGCATTTCGCGCGGCACTCTACACCTCGACGCCGAAGATATCGCGCAGGCCGTCGCCCAGCAGGTTGAACCCCAGCACGATCACGAGGATGGCCAGGCCGGGGAACACCGGGACCCACCACAGGTCCGGCATATACTTGGCGCCGTCGGCCACCATCGTGCCCAGGTCCGGATCGGGCGGCTGCACCCCCAGCCCCAGGAAGGAGAGGCTGCTGCCGATGAGGATGACGAAGGCCATGTCCAGGGTCATCTTCGTAAGAATCGCCGGAAGGCAGTTCGGCAGAATCTCCCGCAGCAAGATGTGGGCGGGTGAGGCGCCGACGATCTGGGCGGCCTGCACGTAGCCCTCGTTCCGCAGCGAGGAGACCAGCCCGTAGACCAGGCGCGTGTACCAGGGCCACCACATCACAGAGACGGCCAGCATGGCGTTCTGGAGGTTCGGCTCCAGCACCGCCATGATTGCCAGCGCCAGGGCCAGCGGCGGGATGGAGAGAAAGATATCGGTGACGCGCATGATGACCGTCTCCGGCCATCCGCGGTAGTATCCGGCCAGCAACCCGAGCACGACCCCGGTGGGGACCGCCGCCGACAGCACGACCAGGCCCAGCAGCAGCGAGAAGCGATAGCCGAACACGACGCGCGTGAGGATGTCGCGGCCGATGGTATCCGTCCCGAACAAGTGGGATCCCCCGGGGGGCAGGCTGGCATGCTCGAAGTCGGTGAACGCGCGCGCATGCCGCGGGAACGGCGTGACCCACGGCGCGAACGCCGTCAGGAGCACCACGACCACGACGATGCCAAGACCGAACAGCGATCCTCCGTTGCGGGAGAACGCATACCAGGTCCGCCGCAGGTTCTCCCTGGCGGGGGCTGCGGCCACGACGCTCATGCCGCTTCGTCCGCTTGGCGCAGCCGGATGCGCGGGTCCAGGTATCCCACCAGGATGTCGATGAGAAAGTTGATGACGACGAAGAACAGCCCCATGATTATGACCACAGCGACGATCGCATTGAGGTCTTTGCGCAGGATGACCTGGACGCCGTAGCGGGCAATGCCAGGCCAGTTGAAGACGGCTTCGACGAGAAACGCGTTGCCCAGCAGCGCGGCAAAATCCAGTCCCAGGATGGTGACGGTGGGAATCAACGACGGCTTGAGCATGTACTTCAGCGCGATGCGGGCGTTGGAGATCCCAAATGCCCGGGCCGCCTCAATGAACGGGCGGCCGGCAACATCCACCATGCTGGCGCGGGTCAGCCGCGCCGCCTGGGCTACCCCGGCCAGCGCCAGGCTCACCGCCGGCAGGACGAGATGCCGCAGGAAATCGAGATAGGTGGCCGGGTTGCGGTCCAACAGCGCGTCGATCGTGACCAAGCCGGTCACCGGCGGCGGCGGAACCGCTCCGGCGCTCAAGCGGCCGGCGACCGGCAGCACCCCCAGGGCATACGCGAAGATCAACATGAGCACGATGGCCCACACAAAGGCCGGAGTGACCACCCCGCCCAGCGAAATCAGCCGCACGAGCGTGTCTACCCAGGTGTCGCGGTACGAGGCCGCCAGGATCCCCAGCGGCACGCCAACCGCCACCATCAGCAGGCCGGCGTAGAGCACCAGTTCCAGCGTCGCGGGAAACAGATCATGCAGGTCGGTAGTCACCGGCCGGTGCGTGTACAGCGACTCACCGAAGTCGCCACGCACCACCCCGCGGACGTAGTGGGCGTACTGCACCGGCAGTGGCTCGTCCAGATACATCTGAGCCCGTAACGCGGCGATCTGGGCCCGTGACGCGAGTGGTCCCAGGGCGATACGGGCCGGGTCCCCGGGGATGACCCGCGCGATGACGAAGATCAGCAGCGACAGCCCCAGGAGCACCAGGACCGACAGCAGGACCCGGTGGATCAGAAACGTCGAATAGCGCAGGTTACTTGCCGCCCATCGCCTTCTTCTTCGCCATGTCCACCTGCCACAGGCGGAAGTTCCAGTGCGCGCCCTGCACGGGGATAGCCTTTGCCGGATCCACGAACGCCGGCGTCACATATTCCTGGTAGGCAAACACGGCGAACTGTTCGTACGGGTAGATGTCGGGGACCTGATCCACGATCATCTTTTGGGCCTGCTTGTACAGGGAGAGCCGCTGATCCGGGTTGGCGGTCGTGCGCGCCCGGTCGAGGAGGCCATCAACGTCCTTGCTCTGCAGCCACTCCATCGACGTCCAGCTGCCGGCCGCGCTGCCGTGATACGTGCTGTAGAGGAACGAATCCGGATCGGGGTAGGTGCCGGCAAAGAAGATCGGCACGATGTTGGGAGTGGTGTCGGGCTTGGTCGCCTTCTCCGTCATCAACGCCCACGGCACTTTAACGACTTTTACGTTGACCCCGATGTCGGCCATGTTCTGCTGGAAGAGGAGGGCAATCTTCTCCTCCAGCGGCACCTCGGCGACCCAGCCAAACTCCAACTCCACATTCTTCGACTTCGCCTGGGCCAGCGCCGCCTTCGCCGCCGCCACGTCCCGTTTGGGGACCGGCAGCGTGGGATCGAAGCCGGGGAAGCCCTCCGGAATGGGGCCGCGGGCGGTCTTCCCGGCGGCGACGCGGTCGTTGATCTGGATCAGACGCAGCACCGCCGCATAGTCGAAGCCCAGGACCATGGCCCGGCGGACGTTGAGGTCATCGGTCGGCGCGCGCTTGGTATTGATCTTCAGGAACAGGTTGCTCTGACCGCGCTCGGTGGCCAGCGCGATGCCCGGCGTGTCGCCCAGCGCGCGATAGATCTCCGTCGGCAGCCACTGGCTGGTGACGTCGTGCTCGCGCCGCACCATCAGCGTGCGGATCGTGGCGGCTTCCACCGAGAGCAGCACGCGCACCTCGTCCGGCGCGTTGACCGCGAACACCTGCCAGTAGCCGGGGAACTTCTCAATCACGGAGAGCTGCTGCGGGTTGTGGGCCTTGATCCGGTACGGTCCGGATCCCGCGTCGGTGGTGCTGAGGAACGCGTCGCCATAATCTCCAAACTCGCCGAACTTGCCGTCCTTCTTGTTCTTCAGCACGAGGGCACGGTTCACAACGCCCAGCCGGACCAGCGTGGCGAGGAAGGGGCCATACGGTCTGGTTAACGTGATGGCCACGGTGGAGGGGCCGCTCGCTTTCACGGCGGAGACCCACCCGTCGTACAGGTAGGAAAAGCCCTGCTTGAGAGCCATCATCCGCTGCAGCGAGAACTCCACGTCGGCTGCGGTGAGTTCGGTGCCGTCGTGAAACTTTATGCCTCTGCGGATCTTGAACGCATAGGCGAGACCGTCAGGACTGACCGTCCAGGACTCCGCCAGCGAAGGCACCAGCTTCCCGCCTGGGGCCGCGGCGACCAGCGTGTCGTACAAGTTGTAGAAGAGGATAGAATCCACAAAATCGGTGCTCTTGGCCGGATCGATCTCGGCCACTGCCACCTCGTCGATCCGCAACACAATCGGCTCACGCGGCCCGCCCGCAGAGGGCCCGTGAATAACCAGCACGAGCATGACCAGCGCCATCGCCATTACCGCCAGCCGTTTCACCGCCTCCACCTCCTTGTGAGTACCGAATTTCCCAATTAGGCTTTCACTGGCTCGCGCGTGACTTCTAGCACCGCGAACGTCTTCGGATCCACTCGCACACCGTAGTCCTGCTCAGCCTGCTCGATGGTGATGTAGCCGTGGCGGACGTCCTCGGCCACCAGCGCCGGAGGCCGGGCGGCAGGCGAGCCGTACCCTCCGCCGGTGCCGGTGAC
>Ga0209160_1000302_pt1 | contig 39063 bp, 34 predicted proteins | sample GraSoiAngelo_153_FD_186167 | JGI IMG/M metagenome (GOLD analysis project Ga0209160, IMG submission 186167) | Grasslands soil microbial communities from the Angelo Coastal Reserve, California, USA - 14_1009_12_40cm (SPAdes) (version 2) | ecosystem: Environmental > Terrestrial > Soil > Grasslands ...
CCCCGGCCGGTCGAGTCGCACGACCTTCGAGGCGCAGCCGACGATGTCGCCGCCGTCGCCGACAACGATCGTCTCCGGAGACACGACGCGCGCGATCTCCGCGGCGAGGCGGTAGTGCGACACCGGCACCTGCTCGGAGGCGCAGAAGCCGTCGAGCCTCCCGCGGCTCTCCGTCTCCCTGGCGCGCACGGCCGTGAGCCACGGCGCCGTGCGCTCGGCGAGCGTCGCGGGCACGACCGTGCTCAGCTGGCGCAGGATCACGTCCAGGTCGCCCGCGAGCCCCAGCTCGAGCGGGCGGTTCCGAGCGAGCTCGGCGGGATCGACGTCGATCATCACGACCTTCGCGCCCTCGGCGAAGAGGGGCGGCCGGCCGTAGCCAAGCCGGAAATCGAGCGGCGTCCCGAGCACCAGGACGAGGTCGGCCTGGCCCAGCGCGAAGCCGCGCGCCAGGGCGAAGGCGTTGGGGTGGGACGACGGGAGCGCGCCGCGTCCCGCCCCGTTCATGAACACCGGCGCCCCCGCGCGCTCCGCAAACGCGGCGAGCGACTCCGCCGCGTCGTCCCAGTACACGCCGCCCCCCGCGACGACGACGGGGCGCGCGGCGGCGGCGAGCAGCCGCTCGACGTGCGCGAGCGCGTCGGAATCGGCCGCCGGCCGCGGCCGGTGGATGGACAGGCGGGGGATCGGCGCCAGGCGATCCTCGACGGTCGCCATCAGGAGGTCCACCGGGATCTCGACGAAGACCGGGCCGGGCCGGCCAGAGAGCGCGGTACGGATCGCGCTGGTGAGAACCTCGGGGATCTGCCGCGTCTCGGGCACCGTCCACGCGCCCTTGGTGATCGAGCGCACGAGCGCGATCTGATCCATCTCCTGGAGCGCGCCGAGTCCGCGGAGTGCCTGCGGCGCCGCGCCGGCGATGAGGAGCACGGGGCTCCGCGCGGCGTAGGCGTTCGCGACCCCCGTGACCGCGTCGGTCACACCGGGCCCCGGCGCCACGACGGCGACGCCGACCCTCCGCGTGAGGCGAGCATACGCGTCCGCGCAGTGGGCGGCCGCCTGCTCGTGGCGCACGTCGACGAGTGTGATGGCCTCGCCGAGGCAGCCGTCGTAGATCGGCAGGATGTGGCCGCCGCAGAGCGTGAACACATGGCCCACGCCCGCCCCCTTGAGCGTCCGCGCGACCAGCTCCCCGCCCGTCATTCAGTCGGAGGAGGCGGGCCCCCTCCGAACCTCCCCGGCTGTCATCGCGTCAGCCTCCGAGATTTACAGACTCGCCTCGCCTGCGCCTGCGGCTCGCACTGCGGCCCCGCGACGGCCTGCGGCTCGCACGACCACATCCACAGACTCGCCTCGGCCGGCGGGGCCCCAGCCCCGCAACGGCCTGCGGCTCGCACGGCCACTCACCAGAATTTCTCCCACTTGACGGACTTGCGGTCGAGGCCCTTGGCGACGAGGACGTCGCGGACGCGATGGATCATCGACTCGCTCCCGCAGACGTAGGCGACGAGCCCGGTGACGTCGGCGACCAGACGCGTGACCGTCTCGGCGAGGCGGCTCGCTCCGTCCCGCGCGGCGCCCGCAGCGCCCGCCACCGCCGGATGGTACGCGAAGCCGGGGTACCGCCGCGCGAGCGAGCGGAACGCCGCGTCGTATGCGAGCCAGCCCGGGTCGCGCGCCCAGTAGGCGAGCGTCGCGCGGCGCCCGAAGCCCGTCGCGTAGAGCTCGGTCAGGATCGCGCGGATCGGCACGATACCGATCTCCTCGGCGACGAAGAGCGGACGCCTCGGATCGGCGCGGGTAAAAACGAAGCCGCCAAGCGGCCCCTTGAAGGGGACGGGGTCGCCGGGCTGGAGGCCCCGGAACCACTCCGAGCCGATTCCGCCGGGAGCCACGTCGGCGCAGAGCGTGAGCCGCGTGGGGAACTGCGGCGTCGAGGCGATCGAGTAGGCGCGGACGGTCTTCGGGCCGAACGGGACCGACACCCACTGGCCCGCGGCGAACTCGAGCGCGGTCGGCTCCTCCAGCCGAAGGTCGACCTCCAGGATCTCGGGTGAGAGCCGCCGGACCGCGTCGACCCGCGCCAGGCACTCGCGCGGCTTCACGGCGGCCAGGCTCAGCGCGTCCGGAGACGCGGGAGGATCTCTGCGGCGATCGTCTCGATCTGCCCCCGCTCCTCGCGGGGCTCGCCGATCGCGCTCAGGAGGAAGTAGTTGCAACCGGCGTCGCGGAACGCCGCGAGCTGCTCGACGCACTCTGCGGGCGTTCCGATGACCCCGTACTTCTTCGCGAGGGGCTCGAAATCCTGCGCGTAGCGCCTGGAGAGGACGCTGACCCAGGCCTGCTTGGCGCGCTCGTAATCGCGCCCCACGGTGATGAAGACGAGGTGCGCGGCGGTGAAGCCGGCGAGCGAGCGGCCGGCGGCGTGCGCCGCCGCGCGGATCTTCTCGAGGCTCCGCGCGTAGCGCTCGGGCTGGATGACGTAGGACACCCAGCCGTCGCCCTGGCGACCGGCGCGCGTGAGCGCCGCGTCCGACCGCCCACCGACCCAGATCGGGGGGAGCACCTGCATGGGCTTGGGATCGATCGAGACCCCCGCGAACCGGCTGAACCGCCCCTGGAACGTCGCGGGCGTGTCGCGCCAGAGGGCGCGCACCACGTCGATCCCCTCGGTGACGCGCGCCCCTCGCTCCGCGTGGAGGACGCCGCACAGCTCGAACTCCTTGGGGTTCTCGCCGCCGACGCCCACGCCGAAGATCAGCCGCCCGCCCGAGAGCACGTCGAGCGTGGAGGTGACCTTGGCCGCGACCGCCGCCGAGCGGAGGGCCAGCAGGTACACCGCGACGCCGAGCTTGAGCCGCCGCGTGATCGGCGCGTAGGCTGCGAGCAGCGTGAGGGACTCGTAGAGGGGGTTGTGGAAGGAGACGTGGTCGCCCGTCCAGACCGAATCGAACCCGAGCTCCTCCACCCGCCTCACCAGCGCGAACTGCTCCTCGGGCGGGTGCAGGGAGAGGTGCACGCCGAAGCCGGTCACGGGGCTCATCTCGGGAACGCGTCCTTCACGCCGCCGTCCACGGTGATCGTGCAGCCGGTCGTCTTCGCCGATCGGTCGGAGGCGAGGAAGAGCACCGCCTCGGCGACGTCCTCGGGGAGGATGCGGACGCCGAGGAGGTTGCGCTTGCGGTAGAACTCCTCGAGCTCGGTCACGGGGATCCCCTGGGCGGCCGCACGCTCGCGCCGGACGTCCTCGGACCAGAGCTTCGAGTCGTGGAAGACGGCGTCGGGGTTGACGATGTTCGAGCGGATCCCGTGGGGCGCGCCCTCGAGCGCCAGGACCTTCGCGAGCTGCGCCTCGGCCGCCTTCGCGGCCGAGTAGGCAGCGAAGTCCTTACCCGGGGACATCACGTTCTTCGTCGCGACGAAGACGAGGGCACCGCCCAGCCCCTGCGCGGTGAGGATTCGCATCGCTTCGCGTGCCACCAGGAAGTGGCCCCTGGCGTTGACCGCGAACGACCGCTCCCAGTCGGCGAGCGACAGCCGCTCGACGGGGCACGAGTGGGCGATGCCGGCGTTGGAGACCAGGAGATCGAGCCCGCCGTAGGCGAGCACCGTCTCCCCGAGGCCGGCGCTCACCGAGTCCTCCCGGGTGACGTCCATCCCGACGCCGAGCGCCCGTCCCGCGCCGACCGCGGCGATGATCTCATCCGCCGTCTTCCGCGCACCGACCTCGTCGAGGTCGGCGACCACCACGTGCGCGCCCTCGGCCGCCAGCCGTCTCGCGACGGCCCGGCCGATCCCCGACGCCCCCCCGGTCACGAGTGCGATCCGCCGCGCCAGTTCTTTCTCGGGCGGCGCCAGGGTGAGCTTGTAGAGCTCGAGCGGCCAGTACTCCACGTCGAAGGCATCCCTGGCCGAGAGCGAGACGTACTCGCCGAACGCCGAGGCGCCGCCGATGACGTCGATCGTGTGGCGGTAGATGTCGTTCACGATTCCCGTGGTGCGCCGGTCGCGGCCCGCGGTGAACATGCCGAGCCCGGGCAGCAGGACGACGCGCGGCCGGGGGTCGCCCAGCTCGGCGCCCTCGAAGCGATTCGCGTCGACGTAGCGGGTGTAGTCGGCGACGAAGCGCTCGACGGCCCCCTCGATCGCGGCCACGAGGGATTCGCCCGTCTCTCTGCCCTCGAGCGCGACGACGCACGGTAGCCGCTTCGTGTAGATCGTGTGGTCGGGAGTGGCGGGGCCGATCTGTGAGAGCCGCGGCCCGTGGGCGGAGGACACGAACTCGAGGATCGGAGGCGAGTCGTCGAACGTGACGATCACGCGGCGCGTACGGCTCAGCGCGCCGCGCAGGCGCGGCGCCGCCGCGAGCGCGGCCGCCCGCCGCGCCGCCCCCTCCCGCATGGGGACGCGCGGGCCGCCGAAGACTGGCCGGCCGCGCTTCCGCGCGGCGATCGCCTCCTCGGCGCGCGTGACCAGCTCGAGCGTCGCGTCGTAGGCGTCCCGAACGGTCGCGCCCCAGGTGATCGTGCCGTGACGCTCGAGCACGAGCGCCGTCGCGTCGGGATGGCCGCGGAGCGCGTCGGCCACGTCGCGGGAGATGCGGAACCCCGGGCGCCGGTACGGGAGCGTGATCACGTCTTTGCCGTAGACCTCCGCGAAGACGTCGCGGTGGTGGTCGTTGTTCGTCAGCGAGACGATCGCGTCGGCGTGGGTGTGGATGACAGCGTGGGACGGCAGGAAGCCGTGGAGCAGCGTCTCGATGGACGGGCGGGTCCCGCCGGAATCCAGGAGCCCGTGGGCAAGGTAGCTCACCATCTCCGTGTCGCCCATGTCGTCGCGCTCGAGCAACGCCAGGATGTCGTCCATGCGCACGCCCGGGAAGTCCTTGCGCTGGACGGACTTGAGGTCCGAGCCGCTTCCCTTCACCCGCAGCACCTGGACCTCGCGGCCGCGGTGGTCGCGCTCGATGGTCTTGATCGAGGTGTTGCCGCCGCCCCAGACGACGAGCGAGGTCTCGGCGCCGATCAGACGGGAAGCGTAGACGAGGAGATCGAGACCCTCGAGCCGGCGGGCCTCGGCATCGTCCCAGCGTGAGTGCATCGCGGCATCACGATACCATGATCCCAGACTCGCCTCGCGGCGCGCGTCGCCGAGCCTCCGCGGCCGCCGCTCGGCTCGCACGACCATGATCCCAGACTCGACCATGATCCCGGCGCGCCCGAGTGGACGTCGACCTCCCGCGACTCTATCCTTATAATCGCGGGGATGGACGGGAGGGGTTCGCCGGGGATGGGCGGAGTCCGCTGTCCGACGTCGGAGGATCTGGGAGGCCGATGACGATGAGTCACGCGCTCGACGGGCTCATGATGGACTACCCGCTCACGCTGACGCACTTTTTCGAGCGGAGCCGTCGGCTCTTCGCGAAGAAGACGATCGCCACACGCATCCCCGGCCGTCCGCTCTTCCGCCATACGTACGCGGACTTTGCCGAGCGGACGACCCGCCTCGCCGGCGCCCTCCGGACCCTCGGCCTCCGGAAGGGCGACCGCGTGGCGACCTTCGCCTGGAACAGCCACCGCCACCTCGAGATCTACTGGGCGGCGCCGCTCAGCGGCTGCGTCCTCCACACGCTGAACTTCCGGCTCTCGGCCCAGGACCTCGTCTACATCGTCAACCACGCCGAGGACTCGGTGATCTTCGCCGACGCGAGCGTGTGGCCCGTGCTGGAGGCGGTCCGCGAGAAGATCCCGAGCGTGCGCCGGATCGTGATCATGCGCGACACGCCCGACGCGACGGTGCCGGCCGGTTTCGACGAGTACGAAGCGCTCCTCGCCGCCGCCACGCCCGTCACGAGTTGGCCCCGGCTCGAGGAGACCGACGCGGCCGGCATGTGCTACACCTCGGGCACCACGGGGAGCCCGAAGGGCGTCGTGTACACGCACCGGGCGATGTTCCTGCACTGCCTGGGGGAGGCGCTGACCGACTCGTTCGGGATCTCGGAGGACGACACGGTCCTGCACATCGTCCCCATGTTCCACGCCAACGCCTGGTGCCTGCCGTTCACGGGCGTGATGGTGGGATCGACCCAGATCTTCGCGGGGCCGAATCCCCAGCCGCGCGACATCTGCGAGCTGGTCCAGAACGAGAAGGTCACCTTCACCGGCGCGGTGCCGACGATCTGGATCGCCGTGAAAGATTTGTGCGAGAAGGAGGGCTGGAACATCGCCTCGCTCCGCACGATCGCGATCGGCGGCTCGGCGGCGCCCAAGCACCTCCAGCTCGCCTTCAAGGATCAGTTCGGTGTGGTCATGTCTCACGCCTGGGGCATGACGGAGATGACGCCCCTCGGCACGATCGCACGGCTCAAGAGTTACATGAAGGGCTGGTCCGAGGACGCGCAGTACGACGTGCGCGCGCGCGTCGGGTACCCGTCGGTCGGCGTGGACGTCCGCATCGTGGACGACGCCGGCGCGGAGCTGCCGTGGGATGGGACGAGCATGGGCGAGCTCCAGGTGCGGGGCCCGTGGGTCGTCGGCGCCTACTACAACAACCCGGACTCGGTCTCCCGGTTCACCGAGGACGGCTGGTTCAGGACCGGGGACGTCGCGACGATCGACGCCGAGGGCTATGTGCAGATCACCGACCGCACGAAGGACCTGATCAAGTCCGGCGGCGAATGGATCTCGAGCGTCGACCTCGAGAACATGATCATGTCGCACCCCAAGGTCCTCGAGGCGGCCGTCATCGCCGTGCCGCACCCGAAGTGGGTCGAGCGACCGCTGGCGTGCGTCGTGCCGAAGCCCGGGACGCGGCTCGACCGAGCGGAGATCATAGACCACCTCCGGCCCCAGGTCGCCAAGTGGGCGCTGCCGGACGACGTCGAGATCATCGACGCGGTGCCCAAGACGAGCGTCGGCAAGTTCGACAAGAAAGTGCTGCGCGAGCGCTACAAGGGCTGGAAGCCGAGGGACGCCTGATGCGTTGGACCGGCGCGCTGCTCGCGGGCGGGCTCCTGTTCCTCCAGACGGGCGGCGGGACCGGGCTCGGCCACGCGGTGGACGGGATCACCCGGTCGAGCACCGCACCCGTGCCCACGGTGACGCCGCTGCCGGCGCCGCGGCCCGACAGCGTCTGGGTGCCGGACCGATATCTCTCCACTCCGCACACCGGGGGAACCGTCCTCGTCCCGGGCCACTGGGAGCGTCGCGTCTCCGACCACGAGTCCTACGTCCCGCCGCTCACCACGATCAACCCCGCCGACGGGCGCCTCCAGACGTTTCCGGCCGGCGTGAGGCCCCGAGCCGAAGCGCGCACCGCCCCGTGACGGCCTTCTTCCGCCGGCACCGCGTGTTCGTCGTCCTCCTCGCCCTCGGTGCCCTCGTCACGACCCTCGTCGGGTACCGGATCCGGAAGCAGCAGGCCGCCGCCGTGCCCCGGCGTCAGCTCGAGATCGTCGTGGCCGTGATGAAGCCGATCCGGAAGGACCTCGACGTCAAGCTCGCCTACACCGCGGACGTGCTCCCGAACCAGCAAGTCGCGATCTTCTCCAAGGTGAGCGGGTACATCAAGCGGCTCGGCGCCGACCTCGGCGACTTCGTCAGGGAGGGCCAGCTCCTGGTCGAGGTGGAGGCGCCGGAGCTCGCCGCCGCCGTCGAGCAGGCCCGCGCCGCCGTGGCGACGGCGGCGGCCAACCTGAAGGTCGCCGAGTCGAATCTGGAATCCGCGAAGGCCAACGCCGTCAACCAGGAAGCGAACCTCGTCAAGGCCCGCACCGTCGCGACCAACGACGCGCGGAACGCCGCGCGGCTCACGGACCTCCACGGCCGAGGGCTCATCGCGGCGATGGACCTGGACAACGCGAAGACGAACGCGGAGTCCTCGCAGGCGTCGCTCGCCGCCGCCGAGGCGCAGCTCGCCGCGGCACGCAGCCAGATCGACACCCAGCGGAGCCAGGTCGCGCTCGCGCAATCCAACGTCGACGGCGCTCGCGCGTTCCTCAAGATCGCCCAGACCAACCTCGACAACGCCCGCATCCTCGCGCCGTTCGCCGGCTACATCTCGGCGCGGAACCTCTACCCGGGCGCCGCGGTCAACTCCCAGCAGGCGGGCACGTCGACCCAGGCGGTGGGCATCCTGGTCCTCCAGGACATCGCGACCGTCAAGGTGCAGCTCGAGGTCCAGGAACGGCACATCACCCTCATCCGTCTCGGCTCGGTCGCGCGCGTCCTCGTCGACGCCTACCCCGAGCGCATGTTCGAGGCGCGGGCGACGCGCATCGTCCACGCCCTCGATCCGAGGACGCGCACGCTGGGCGTCGAGATGATGATCACGAATCCCGACGCGCTCCTCAAGCCCGGCATGTACGCGCGCGTCGAGCTGGTCATCGCGCATCATCCCGGTGCGATCCTGGTCCAGGGCGAGGCGATCTCGAATGAGGGCGACACGCCGGTCGTGTTCGTCGTCAACGACGGTGTCGTCGGCAAGCGGACGATCGCCACCGGCGTCGGGGAGGGCACGCTCGTCGAGGTCACCAAGGGGCTCGGCGGAGACGAGCTCGTCATCGTCGAGGGAAAGGAGCTGGTCCGCGACGGCCAGCGAGTCCGCGCGGAGGCGAGGAAGTAGCATGTGGATGACGCTGCTCGCCCTGCGCAACTCGATCGCCATCCTGATGGCCGCGCTGGCCGTGGCCATCCTCGGCTTCGTCGCCCTCGGGCGACTCCCCATCGATCTCTTCCCCAACATCAACCTGCCGATCATCAACATCGGGACTGTCTACACGGGCGCCGGCGTCCTCGACATCGAGAAGACGGTGACCTATCCGATCGAGAAGGCCGTCAGCGCCGTCAGCGACGTGAAGTTCGTCGACTCGAAGTCACGGCAGGGGCTGTCCACGGTGCGGCTCTGGATGAACTGGGGCGCCGACGTCAACAACGGCCAGACGGAGGTCATCCAGCGGATCCAGCAGATCCTCAGCTCGCTCCCCACGGGGATCAGGCAGCCGTTTGTGCTCAGGTTCGACCTCTCGAACATCCCGGTGTGCCTCGTCACCGCGTCGGGGGGCGGGCTCGACGAGAAGCAGCTGTATGACCTCGCCTACAACACGATCGAGCCTCAGCTCGAGCGGTTGGGCGGGGTCGCCTCGGCGTCGGTGGACGGCGGCAAAGTGCGACAGATCACGGTCAACCTGAACCGCGACCAGCTCTTCGCCAAGGGGCTGTCGGTGCTCGACGTCGTCCGCGCCGTCAACGACTCGAACTTCCTCCTGCCCGCCGGCGACATCAAAGTCGGGCGACTCGACTACAACATCTACACCAACAACCAGTTCCGGCTCGTCCAGCCGATGGAGGACATCGTCGTCCGCAAGTCGGGCGGGAGCGGTGTGCCGATCCACATCAAGGATCTCGGGTACGTCGTGGACTCGCACGAGACGCAGACCGCCGTCGTGCGGATCGACGGTGCGCGCGGCGTCTTCATGCGCGTCAACAAGCAGCCGGGCGCGAACACCGTCACGGTGGTCGACCAGGTCCGGGAACTCATCCCGAAGGTCATCGGCGTGCCTCCGGGCGTGAAGGTCGGAATCACGTTCGACCAGTCGATCTACATCCGCCAGGCCATCGAGAGCCTTTGGCACGAGGCCATCCAGGGCTCGGCGCTGGCCTTCATCGTCATCCTGATCTTCCTACGCTCGCTCACCTCGACCCTCATCATCTCGGTCGCCATCCCGCTCTCGATCCTGCTCTCGTTCATCGTCATGTACTTCCTGGGGCAGACGCTCAACGTGTTCACGCTCGGCGGGCTCGCCCTGGCCGTGGGTCGTCTGGTCGACGACTCGATCGTCGAGCTGGAAAACATCAACCGGCACCTGGCGATGCCGGGCAAGGAGCGCCGGCGGGCGGTGCTGGACGCCGCCCGCGAAGTCGCGATGCCGATCTTCTCGGCGACCATTACGACGATCATCGTCTTCGTGCCCACCGTCTTCCTCGAGGGTCAGATCAAGCTCCTCTTCATCCCGCTGACGTTCACGATCTCGATCTCGCTCTTCGCCTCCTTCCTGGTGTCGCGGACCGTCACCCCCCTCCTCGCCCTGAAAGTCCTTCGGCCGGAGAGGTCGATCGACCCGGCCTCCCGATCGCTCCGCGATCGGGTCTTCCGATTCTCACGGAGCTTCTTCGAACGCACGGAGGAGGTGTACCAGCACATCGTCGTCTGGGCGCTGGGCCATCGTCGGCTCGTCATCGGTTCAATCGCCGTCACCTTCGTGGCGAGCCTCTTCCTGGTCTTGGCACCCCGCGTCGGTCTCAAGCCGCTCATCGGGACGGAGTTTTTCCCCCCCTCGGACGAGGCGCAGTTCCGAATCAACATCAAGGCGCCGATCGGCACGCGGATCGAGGAGACCGAGCGAATCGTCAAGGGGATGGAGTCCATCGTCCGGGCGGCCGTCCGCCCCGAAGAGCTGAAGACGCTCGTCACCAACGTCGGCATCCCGCAGGGTCGGTCAGCCGTCTTCACCGGCAACACGGGCCCGCACAGCGCGACGGTTCAGGTCTACCTGACGACGGCGGACAAGCGGAAGCGGAGCGACCGCGAGATCGTGAACGCGATCCGACCGGCGTTCGTCGGGCAGTTTCCCGGCACGCGCTACCAGTTCGTCGCCGGCGGCCTCGTCTCTCGCGTCGTCAACTTCGGTTCGGAGACGGCGATCGAGGTGGAGATCCTCGGGTACGACCTCGCGACCGCCGAGGCCCTCTCGCGTGAGGTCGCACGGATCATGCAGTCGACGGAGGGCGTGGCCGACGTCAACGTCAGCCGCGACGCGAACTATCCGCAGTTCGATGTCAGGGTCGACCGGGAGAAGGCGGCGTCCGCCGGGCTCTCGCAGCGTGACATCGCGCAGGCCGCGCTCTTCTCCCTGAACTCGAACTCCAGCGTCAACCCCTCGATCTTCACCGACCCGCGGACGGGCAACCAGTACAACCTCGTCGTCCAGCTCGACGAGCCGTACCGGCAGACGCCCGACGATCTCCGTCGGCTCTTCGTCACCGCCAACGACCGCCCCGTGCTGCTCTCCACGATCGCCGAGATCACCCAGTCGACGGGGCCGGTCGAGATCGAGCGGAAGTACCAGCAGCGCCTCGTCCGCGTCGCCGCCAACGCCGTCGGCCGCGACCTCGGCTCGGTGTCCGAGGAGCTCGAAGGGAAGTTCCGTCGCCTCCCGCTGCCCGCCGGGTTCACCATCCGCCTGGGCGGGCAGACCGAGCAGCAACGCGAGGCCTTCGGGAGTCTTTCCTTCACGTCCCTGCTCGCCGTCATCCTCGTCTACATGGTGCTGGCGTCGCAGTTCCGATCGCTGAAGGACCCGTTCACGATCATGTTCTCGGTGCCGATGGGGCTCATCGGTGTCTTCTGGGCCCTCTATCTGACCAAGACCACGCTCTCGAGCACCTCCTTCATGGGGATCATCATGATGGTCGGCATCGTGGTCTCGAACGGCGTGCTCCTCGTCGAGTACATCAATGAGCTGCGCCGACACGGGGTGCCGCTCCTGGAGGCGGTCCCGCGCGCGGGACGGGTGCGGCTGCGGCCGATCCTCATGACCGTGTTCGCCACCGTCGTCGGCCTGCTGCCCATGGCCTTCGCGTTCGGCGTCGGGACCGAAGCCAACCAGCCGCTGGCGATCGCCGTCATCGGCGGTCTGCTCGTCTCGACCTTCTTCACCCTCGTCCTCATCCCGACCCTCTACGTCATCTTCGAGGAGCGCTTCCCCCGGGCGCTCGCGGACGATCGCTCCTGAGGTCGCGGTAGCCGGCGAGGATTTCCCGTGTGGATGACCCTCCTCGCCCTGCGGAATTCGATCGCGATTCTCATGGCCTCGCTCGGCGTCGCCATCCTCGGACTCGTCGCCCTCGGTCGGCTGCCGGTCGACCTGTTCCCCAACATCAACCTGCCCATCATCAACGTCGGCACCATCTACACCGGTGCCGGCGTCCTCGACATCGAGAAGACGGTCACCTACCCGATCGAGAAGGCCGTCAGCGCCGTGAGCGACGTCAAGTTCGTGGAATCGAAGTCGCGGCAGGGGCTCTCCACGGTGCGGCTGTGGATGAACTGGGGCGCCGACGTCAACAACGGCCAGACCGAGGTCATCCAGCGGATCCAGCAGATCCTCAATTCCCTGCCCACGGGCATCAAGCAGCCGTTCATCGTGCGCTACGACCTCTCGAACATCCCGGTCGTGCTGGTGACGGTCTCGGGCGGCGGGCTCGACGAGCGACAGCTCTACGATCTCACCTACAACGCCATCGAGCCCCAGCTCGAGCGGCTCGGCGGCGTCGCCTCGGCGTCGATCGACGGCGGCAAGGTCCGGCAGATCACGGTGAACCTCAACCGCGACCAGCTCTACGCCAAGGGCGTGTCAATCGTCGACGTCGTGAGCGCGGTGAACAGCGCCAACTTCCTGCTCCCCGCCGGGGACATGAAGGCCGGCCGCCTGGACTACAACCTCTACACGAACAACCAGTTCGCCATCGTCCCGCCGATGGAGAACATCGTCGTCCGCACGGTCGGGCCCAACGGCGTGCCGATCCACGTCAAGGACCTCGGGTACGTCGCCGACTCCCACGAGACCCAGACTTCCATCGTGCGCATCGACGACGAGCGCGGCGTGTTCCTCAGCGTCAACAAGCAGCCGGGGGCGAACACGATCGCGGTCGTCGACCAGGTGAAGAAGCTCCTCCCGACGCTCCTGGGTGTCCCCCCGGGCGTGAAGGTGGGCATCACCTTCGATCAGTCCATCTATATCCGGCGAGCCATCGAGAGCCTCTGGGACGAGGCGATCCAGGGCTCGGTGCTCGCGTTCGTCGTGATCCTGGTCTTCCTGCGATCGTTGACGTCGACGCTGATCATCTCGATCGCGATCCCCCTGTCGATCCTCCTGTCATTCATCTGTATGTACTTCCTGGGCCAAACGCTCAACGTCTTCACCCTGGGCGGCCTCGCCCTCGCGGTCGGCCGGCTCGTGGACGACTCGATCGTCGAGCTCGAGAACATCAATCGACACCTGAACATCCCGGGCACGCCGCGGCGTACGGCCGTCCTCGACGCCGCGCGTGAGGTGGCGATGCCGATCTTCTCCGCGACCATCACGACGATCATCGTCTTCGTGCCGACGGTGTTCCTCGAGGGTCAGATCAAACTGCTCTTCATCCCGCTCACGTTCACGATCTCGATCTCGCTCTTTGCCTCCTTCCTCGTCTCGCGCACCGTGACGCCACTCCTGGCCCTGAAGCTGATCACGCCCGAGAAGCCGGTCGGCCCCGCGTCCCGGTCGTTGCGGGACCGTCTGTTCCTCGGCTCTCGGTACTTCTTCACGTGGATCGAGGAGCGTTATGCGCGATCGATCGAGTGGGCGCTCGCGCACCCGCGCCTGGTGGTGGGCTCCACCGCGGGCGCGTTCGTGGCCAGCCTCTTCCTCGTGTCCGCGCCCTCCCTCGGTCTCGGGCCGCTCATCGGCACGGAGTTCTTCCCGGCGTCGGACGAGGCGCAGTTCCGCATCAACCTCAGGGCGCCGGTGGGCACGCGGGTCGAGGAGACGGAACGGATCGTCAAGGCGATGGAGTCGATCGTCAAGGCGGAGCTGCGGGCAGAGGAGCTGGTCTCGATCGTCTCGAACGTCGGCATCCCGCAAGGGCCGTCGGCGGTCTTCACCAGCAACACGGGCCCGCACAGCGCCAGTGTGCAGGTCGACCTTTCGACCGCGGACGAGCGCAAGCGGAGCGACCGGGAGATCATCGCCGCGCTCAGGCCCCGCTTCGCCGGGAAGTTTCCCGGCACGACGTATCGCTTCGTCCCCGGCGGCCTGGTGGCCCGGACCATCAACTTCGGGTCCGACACGGCGCTCGAGGTCGAGGTCCTCGGCTACGACCTCGGCGCGGCGGACGCCCTCTCGCGCGAGCTCGCCCGCATCATGGCGTCCACGAGCGGCGTCACCGACGTGACGATCAGCCGCGACGCGAACTACCCACAGTTCGAGATCACGGTCGACCGCGAGAAGGCGGCGGCCGCGGGCCTCTTCCAGCGAGGGATCGCGGAGGCCGTCCTCTTCTCGCTGAACTCCAACGCGAGCATCAGCCCGTCGATCTTCACCGACCCGCGGACGGGCAACCAGTACAATGTCGTCGTCCAGCTCGACGAGCCGTACCGGCGGACGCCGGAGGATCTGGGGCGGATCTTCGTGACGACGGACGACGGGCGTCCCGTCCTCCTGTCCACGATCGCGGACATCAAGCAGTCGGCGGGTCCGGTGGAGATCGAGCGGAAGTACCAGCAGCGTCTCGTCCGCATCGCGGCCAACGCCGTGGGCCGCGACCTCGGCTCGATCTCGGAGGAGCTCGAGGCGAAGTTCGGTCGGCTCCCGCTGCCGGCCGGCTTCACGGTCCGCCTCGGGGGCCAGACCGAGCAGCAGCGCGAGTCCTTCGCGAGCCTCTCCTTCACCTCCCTCCTCGCGGTCCTGCTCGTGTACATGGTGCTCGCGTCTCAGTTCCGCTCGCTCAAGGATCCGTTCACGATCATGTTCTCCGTGCCCATGGGGCTCATCGGCGTCTTCTGGGCGCTCTACCTCACGAACACGACCCTCTCCACGACGTCGTTCATGGGCATCATCATGATGGTCGGCATCGTCGTCTCCAACGGCGTGCTCCTCGTCGAGTACATCAACGAGCGGCGCCGCCACGGCGAGCCCCTGCGCGTCGCGGTCCCGCGGGCCGGGCGGATCCGCCTGCGCCCCATTCTCATGACCGTCCTCACGACCGTCGTCGGCTTGCTGCCGATGGCGCTCGCGTTCGGGGTCGGCACGGAGGCGAACCAGCCGCTGGCGATCGCGGTCATCGGCGGCCTGCTCGTCTCGACCTTCTTCACGCTGATCCTCATCCCGACGCTCTACGTGATGCTCGAGGAGCGGTTCCCCCGCACGATCCGCGAGGCGGAGGAGACGTCGTGAGCCGCGGCGCGCCTTGACACCCGGCGCGCGTTGTCTACACTCCTCTCACCGCTTGGCATTGTGCGGCCCCTCATCGCTAGAAAGGGAGGAGCCATGGAGCCGATCCGCCGCCGCCGCTTCCTGACGACAGCCGCTGGAGGCCTCGCCGGCATTCTCGCCACGCGGGTTCCGCCGGCCCGCGGCCAGCAGCGGGAGATCTCGTACCTCTGCTGGAACAACTTCGCCCCCGCCTCGGACAAGAAGCTGGCCGAGATCGGCCAGCGCTTCACCAGGGACACCGGCATCAAGCTCAAGATCGACCACGTCTCGCACATGGGCCCGCAGCAGGCCAAGTACGCGTCCGAGGTCCAGACCCAGGCCGGGCACGACCTCGTCGAGATGCGCATGCACTTCCCGTGGCTGTACGAGCCCCAGCTCGTCGACGTCTCGGATGTCGTGGGCGAGCTCGAGAAGAAGTACGGCAAGGCGATCAGCTCGGCGTACGAAGGCGCTCACGTCAACGGGGTGTGGCGCGCCGTGCCCCAGTACCACGGGATGTTCGTCGCGACCTATCGCGAGGACCTCTTCAAGAAGGCGAGCCTCAAGGTGCCCGACACCTGGGAAGACCTCTACACCGTGGGCAAGGAGCTCAAGAAGATGGGGAACCCGGTGGGCATCCCCATCAGCCAGAACTACGACTCGATCTCCACCGCCGGGCCCGTGCTGTGGTCGTTCGGCGGCATGGAGGTGGACAAGGACGGCAAGACCGTGCGCATCAACTCGCCGGCCACCGCCCAGACGATCGAGTGGTACAAGAAGATGTTCCGCGACTGCATGGAGCCCGAGGTGCTGTCGTGGTCGGACGCGAGCAACAACGAGTCGATCCAGCAGGGCAAGGCGGGCTGGATCCACAACCCCGTGAGCGCCTACATCGTGGCAAAGCAGCGGAAGCTCGTCACCGCCGATGGCATCAACCACCACCGGAGCCTCGGCGGCCCCCAGGGCCGCCACGAGACCGACACTCCGCGCCACATCGGCATCTGGAAATTCTCGAAGAACGTCGAGCCCGCCAAGGAGTGGATCCGGTACCTGCTCGGCAAGCGAGAGGTCTACGACGAGTACATCATGTCGGGCGACGCGTTCAATCTGCCAGTCTACGACAAGCTCCAAGACCATCCAGTACTGCGCACGGATCCCAAGTACGCCGCCCTCAGAGGCGAGGGGGTCCAGTACCACACCTATGGATGGCCGGCGCCGCCCTCGGACAAGGTCCAGCTCATCACCAACACCTATCTGCTGCCCAACATGCTCGCCAAGGCGGTGACGGGCACCTCGACCAAGGACGCCATCGCCTGGGCCGAGATCGAAATGAGGAAGATCCTCGCCGGCTGACATGGCCGTCAGAGCAGACGACATCCCAGTCCCGCGCGGCCGCCCGCGGCTCGCCGGGCGCGTGCGCGAGTGGCTCGACCAGGAGTCGATCCTCGGGCCGGTATTCGTCACGCCGGCCCTGCTCCTCCTCGTGCTCCTCGTCGCCTATCCCTTCCTGATGGCGCTCTACTTCGCCATGTCGAACGCGTTCATCGGCCGCCCGAGCGAATTCATCGGGATCAGGAACTTCGTGCGGCTCTGGGACAGCGACGCCTTCCGTCAGACCTTCCAGAACGCCTTCGTCTTCACCGGGATCGCGGTGGCGTTTAAGCTGGTGTTCGGAATCTGCCTGGCGCTGCTCCTCAACGAGCAGCTCTGGTTCAAGCGCTTCATCCGCGGCGCGGTGCTGCTGCCGTGGGTGATCCCCACCGCGCTTTCGACGCTCGGCTGGTGGTGGATGTTCAACTCGCTCTACAGCGTGGTGAACTGGACGGGCATCGCGGTCGGGTTCATGGATCCGCCCGGGCCAAACTGGCTCGGCCAGAAGTATTACGCGATGACGGCCGTGGTGACGGTCAACGTGTGGCGGGGGCTGCCCTTCTTCGCCATCACCATCCTCGCGGGGCTCGTCGCGATTCCGCGCGAGCTCTACGAGGCGGCGGAGGCCGACGGCGCCGGCCCCGTTGCGCGCTTCTGGCTCATCACCCTCCCGCTCCTTAAGCCGGTGCTGGCGATCGTGGTGCTCTTCTCGACGATCTTCACCTTCAGCGACTTCAACATCGTCTACGTGCTCACCCGCGGCGGGCCGATCAATTCCACCCACCTCTTCGCCACGCTGTCCCGTGTGGTGGGCATCGACACGGGGCGGATCGGCGAGGGCGCGGCCATCTCGCTCTACCTCTTCCCGCTGCTCGTCTTCGTCGTCTGGGCTCAGCTCCGCTTCGTGCGGAAGCAGGCATACTGATGGCGGTCGCGAAGCGGCCGCGGCTGCGGAAGCTGACGATGCATCTCCTGCTCGTTCCTTTCCTCGTCTTCGCGCTGTTCCCCTTCTACCACATGGCGCTCACCTCGCTGAAGCAGGATCGCGAGCTCTACGACCGGCACGCGGTGCCGCTCATCATCCGCCAGGGGCCGACGCTCGAGCACTACGGCAAGCTGCTGTGGGACACCGAGTTCCTCACCTGGACCAAGAACAGCTTGATCGTCACCGTGCTCGCCACGAGCGTGTCCGTCGTGATCGGGACCGTCGCGGCCTACGCGCTGGCGCGGCTCAGGTTCTTCGGCGTGGACACGTTCGGCACCGGCATTTTCGTGACCTACCTCGTGCCCACCTCGCTCCTGTTCCTCCCCCTCGCCCAGGTCGTGAACTGGCTGGGGCTTGGCGATTCCAAGTGGGCCCTGGTGGTGACCTACCCGACGTTCCTGGTGCCGTTCTGCACGTGGCTCCTCATGGGCTACTTCCGCACCGTGCCGAAGGAGGTCGAGGAGTGCGCGATGGTCGACGGCGCCACGCGCATCCAGGCGCTGCTGCGCATCGTGCTGCCGATCGCGATCCCCGGTCTCGTGTGTGCCGCCCTGTTCGCATTCACACTCTCGTGGAGCGAGTTCATCTACGCCCTCACGTTCACGTCGTCGTCGGACCAGATCACCGCGAGCGTCGGCGTGACGAGCGAGCTGATCCGCGGCGACATCTATTTCTGGGGCTCGCTCATGGCGGGAGCCGTCCTCGGCTCGGTCCCGATCGTGATCCTGTACGTCTTCTTTCTCGACTACTACGTCTCCGGCCTGACCGCGGGCGCGATCAAGTAGGGGCCGGGGCGGCGCGAGCAGCACGTGGCGACGGAAGAGAAGGTCGGCACCGTCACGGACTACTACGCGAAGGTCGGCGTTGCGGCGATCACGCTCGGCGAGGGCGCCCTCCAGGTCGGCGACAGGATCCGCATCCGCGGTCACACGACCGACGTCATCCAGCGGGTCGAGTCGCTCCAGGTGGACCACCGCGGGGTGCAGCGCGCGGAGCGTGGCAGCGAGGTGGCGCTGAAGGTCGGCGAGCGTGTCCGCAAGCACGACGAGGTGCTCCGCCTGCTCGGCGACTGAGGGCGGCGCCCGAGTCCCGCTCAGCGCCCGGCGGGGCCGACGAACGCCTCGAGCATCCCGTCGGCGCAGATCCGCCGGGCCGTGAGCGCGCGCCGCATCGCGAGGCGGCCGCGCGCCTGCTCCGCGTCGGTCGTCGCGAGCGTCGAGAGGATCCGCACCGCGCGTTCGGCATGGTCGCCCTCGACCTCGACGTGGACGTAGTAGAAGTCGAGCGCCGCCCGGTCCACGCCGTAGTGCTTCTCCATCGCGTCCGCCATCCGCTGCATGTGGATCGGGTTGATCGACTCCGTCGCGATGTTCCCCCCGCAGAGGGCCTCGAGCGTGGACGAGCGCTGCAGCAGGAACAGCTCGTTCTTCTCGATGATGGTCGTGGGCAGGTACTCCGTCGAGAACAGCTCGTCCCGCGCGATCCCGAGGGCCTCGGCGAGTTTGACGAAGAGGTAGGCGTGGGCCGTCGTCTTCCCGCCCACCGTGTCCTCACCGCCTTCCTCGACGACGAGCGGGATCAGGGCGCGCTGGCGCTCGAGGTCCTCGAAGGTCGGCGTGTCGCCACCGACGGAGATGATCTTCCACGCCGCGTGCCGGAGCGTGTCGAGGAAGAAGCACCCCTGCTGCCGGATGACGCGCTGGACCTGAGCGCGCGGGAGCTCCCCCCGATAGATCAGCTGGAACAGCGGGTGATGGAGCCAGGGATGCGTCTCGCGGGCTTCCCTGAGCAGGGCCTCGGCGAAGGCGGCCGGTGGCAGGGGCATGGCGTCCTCCTTCCTGGGCGATTCTACACGACGCGCTCGCGCGCGAGGCCCCAGAGGACCAGAAGGATCGGGAGCAGGTACATGTGTCCCCCGCTCCACATGAGGCCCGCCCCGAGCAGCTGATCGTCCACCGCGCTGATGCCGAGCACCGCCGCGGTCCGCACGTAATACGGGTAGTACGCGCGCTCGGGCACGGCGAGCAGCATCCCCAGCGCCGTGTTCTGCGCGGTCGCGAGCAGAAGGTACAGGATCTGGAAGCCGGCATGGGGTCGCGGGTGGAGCCGCGGCGCCGGCTGGGCGATCGGCCACCAGAAGAGGATCGCCGTCGAGAAGAAGGTCGCGTGCTCGACGGCGTGCACCAGCTCGTGCTCGGCCGCGGCATCGTACATGAACGGCAGGTGCCAGACCCAGACCGTGGTGACGTGGAGGATCCCGGCCACGGGCAACAAGGTGAGGGCCGACAGCGCGGTCCGGAGCGGCGCGCCACGCCGCAGCGTCGTCCCGAGCGCGCGCCGGGCGCCGGCCGGCACGCCCCAGAGGACGAGCGGCAGCGGGTTGCCGAGGACCAGGAGCGGCGCCGCGACCATCGTCAGGAGCAGGTGCTGGCCCATGTGGGCCGAGAAGCGCTCGGCCGCGAGGGCGTCGAGGGGGGAGAGGAGCGCCGCCCCGATCGTGGCGAGGCCGAGCACGTAGAGCGCGAACCGCCAGCGCGGCGCCGCGTAGCCGGCGGCGCGCAGCCGGCGCCAGCCGCCGGCGTAGGCCGCGCCGACCGCGAGGAGGCCCAGCGAGACGAGCGTCTTGAAGAGGACCTCGAGCACGGGCCCGCCGCGCCCGTCAGGCGAGCCGGCGCTCGAAGCGCGCGGCGATCCGGGACATCGAGTAGGTGAAGACGAAGTAGACGACCGCGATGAAGAGGTAGAGCTCGAACGGGCGAATCTCACGGTTGTTGACGATCTGCGCCGCCTTGGTGAGGTCCACGTAGCCGATGATCGAAGCGAGCGAGGTGTCCTTGAAGAGCACGATCATCTGTGTGACGAGCGACGGCACCATGTTGCGGATCGCCTGTGGCAGCACGACGAACCGCATCGATTGCGCGCGCGTCAGGCCGAGCGCCGTCGCGGCCTCGACCTGGCCGCGCGGCACCGACTGGATGCCCGCGCGCACGATCTCGCCGAAGTACGCCGCCTCGAAGACGACGAAGGCCGTGAGCGCGACGCCGTACTCGGGGATGGGGCGCCGCAGGAGCTGGGGGATGATGAACCAGATCCAGAAGATCACCATCACGAGCGGCACGCCGCGGAAGAACTCGACGTAGAGCGTCGCCGGCAGGCTGATCCACCAGGCGCGCGCGAGCCGCGCGATCCCGATGAAGATGCCGAGGACGAAGCCGAGGACGATCGCGGGGATCGCGAGGCGCAGCGTGCCGCCGGTGAAGCCCCCGAGGCCCAGGAGCCCCTGGACCACGAGGAAGGCGAAGTTGTTGACGATGACCGAGAGGTCGAGCACCGGCTCACCCGCCGCGCGCGATGAGGCCGGGGATCGCGAAGCGGCGCTCGACGCGGGCCATGATCGTCGCGATCCCGACACAGAGCACCAGGTAGATGACGGTGCCCGCCGTGAGCGCCTCGATCGCCCTCGCCGTGTAGGTCTCGATCTGGCGGGTCTGGAAGGTGAGCTCCGCCACGCTAATCGTGAGCGCGACCGACGAGTTCTTGAGCAGGTTGAGCGACTCGCTCGTCGCGGGCGGCACGATGAGCCGGAGCGCGATCGGCAGGATGACAAGCCGGTAGGCCTGGAACGTCGTGAGCCCCATCGCCACGGCGGCCTCGAACTGGGTCTTCGGGATCGACTGGATGCCCGAGCGAATGACCTCCGACATGCGGGCGCCGTGGTAGACGCCGAGCGCGAACATTCCGGCCCAGAACTCGGCTCCGTGGTCGAAGAGCCACTCGCGGGCCGCCTCAGGGAGGAGTGGCGGAACCCCGAAATACCAGAAGAACATCCAGACGAGCAGCGGGACGTTGCGGAAGAACTCGACGTAGAACGCCGCCACGGCGCGCAGCGCCTTCCACGGGACCGTGCGGAGGGCGCCCGACAGGATCCCGAGGCCCACGGCGAGGAGCCACGCGAGGCTCGAGATCGCGAGCGTCGTGCCGAGGCCCTGGAGCAGCCAGCGCCCCGACTGGCCGCTCCAGAGCACCTGCCAGTGGAAGTCGTAGTGCAACGAGGGTCCGGCCTACTTCGGCACCACCTGCATGATCAGGAAGCGCTTGTTCTCCGGCGTCAGCGGATAGGGGGTCTCGCCGTTCGGCCCGAACCACTTGTCGTAGAGCTCGAAGTACTTGCCCGACTCGATCGCCTCCATGAGCCCGACGTTGACGGCGTGGCGAAAGTCGGAGTCGTTCTTCCGCATCGCCATGCCGTACGGCTCGTAGGAGAAGAAGTCGCCCACGACCTTCCAGTCGTCCGGCCTCGGCGCCTTGGCTCGAAGCCCGTAGAGCTGGATCCCATCGTTCGTGTAGGCGTCGACCTGCCCCTGCGCGAGCGCCTGGAACGCCGCGGGCTGGTCCGGGAACTCCTGGAGCCTCGCCGTCGGCACCCGCTCGCGGATGAGCCTGGCATTCGTCGAGCCCTGCTGGGCGGCGACGCGCCTGCCCGCGATCGATTCGATCCCCTTGATCGGGCTGTTTTTCTTCACCAGGAACTGCGCTCCGGTGACGAAGAAGGTCAGGCTGAAGTCCACCGACTCGCGGCGCGCGCGGGTATCGGTCATCGTGCCGGCGATGAGGTCCACCGCGTTCGACGACAGCAAGGGGATGCGCGTCGGCGGCGTCGACTCCTTCTTCTCGATCGTGATGGGCTTGCCGAGCTTTCGCTCGATCGCGGGCTTGACGGCCTGCTCGACCAGGTCGATCGAGAAGCCGACCCACTCGTTTTGCTTGTTGACGAACGCGAACGGCGGGGATGCCGTACGCGTCCCGATCGTCAGCACGCCGCTCTGACCGATCTTCTCCAGCGTGCCCTGCTGCGCGAGCGCGGGCGCCGCGATCGGCAGCGCGAGCCCGAGGATGGAGAGAACCGCCAGCATTCGCCTCATCATGACCCTCCGCTCAGTGGGTGAGAATTTTCGACAGGAACTCCCGGGCACGCTCCGACCTCGCCGCGGCGAAGAACTGCTCGGGCGGGGCTTCCTCCACCACCCGGCCGGCGTCCATGAAGACGACGCGGTGGGCCACCCGCCGCGCGAATCCCATCTCGTGCGTGACGACGATCATCGTCATGCCGTCCTTCGCGAGGTCGGTCATGACGTCAAGGACTTCGTTGATCATCTCCGGATCGAGCGCAGAGGTGGGCTCGTCGAAGAGCATGATCTTCGGCTGCATCGCCAGCGCACGCGCGATCGCGACGCGCTGTTGCTGGCCGCCCGAGAGGTTCGCGGGGTAGTTCTCCGCCTTGTCCGGGATGCGAACCCGCTCGAGGAGCGCGCGCGCCGTGCGCGCCGCCTCGGCCTTGCTGAGGCCGCGCACCTTGACGGGCGCCAGCATGATGTTCTCGAGCACCGTCATGTGCGGGAACAGGTTGAACGACTGGAAGACCATGCCGACGCGCGTCCGTAGGGCCGAGAGGCTGACGCCGGGCCTGGTGAGGGACTCGCCGAGCACGACGAGCTCGCCACCCTGGATGGGCTCGAGCGCGTTCACGCAGCGGATGAGGGTGCTCTTGCCCGAGCCCGACGGGCCGCACACGACGACCACCTCGCCCGCCGTCACGGCCAGCGTGATGTCGCGCAGGACGTGCATCTTCCCGAACCACTTGTTGACGGACTTGAACTCGATCACCGCGTCGGCCATCAGCTGATCACCACGAGAACGTCGCCGGCGTTCACCGCCTGGCCGGGGCTGACGCGCACCTCCGTCACCGTTCCGGGGGCCCCGGCCCGCAGCTCGTTCTCCATCTTCATCGCCTCGATCACGAGGAGCGTGTCGCCTGCCACGACGGTGTCGCCCGTCCTGACCGCGACGTGGGTGATCATTCCCGGAAGCGGCGCCGTCAGGGTCTGGGGCCCGGCGCCCGCCGCCGCGCCGCCCTTGGTCCGGATGACGTAGCGAGTCTCCTCCTCGAGCCGGATCAGGTACGTCTCCTCCGCGACACCGACGACGCACGCCCCGTCGCGGTCGGCGACGTCGGCCACGTACGAGACCCCGTCGATCAGCAGCGAGTATATGCCGGGTCCGGTCAGCCGCGCATCGACCTCGCGAACCTCGCTCCCGATCGTCAGCCGATAGCGCCCGGCCGTGCCGGTCACCTCGACCGTCTCGACGCGGTCGCCGATCGTCGCGACGAACTTCACTCTAACGGGGTCCGCGGGGCCGGTGCGACTCGGTGGGAGTGCGAAGCCGCAGCGCGTCCGACGCGCGAGGCGAGCCTGCGTGAGTCGGCCTGAGACGATCATCGCGATCTCCATCCGGGGCGACGACCCCATCGCCACGCGTCCGCGGCCGGCGACGGCGTCAGCGGAGGGTGGCCGAGGCGCTCGTACTCTGTGAGGACGGCGGCGATGAGGGCAACCGAGCGCAGGCGGCCGCGCGCCGGCGCGAGACCTGCCATGATCCGCTCGAGCAAGCGCGTGGACAGCCGGCCCGCGCGGAAGTCCGCGTGCGCGATAATGTGGGCGAGCACTGGAATCGTCGTCCGGACGCCCACGACCCTGTACTCGGCGAGCGCGCGCGCCATCCGCTCGATCGCCGTCGCGCGGTCGACGCCCCAGACGATCAGCTTGGCGAGGAGCGTGTCGTAGAAGCGGGGTACCGTGTAGCCTTCGTAGACACCGGAGTCCTCGCGAACCCAGGGACCCGATGCCCCTCGGAGCGCCGTGATCGTCCCCGGCGACGGGAGCCACCCACCGAAGGGGTCCTCGGCGTTGATCCGGCACTCGAGCGCGGCGCCGCGCCACTGGACGTCGTCCTGGGCGCGGCCGAGTGGCTCACCGCTCGCGATCCTGAGCTGCTCGCGCACGAGGTCAATGCCCGTGACCAGCTCCGTCACGGGGTGCTCGACTTGAAGGCGGGTGTTCATCTCGAGGAAATAGTAGTTCCGCTCCGCGTCCACGAGGAACTCCACGGTGCCCGCGCTGACATAGCCCGCCGCCTTCGCGATCCGGCACGCGGCCTGCCCCATGCGCTCGCGCATGGCGGCGTCGACGAAGGGCGACGGGCACTCCTCGACGAGCTTCTGGTGGCGCCGCTGGATCGAGCACTCGCGCTCCCCGAGGTGGATCACCCGACCGTGGGCGTCGGCAAGCACCTGGATCTCGATGTGTCGCGCCTCCTCGACGTAGCGCTCGAGGTAGACCGCGCTGTCGCCGAACGCGCCGGCGGACTCGCCCCGCGCCGCCCGGAGTGCCCCCTCGAGCTCCGCCGCCTGACGGACGAGGCGCATGCCCTTGCCGCCGCCGCCCATCGCCGCCTTGATCATCAGCGGGTAGCCGATCTCGCTGGCCGTGGCGCGCGCCGCGGCGGCGTCGGTGACCGGCTCGAGGGTCCCGGGGACCATGAGCACGCCCAGCTCGCGCGCGATCCGGCGCGCCGCGATCTTGTCGCCCATCGCGCGGATCGCGGACGGCGGTGGACCGACGAAGACGAGCCCGGCGGCGCCGCACGCCTCGGCGAACGCGGCGTTCTCGGCGAGGAACCCGTAGCCGGGATGGACCGCGTCGGCGCCGGCCGCCTTCGCGACGTTTACGAGCCTCTCGATGTTGAGGTAGCTCTCGGTGGCGGGGGCGGGCCCGATCGGGTACGCCTCGTCGGCCATGAGCACATGAAGCGCCTCGCGGTCCGCCTCGGAGAAGACCGCGACGGGCGCGATGCCGAGCTCGCGGCACGCGCGGATCACGCGCACGGCGATCTCGCCGCGGTTCGCGACGAGGACCTTTGCGATTCGACGGGTGGTCATGAGCCTCGGCTCGAGACGCCGGTGGCCATCACCTCGTCCCTCTCGACCTGCAAGCGACGCCTCCATCCGGTGAGCGGCTCGATGCCGTCGCGCGACTCCTCCATGATACCCGACCCGTTCATCGGGTCGGCGCCCTGCGCGCTGGCCGCGACCCCACGACGACGTGGATCACTGGAGCCCCTTGAGGGCCTCGCGCAGGAAGCTCTCGTCGACGACGCGGTCTGGCGCTCGATGTCGCCGGGCATCAGCCGGCCGTCGCGATCCTGAGAGGGGAACCCGCGGCGGATGAGGTCCGGGCGGGCGCCGGTATGCTTCGCCGTGATCGCGACGACCTCGTCGAACTCGGGGCCTGACCTCTTCCGGAGCACGGCGTCGAAGTAGTGGCGGGACGATTTTACGTAGCCCTTCATGAAGGCGACGGCGCGCGCCCGGTCCAGGGCGAACTTGTGCGAGTAGAGCACCGCGGCGCAGCCCGAGGGGCCGAGGAGCGCGACGAACTCCTCCGACTCGACCGCGAGGCTCACCTCGCCGAGCGCGTCGACGGCCTGGCCCCGGCGGTCCACGTACGTCTTCGAGACCCGGTCGATGACGACGCGCACCGCTAACGCCCGCTCGCGGCGGCGAAGGGCTCGGGGAGGTCCATCACCTTCCGGGATTCTATCAGGGTTGACGCGGGCTCCCGGTGCTCTTAGCATCGCCGAGCGTGACCGTTGAGGATGGCGCGGCGCGACGTAACCCACGGACCCGTCGGAGGACGACATGCGATTCAACCTGACGCTCCTGCTCGTTGTGGTGCTCGCGCTGGCTCCGCGCCAGGCGCCCGCGCAGCTCGTGCTCGTCGGCAACGACGAGAAGGTGACCTGGGACGACGCGGGAAAGCCGGTCTTCCTCCCGCCCGGAAAGGACACCGTGTCCGTCGTGGACATCTCGAACCGTGAGGCGCCGCGGATCCTCGTGAGCCTCCCGCTGATGAACTCGGTCTTCGGCCCGCCGACGAACCTCCAGATCACCCCCGACGGCAAGCTGGCGCTCGTCGCCAACTCGATGGCGTGGGCGCAGGACGGCGGCGCCTGGAAGCCCGCGCCCGACACCAAGCTCTACGTCATCGACCTGACCACGAGCCCGCCCACGCACATCGCGACGGTGGAGGTCGGCAAACAGCCCTCCGGCCTCGCCATCAACCGCGCGGGCGACCTGGCGCTGGTAACGAACCGCGCGGACAACTCGATCAGCGTGCTCGCGATCCAGGGCAAGGCGGTGAAGCTGATCGACACGGTGGCGATGGGCGAGATGGTCGCGGCCGTCGCGATCGCGCCCGACGGCCGGCGCGCGTTCGCGGTCAAGTTCCCCGGCCACAAGGTCGCGATGCTCGAGATCAACGGCCAGACGGTCACGTACACGAAGTACGACATGCCGGCCGGGCTCTGGCCGTACAACATCGACATCACGCCGAACGGCAAGCTCGCCCTCACCGCCGACAACGGCAACGCGGGGGCCTCCGACGGTCACGTGGACACCGTGAGTGTCATCGACCTCGAGGCGAATCCACCGCGCGTCATCGATCGCGTGGTCGTCGGTGACGCGCCCGAGGGCTTCGCGATCAGCCCGACCGGCGAGGTCGCGGTCGCCATCCTGCTCAACGGCAGCGCCGGCGTGGCGAAGAACGCCTGGTTCGCGAACCGCGCGGGCAAGGTCGTCGTGCTGAGGATCGACGGCAAGAAGGTCACGAAGGTCGGCGAGGTCGAGGTGGGCGGCCTGCCCGAGGGGGTCGTCTTCAGCCCGGACGGCAAGTACCTCTACGTCGGCAACTACACCGACCGCGACGTGTCCATCCTCAAGGTGGAGGGCGCCACGGTCACGGACACGGGGAAGCGCTTCAGGCTCCCGGGCCAGCCGGCGTCCATGCGCGGCGCCGCGCGCTAGGAGGTAGGCATGGACGTCACCCGACGGAACTTCCTCCTCTCCACCACCGCCGCGGCCGCGGGCGCCACGCTCGCCGGGCAGACCCCCGGCGCGGGCGCCCAGGCGCCGACACTCGTCGCCCAGGCGGCTGCCTACCCGGCGCCGCGCGGCTTCAATCCCGCGGACCCGGCGCTCAAGTTCGACATCGTCATCGCCAACGGCGACGTGCTCGATCCGAGCCAGAAGCTCCACGGCAAGCGCGACATCGGAGTCAAGTTCGGCCAGATCGCCGCGATCGCGCCGAGCCTCCCCGCCGACCGCGCCGTTCAGCGGATCGACGCCGCGGGCAAGCTCGTCACGCCCGGGCTCGTGGATCTGCACACGCACCTGGTTCCGCATCTCGGCATCGGGCTGCCGGCCGACGAGCTGGTGCCGATCACCGCGGTGACGACCGCAGTCTCGGCGGGCGACGCGGGATGGCAGACCTTCGGGGCGATCCGTCACTACGCGTTGCCGCAGTCGCGCACGCGTATCTTCGCCTTCGTCCACATCGCCTCCATCGGCCTGGCCGGTGGGCTCGCGCCGGGCGAGATGCTGAACATCGACTATGCGAACGTGGACGGCTGCGCCAGGGCCGTCGCCGAGAACCCGGACGTGGTGCTCGGCGTGAAGGTACGCATCACCGACTCGGTCGTCGGGCAGAACGGGCTCGAGCCGCTACGACGCGCGATCCGGGCCGCCGAGATGGTCGGGAAACAAGTCCCGGTCATGTGCCACATCGGCGCCGCGCCGGGCTCGCTGTCGGACCTGCTCGACCTGCTGCGGCCGGGCGACATCCTGACCCACGCGTACAGCGGCGCCGGCAACAACACCGTGCAGAACGGCCAGCTCCTGCCCGCCGCGCGCGCGGCCAAGCAACGCGGGGTCATCTTCGACGTCGGCCATGGAGGCGGAAGCTTCGACTACACGGTCTGCGAGCCCGCCCTGCAGCAGGGCGCGCCGCCCGACACCATCTCGAGCGACATCCACGCCGTCAGCATCAACACGCCCGGGTATCCGACACTCCCCAACGTGATGTCGAAATTCCTCAACCTGGGCATGCCGCTCGAGGACGTGGTGGCCAAGGCGACCGTCGAGCCCGCGAGAGTCATCGGCCGCGTGCCCGGTCTCGGCACGCTCCAGATCGGCGCGCCGGCCGACGTGGCGATCTTCGATCTGGTGGACGCGCCGGTCGAGTTCGTGGACACGCGCCAGAACCGGCGCAGCGGGACCAAGAAGCTCGTCCCCGTGTTGACGGTGCGGGGCGGGCGGCCATTCGGTCGGCCGCCGATGCCCTTCCCGTTCACGTATTAGGACCCTCGGCGGCGGGCTTCGCCCCCCACCACCCAGAGTCCACCCCGGGCCTAGCGCGGGCAGAGCTCGAGGCTCGCGAAGAAGTACGGGATCTCGAACGCCGCGGACTCGAGCGAATCGGAGCCGTGCACCGCGTTCGCCTCGATCGACGCGGCGAAGTCTCTTCGGATGGTGCCGGGCGCGGCCTTCGCCGGGTCCGTCGCGCCCATGAGCTCGCGCCAGCGCTGGATGACGTTGTCGCCCTCGAGCACCATCGGCAGGCACGGCCCCTGGGTCATGAACGTGCAAAGGCTCCGGTAGAACGGCCGCGCCTTGTGGACGACGTAGAAGCCCGCCGCGTCCTCGTGCGACATGCGGATCAGCTTCACCGCGAGGATCTTGAAGCCCGCGTTCTCGATGCGGGTCACGATCTGGCCGGCGACACCCTTGGCGATCGCGTCCGGCTTGATGATCGCGAGCGTCCGCTCGACGCTCATGCGCCGAGCACCGTCGCCACGGTCGCGCCCATGTCCGCCGGGCTCTGGACGAGCGTCGCGCCGGCGGTCGCGAGCGCCTTCATCTTCTCCGCCGCCGTCCCCCGGCCGCCCGCGATGATCGCGCCCGCGTGCCCCATGCGTCGGCCGGGCGGCGCCGTCTGGCCGCAAATGAAGGCGACGACGGGCTTCGTCACGTGCGCCTGGATGAACGCGGCGCCCTCCTCCTCGGCCGTCCCGCCGATCTCACCGATCATCATGATCGCGCGCGTCTCGGGATCGTCGTTGAAGAGCCGGAGAACGTCCACGAAGCTCGTGCCGTTCACGGGGTCGCCGCCGATTCCCACGCACGTGGACTGGCCGATCCCCCGCGCCGTGAGCTGGCCGACGACCTCGTAGGTCAGGGTGCCGCTCCGCGAGACGACGCCGACCGGGCCGCGCTTGTGGATGTGGCCGGGCATGATGCCGATCTTCGCCTGGTCCGGGGTGATGATGCCCGGACAGTTCGGCCCGATGAGCCGGCTCGTCGTCCCCGCGAGGAAGTGCTTCGCCCGGACCATGTCGGCCACCGGGATCCCCTCGGTGATGCAGACGATCAGGGGGACACCGGCCGCGGCCGCCTCCATGATCGCGTCGGCAGCCGCCGGGGGCGGCACGAAAATGAGGGCACAGTTCGCTCGCTCGTTCAGGACCGCCTCGGCCACAGTGTTCCACACGGGGAACCCCTCGTGCGTCGTCCCGCCTTTGGACGGCGTGACGCCACCGACGACAATCGTCCCGTACTCCTTGCAACGGGCCGCGTGGAAGGCCCCCTCGCGACCGGTGATACCCTGGACGACGACGCGGGTCGTCGAGTCGACGAGAATGCTCACCGCGACCCTTTCGCCAGCGCCACGGCCTTGCGCGCGCCGTCGCCCATGTCGTCGGCGGTGACGAACCTGAGCCCGGACTCGGCGAGCATCTTCTTGCCGAGCTCCACGTTGGTTCCTTCCATGCGCACCACGACGGGCAGGCGCAGGCCGAGCGTCTTGACGGCGGCGATCAGGCCCTCGGCGAGGCGATCGACGCGCAGGATGCCGCCGAAGACGTTGATGAAGACGGCCTTCACGCTCGGGTCGGAGGAGAGGATCCGGAACGCGTTCTCGATCTGCTCCGGAGAGGCGCCGCCGCCGACGTCCAGGAAGTTCGCCGGCTCGCCGCCCGCGAGCTTGATGATGTCCATCGTCGCCATGGCCAGGCCGGCGCCGTTCACCATGCACCCGACGTTGCCGTCGAGCTTGATGTAGTTCAGGCTGTACTTCGACGCCTCGACGTCGAGCGGGTCCTCCTCGCGGGGGTCCCGGAGCGCCGCGATCTCCGCGTGACGGTAGAGCGCGTTGTCGTCGAAGCTGAGCTTCGCGTCGAGCGCCAAGACGCGGCCGTCCCGGGTGAGGACGAGCGGGTTGATCTCGGCGAGCGAGCAGTCCCGGGCGAGGTAGAGGGTGAAGAGGCTCCGGATGAGAGCGACGCCCTGCTTGAGCTGCGCTCCCGCGAGCCCGAGGCCGAAGGCGAGGCGCCGCGCCTGGTGATCCGCGAGGCCGAGGGCCGGGTGGGCCCACTCACGGAGGATCTTCTCCGGCGACCGGGCGGCGACCTCTTCGATCTCCATCCCACCGGCTTGGGAGGCCATGGCCACCTGCGTCGAGCGGGCCCGGTCGAGGGTGATCGAGAGGTAGAGCTCCCGCTCGACCGCCGACGCCTCCTCCACGAGCACCGAGCGCACCTCGATCCCCTCGGGCGGCGTCTGCGGCGTCTTGAGCCGCATGCCGAGGATTTGCCGCGCTGCCGCCTCCGCCGCCGCCGCGTTGTCGGCGAGCTTGATCCCGCCCGCCTTGCCGCGCCCGCCCGCGTGCACCTGTGCCTTCACCACCACCCGGCCATCGAGCCGGGCGGCGACAGCGCGCGCCTGCGCCGGCGTGGTCGCGACGTCGCCCCGCGGCACGGGCACGGCGAACTCCCGCAGCAGCGCCTTCGCCTGGTGCTCGTGGATCTTCATCGCGCCTGGGGTGGGGTCCTGTGTCGACTCAGCGCGCGTCCCCGACCACGCGGGTCATACCGGCTGCGTCTTCTGACTCCGGAACTTCCGCAGCAGCCAGACGATCGGATCGAGGCTGTCCGCCACGCGCTCCTTGAGCGGGATGATCGCGTTGTCGGTGATGTGGATCCCCTCGGGGCACACCTCGGTGCAGCACTTGGTGATGTTGCAGAGCCCGACCCCGGCGGTGGTCCGGCCGAACGCGGTGCGATCGCGCGTGTCGAGCGGGTGCATTTCGAGCGACGCGAGCTTGATGAAGAACCGGGGCCCCGCGAAAGCCGGCTTGTTCTCCTCGTGGTCGCGGATCACGTGGCAGACGTCCTGGCACAGGAAGCACTCGATGCACTTGTGGAACTCCTGGATGCGATCGATGTCCTCCTGCATCATCCGGTACGTGCCGTCGGGCTCCGGGGGCTTGAGCCTGAGCGGTGGGATCGTCTTGGCCTTCTCGAAGTTGAACCCGACATCCGTGACGAGGTCGCGGATGAGCGGGAACGCACGGATCGGCGCCACGGTGATCGGCTCACCCTCGGCGAAGAGGTCCATGCGGGTCATGCACATGAGCCGAGGCTGGCCGTCGATCTCGGCGCTGCACGACCCGCACTTGCCCGCCTTGCAGTTCCACCGCACGGCGAGGTCCGTCGCCTGCGTCGCCTGGAGGCGGTGGATCACGTCCAGCACCACCATCCCCTCCTCGGCCTCCACGCGATAGTCCTTGAACTCGCCCCGCGTCGGGTCGCCCCGGAAGACGCGCAGCGTGAAGGTCGGCATCACTTCCTCTCCTGGAAGAGCGCCCTGAGCTCCGCGGGCATCTCGGGCAGGGGCTCGCGCGAGAGCTGGAGCGCGCCGTCGCGTAGCCGCAACACCACGTTGACCCTGCCCCACTGATCGTCCGTGTACGGGTGGTCGTCCCGCGTGTGGCCGCCACGGCTCTCCTCGCGCTCGAGCGCCGCCATGGCGCAGCACTCGGCCACGGCAAGAAGCGACCGGAGGTCGAGCGCCGTGTGCCAGCCGGGGTTGTAGGTGCGAGCCCCCTCGGCGCGCACCCGCTTCGCCCGCGCCTTGAGGGTCTCGATCCTCCGGAGCGCCTCCGTGAGCTCGCGCTCGGAGCGGATCAGGCCGACCAGGCTCTGCATCGTCTCCTGGAGGTCGGCCTGGATCGCGTACGGGTTCTCGCCGCCCGCGCGCGAGAACGGCTCGAGCACCTCGCGCGCGACCGCCTCGACCTGGCCGGCGTCGACCGTGAGCGGGCCGCCGAAGTCCTTCGCGTAGAGCGCCGCGTGGAGCCCCGCACGCCGCCCGAAGACGAGGAGGTCCGAGAGCGAGTTGCCGCCGAGACGATTCGAGCCGTGCATCCCGCCCGCGACCTCCCCCGCGGCAAAGAGCCCGGGCACCGTGGCGGCTGTGGAGTCGGCGTCCACGCGCACCCCCCCCATCACGTAGTGGCAGGTCGGCCCGACCTCCATCGGCTCCTTCGTGATGTCCACGCCTGCCAGCTCCTTGAACTGGTGATACATGGACGGCAGCCGCCTCCGGATGTAGTCGGCCGGGCGGCGCGACGCGATGTCGAGGTACACGCCGCCGTGGGGGCTCCCGCGTCCGGCCTTCATCTCGGCGTTGATCGCGCGTGCGACCTCGTCGCGTGGCAGCAGGTCGGGCGTGCGGCGGTTGCTCTTCTTGTCGTCGTACCAGCGGTCGGCCTCGTCCTCGTTGTCGGCCGTCTCCCCTTTGAAGAACTCGGGGATGTAATTGAACATGAAGCGCTCGCCCTTGTTGTTCTTCAGCATCCCGCCGTCGCCCCGCACGCCCTCGGTCACGAGGATGCCGCGCACGGACGGTGGCCACACCATCCCCGTCGGGTGGAACTGGACGAACTCCATGTCGATCAGATCCGCGCCCGCCCAGAGCGCCAGCGCGTGGCCGTCGCCCGTGTACTCCCACGAGTTCGACGTGATCTTCCACGCCTTACCGATCCCGCCCGTGGCGAGGACGACCGCCTTGGCCTTGAAGAGCACGACCTTCCCGTGGGGTCGCCAATAGCCGACGGCGCCCGAGACGCGCTCGCCGTCCTTCAGCAGGCGCGCGATCGTGCACTCCATGTACACGTCGATCCCCTGGTGGATCCCGTGGTACTGGAGGGTCCGGATCATCTCGAGGCCGGTCCGGTCCCCGACATGCGCGAGGCGCGCGTAGCGATGACCGCCGAAGTCGCGCTGGAGGATGCGCCCGTCCTTGGTCCGGTCGAAGAGCGCACCCCACCGCTCGAGCTCCAGCACGCGCTCGGGCGCCTCCTGAGCGTGCAGCTGCGCCATCCGCCAGTTGTTCAGCATCTTGCCGCCGCGCATCGTGTCGCGGAAGTGGACCTGCCAGGTGTCCTCAGGCCACACGTTGCCGAGCGCCGCGGCGATGCCGCCTTCGGCCATGACGGTGTGCGCCTTGCCCAGGAGCGACTTGCAGATGAGACCGACCGAGACGCCCTGCGCCGCGGCCTCGATCGCGGCCCGGAGTCCCGCGCCACCGGCGCCGATCACGACGACGTCGTGCTCGTGTGTCTCGTAGTCCGCGTTCGCCATTAGAGGATCCTCAGGTCGCGGAGGGCTCCCGGATGCGACGCCGAATGGCGAGCATCACGAGGCCCGAGGGAGGAGCCTCCCCACGCTCCCGCTCTGGTACGTGAGGATCGGAGACGACCGAGAACGAAGTGAGGCAAAGCCAGTCGGCGTCGCACTAGAGGATCCTCAGGTCGCGGATCACGCCCATGGAGACCAGACGGATGTAGAGGTCGGTCAGCCCGACGAAGACGAGCGAGAGCCAGGCGAACGTCGGGTGGTGCTCGTTCAGCCGGCTGACGACGTGCCAGAGCGTGTAGCGCCGGGGCGCCTTCGAGAAGATGTCGACGTGACCCCCGCAGACGTGGCGGCAGGAGTGGCACGAGAACGTGTAGCCCGCGAGGAGGATCACGTTGATCCACATCACGAGCGTGCCGACGCCGATGCCGAAGCCGTCGGGGAACCGGAACGCGAGGATCGCGTCCCAGGTGAGGAAGACGATGAAGATCAGCGCCACGTACCACGCGTAGCGGTGGAAGTTCTGGAGGATCAGCGGGAACCGCGTCTCGCCCGTGTAGCCCGCCTTCACGTCCTTCACCGCACAGGCGACGGGCGCCAGCCAGAAGGAGCGATAGTACGCCTTGCGGTAGTAGTAGCACGTGAGCCGGAAGAGCGCCGGACCCCAGAGGATCAGGAGCGCCGGTGACACGACTCCGATGATCGGGAAGGTGAAGGCCGGGAGCCCCCAGCGGAGCGTCAGGTGCAGGCACGACTTCGAGAGGCACGGGGAGTAGAACGGCGAGAGGTACGGCGCGACATAATAGTGGGCGTTCTGGAGCGCCGCCCACGTCGAGTAGACGACGAACGCGGTCAGGACGACGACGACGGTGAGCGGCAGCGCCCACCAGGCGTCCTTCCGCAGGTGGGCCGCCGCGATCGGCGGCCGCGCCTGGCCGACGACTTGACCGATCATGCTCCCTCCCGCGCGTAGGCCTTCACCCCGTCCTGGTAGAGGTCGCCGCCGTGGCAGTCGTTGATGACGATCGCGGGAAAGCCTTCGACTTCAAGACGACGGATCGCCTCGGTGCCCAGATCTTCGTAGGCGACGATCGAGAGCTTCTTGATGAACTGGGAGAGCACCGCGCCGGCGCCGCCGATGGCGCCGAAGTACACGCCCTTGTGCGCGCGGAGCGCGTCCTTGACCGGCTGGGAGCGGTAGCCCTTGCCGATCGTCCCCTTGAGCCCGAGCCCGAGGAGGGACGGCGTGAACGTGTCCATCCGGCTCGCCGTCGTCGGGCCGATCGAGCCCACGACGTCGCCGGGGCGCGCCGGCGACGGCCCCGTGTAGTAAATGATCTGGCCGCGCGGGTCGAACGGGAGCTTCTCGCCCTTTTCGATCAACGGGAAGAGGCGGCCGTGGGCGGCGTCGCGCGCCGTGTAGAGGACGCCCGTGATCCTCACGCGATCCCCGGCCCGGAGCGACTCGACGTCCCCGTCGCTGAGCGGCGTCCCGATCTCCTTGATCCCGTCGGCCGCCGTCGTCACGCTCACAGCGTCACCTCTTTGTGCCGGTGCGCGTGGCATTCGATGGTCACGGCGACCGGGAGCGAGGTGATGTGGCAGGGGTACGTCAGGATGTGGATGCCGAACGCGGTCGTGTCGCCGCCGTACCCTTGAGGGCCGATCCCGAGGCGGTTGGCGCGATCGAGCAGCTCCTTCTCGAGCGCGTCGAGCTGCGGGTCGGGGTTCGGCGAGCCGAGCTCGCGGAACAGCGCCTTCTTGGAGAGGATCGCCGATTTTTCAAAGGTGCCGCCCACGCCGACGCCCAGGATGAGCGGCGGGCACGCGTCGGGCCCCGCCGTCTTGACGCACTCGATGATCCACTCCTTCACGCCGGCGACGCCCTCGGCGGGTGTGAGCATCTTGTACTTCGACCGGTTCTCGCAGCCACCGCCCTTGGCCATGACCATGATCCGGAGCGTCGCGCCCGGGCCGACGTCGACATGGATCACGGCTGGCGTGTTGTCGCCGGTGTTCACGCGATCGAACGGCGAGCGGACGATCGAGGCGCGGAGGTATCCCTCCGTGTAGCCCTGCCGCACGCCGTCGTTGATGGCGTCGTCGAGGCCACCCCCGGTGACGTGGACGTCCTGGCCGAGCTCGACGAAGCAGACGACGAAGCCCGTGTCCTGGCAGTAGGGGATGCGCCGGGTCCGTGCCATCTCGGCGTTCTGCTTCAGGATCTGGAGCACCTGCTTCCCGGCCGGCGACCGCTCCCGCCGGAGCGCCCCGTCGAAGGCCCGCAGCATGTCGGGCTCGAGGTCGAGGTTCGCCTCGATGCAGAGCTTCTTGACCGCGTCGGTGATCGCGCTGACGTGGACGTCCCGCATGGGCGACCTACGTCTTCTGCTGGCCCATCGACGCGATGAACTCCTTCTGGCGCTTGGCCATCTCCTGCGGCGGCACGTCTTCCTTGTGCGTGGCGAGGCCCCACCGGTGGCCGGACGGATCCTCCACCTGGCCGTAGCGGTCGCCCCAGAACATGTCGGTGAGGGGCATGAGGACCTTCGCGCCCGCCTCGACCGCGCGCCTGAAGGCCTTGTCGACGTCGGGCACGTACACGTACAGGTAGCTGGTGGGCCCGCCCACCGAGGCCGGCGCCCTGCACCCCATGCCTGGCTGTTCATCGCTCAGCATGAAGATGGAGTCGCCGATCTTGAGCTCGGCATGCATGAGACTCTTGCCGTCCGGGCCGGGGATGCGCATCAGCTCCTCGGCCCCCAACGCGCGCTTGTAGAAGTCGATCGCCTGTGCCCCGTGACGGACGGTGAGCGCAGCGGTGATCGCGTGGAACCCGTCCGGGATCGCCTTCGCCATGATGCCCTCCCTCGAGAGCTTGAGCTCGTCCACCTAGAGCTTGAGCTTGTCCACCAGCTCACGCACCGCCGCCGCGGACTTCTGGAAGGCCGCCTGCTCGTCCGGGGTGAGCTTGATCTCGATCACCTGCTCGACGCCCGCGCGACCGAGCTTCACCGGAACGCCGACGTAGAGCCCTCGGACACCGTACTGCCCGTCGAGGTAGGCGGCGCAGGGCAGGATCTTCTTCTTGTCCTTGACAATCGCCTCCACCATCTCGACGGTCGACGCCGCCGGGGCGTAGTACGCGCTGCCGCTCTTCAACAGCCCCACGATCTCGGCGCCGCCATCACGGGTGCGCTTGACGAGCGCGTCGATGCGGTCGGACGGGAGGAGGTCCGTGATCGGGACCCCGGCGACGGTCGAGTAGCGCGGCAGCACCACCATCGTGTCGCCGTGACCACCCAGGACGAACGCGGTCACGTTCTCGACGGACACCTCGAGCTCGTGAGCGATGAAGGTCCTGAAGCGCGCGGAGTCGAGGATCCCGGCCATCCCGATGACGCGTCCGGGCGGGAAGCCCGACCTCCTCCACGCGAGCTGGACCATCGCGTCGAGCGGGTTCGTGACGAGGATCAGGATCGCGTTCTTCGAGCGCGCGACAACCTGCTCCACGACGCCCCCGACGATCTCGGCATTCTTGAACAGGAGGTCGTCGCGGGTCATGCCCGGCTTCCGCGCCATGCCGGCCGTGATGACGACAATATCGGAGTTCGCGCTCTCGTCGTACCCGTTCGACCCGATCAGGCGCGCATCGTAGCGATGCACTGGTCCGGCCTGAGCCAGATCCAAGGCCTTGCCCTGCGGCAGGCCCTCGATGACGTCCACGAGGACGACGTCGCCGAGCTCCTTCTCGACGGCGTACTGGGCGACGGAGGCGCCGACGTTGCCGGCGCCCACCACCGTGATCTTGGGTCGGCCAGCGAGCAATGTGCCCTCTCTTGCTTATCGGCTCGCCACGGAGGCCGGGGGCTGGATCACAGACTCGCCTCGCCTGCGGCTGCGGCTCGCACTGCGGCCCCGCGACGTCCTACGGCTCGCACTACAGCTTCGCCATGTTCTCGATGATGGCGGTGCCGAACTCCGAGCACTTCACTTCTTTCGCGCCCTCCATGAGGCGCGCGAAGTCGTAGGTGACCACCCTGGACTGGATCGTCTTCTCCAGCGAACGGATAACCAGGTCCGCCGCGTCCGTCCAGCCCATGTAGCGCAGCATCATTTCACCGGAAAGAATGACCGATCCTGGATTGACCTTGTCCTGCCCCGCGTACTTCGGCGCGGTCCCGTGCGTCGCCTCGAAGAGCGCGTGCCCGGTCTCGTAGTTGATGTTCGCGCCGGGGGCGATCCCGATCCCGCCCACCTGGGCGGCGAGCGCGTCCGACAGGAGGTCCCCCGTGAGGTTCGGGGCGGCGATCACGTCGAACTCGTCGGGCCGCGTGAGGATCTGCTGGAGGAACGCGTCGGTGATCGCGTCCTTGACGAGGATCCTGCCCGCGGGGGGCTTGCCGGCGCAGTCGTCCCAGCTCACGGTCCGGTCGCCGAACTCCCGCTTGGCCAGCGCGTACCCCCACTTCATGAACATGCCTTCCGTGTACTTCTGGATGTTCCCCTTGTGGACGAGCGTCACGGTCTTCCGGTTGTTCTCGATGGCGTAGCGGATCGCCGCGCGGATGAGCCGCTCGGAGCCCTCTTTCGACATTGGCTTGATGCCGATCGAGGAGGTGTGGGGGAAGCGGATTTTGACGACCTGCATCTCCCTCTGGAGGAAGTCCACCACCTTCCGGCACTCGGGCGTCCCCTGCTCCCACTCGATGCCGGCGTAGATGTCCTCCGTGTTCTCTCTGAAAATAACCATGTCCACCTTGTCCGGCCGCTTCACTGGCGAGGGGACGCCCTGGAAGTACTTCACGGGGCGAAGGCAGACGTACAGATCGAGCACTTGCCGAAGCGTCACGTTGAGCGAGCGGAACCCTTCACCGACGGGCGTCGTGAGCGGCCCCTTGATGGCGACGAGAAACTCGCGGATGACGTCGAGGGTTTCGTCGGGGAGGAGGTTGGGCGGGCAGTCGCGGCCGTAGACCGCCTGGGCCTTCTCGCCCGCGAACACCTCGGCCCACGCGATCTTCTTCCGCCCCCGGTAGGCCTGCTCCACGGCGGCGTCCAGCACGCGCACGGCCGCGCGCCAGATGTCGGGGCCGGTGCCGTCGCCCTCGATGAACGCGATGACCGGGTTGTCCGGGACGCGGAGCTTCCCGTGGTCGATCGTGACCTTGTCGCCCCTCGGAATCTTGACCCTCCCCGTCATTACGTCCGCTCTCCCTGGGCGGCGTTCAGCGCCGACCCGGCCTTGAACCACGTGATGTGCTCGTCGGTGAGGCTGTGGAGCGCCTCGATCGTCTCGGTGCGCCCGTCGGGCTTCCTGATCGTGACGGTCACGGGCTTGCCGGGGGCGAGCGTCGCGAGACCGGTGACGCTGACGCGGTCCTGCGGCCCGAAGCGGTCGTAGTCGCGCGGGTCCTTGAACGTGAGCGGCAGGATCCCCTGCTTCTTGAGATTCGTCTCGTGGATGCGGGCGAAGCTCTTCACCAGCACGACCACACACCCGAGGTAGCGCGGCGACATCGCCGCGTGCTCGCGGCTCGAGCCTTCACCG
>Ga0209160_1000304_pt1 | contig 39043 bp, 43 predicted proteins | sample GraSoiAngelo_153_FD_186167 | JGI IMG/M metagenome (GOLD analysis project Ga0209160, IMG submission 186167) | Grasslands soil microbial communities from the Angelo Coastal Reserve, California, USA - 14_1009_12_40cm (SPAdes) (version 2) | ecosystem: Environmental > Terrestrial > Soil > Grasslands ...
GACGCCAGTATCGGTCGCCGTGTTCGTCGTCGAATCAACCGTGCTCGTGCTCGACGCGCTCAGCACGTTCGCCTTCAAGACGCTGCCACCGGAAGGTGGAACCGCGACGCTCAGGACTTGGTTGCTGCTGCTCGTCGACCCGATGCCGGACTGCGAACTGCAAACGCCTTGTGTACAGGTGGCGGGGGTGGCAGCCGGTAGCGCCAGGTTGATTCCCAAGAGCGTGTCGTGGACACCAGCCGCCAAGGCGTTGCCGCTAGCGTTCGCACCTGCAGGATTGAAGATGGTGAAATTGGCCGGCCTGACCCTGGTACGGTCCTTTAGTTCGGCGCTCAACGACGTCGAAGCCCGCGTCTTCATGGACACGAAAAGAACTTTGTTGCAGGGGATTTCTCCGATTGTATCGGTGACATTGAGGGCGAGTTCGCCGAAAAGGTTGGTTCCCGTCGCCGTTAACCCGGTGATGCTGGGCACTGTGTTTACTGCGGCGTCCCAAAGAATCCCCTGACTCCCCACCGAGAGCGGCACGAAAGTAGTGCCGTTCCAGGTGAAGGCGCTCACGCCGATCACCGCACCTCCAAACTGTGTATCAAATGCGATTAAGAAGTCGCCGGGCGTACGTAGCGGCAATTGCGGGCAGCCGGAAACACGATTCGTCGAGGGGTCTGCCTGGTTGAACTCGTAATCGATATGGGCGTCGCCGTTGTTGGATAGGCGCGACCAGTTAGCGTAGAGGAACTGCTTCTGCACGCCGCTGGCAGGAAAGAACCGGAAGGCGATCTCACCGGCTATTGGAGGAGCGCCATTCACTGAGATTTCGTTTACGACGTCGTCTTTGGGGGGAGCGCTTCCTGTGGTGCAGACCCAACTGCTCTGGTCATTCTCTTTGGAGCCCTGCCCGAAAATATCGTCGGTCGACCCCGTCTTATCGGTGAACGTGGTGAGGGCGGCGGGAAAGGGGCTGCTGTCCCAATCGATGGGCTCTGACGGCGGCACGAGGTGATCGACGCTTAGGTTTCCGTCGATCTCGAAGCTGCCTACGGTGTTACCGGCAAACGTGGTGCGATTTGCGACCCGCGTACCCATCAGGAGCAACAATAGAAAAGTTGTGATGAGCAATAGGAGGCGCGGGGTAGTGCTTGCAACCACGCGCCAATGCTTCTGGACACACGCTTTCTTCGCCATAGGTTCCCTCTCACCCAAGCGTTACACTCTCCCTTTCGGGATGGGATACTCAGGTTGTATGTGGCTTCCGGAGGGGCAGGGGCGGCCAGGTTCCGATAAATCTGAGAGGGAGCCTGGTCGGCTTCCGGTTAGCTCTGCATGAGATGATGAATGTAGTGCAGAGAACTACCCATACGTGAGATACCTGAACACAGAGACCGTTGACACTTTAGTACTTTCGTACTAGAGAATTACAGTGCTAGAGAATTACACCTCTAGTAAATCATCACGTTTCTTCACTGCGGCTCCGGACGCAGTCCAGACCGCCATTCTTGCTAGCGCAGCCCTCCCTTATGGCACTCTTCGTTCTGCGTGCCATTGTCGCAGCGATCAGATTTCGCAACGGGCCCATCCGCACGCTTGATGATCGTATTTCCGTGGTTAACTCCAAAATGTCGGAGCCGGAGAACTACTATCGGCGCGTGCTAACTCCTGAGCAACGGGGCGCATTCGGAGGCAATCCCGTGCTACCTCCCGGAACCGCATGACTCCCGATAAACGGGATCCTGGGAACCTGCCTCAGGCCGGCGGCTCAGGGCTAGTCTTTCTTGCCGACGGCTCTATTCAGTTCTGCGACTGTGACCTTGCGGCTATCAGCCGGATAGTGGATCGGTATGATCGTTTCCACGTCAAGTTTCAGCCGGTCAATGTTCTCCACAAGATCGGTGTTGTTTGCGGTGGGGGGATTGGGCGGCGGCGCGTCGGCTTGAGCGGGCGGATTGAACGCGTCCGCTTCGACCAGAATCTTCTCCTTGGGCAGATAAGCGACGATCAGACCGTCATTGTGATTACTCCCCTGGAGGCGGTGCAGCTCGATCACGTGGTTGCCATCGGTGAGAACCTTTTTATCGGTCATGGTTTCAATCGAGATCTTCTTCTTGGCCGCTGACTGCCGGTCGGGATTGAGCGTGTGAGGCAGGGCAAAGATCTTCTCGTAATAGGCCTTATTGCCCTGGTACGTGATGATCGTGGCGCCCTCGGCGACGAAGGTACGGAGGCCGCCCAAATGATCGAAATGATTGTGGGTATTGACCACGTACTTGATGGGTTTATTCGGGATCAGCCGCTTGGCCTCGGTGATGATCGCGTTGGCGCGCTCCTCGCTCTGCGGCCCCTCAATGACGACGATGTAGTCTTTAAAATCGACGGCCAGTGCCGCATAGGCGGGCAGGATCAAGTAGACGCCATCCGCGAGTTTTTGGGACGTGGCTGGAGGCGTTTGTGGTGCGCCAGCCGGATTGCCTTGGATGTTGACAGGCGCGTTGGGCTTCACATCCGTGACGCTGAGATCGAGCGTGGGATACCCGCCCTGCTTCTGCACAATGGCGGTGGGAAACTTCACGCCACCGAAATCCTTATAACCATTGTAGGTGACCTCAACGAGTGTGTCGCCGAGCATCGGAGTATCGATCCATGTCTCAACTCGAGAGAGCATGTTCTGCCCATCGATATAGCCGTTGAACTTCGCTTTGTTGGGCGCGGTGAAGGTCACAACGGTGTATTTCTTCCCGTTCATCGATTTTGACGCGACTGCGGCGTTATTGTTGGCGGCCTCCCTCAAGAAACCGTAAGGGGTCAGCCAGAGGTCCACCTTCTGGGCCCACGAAGTATTCGCGCCAATAACAACGGTTTGGGTCGGACCGGGAGGCAGCCCGCCGCCACGGCGATTCGGGGGTATAGCGGCGAGGACCCTGTCGACGCGCCACGCGGGTGATTCGTAGTTGATGGTTCGGGTGTAGGACGTTTCTGCGAATCCCGGCCAGGGCGAACTTGGGTTCACGGCCTGTCCGAAGGCGAATTCTGTAGCGGTCCCAGAATATTGGACGGTTTTCAGATTGTCGGCGCCCATCGCTTTGGACGCATTGCTGAGAATTGTCTTGGCATCTTGCCCGAGCGCAGCAGGTACAGCCCACGCCACAGCAGTGGCCACAGTCGCGAGCAGTACGAGAGTCATCGATTTCTTGAACATAGGCACCTCTTCGTCGCGCTCCTCTGGGGAGCGGAAAGTGCATCCGGCACGCGACCCCATCCCGCAGCCGAAGGCGGCTATGGTCGCAGGGCGATGGATGCGGCGAGATTTTATCTCACTTGCAGAAAACCTTTCGACTTAATCTTTCGACGTTGAGACAAGCGAATGATGGGTGGTGATTCCTTTCGTAGCCTTGATGAAGCGACCGCCGAAGGGCGCGGTAGCCGGAGGCCATTGTACCGGCAGCAGGGATCGACGGCCGTTTCGTGGCGGGACTCCCTAATCGGAGCCGTGTGGACCTAGCGCGGAGATTCCCAACATCCAGAAGTTGTCGAGGTAAGCGGTAGCTCGCTCAGAGTCTTGAGCCGTTCCGCGCGAGCCGTGCGGGTGCTCAGGTCACTTTCGATCAGCCCAAGGTTGTCCTTCAGACCACGGTCCAAAGCATCGCCCAGAGAGAGTGGACGAACCGTACCCGTAGGTTTGCCCGTGAGAACGCTGCCTAGGAAAGGACTCTGAGTTCCGAGAGTGCCAGAGACGAAAACCCCCGACGCAGGGGAGGTAAGCTGTCCCTGGTTCGCAGAAGTTTGTGCAAACAGCGATCGCGTCGCGACCGTCATGCAGAAAATCGCCGAAGCTGCCAGGCTGTTCAAGATTACTTGTCGAATCCAAAGCATGGCTCTCAAACCTCTCTACCATCGCCGGCCGTCAGTCGTGGGTCCATTTTCATCTCCCAGCTCCAGCTCCGTTCCGCTGCTTCTTTCCGGACGCGCGCTCCACGCCTGGACCCAGTCTTCGAAGTCATAGCCAAACATCCCGCCGTGCTGGCGATGAATCTCACGCGCACGTCGCAGGATCTCCTCGATCTTCAGTACTTCACTCGTGTGTGGGCTGGCGGCGCGCATTTCTGCGGTTTCCATCGGGTCTCGAATTTCGTTCCGTTGAAGCATGTTCCAGAAACCTTTCCGACTGGATTCGTCTGCTATCACAACCAGTGCCGCCCACCCTCACGGCACTGGTCGTGAGCCTAGGACTCGATTTAGAAACGGAACACCAGTCCTGCTGAGGGTTGAGCCGTATGAGCGGTAACATTCGAGTTCAACGCGGCCAATTGGAAGTCGGGCCGGTTGTACACGAATCCGCGATACTCGGCACGGAGGGCGACGTGTTTCACAAGCGTGAAATCAGCGCCGCCGCCGTAAACAAATGCAGCTTCGGCTTGCCGCAGAGCTCCCGGCACGGATTGGCCTGCATTGTTGGTGGGGTCAAACACCAGCGCACCCGCCCCGGCCAGAACATAGGGGTTAACCCTGTAACTGCCCGGCAGAGTGACGACCAATGCGGCTGTGGCTTGATGGACGTTGGCCTGAACGTTGAATGGGCCACCGGAAGTGAAGTTTTGCTGGGCGTTGCGGTCATAGCCATAGTTCGCCTCCGCGGCGAGCCAGCGATCGAAGTGGTAGCGGTAGCCGATGAGGACACCGCCGGTATCCGTTGCGTGTTGCGAGATTCCGTTTCCGTTTGAGTCTTTGGTGAAGAAGCCTGTGCCTTGCACGCTCACCTCACCGTGTTTCCACGCCGGTTCTTCTTGCGCGAAAGCTGCAAAACTGAACAGCAAAAGCGCCGAGAGAACTGTTAGAACTGCCACCCTCTGCTTTGCCATTTTCTTTTCTCCTTTTGTTTTATCTAGCCGGATTTTTCTTCGACAAATCCTTTGCTCTCTCCCACTCATAGGTTGCTTGCCCAATGACTTCCACGACGTCCGGGATACTGAGAAAAATCAGCACCGCCAGGACTGCGATCAGGACGTATGTGATCATCGGGTCCTCCCAAGCCGGCCGGCCGAAGGTGCTCCTCCGGGCGTCTGACGCAAGTTCGTTCCAGGTGTAACAGGCTGAGCTTTCACCTTGCACTGGCGGTTGATACCCTCCACGACGTGCTGGATATAGACGCCACAAGCGATGAATTCAGCGCCCGCTCTTCTCATGGCCCTGAGTGCCCTTTCGCCGCGCTTGTCGATCAGCGTGACTTCGCTCAGGTCCACCACGCATCTCCGCATGACGTGCCGGCTACGCTTCTTCCAACTTGTCTCAAGCTCCGCAACCCACGGCGCCACCAAGCGTCCTTGTAAAATCCAGCGCTGCTCAACGGGGCCGTCGGTGATCGTGATCCGCAGCATTGCGTTTCCTCTCCACACAGAGAGAAATGCACACACCATGCCAATCGTCGTGGAGCTGCTTCTGTCCCGGAAGCGCTTATGGAAATGAGAGATAGAAAAAGCGGTGCGCCGATTTCAATTCAGCGTGCCATCGCGCCGCTGCCGCTGGCTCGGCACTTGCTAATTACATGGCACCAGATCACAGCGTGATCACAGGCTGAGCGGAATAAGGTGAAGCGCAGCGACAAACTGATTGGCGGGTCGTCGAAACGAGAATATTCTCGGGCTTCTAGACTGGCTTGCTGTTGCGGGCAATTCCGAGCTTCTGCATTCGCACCTGAAGAGTGGAGCGTTTCATCCCCAGGCGGGCTGCGGCGCCTTTCGGACCCGCAACGATCCAGCGGGTTTCATCCAACGCCGCCAGAATCTGCTTGCGTTCGGTTTCTTCGAGAATGCGCTGCATATTGCCCCGGTTTTCGGGCCGGGCGGGACTCTCCAGGTTAGGGCGGGACGCGCCGTTGGACTTGAAATCCGAGAGTACCACCTGCAGAACCGGGCCGGGGGATAGGATCACCGCCCGCTCGATTACGTTCTGCAGTTCGCGGATGTTGCCGGGCCAGTGGTACTCGCACATGGCGCTCATCGTCTCTGAAGGAATGCTTTCAATCCTCTTGTTCATGCGTCGGGCGAACTGCTGTGTGAAATGGCGCACGAGCAAAGGAATATCTTCGGGACGTTCGCGTAGCGGCGGAACGCGAACCGGAAACACATTCAACCGATAGAAAAGATCGGAGCGGAATTTCTGGTCTTCGACCATGGCTTTCAAATCGCGGTTAGTGGCCGCGATCAGCCGGGCGTCTGTGCGCAGTGTGCGCGTGCTGCCGAGTCGCTCGAACTCTCGCTCTTGCAAGACGCGCAGCAATTTCGGCTGGAGCTCCAGAGGAATCTCGCCGACCTCGTCCAGAAAAACGGTGCCACGGTTTGCTAGTTCGAAGCGGCCAATGCGTTGTGCGATGGCACCGGTAAATGCCCCCCTCTCATGTCCAAAAAGTTCACTTTCGAGCAGGCCGGTGGGAATGGCGGCACAATTCAGCTTCACGAACGCACTGGAATGTCGAGGGCTTAGATTGTGCAGCGCTCGGGCCACCAGTTCTTTCCCGGTTCCCGTCTCGCCATAAATGAGGACCGTCGATTCTGTCGGCCCGACCGTCTCGACTTGCTTTAAGACGCGGCGCAGCGCGGCACTCTGTCCAACGATTTCCTCGAAATTCATCTCGGTGCGGATTTCGTCTTCCAGATAAAGCTTTTCCTGGGCGAGCTTGTCTTTCAGCTCAGCGATCTGTCCGTAGGCTAGAGCGTTCTCAATCGCAATGGCGATCTGGCTTGCGACCTGCATCAAAAACTGGACCTCGTCCCGGCTAAACGCATTTTCTTCCCGACGCCCAAGGCTCAAGACTCCGTGTATGCGCCCCCGGCTCGCGAGTGGCAGGACGCAACCTACGGTGAACCCTTCGGCCAAAGGCGGGGAATCCGGAGTCATGTTGGCTACGTCGCGGACCGTGCCCACATACGGCTCGCCGGTCTTGAAGGCGATGCCTGGCGGACTTCCTTCGATGGGTATGAGGGTTTCCTCCCTGATAAATCCTTTGCTCTCGGGAAAATCCACAGCGTAAAGCCGCAAGTGAGTGCTGTTTCCGGTATCCGGCAACCCGACGCCCACAAAATCGCACTGCATGACCCGGCGCAGGTTCGCCGAAATGTTTCGCAGCAGTTCACGCAAATCCAGGGTTGAGACAACGCTATTTGTCAAATCAAGAAGGAGTTTCAGCTGTTCTTGCGCTTTACGAGAAGCTTCGAAGTTCAGAGCATCGTCTATCGCCAAGGCAATCTGACCGGCGACGAGCGTAAGAAAAGAAACGTCCTGCTCGGAATAAGCTTCGGACGCTTCGCTGCCGAAAAACAGAACTCCCAAGCGCCGATGAACCGTCGTTAGCGGCAGGGCACACCCGGAGCAAATCCCGCATGCCCGGATCATGTTTAGTGCGCGGGGAAAGCGGGTCTCGCGTTCGAGACAGGAAATCACCACTGGTTCCTGATGTTGATACACCCACCAAGTGATCGTGTCTTCCTGGGGTATGTCCTCGCAGCCGCAATCCCTCATCTCCTTGCATTTCTCGGCCAGATGCCAGGCAATTTCGTTACCTGTTTCGTCATACTGGACAACGCCGATGGCATCGAACTTGATGACCTTGCGGAGCTCATTCGTAAGGACCTCGAACAGCTCCGTAGGATTGCGGTGCGTACCTATGGCTTGTGAGACGCGGATCAGGGCTTCATAGCGTGAAGGCTCTTGCTCGATCAGGGTCGCTGCTTCGGCTGCCATAGACATCGCGAACTGCACCTCTCGGGAATAAGCATTCAGATGCATCCAAGTGGCGTTGGGATACAACGTTTCCCTCTCCTCGCCGCGCCCAAGGCGTCCCTCGTTGTGCCACAAAGCAGGCAGCTGCCATCCGGCGGGCACTGGTCAGTTGGCATAAATGATTTGACGGACACCCGCCTCGCTCCGCTATCTCACGATAAATCAGAGTAATTCCGCGATTTCAGAGACAGGTCAAGATTTGGCAGCCTAGGTGCAAATTCCGAATTGTAAGCCTGTTGAAACAGAGCACGGAGGCACTCGGACATGGCATCCAGGGGCAGGGAACAAAGAAGGAAAGCTGACGGGGCGAATCGTGGCTATCTTATGGCGCTTGTCCTTGCTTTGCTAGCGCTGCTTTCAGCTCCCGCACAATCGATGGCAAGCGAGTTGAAGGATCAAACCCTGGCCGCGTGGGATGGCTACATTAGTTCGGCTTGCGTGCGTGCGGAGATACGCGCGAAAGAATCTCCCTTCCTCCGAATAAGCCAACTGCCCGAGACGCGCCGTCGCGTACAGGCAGGCGAGATTTCAGTCTGGCGCGAAGGCGAGGACCACCCAGCAAAGGTGCCCCACGGACTCATTCATGACTGGATGGGAGCCGTATTCATTCCGAAGGCCACCATTGCCGGGATTCTGGCCGTCACTCGGGATTACGACCGGTATCCGGAAATTTATAGGCCGGCCGTAATTGAAGCGGAGGAACTAGGCTCCGCAGGAAATGACGATAGGTTTTCGATGGTCTTAATGCAGAAGGTGCTGTTCGTTACGGCGGCGATGAAAGGTGAATATGAGACGCGGTACGTTCAGGTAGACGCGAAACACTGGTACGCCATCTCGCAGAGCAGCCGCTTGCACGCAATTGAAAAGTTCGGTCAGCCGGATATGCGCGTGCTTCCTCCGGACCGCGGCCCTGGCTACGTTTGGCGGCTGTACAGCTTTACAAAGTTCGAGGAGAGCGACGGCGGTGTATACATCGAATTGGAGGCCCTTGGGCTAAGTCGTGATGTTCCGAGCTTACTCCGCTGGCTGGTGGATCCGATAGTCGAGCACTTACCGAGAAACTCCATACATGCAACTCTCGAAGAAACACGAGATGCGGTTCTGGCGAGGATTAGCCGTGAAGATTAGCGTGCGGGACTAAATGGCGGGAGGATCACACCCTGAACTTGGGAACCTCATGCCACCAGCCAGTGGTATATGAACTCGCGTCGCAACCAGAGCTCGGGCAGTTGATTTCCGCTAGCGCGCGCTGATTTACCAACACGAGGTAGGTTCCCTCTCGGGGCCTACTTCGCCAGTGGGTCTGGCCGCAATTGGAAGTGCGCCGCGAGCGGCTTGGACCCTTTACCGCCTTCGATGAGCCAAGGCGCGCGGTCACCGTTCGCCGCCCACAATCCACGCCCTTTCCAGCCGGCCTTGGGATCGTCGACGCGGCCATCGAATCCTTTGGCGTAGAAACCTATCGGGTAGGGCACGCGCAACACCACCATGCGGTCATTCGCATAGGCAATCAGGCCGTCGTTGAGGTTTCCGGTGGACATCGGCACATCATTGCCCAAGCCGAAGATGTTGTGCTGATCCACCCATGAGTAGTAGCTCGACTCCGCGCTGTTATCTCCGATGCCCTCGAAGCCGGGACCCGGGTACTTGTAGAACGACCAGCCTTCGGGGCAGTGATCGCCCGTCGCCTTGGGCCCGTTGAGCGGACCTTTGCATTTGCTGCGGTCAAAGCTGCCGAGGTGGCCGCTGGCCAGGGACACCCACACAACGCCTTTCGAATCGATATCACCGCCGCGCACACCAAAGCCGGGCGGTGGCACGTTGTAGATCTCGGCCAGCGTGGTTTCCGGCGGATGGGGGCCAGGCACAACCCGGACTACCGAGCCGGGATTTCCGCGCACAGCTCCCCACACCGAACCGTCCACCGGGCTGGGCATCACCGCGTAGAAGCCCGCCACGATGAGCTTATCTTTGGTGGGATCGACCGGCTGATCGGGCTCGACGTAATCGTCTCGCTTGCCGTTGCCGTTGGTGTCCAGGATCAGCGCGGTCCAGCCCTGGGACTTGGCTGCGTCGTGGGTGGCGTCCCACATCTTCGTGTTCAGCCATCCCACCACGGGACCGCCGCCGCTCGTCCACAGCGTGTCATTCGCGTCAAAGCCGAACTGTAGGTGGTGCGTGCCAAAGCAGGTATCAATGAACTGATAGTCTTTGGTCTTCGGGTTAAAGACGGCCAGTTCTCGGAGAGTCCGCTCTAGCGGGAAGAACTTGGCCGATGGAAGATCCGAGCCCGCCTTGCAGAAGGCGGGATTGTCCGGCCCGCGCACCGCAGCCGCCAGCCACAATCTGCCGTCTCTGCCGATCATCGAATTGTGATTGTTAATTCTCTGGTTCCAGATGGCCTCGTCGCCCCAATAGGGCGACGCCATCAGCGGCTTCAGAGCCGCCACGTGGCCGGGTCCCAGGCTGAGCGGCATCTCCGCATCGCGAACGGGCGCGTGGAACACAGTGGCCGTGTTCTTGACGGGATCGAGGATGGGAATGTTATCGGAGCTGTACTCCGGCGACCCATAAAGCGGGCCATAAGCGTTGACCGTGGGATAGCGCTTGTCGCTGGCAATCAGGTCGTGCAGGTAATGCTTCTCATCCATCCAGTCGCGCAGGGTCACGACGATGTTGCGCTCGACCCCTTGCGGCCGCTGCGGCTTGGCATGCGGCAGCTCGCCTTTCGCAATACGGTCGGTCCAATCCGCCAGGTTCTTGATGGAAAGCGAACCCATGCTGGACAACTGGCCCATCATAAATTGGGCGGCCTGTCCCGATTGCACGCGGCGCGTCCAAGCCTGTTCGGAATTAGCGAAGTGTCCCAGTGCCGGCTCAATTGTCCGCGTGGAGAGCTGACCTAATTGATGGCAGCCGACGCAGCCGTTGTTTTTCATGTCGTTGAGCCACTCGGTTTGCGTCATCTTGGCGGCGATATCGGGATTTTTCCCGAATTCATCTTTGGCGGGAATTTTCAGCATCGAGTACCAGTAGATCGCCGGATAGTAGCGCGCAGCCGCGGCTTCGTCGGGCGCGACGGTTGCGGTGAGGTTCAACTGCCGGCCGGGTTCGGCCATCACTTTCGGACTGTCCACGAGGCCGTAGCCGCGCACCCATACGCTGTACGCCGCCTTCGGCAGATCGGGAATGAGGTAGCGGCCGCGGTCGTCGGTGACGACGATCTTGATGTATCGCACCGGCAGGTCCAGCGTCTCGGCGATCACCCAGACGCCTGCCTCGGGGCCGTTGGAGCTGGTGACCACGCCACCGATGTCGTCGCTATTTACAGCCACGGCGACGGCCCCGACTACCGATTGATCCGCCCGTTGGGCGTGTGCAATCGCGAGGGTCAAACACAGGAATACGGCGATCCCCGTTCCTCGCATCACAAAAGTGTCAAGTCGTCTCCGCTGCGCCATAGGTACCTCCGCTGCGTTCAATGGAATTTGTAAGCCGGATTTCCGTTTTGGGGGCACGCATCGGCACCCTAATCTGGGATTTCCAACTGGCTTCCGGGCCGACCGGCAACATACAACTGACCGCCTCAGAATGCAATGCGTATGAACACCAGACGTCGCCGTAGATCGATTAGCAGAAATAAGGAGCCGTAAATATGAGACCCTCTACAGGCCCAACACTTTGGGAGGATTTCGATGAACTTGATCCACCTGCCTTCTTGACGGAGTCGCTATGCTCGATGATTCCTTCCTGAAGTCACCGCGCTCCCGGTTCCGCGCCGCCATGGTGTTGGCCATCGTGGCTGACGCGGTGCAGATTCTCATTTTCCCCTTATTTGCAGAGGGCGCGATATCGCCACTGGATGACATCTTAGATTTAACCGTGATGGTAGCGCTAATTCGGTTGATTGGCTGGCACTGGGAGTTCCTGCCGTCGTTCATCGCCGAACTAGTGCCTGGCCTTGATCTGGTTCCCTTCTGGACGCTTGCGGTTGTCAACGTATATCGGAAATGGAAGCGAGTTGAGGCCGCAGTGCACGTGATTGATGTCGAGCCGCTGGAACGGAAACTCCCAAACCGCTGACGCAGAAATACGTGTTGACGTGCCAGATTCACTATCATTAGTCTTGCTCAAGACCGGAAAATAGGCCGAACCTTACACGATAATGCCTACGGGCTTGAGGAGGTTGATGTGAAGAAAATTCTTATCATCTCCGGGATAGTCACAGGACTGATGCTGTCGCTACCCCTGCGGTCGCACGCTCAGCAGCAGGCGCGCTCGGCACCAGCGAGGCAAGCGACCAGCGACCTCAAGGCGACCAGGGATATCAAAGTCATATCGAGTGCCGGCGCGCGTGCCTTGGCGGACGCCTGTACCGCTTGGGCCGAGCAGAACAAACAAATCGTGGCGATGGCGATTCTGGATTGGGGCGGTAATCTCATCGAGTCCCACGCCATGGAAGGCGCGCCGATGAATGCGATCGACACCGCGCTGTTGAAGGCAAAGTCCGCCCTGCGCTGGCGGCGCCCCACCTCGGAGACCAACAAGATGGTCCGGAGCGGCGAGAATTTGGCGCCGACCTTCATGCGCGACTTCCCACAACCGGGCGCGCTTCCCATCGTGGTCAATGGCCAAGTCATAGGCGCGATGGGCGTGTCCGGTGCGGACGGTGAAAAATGCGCACAGGCGGCGATTGACGCGGTGTTCAACGGACAAGCGACCTCTTCGATACGGTAAAGCCGCGAATGTTCCGGACGGAAATTCCGTCGCACCTCATGGAGCTTCCCGGAATCGGACTTCGGACCCGAGGCGGAAGGTGCAGCGGCCATCACCGAATCCTTTTCCCTGCTACCTTGAGGATTCGCGCTTCGGAGAGCTTCCCCCCAAACCTCCAGCAATTCAGGTGTCCGAGGGAATTGCGAATAAGGAGCAATGATGCCGGCACATAACGAATCGAAATCGAAGGTGAAAGCTCTGCTGTTGGTGGGCCTGGGTTCCACACTCATTGCTGTGGGCGCATGGTTTCCTGGTCGTGGCGCGCAGGCTGTCGCCGTCAGCCAGGAATCAAGCCAGGCAGTGCATGAGCCTCCTTCAAGAGAGGTCAATCCCAGTACGATCCACGATGTTTACACGCCCGTCGATGGGAAAGGTGGAGAAGAGGTCAGTGGTCCGTACGAAGCCGTGAAGGGCTGGCCCAAGCCTCTCGTCGAAGGCTGGTCGGTCAACGCGGAAACGATTTACGCCGAGTCGCCGGATCGAATTATCGCGGTCGGGCGCGGCTTCCACAAGAACGCATGGCCTACTTATTGGGGGCCGGCCGCGTTTCGCGGACTTGGCCGTACTCTGGCTCCCGAAGACCAGAAGCGTGAACACATGGTTGTTGTCTACGACCGCAACGGGAATATGGTCGAATCATGGGATCAGTGGATCCCCATCCTTCCGGATGTGCAGCTCGTCGAAGAGAACCCGTATGATCCCGAACATCATATATGGATCGCGACCGATGTTTCCCTGGTGGAGTTGACGCACGACGGGAAGACGCACGTGAAGACGATCGACGCGAAGGACCTCCCGCAGGCCAATCCCCAGAAGCCTCGCTTTGTGGTTGAGCATTTCGCCTGGGCGTCGAACGGCGACCTATACGCCTCGGGCGGCTACCAAGTCACGAAATTTTCCAAAGACGGCAAGTACTTATCTTCGTTCGGCGAGCCCGGGAATGGCCCCGGGCAATTTGGCATCATGGGACAGGGTTTGGCCGGCGCCGGGATTCACGGCATCGCCATCGACTCAGCGAGAAACCGCCTCTACATCGATGACCGCGTCAACTCGCGGATTGAAGTTTTCGATCTGAATGGGAAATACCTCGACCAATGGCCGAACATCCCTGGACCGTACTGCATCCGCCTGACCAAAGATGGCCGGTACCTTTGGGTCTCCGACGGGTATACCCAAAAAGTTATGAAATACGATGCGCTTACCGGGAAGCTCATTCCCGGTTCGACCTGGGGAACCATGGGCATCGCGCCAGGAGCCATTTGGGGATTTCATTTCTTTACCACGGATAGCGAGGGCAACCTGTACGTAGGCGAAGATATGGGCTGGCGTATACAAAAGATGGTGCCAAGGAAGGATGGTAGCCCCATACAGCTCATCGGTCCGCTCATGTAGGTGGAAGTGTCCGGCTCTTGCCTATCCGCCGACTCGCACGCAGATATCCCGAGGAATGTCCTGATGGATGCTACGGCGCGGTTGGTGTATGTGGGCCGTACGGGCCCAAGTGGGAATTCTCCATGGAGTACGCTGTGGAGGTTCAAATGAGCAAACGTTCGGGGACCTCAGGAAGTGCTGTTGCGCTCGTGATGGCCATCGTTTTGTTCGCGCCGGCATTTGTCGCTGCCCAGTCGGGCACGACCACCAAGCCCGCGAAAAAGACGGCGACGATAACAGCGACAGTGACGAGGGCCTGGACGATGCCGCGTACGCCCGACGGCCAGCCGGACTTACAGGGATACTGGTCGAGTCTGAGCTTTACCCCTATGCAGCGCCCCGTGAAGTACGGGAACCGAGAGTTTTTGACGGACGAAGAATTGAGTCAGATGTTCAAAGAGGGCGTGCAGCATGAATACGAATATACCTTCGACCACGCTTCGGACCAGCCGTACTACGATCCGACAGTTTACGCACTCGGTGCATGGCAAAACGGCGTTAAACCGAATAAGCGAACGTCGCTGATCGTGGATCCACCGGACGGCAGGTTTCCCCCCTTGACGCCCGAAGCAAAGAAGGCGAGAGCTATGAAAAGTAGCGCTTCCGCGGACCTCGACCCGAACGCCGACCCGGAGGCTGCGGAGGCGAATAGAAAGGCCGATAGCCCGGCAGACTTGGGACTAGGAGTGCGTTGCCTCACCTTTGGTGGACCGCCCATTCTTCCCCGCAAGTACAACAGCAATACGCAGATTGTTCAAGGTGCCGGATACGTGCTGATTGAAGCGGAATGGGGCAGCGAGCCTCGCATCATCCCCTTGGATGGCCGTCCGCATCTTTCCCGAAATATCCACGGGTGGCATGGAGACTCCCGGGGCCATTGGGAGGGTGACACGCTCGTCGTCGAGACCACCAATTTCCGACCGGACGCTGTCCCCCAGAACGCAAATGCCAAGACCTTGAAGATTACCGAGTACTTCACTCGCAGCTATGCGGACACGATTGAGTACAAGTTTACGGTCGACGATCCATCCACGTGGACGAAACCGTGGACCGCAATCATTCCCCTGAGCCGTTCGGATGGCCCCATGTTCGAGTACGCGTGCAGCGAGGGAAATAACGCCCTGATCAACATTCTCGCCGGGGCCCGCGAGGCAGACAGGGGAAAGGCCACGGGCGCCTCGGGAACACCGATCTCGCAGAAGTAACCGAGGACTTATCGGCGCGGTTTCCCCCCATTTCGTCTTGCACAGCATGGATGCTGCTCTCGTAGAGAGAGCGTGGGCGTAAGTGTGTGTATGGTGAACCAAGTTTTCGCTGCGCCATTACTGCAGCCGGTTAGAAGTCGACGTGAACGCCGAACTTCACCATGCGTGCTGGCAGAAGTGTCGTCACGTTCCTCCAGGCACCCGATGCGCCTGGCGCCGACGTGTTGTACGACGTTCCAATGGACATGTTCTCCCCCCTCAGGCCCCCCACATCCTGATTACCGGCCGGCGCGACCGCTCCGGGAATCAGGGAAGGATAATCGGCGGCGCTCTTGCCGATCGGCAGCGCCTCGATCACCGGGTTGCTCAGAATTTTCTGTACCACCGTGTCTTGCGTATCCAGTACCGGCGCTTCACCGGTGACGGTCACGGTCTGCTCCACCGATCCCGGCGTAAGGCTGAAGTTCACGGTCGCGGTAAATCCGGTAGTAATCTCGATGCCTTGTCGTTTCGAGGTGTTAAAGCCTATCTGCGTCGCCGTGACGCTATAGATGCCTGGCGGCACGTTGACAATTCTGTACAGACCGTCATCGCCCGTTTGCACATCGCGCGCGCGCCCGATCAGCGCGGGACCGGCGATCTCCACCGTGGCACCGGCGATATGCGCTCCCGATGAGTCATCTACCTCGCCTGCGATCACCCCTGAGTTGGTGCCCGCTTGCCCCCAGGCGGATGCCCCTACCAACGTACACACCATCAGCACATTCCAGAGGATCACGGTTCTGCTCATGATTCTCCTCCGATGTAGATTGACACAGCTTGCCAAAGAAACGTGCGGGAATCTATACCTGCACAGCGGGGCCCGTCAAGTTCAGGGAAGTACAGAGCTGAAAATAATTGTGTGTAACGAAGACCGTCGGCTTATACTCCGGGACATTTCGGCCAGGCACGACGAACTGCATTCGGTGGGGCAAGACCCGTCCTTGACACTAGAATGATTCGAGCGTAGCTTTTGGTTGATTGCGAAGCGGCTTTCAACTAATTTCGGGACGGGACGTCATTATCATTAAGGTTACCGCGCTGTTTCTCTTCTTTTTGTTGGTCGCCTGCAAACCTCTAGTGGTTGGGGCTCAAACTACCCCTCAACGGCCAGTTGGGCGAAGCACTCCAGCCACAGGTAAGGCGCCCACGCCGGGCGACTTCCCACCTTATCAGGCGCCCCGCATGGCAGATGGTAAACCCGACTTGAACGGACTCTGGCAGGCCTTCGTCACAGCCGATATAGATGTTCAGGATCACGATGCCCAGGCCGGACCTCATCCTGAAATCATGGGTGCGTACGGAGCATGGCCGGGCGGACAGGGGATTGTGGAGGGCGGTGGAATACCCTACAAGCCCGAAGCGTTGGCGAAAAAGAAAGAGAACGCCGAGAAGCGTATGGTGGTGAATATCACCAGCGATGACAGGCGGCATGACACTGGCGACCCGGAACTCAAATGTTTTCGGCCGGGCATTCCGCGCGCCAACTACCTGCCTTTCCCATTTCAAATTATTCAGAGTACAGACAAGGTAATAATGGTGTATGAGTTCGAGCACGCCCTGCGCACGATTTACATGAAAGAAAATGATAAAGACGCTCCCAAGGATGCCCCGGCCGATAGTTGGATGGGCTGGTCGCACGGGCATTTTGAAGGAGACACGCTGGTCGTTGACTCCGCAGGGTTTGTACCCTGGACTTGGTTTGATCGCGCGGGGGATTACCACAGCGATGCCCTGCACTTGGTCGAGAGGTATACTCCGGTCAGTCCCTACCATATTATGTACGAGGCCACGATCGAAGACCCGAACGTTTTTACGCGACCGTGGAAGATGAGCTTTCCACTTTATCGTCGCATGGAAAAGAATATCCAACTCGTGGATTTCGATTGTGTGGAGTTCGTAGAGAAGCTGATGTACGGTCCCTACTACAAGAATCCGGGCAAGTAGATCGGATTGAGGAGTTTGAGATGAGGAATCGTTTTGCGCTCTCATCGAGTGTTTTGGCGGTCGTGACGGCTCTAGTGTTGTGGGCGCCGACGTTCGTCGCGGCCCAGGCGTCGTCGGCTGCGGCGGCAAAGGCGGCGGCAAGAACGGATACCAAGGCGGCAGCCAATATAGAGAAGGCCTGGACTATGCCTCGTACGCAAGACGGCCAGCCGGACATGCAGGGATATTGGACCAGCCTCAGCTTCACGCCCATGGAACGTCCCGCCAAATACGGCGGGCGGGAGTTTTTGACGGACGAGGAAATGGCTCAAGTCTTCAAGGAAGGCGTGCAACATACTTATGAGTACACCTACGCCAATTCTGCTGAGACCCCGGTTTATGACGCGACGGTGTACGCGCTGGGCGCATGGCAAAACGGGGTCAAACCGAACCGGCGATCATCATTAGTTGTGGATCCGCCGGATGGCAGAATTCCTCCCCTCACGCCAGAAGCGGCGAAGCAACAGGAGGTCATGAGGAAAACTGCTCCTCCCCGGGGGGCAGAGCTGGAAAACGGGGGCGTGGTGAAGGCCGATGTCCCGGCAGATTTAGGGTTAGGTGTGCGTTGCCTATCGTTTGGGGGACCGCCCATACTTCCTGGGGCCTACGACAGTAATGTTCACATCGTGCAGGGTCCGGGATACGTCATGGTCGAATACGAATGGAACAGCGAAGTTCGCATCATCCCGTTGGATGGGCGTCCGCATCTCTCACAAAACATCCGCCGGTGGCATGGGGACTCGCGGGGCCATTGGGAGGGCAATACGCTGGTCGTGGAAACCACCAATTTCCGGCCCGGCGCTACTTTCCATGGTGCCAATGCCAAGACCTTGAAGATCACCGAACGTTTCACGCGCCTCGACGCGGCCACGATCGAGTACAAATTCACGATCGACGACCCGACAACGTGGACGAAACCTTGGTCAGCTATCGTTCCCCTGAGCGCGGTCCAGGGGCCGATGTTCGAGTACGCGTGCGGCGAGGGGAATAACGGCTTGGTTAACATCATGGCCGGCGCTCGCGCTGCGGAGAGGACCGCCGCGGCGCAGGCCGCCTCGGAAGGTCATAAGTAAGTAAGAGTAAGAAGTAAACTGAGCGGAACGGATCCTGGGTCCTCCGCAATCATTAAGCAGGAGATTCCACGCAACAAACTCATCCATTTTGGCCGGTGCACTGAATCTCATTGCATTGCTTTGCAGGAGGCATAACGTGGATTCTAACGACAGGTTGTCTGCTCGTCGTGAATTTCTTACTTTCTTGGCTGCAAGTCCGCTCCTGGCATTTGCGGGTTTGACACCTCGTTTGTTGGCGGCGGCTCTCGAGCCGGCTCAGGAGGCTAACCGGGGCCAAGGTATCGATGTCCGTACAGAGAACCCCCTCGCGGTTCTCCCCCCGCACGACGAGGCGGTCATCAAGTCAGTGAAAGACGCTCTTACCGTAATGGATTTCGAGCTCGCCGCGCGCGCGAAGATGTCCCCGGCCCACTTCTACGATTGGACCATCGGCACGTTCTTCGACGAGACGCTCAAGGCGAATCGCGCGGGCTTTGAGCAGTATCAGATCCGCTTGCGTCGGCTGACGGGAATACCTCCAGCAGCGGTGGATACTTCGCAAACGCTCTTTGGGGTCAAATGGGATTACCCGCTGTTTCTATGCCCAATCGGGCCGTTGCGAGCACTGGACCCGGAAGGCTACCGGAACGTGGCCCGGGCCGGGAAGACCAGAAATACCCTGACCATGGTCGGGTCGGGTTTACTCGAAGACGTCAATGCGGTCAAACGGGGTGAGCCCATCTGGTATCAGTTCAGCGGGCCATGGAAGCCGGAGCGCATCAAGGAGGTCGAGAGGGCGGGATGGCCGGCGGTGGTCTGGACTGTGGATTACACCCAGGGATCGAATCTGGAGCATTACCGCACCCGCCAGAGATATTACACACCCGAAGCCTGCAACGGTTGCCACGGGGACGCCGGTCCGTCCGCAGGGCCGCGTATGGCAGGAGAGGCCTCGTACGGTCCGGGGCAAACCTGGAACGACGTCAAACGCCTAAAGGACTTCACCACGATGAAGGTGATCCTGAAGGGTATCGTCACCCGGGACGACGCGGAGCTTGCCGTCCAGAACGGTGCCGACGGCATTATCTGCTCCACTCACGCCGCCCATGTGGACGCGGCAGGCCGCGGATCGATCGAGAGCCTGCCAGAAGTTGTGGCCGGCGCTGCTGGCAAGATTCCCGTTTTCGTCGACAGCGGTTTTCGCGGCGGTGCCGATATCTTCAAAGCGTTAGCGCTTGGGGCAAAAATGGTCGGGGTGGGTCGTCCTTACGCTTGGGCCCTGGTCTCATTCGGACAGGAAGGCGTCGAAACTATGATTGATCTGCTGCACACGGAACTGCGAATTATCATGGCCCAGGCGGGCACCCCGTCCATCGCCAAGATCACCAAGGCGAGCCTCGCCACCCGGGACTACGCGTGGGAGCGCTGACGATTGCGGAGATCGTCCGAAGATTTAACTGGAGGTCGCCCCAAGATGGAAGTATGGACTTGTTCTCCGCGCGGCATTGGATTTCGGCCGCGCGGGGTTGGCATCGAGAATTGGCGGAAGGGGCGCATGGTGTTGTCGTGCATGTGCCAGTTGTGCGCCACGTTCACGGCGGAATCTCAAAAGCTGAAGGGAGTTTGCTATGCATAAGAAGCCGCTCTTCCTTCTAATCGGTACGTCTCTTCTGGTCCCAGTCGCGGCCCTTCTGCTCGCTCAAGACTCGCGGCAGAAGCCGCAGGCACAAAAAACTCTGGACATCTATTTCCTAGACACTGAGGGCGGCCAGTCCACGCTTTTTGCTTCGCCGTCCGGAGAGTCGCTGTTGATGGATACCGGAACTAAGGACGGTGCGGGTCAGCAAGTTGACCGCATCATGGCCGCCATCAAAGAGGCCGGCATCCAGCAGCTTGATTACGTAATCGTGTCGCATTACCACGGCGACCACGTGGGCAATGCAGCCGAGCTGGCGAATCGGCTGCCGATTCGGCACTTCTTCGATCACGGGCCTTTTACGGTGGAGTTGCAGCCGAATCGCGCCGCCGCTTTTAACTCCTATCTGACGGTGCGCGAGAGGGCTCGCGCCACGGTGCCAAAACCCGGCGACAAAATTCCGGTCGCGGGCCTCGACGTCGAAGTTGTGTCCTCTGCAGGCCAACTCCTTACTAGTCCAGTGGCAGCAGCTCCGGGTGCAGGGGTGCCGAATCCAGCCTGCCGGGAAGCCTCTGACAAAGTCCAGGACCCGACGCCGGAAAATTACGAGTCAGTGGGTATCGTGGTGCAATACGGGAGATTCAGGTTCCTCGACTTGGCCGATCTAACCTGGAATCAAGAAGAAAAACTGGTCTGTCCGAATAACTTGCTCGGCACGTTCGACGTATATCATACGACGCGCCACGGCACAGACTGGGCGGGTTCTCCGCCACTGGTGCACGGGGCCCGCGCGCGGGTAGCGGTGATGAACAACGGCGCCAAGAAAGGCGGCACGCTGGACTCCTGGCGGATCATCCACGGCACGCCCGGGTTCGAAGACCTCTGGCAGGAGCACTATTCGGAATTGGTGGACAAAGAGCACAACCCACCAGAGAACTTCCTCGCGAATCTTAACGAGACGGATCACGGGTACACCCTCAAAATGTCCGTGCGCTCCGACGGCAGCTTCACAATGAAGAACGAGCGAAACGGGTTCACGAAGGATTATCCGGCCGCGAAGGGCGCAGCGCTGACGTCGAACCGCTAGAATCGCGCACCAAGTCTGCTACGTGGCGCTGCCCAACGCCGAACGCTGGTGCTACCTCTGCGCATGGCCACTGCCCCCATTTTCGCGGAAGTGTTGGTCCCACCAGGACAAGAAGTCCAAGCCGGCCTTGTTTTGTATTGATTCCGAATGTGGAGCGTCCCCGATATTCATCAATTGATCGTCCTTCGCATTGTAAGCGGGCCAATGAGCGAGCCCGGGGGCATTCGGATCGCCCGTCTTCGCAAAGTTGGTCCAATACGACGAGGCTACGTCGGCGACTTTGACGTCGGTGTCGGTCCACGGAAGGTCTCTGATGCGCAGGTTATTCAACACGTAAAAGAACTCCGCGCCGTGGATTGCCCCGATCACCGGGAGTTGCGCCCCTGGAGTCGAGGGAACCGGTGGCTTGTGGCTAAAGTTATAAAGGTAAGCTTTCCCCTTGCCGTCTTTTGATTGGAATTGAGTCCAAACCCGCTGGCCTTGGAGGATGGCGTCACGGCCGATGTCATGTACCTCCTTGGCAACCTCGGCCTCCGAATGGGCTGGATAAGCCCTCAACAGCCGGTCCGCTTGATCGCCAAAGGCTTTCTTGGCCCAAGCGGTATACTCCTCCGGAGTCCTCGGCGGATCGTTAGGGAGCTTGAGATAGAAATCCCATTCATTCAAGTTCTCGCCGATTCCATGCTCGTCATTGGTCGCGCCCGTCAGCAAGTAAACGTCGTTTTGTTTGCCTTGGTTGAAAATCGTGTTCACATCGTTCCGCAGGAAGTAGCCATCAATCTTGGCGTCGCCGTAGACTAGTTCGCGCCCCGACTTAGAGGCTACATCCTGGAGTTCCTTTGCGGACTTTGCGCGCATTTCCGCAAGGTTTTTGGCACCCACGCGTTGCTGAAACTTCAGACCTTCGGTTTCCGATTCGGAAAGGTTTATCATCCGGCCAAATGAAGTGTGGGAGTGGGCAATCACGCGTTCAAATAGGCCTCTTGCGAGGGGTGAAGCGGTCATGTTATTCACGCTCCGGCTCGCGGAAGAGTGCCCCATGAGCGTTATGTTATTCGGGTCGCCGCCGAAGGAGGCGATGTTGTTTTTTACCCAGCGGAGCGCCGCAAGCTTATCGAGCTCGGCGTAATTGCCGGAAGAATGGTGTTCGTCTTCTGCAGTCAATTCGGGCAGCGCGAGGTTACCGAAAATTCCAAGCCGGTAATTGGCCGTAACCCAAACCACGCCCTTTTTGGCCATCATAGATCCGTCGAAGATCGCTTCCGAGCCCTCCCCGCTTGTCCCGCCACCGCCATGAAAGTAGACAATCACGGCCCGCTTTTCGTCTGGCGAATTTGCCGGTGTCCAAATGTTTAGATATAGGCAGTCCTCGCTCATCGCACTCGTTCCGGGTTCATCCCAGAGGGCGCCGATCGTGCCAACGCCCGAGGGCGCTTGCTCAGCGCCGCCCTCGCGCTGCATGCACCGCGCGCTGAAGTGGTTCGCAGCTAAAACGCCTTGCCACGGCGCGACCTGCTGAGGAGGTTTCCAGCGGAGGTCGCCGACCGGCGGTGCGGCATAGGGAATACCGCGATACAGCCGGACACCCCATCCCCATGCGGGAGTACCGCTAATCATGCCGCCCTCTACATGAATCGGCCCCTGAAGGCCTTCTTGAGTAGCGGCAGAGCGCGCCGAGAAAACCCAACCGATTACGACGACCACGAGAACTGAACTCGCGACGCAGACAAAATTAAGCGACTTTCTCAAGGCTCACCTCCCTCTCGGATTTTTTTCTTCGCGATTTCCCAAGCTACTTATTGGTTTTGCCGGCAGCGGGAGCGGCGACGAGTCCCTCATAATTGGCGGCCTCGGATGGCACGCACATCTGCTCGGGAAGTTCTCCCGTGGACCATGCGACCATCCCGGCGACACCGCCCTTTGTTGCCAGCCTGAAGACGAGCCCCGGCTGGGCAAGAAAAGGCTTCGTGTAGGCCTTGGGATCGTCAATCATTACGGTGAGTTTTAAATGATCGTGGTCCAGCCGGGTGTAGCGTTCCTCCACGCGCATCTCCACGCTGTGCGGATTACCATATACATCGAGCCAACTCCGATCATCGACGCCCGTCGTATTGATGACAAATGCGTTTCCATCCCACCTGCCAACTGAATATCCATACCATCTCGGGTCAGGCCCGCCAGGCTGGCCTATATTCGTAGGAAGCTTGCGCCCATCGGTCCAAATCTCTCGCCATACGGCCTGGTACTGAAAAAGTTGCACCGTTTCGGAAGGCGTTTGTACGAATTTCATGTGTCTGATTTCATAAAATAAATTGCGCGGAAAACCTAGCGGATCACACTTGATCATCGGGTCGTTTGATTCCTCCAAGGGAATCATCCGAGGTCCGTTGAAGGGCTTATGTTGCTCGAACTGTTCCTTTCCCCAGGGCGTCATGGGAGAAATTTCATTACCCGTGGTCACGCGCACGGGCGCTTCCCAAACTCCGGAGAGGTCATGAGGATCTACGGCCTCGGCGCTGGCGGCTTTACCTTGTGCCGTCGCCGCTTGGGGAGCAGTTTGAGACAGGAGGATAGACGAGATAAATAGCGCCGAAACGAACAGCGCGCTCATGGGGATCAGATGATGTCGCATTTCGAAACTCCTTGCCTTAAAGCCGCTTCCGGTTGCAGCGTCAATTGGATTCAAGCCTGAGATCAGGCGATCAAAGCCTGATTCGTGAATGTTACTCAATCCCTTTTCGCTTGGCCTCTTCGCGTTCCGCGTCAGTCCCTCCGAGCGGGACGTCTTTGAATTCCCGGCCGTCGGCCAGCACGATCTTATTAATAATCCCTACAGGTGTGCCGGCCTTCGCCCGAAAGATGTAGACAGTGACTACCTCGCCAGGATGCACGACGTCCCGCGTCCAACCAAAAGGGCCCACCGCGGCTGGACTGCCCGTTTCGCCGACCCAATGCACGACGTTGCCGTTATCATCCTTTATGTCGAACGTGAGGATATTATGTGGATTGGCCCAGAAGAATTTCGTCACCGTCGCGTTCTTCAGGGCGACTAGGTCCTTCATGTCGTACGCTACGTTTCCGTGATGCGCGAAAACCGATGCACTAGTGGCGAGAAAAACTATAACCACAGCGAGCATTACCGCGAGCTTGCCCTTCATATCATGCCTCCCGCGAGTGCAGAATAGTGGCTCTTTGACTCTAGTACCCTGTCCCAAAACGTGTCAACCGGGGTTTGGGTCAGCAGGAAGCGGAATTCACATAAGACTGACAGAGTTGTTACCGGGAGACGAAGTAAAGGTACCGATTCTTTTTCTTGCAAGTGCCGTGCATCGATGAAGTGGCCGCCAAGCGCAAGCGTTGACTTGTGCCGGAACGTGTCTTACGATCACGGCTTATTGGGAACCAGTCTTCTTAACGACGCGGTCGCTCCAGATCACGTGAGGTTCGTTGTGAGAGGCAGGTCCTTAATTGGTTTTGCCCTGGCGATGGGCGTTTTGAGCGTTTCGGTGCTGCTATTCGCACACCACGGAAATAATTCGTACGACAGCGGGAAGAGAATCACTCAGAAGGGGATCGTCACGCAATGGATTTGGTCCAATCCGCATTGCTTATTGCGGTACGACGTCAAGGATGAGAACGGCCAAGTGGTACATTGGCTGGCGGAGACCCAAGCCCCGGTAAACATGATTGCTGGCGGCTGGAGGCAGACCTCTTTCAAGTCTGGCGATGAAATTGCCATCACCATTGAACCAATGAAGAATGGCCGGACTGCCGGGCGCATCGAATACGTTACGTTGCCTAACGGTACGACATTGCATGGCCAGACGGAGTTCAAAGAAGATCAGTACGCCGCCCCGAAGAAATAACTGAAAAATATCGTTCTCCGACCGAGATTAGCGACCCATAGCCAGAAGCCCCTAGGCTGATTTGTATCCTGCCTGACACCGCGTTCTCGGGTCGCCTCGACTCGGTTTCATGCGCAGCTTTTGACCGATCTGCGATGGATCCGAAGAGTTCGCGCCGGCCTGAAGGAACTATCGTCCAGGTCCGTTGGGGTCCGGCCCGTCAGTAAGGTTGTTGTATCTCGAGCGCTCCACGGGTGAGCAGTAAAATTCCATGACATCGGTGCCGGGGTCTAGCAACTTCATCGGTAACTTATCTAAAGTCGCCCAAGACTTTGTATATATCTTCGGGTCGTCAATTGTCTCTGACAATTCCAACGTATCATAGTTCACGCGGTGGTAGGTTTCCGTCACCTTGATCTGATCGCTGATCGGCCGGCCGGTAGCATCAAGCCACACTCGGTCTTCCGGCATCGTTCCGACTGTCTGAACGACCAGGGTGGTATCGTCCACCCATTTGCCGACTGAATAACCATAAAACCGTTGCTCTCGCTGCCCATTCCCTATTTGCACGCCGGCTTCTATTACTTTGGGAAGCTCGCGCCCGTCTGTCCAGATGATGCGCCAGCGGTTGTCATACTGATAGAGCACCACCACCTTGACGTCGTCTTGAAAGATTTGCGTTTGCCTCAGTTGATAATGATTCACGTGAGGAACGCCTAGCGGATCACAGAGCTCTCTCGGATCGTTCTCTTCTCCGGGACCAACTGCATCGTAGCCTTCGAGCGGCTTATGAGACTTGTACAGTTGCAATCCGTAAGGAGTGTACGGCAACTGATGTTCGGGCTTGCCGTCATTTGGCACTGTCTGCACGCCGCCTGCCTGGACGGCATTGGGCGCGTACCACATGCCGGAAATGTTGTGGCGCGGAGCAGGGGCTGGCGGCTTCTGATTCTGCTGATTCTGCTGATCCTGCTGCTTCTGCCTTCCGGGTCCCTGGTTAAACCAAATCCAGCCATTTTGAGCAAAACCCGACGAGGAGAAGGCCAGCACACCCGCAAAAAAGAGTATCAGAACCGCGAAGCGCCGGTCACCCATTCGGTCCCTCCTTCCCCCGAGCCTAATTCTTCGCCTTGTTGGCCTCTGCGGCCTCGCGATTCTTAGTCCGCGCGGCGCGTTCTTCCTCTGTTCCACCGGCCTGCCGCGACCACCGCAATACCGTCGTCCCATCTGCTCTCTTGATCTGGTCAATCACGCTATTGGGTGCACCTGACTTCGCTGGGCGGACGTACATGATCACTGCGTCGCCTGGCTTGAGCGTATCCCTGGTCATACCGCCATCGGCCATCAGCGACTCTGGCGAAGCGAGCTCGCCTGTCCACTGCACAACTTTGCCGCTGTCATCTTTTACGCTCCAGACGACCAACACATGAGGATTTCTCCAAACGTAGTCCACGACCGTACCTTTTTGCGCGACTTCGCCAGCCTGCCAGAGCGCGGTGCCGTGATGTGCCAGAACAGGCCAATTCGCCACGGGAAATACCAGGATAGCAAACAGCGCTGTAATCTTGAGCGAGCGTCGCAACATGACTGATACCTTCCTTTTGCAAAATGTTACTCCGGGAATCCAAGACCAGCTTGCCTTCACTTAGCTGTAGCCGCATCCGCGGGTAGTGTGTTCCGATTGTTGAAATCAATCGAATCCGATGGCACGCACAGATATTCCCCGATCTCCGCGTTAGGGCGGAGCGTGGCCGTGCCAGTTGTCGTCCAAGCCTGCGTATATACCTTGGGGTCGATAACCGTAAGGGTGGCCTGAAGCATTCCGTAGTTGAGTCGCTTGTAAGTTTCCACGACCCGCATTTCGGAAGTATGCGGAAAGCCGTGGCGGCGCCCCCGGCGGTCTTCGGAAACCCAGGACCTGTCGTCGAAACCGCTCGTCTCGACGATGAATGTGTCTCCGTCCCATCGGCCGACAGAATATCCCATGTATCGCAGAATTGGCGGATGTGGCGGCAGCTTGCGCCCGTCGGTCCAAATGGTCCGCCAGGTATGGCTCAACTCAAAAAATTGCAAAACTCGGTCGGGCAACTGGATGAACTCCATCCCGTAGTTGTATGCGAATGCCCGTGGATAACCCAGGGGATCGCAGATATTCATAGGATCCTTTGAATTCCACTCGGGTGAGTCACTCTTGGTGGCGTTGTATAACGTTTGTCCGTAAGGAGTAAAGGGCGGAAGCGTCTTCAGGTCCAGCTCAATACCGTTGTCGCCCCAAACCCCGGATATATCATGCGGATCGAATGCGTGTGTATCAACGTTTGCCTTTTTTCGGTCCTCCGCCACATGGGCTTCGTTCTCGCAGCGCGGACACGTCTTCCAGCCGGGCCCCGGCGTAACTAAAGGCACCTCCAGCCCAGGCTTCTGGGCCCACGCGGCCCGCCCGGAGCCCAGAAACGCCGCTAACAATATAACGCTCTCAATCGTAAAGTTTCGCATTTGGTTCAAACTCCGCGCGAACTTTTGCCATAGTAGCCGAACCGCGATTCGTATTGCAACGTGCCGCTAGTGTGAGCTAACTTAGCCCCACCTCGATCCATGCGGAGTGACACATCCATGAAATGCCGTCACATAACTCGGTTTTCCGCCGCGTTGCTGCTAAGTGTCGCCATTCCAAATGTGGCCGGCGCCCAAGGTTCAAAAGAGGCAGCGCAGGTCCACTTGGACAAAGCCAAGGCGGCAGCGTGGCGACCGGGCGACGGCCTCAACGACCTCACGCACCTATACGAGACGGTTTGCGGGCCCGCCTTGAATCCGAAAGGCCCCCAGGAACCTCCCGACGTTGCGCCGCCACCGCTGTCTCAACGAAAAGTTCCGCCCCGCTCAGACTGGTACCAGGAGCCAGCGAAGGTTTTCGATAACCTCTATTGGCTCGGTAGCTGGGGCAGTGCTACCCGCGTTCCTGACAGGCCAGGAGGAGATTCGACCTGGGCGGTGACAACCTCATCGGGAATCATCTTGATCGATAGCGGCTACGATTACAGCGCCCCGACCTTGATCACTGAGGGATTGAAGAAGATGGGTCAGGATCCGGCCCAGATCAAATATGTGATTCTGAGCCATGCGCACGGTGATCGTTATTTCGGGTCAAGGTATATCCAAGATACCTATGGCGCGCACATCATCATGTCCGAAAAGGATTGGGATGTGCTGGCGAGGAGCGACGAACCCAACGAGATCAAGCCGAAAAAGGATATGGTCGCAACGGATGGCATGAAAGTGACGTTAGGGGACACAACCCTCACCCTCTACCTCACACCAGGCCACACGCCCGGCACGATTTCGACCCTAGTTCCGCTCAAGGACGGAAATGAAAAACACATCGGCGCCGTATGGGGTGGCATCAACCCCAGTCTAATAAGGTATCGGGTGAAGTATTTCGCCGACTGGCCCGAGAGTCTTAAATCCTGGAGTGCGTCGGCCGCACGGTTTCAGACAATCGCGGCGAAAGCTGGCGCCGACACATATCTTACGATCCACCCGTTCTATGACAATGCACTGGAGAAAATCCATCTTCTGCAGTATCGCAAGCCCGGGAGCCCTCATCCGCTCGTGAGCAAAGACAATCTGAATCGTTTTTTGACCATCATCAAAGAATGCTCGGATGCGCAACTGGCCCGAATTGAAGACTAAGCATTGGCCTTTTCTCCAGTATTGATTTGGGAACATCAAGTCTGGACGTTGTGTACCAAATTCTGTTGAAAAGCGAAGACCCGGTGTGTTACGCAAAAACTCCGTACGCGCGGAATCTGACTCAGCGCTCTCCAACCGATCCAGAGGCCGCCGCGATCCTCAAGAAAAATGCGCGGGGCCATGAAGCCGGGTTCGCGCGCAATGCTCATGGAGGAACTCGTTGCAGATCCTCCGAAGCCCACGCGAGGGACATGGTTGGATCCGCATATGCTGATCATGACCGGAGGCCGCGAGCGCACCGCAGCCGAATATGGCGAGCTTTATGCCGATGCCGGCCTGGAGCTGGAGAAAACCGTCTCCACGCCGTCGCCGCACAGCATCATCATCGGACGCCGATGGAGACGCCATAACGGGAACGCTGGCATTCTCTCATCCTCAGGGCGGACGCGTTCAAGTGTCGATCTCTTCGGGTGTAGTGTCCGGCGATTCTGTGACCTTCTCCGGCCAGACCAACTTCCCGATGGGCGCCATCGAACTCACGTTTCATGGCAAGGTCAAAGACACGAATCTCAACGGAACCGCCGACATGACACTAAGGGCTCTACTGCTGGGCGCGGAGACGAACCCGGCGTCGCTCAATCTAACAAGGCAATGATCGTCTTCGCGCTTTCAACGGCGCCCGCAAGGACGTTGGCACTCCTTCAAAGCCAACCGATTGAGCGGGCAAATGGCAACTCTCCAGATTTTGCTTGAGCCCGGAGTTAGTGGGCTAAGTACGCTGCGGAAACTCAACAGCGTCTAGAGTGTCGGAGCAAGGGGACATTTCAAGGTGCACACGCAAATTCACTGCGTCCGTGCGTGAAATGCGCGGGGGCTAGGAGGCTGGTTCGGCGCCGAGCATTATGTGGCGAGGGGGCTCGCGCAGATCCCAGACGTTCCGGAACCGGGACAATACGCGCAGAACGTAGAAAGTAATATCTACTTCCCAGTGGTACTTCAGGAAGAACGCGGCGATGCAAGCGAAATGCACCGCGAAAAATGGAGATGACCGGAACACCGAAATACGGTCACCACTCCTTAGAGTTATCCAACCGGGTGCCATAAGCCACTCCCCTTCGCCGGAGCCTACTGGAGACGTGAGTGTTATCAACTCCCATTTGAAATGCGCCAGCTCCCTAGTTAACTCCAAGGGTAATCTGCGCGGCGTATCTTGGGTGACAGATTCTCCCCAGCTAGACGTCGAGCGCAGTCTTTCATAAATTGACTCTCTTCCTAGAAAGGTGGAAATCGCGGTAGTTGCCCAGCTCGATGTCAGTGATCCGGTAGTGAGTCTTGAGCGGATGGTTTAACTGTTCAGCTAGCTGCCGATGGAGCTTGATTGAACAGATCTCCGGCGCATCTTGGTATCTTACGCGATGAGACCGGAATGCCGCGTTCGGGATGGTGAATGTGAACTCGCGCGGCTCGTTCGAAACATCTCGCACGAGAAAGCAGTACTCACCGACGATCGGCTTCGATGTAAATCCGGCATATTGGACGATAACCCTCCGACTCATTTCGGCCCTCCTGATGAATTCCGCATCGACGAACCCGAAGCATTACGAAAATGGAGCGGGTCTCTGAGGTTCTGTAATTCCCGGTAATAATACAGCGGAGTGGGCCGCTTTCCGTTGAACCTCAGCCGCTTTAGAAACTCGATTTCTTCCTCGATCGCATCGCCGCTCAGGAAACGGTCCCGAAGGAATCGCTTGAACGCCGGCTCTTCAGACGGCCGGTCAGCCTCCTTTTCGACAAACTCAAATTTCTTGGGATACCCTGGAGCTAGTCTCCGATTTAACACGACTTCCATAGCAAACGTCGAGAGGTCCATATCCCAGGATTCAATCAGCGGATCGAGGAAGGAATCACAGTCTTCAACGGACACGCTGAAGACATCCGTGTCCAGGAATTCCAGCACGATGACTCGCATCTGTTCATAGCTTCGACCGACCAGTCGAGCGACTAGCTGGAGCCAGTTTTCACTTCCCAATTCCTCTTTGGCGACTCTCTTGACCACGTCCAAGAGCTTTTGTGTGACCAGACGCTCGAGTTCGCCGAAGGGCTGCTTCTCAAAAATAGCGCGGACTTGTTTCTCTTTGTCCGGCGCACATTTGCGAAGGATTAACTCTCGAACCTCTTTCAGCAAGGGCGCGGGTGGCTCCCCGAGGTTTCTCTTCAATTCTTCCTTGCGCTGGAGGCCAGCCATCTCCGCGAGCTTACCCGCAGGGAGCTTCAAGAATTTCGCCATTTTGTCATAAATGTCGGTTCGGTCGGACGCGGGAGGCATTTTCTTCCGAGTCAAAAGCTGGGAAATATATGATTCGGTGACGTTGGCGGCCACCGCCAGATCTCTCTGCTCCAGCCCTAAGTCTTGCAGTCGCTGTTTGATCACGAGACACAGGTCCACAGGGCGCCTCCGCTGCACTTCACTATAGCTGCTTAAGCACATAAATATACTCGCATATTGTACTTGACAGTTGCAAGTTAATTCACCTAATATGGTCAAGTGACTGAGGGAGACATACGGTAATCTAAACTGAAGTGGGTTATCTGAAATCGCCCTTGGGTAAGACAACCAAGGAGGTCGCCATGAACACCATGACACGTTGGGACCAGCCACGCGGGTGGTCATCTTTGCTGCAGGGCCAGGTCAATCGTTTGCTAGAGGACAACTTCACGCGCGACCGCTCCGGTCATGCCGACCTGGCGACCTGGGCGCCGGCTGTAGATATATACGAAACCGAGAGCGAGCTGGTCGTAAAGGCCGACCTGCCCGATCTTCAAGAGAAGGACATTGACGTTCGCGTGGAGAACAATACGTTGACCATCCGCGGAGAGCGGAAGTTCGAGAAGGAAGTCAACGAGGACAACTATCTTCGAGTGGAACGCGCCTATGGTTCGTTCATGCGGAGCTTCTCGCTGCCGAACACGGTGAAGGCCGAAGGCATTCGCGCCGAGTATCGCAACGGAGCCCTGACCGTGCGTATGGCCAAGCGTGAGGAGTCTAAGGCGAAGCAAGTCAAGATCAGCGTCTCAGCGAACGGCAAGTAATCCACATTGCATATAAAGGATGGGCCGGCGCTCCGGCCCCGGACCGGCGTAAGGAGACTGCCGTGATCAAACAGAGAGAACCATCGACAAAAGAGATCGCTCGCCGAGCTCATGAGCTGTATGTTCAGCGCGGCAGAGAACATGGCAAAGATGTCGAAGACTGGCTCAGAGCCGAGAAAGAGCTGAGCGACGAACCTGTCCCGGGACTAGCGAAAATGAGTGCCGCCAAAGCAGGTCGTCAGGCAGTAAATTGATGTCAAAAGGGATGGCGAGGTATTGAATGTCCACAAAGTCAACGAACTTAATCAACAAGGCAGGCGAGACAGCAGGCACGCTCTCTTTCGATGAGGGCGCTCACTCCTGGCGGATAGCCACTAAAGCGGAGCCGAATTTTCCGAGCACATTTTCGACCCAGCAAGATGCATTTTATTGCTGGTATACCAGGTTCGACCCAAAGACTGGCAAGCTGCGGGCTTAAACACCCCACGGTCAGCAAGGTGGGCCAGCGACCCGAGACCGAGGATGTGATGCACGCGACTACGAAGAGTTATCTAGTGAACGCGCCTTGGTCAAACCAAGGAGGTTGGCATGATCGAACGCGAAGAAACATCGAGGGAACAAATCGCTCGACGAACTCATGAAGCATCTGCTGAAGATGGCAGCGAACACGGAAAGGATGTCGAAGACTGTGACAGAGTTGAAAGAGGGCTGAGTGGCGAAGCTAACGTGGCACCGATAGAAACGCCGGCCGCCCATTATGCTGAATTACGGTATAGGTGGCCCGAGTGAATCCAATCGACGGAAAGGCTAGAAGAACACGCGAGATTCCCAATGTTTCCGAAAACTAGAGGACCAGCGGCGAAAGTACTGCTACGAGATAAGTCCCTCGGGGTAAGCGACGCGAAATTTCGTATGTTGGCCGACACCACCGCAGCGGCGATGTTCACCTGTTGGGGGGAGCGACTCCTGCTTCGGATGGCAGACCGCGAATTGCGCCGGATGAAGAGCCGCGGTGCGAAAACTGTCAGAAGCGAAGTGACGGACGCGAGCATTCGCTAAAAGGAGGCCGTATGTACTTTCTATCTTGGATCATCGTTGGATTGATTATGGGCTGGCTAACCAGAAAACTCCTGAAGGAAGGCGGATACGGGCCGATTGTGGACTTCGTAGTATGTGTTGCGGGGGCAGTGGCAGGAGGTTTCATCGTGCTTGTCGCAAGCTTCCCGGGCCATGGTGGGCTAGTGTATTCGACTCTGGCCGCGATTCTGGGTGCTGTAATCCTGAGAGAGTTCACTGGTTATGCCACCCACCGAAAGCGATACGCCTGACTCATAAGCAGCCTTCTGCCAGCGCTAGTCGCTAGCGCAGATGCCGCTGCCTTATGCCGGCCAGAGGTAAGGGAGAAGCGCCATGTCACAGACAGTCGAAACCCATAACAGCCGCTTGGAATTAGATACAGCCTTTAGGTATGCAGTGACTTTAGCCTGGCAAGACTTCAGGAAACTTACCGAGCCACGCTCAATGCGGGTTGAATACCTGTGTGAGCCTGGGACCGCGCTGGATCACCTAAGCGTGTGGTCGGTTCGAGCCGGAGGCTATCAGGATTTGGTGTGCGACTACTGGACGTGCACCTCTTCCGCCCATCCAAGTGGGGCATGCTTCGGGAACAGGCACTACATTGACAAGTTGGCTCAGAACCTCGATTTCATCATGAAGAACCAGGGTGTGTTCACCCGCCCTGCCGATGCCTGCCGTCATGGTTTGGTTCTGATTTATCCGCCTGACGTAGAGGATTGTGCAGAAGCCGCAATCTGGATGAAAGTGGCCCAGGCGCTGGAGAGCGAACCGGGCGCAGGAGCAGTTCCCGTACTGCCTAATGATCACCATCAAGATGAAGAAGCGTCGTCGCGAATGGAGGATGAAGGGTATCCCCACCAACGTGCCGGAACCCTCCCCGATGCGACAGGATACTCGGGCTACGAGTGGTTCCCTATTTCCTAGCCAATAATTGGCTGCGAGGACTGTTGTCGGATTCTGTCAGTGTCTACGCCGAGGAGGACCCAAGTGCCAGACGTAACGGAAGCGGGAAGAATCTTTATCAGGGAAGGCACACTATTGCCGAAAACCCTGCAGCTCGAAAGCGAGCCTTATATGCCCGGCTGGAGATCAGTCAAGAGCCTTGATGGATACGGATTGGGTCGAAAAATCCACGACGCGGGATGGACCTTCTTCTGCTTGGCTTATGAAACGAAAGCCACTGTCTTCGGTATGGACGAAGAAAAGATGGTGCGCCGGGCCATCGAGCGGATCCTGGCAAACCGGGAGTTGAAGAAATTCAATTCCTTGGAGATTGTGCGGGTGGCCTCGTTGGCTTCGAAGCGTTTCTTGGGAATCCGCTATGTAACTGTCTCCGCCCAATCACGGCATGTCCAGAAGAGTCCCGTTATCTTCCAGGTCCAAGACAAAGACTGTGAAGTGGCGATTCCGAGCGGAATCGAATTGCGCCCGGACCAAAGCATTGGGCCATCAACAAGCAAGGAACGGCTTTTAGGCGGGATCAAAACGCCAAATCTTGAATCCGTACGTATTTGAAGGAGATTGTCAAATGAGAACAATGATGCGCAGTCTGGTTGTTTGCTTCCTCATGATCATCGTGATCCTGCTTTCAATTCCTCAGGTTCACGCGCAGGATCTTTCCACGTATCGCCACTTTTCGTTCGGAATGACTGTGGCCGATCTTTCAAAGCAGATTGATCAAAAACCAGCCAATGCGGCCGTGCTCCACGAACGTCCGGCGCTGATCCAAGAATTGACCTGGTGGCCGCCACAGCCTTATGGCTCTTTACGCCCAGCGGAGCCGGTTGATCAGCTTCTCTTCTCTTTCTACAACGGTGCACTCTACAGAATGCTGGTGACCTATGAGAATTCCGCCACTAAAGGGCTAACCGACGAAGATATGATACGGGTCATTTCCGCAAAATACGGGCTGGCAACAAGGCCGGTCGCAGCCGTTGTCAATTTCCCCATGAACCCATCGTACAAGGCCACCGAAAAAGTGATCGCACGGTGGGAAGATTCCCAATATTCGCTCAACCTTTTTCGATCCTACGGGGATACCTTTGCGATCGTCATGTTTACAAAACAGTTGGATGCCCAAGCTGGGGTCTCCATTGCCGAATCCGTGAAGCTGGATCAAGAAGAGGCTCCCCAGAAGGAAGCCGCACGCGTCAAGAAAAATGCTGAGGATTCGGAAGTAGAACGACAGAAGAACATCACGACGCTTCGACCGTAAGAGTATGGCGCAACGACGAGACTAATTCCGAAATCGTTAAGGTGAGTTTGACGGAGGATCTGAAGATGACAGTTCAAGTAACACCTCTACACGACCGCGTTCTGGTAAGGCGACTGGAAGAGAAGGAGACTGCGAAGGGTGGCATCATCATTCCTGACACGGCCAAAGAGAAGCCTCAAGAAGGCGAAGTGATGGCCGTTGGTGCTGGCAAGATCGAGGAGGGTAAGCGAATCCCGCTCGACATAAAGACGGGCGACCGGATTTTGTTCGGCAAATACACCGGCAGCGACATCACGATCGATGACCAAGAATATCTGATCCTCCGAGAAGAGGAAATCCTGGCGAAGGTCAGTGGGATCGCGAAAGCGGCAAGCGGCAAGAAGTAGCTCTCTGTCCAAACAGTTCGAGGCAAGAGTGCTCATTCACCCAGGAGGGTGAAATCCAATGGCGAAGCAAATCGTAACGGGTGAGAATTCACGTCAAGCCATTCTCCGCGGCGTTAACATTCTGGCCGATGCCGTCAAGATCACGCTGGGCCCCAAGGGCCGCAATGCTGTGATCGAGAAGAAGTTCGGCGCGCCTACGGTTACCAAGGACGGCGTGACTGTGGCAAAAGAGATCGAGCTGCAAGACCCACTCGAGAACATGGGCGCCCAAATGGTGCGCGAAGTTGCGTCCAAGACCTCGGATGTGGCCGGCGACGGCACGACCACTGCGACCGTTCTCGCCCAGGCGATCTTCCGTGAAGGCGTGCGGACGGTGGCGGCAGGGGCAAGCCCGATGGCACTGAAACGAGGCATCGAGCTCGCCATTGAAGTCGTGGTAGAGGAGATCAGGAAGCTCTCCCGCGATGTGAAGGGCGACATGATCGCCCAGGTGGGCACCATCAGCGCAAACACCGACAAACAAGTCGGCAGCCTAATTGCCGAGGCGATGAAGAAGGTAGGCAAGGACGGTGTCATTAGCGTTGAGGAATCAAGGACGATGGAGACGACGCTCGAAGTGGTAGAAGGAATGCAGTTCGACCGCGGCTACCTCTCCTCCTACTTCGTCACCGACCCCGCGCGGATGGAGTGCGTGCTCGAGGAGGTTCACATCCTAATCCACGAGAAGAAAATCAGCTCGATGCAGGAGTTGCTGCCCTTGCTCGAACAGACCGCCAAGATGGGCAAGCCGCTGTTGATTATCGCGGAAGACGTTGAGGGCGAAGCGCTCGCGACCCTCGTTGTGAACAAGCTTCGGGAAACGCTGAAGTGCGCTGCGGTCAAGGCGCCGGGCTTTGGAGACCGCCGCAAGGCCATGCTGGAGGATATCGCCGCGATCACCGGCGGCAAAGCAATCACCGAGGAGCTTGGTATCAAGCTTGAAAAGGTGAAAATGGAAGACTTAGGTTACGCGAAAAAAGTCATCATCAACAAGGACAACACCACCATTATCGAAGGTGCCGGTAAGAATAGCGAAATTGAAGGCCGGATAAAGCAGCTCCGCGCACAGGTCGAGGAAACGACGTCTGATTATGACAAGGAAAAGCTCCAAGAGCGCTTAGCGAAGCTGGTTGGCGGCGTAGCGGTGATCAAGGTGGGTGCGGCAACGGAAACGGAGCTGAAGGAAAAGAAGGCTCGTGTTGAAGACGCCATGCACGCCACTCGCGCCGCAGTCGAGGAGGGTATTGTTCCCGGCGGTGGTACTGCCCTTCTGCGCTGCCTGCCGGCCCTCGAAAAGCTCAAGCTCCGTGACGACGATGAAGCCACCGGCGTGAACATCGTCAAGCGCGCACTCGAAGAGCCTACGCGCCAGATCGCTCAGAACGCAGGGCACGAAGGCGCCGTAGTCGTCGCCCGCATCCTCGACTCAAAGGATGCGAACTTCGGCTTCAACGCGGAGTCCGGCGAATTCACCGACCTGATCAAGGCCGGAGTGATCGACCCGGCGAAGGTCACCCGCCTGGCGTTGCAGAACGCCGCGTCTATCGCCGCGCTGATGCTAACCACGGAAGCTTTGATCGCTGATATTAGGGAAGAGGAGGTCGCGGTCGCGGCGGGTGCCGGACACGGCGGCGGGATGAGTGGGATGTACTGAGCGAGGTGCCCGCGCAAAACCTTGAGAACAAAGCGGTCGCTAAGGCGGCGGGCCTTTACCTTGCGCCCGCCTGTTAGATCGCCCTTCTAGCTTTTCGGTACGGTAGTGGTACAAGGTACGCGGCGGGGGGCGAATGGGTTCGTGCCTAAATCCGCTGCTGCACTGACCGGATTCCCACGCTGAATCGCCTCGCCGGAACTGCGGGCGTGTGGTGGACTGTCAGAACACGATCTTTGTGGAGGGCGAGATTCGCCGGATTTCACAGAAGGCCGCCGGTTCGACCCAAAGAGTGGCAAGCTGCGGGCTTAAACACCAACACGGTCATCAAGGATCCGGGATAGCGGAATCCGTACTGTCAAATTGTCCCCTTGCCTCTTGAGCCCCCGAGTGCAAACGTACCCCCAAGGGCAAGGGCGCGCTCGCGCATGCCGGTAATTGCCCAGCGAAGCATGGCTATCGACCAGCTTTGTGGTGATGCCCTTCCCGTTGTCCATTACCGTTAGAATCAGGCCGTCTTTTCTTTTCATCAAGGCGATGACAGCCCGCGAAGCATGAGCATGCCGGGCGACATTCGTAAGAGCTGCCTGGACGATCCTGAAGATAGCGACCGCCGCTGAGCGGTCAAACTTGGCCTTTGCAGTATTGGTCTTAAACCTGCACTGTATTCCAGTGTGTCCCTCGAATTCCCTGGCCTCCGATTTCAAGGTCTTTGCCAGGCCCAATTCATCCAAAACGCCGGGTCGCAATCCACTCGCGATGTTCTTCACCGACCGGATCAAGCTCGTCGTGGTGGCTGATAGCGACCTGATTTTCTCCTGCAACGGCTGTTGCCCTGGAGTCAACTTGCGCGATATCCAGGACAGTCCTAACTGCAAGCTGGTAAGCGCCCGGCCAAACTCATCGTGAAGCTCACGTGCGATCACGGCCCTTTCATTTTCGCGCACCGAAAGCAAGTATGCCGCGAAGGCACGCAATTGATTCCTGGAACTCTTGAGGGTTTCTTCCGCCTGCTGCAAACGAACAAGCATCAGGAGTTACAACTGCAGCCGTACTTTTCCGCTCTATATTTCGTCCGGCAGCTTAGTGCCTTCTCTGCAGTTGGGTGTCAGAAATTCTCCTGGGAGTGAACCACAATCATTGTCAGGCGAAAAGGCTTGAAGAGTTAGATGAAAGAGCTTAGTTTACGCACCTCAGCTTAGATTTGGTTGCCAGCGCGCAGTATAGGCAAGTGATCGGCTCGACGACTGGCATGTTGAAAGGCGCATCCGGAGCAATCTATGCCACGTGACTGTGCGATCAAACAACGACCTCGGCCTGCTGTAGGCGGTTCGCTAGCTGGCCGCTGAGGAGGGCGCATGCGTCTTCGATTCGACATTTTGTTGATCACGTTATTGGTCACGCTTGCCATTCCCTGTCTCGGTTTCGCGCAGGATGGCCAGGCCTTGTTTCGCCGTCATTGCGCCTCATGCCATGAAGCTAGCGCTCAAACCCGAGCGCCTGCGCCTGACGCGTTGCGCCAGTTGACGCCGGAACGAATCATGGATGCACTTGGGTCAAACAGCGGGGCCATGTTGATACAAGGGCTGGCGCGCACGCCAGCCGAACGTCGCGCGCTCGCCATATATCTCTCAGGAAAGCCCTTCGGTACGGAAAAGCCTTTGGATCTCGACGCTATCAGCTGCAAAAAGTCGGACGATTTTACCGATCCTCTTTCTGCGCCGAGTTGGAACGGTTGGAGCGTCAGTCCGTCGAACGCTCGTTTTCAGAGCGCGGCAGCTGCAGGACTCGATGCCGGTCGCGTACCGCAGCTGAAGCTCAAATGGGCGTTTGCTTACCCCGGCGACATCATCGCGTATAGCCAGCCGACAGTCGTGGGCGGCCGCGTTTTCGTCGGTAGTTCGGGCCATAGAGTCTACTCGCTCGACGCGGCCACGGGTTGCGTTCGTTGGGCCTATGCCGCGGATGCGGGCGTTCGCTCTGCTATTACGATCGGCCTTCTGGGCTCAAAAACACCTGCGGCCTACTTCGGAGATCTGGCAGCAAATGTTTATACGCTCGACGCGGA
>Ga0209160_1000306_pt1 | contig 38893 bp, 39 predicted proteins | sample GraSoiAngelo_153_FD_186167 | JGI IMG/M metagenome (GOLD analysis project Ga0209160, IMG submission 186167) | Grasslands soil microbial communities from the Angelo Coastal Reserve, California, USA - 14_1009_12_40cm (SPAdes) (version 2) | ecosystem: Environmental > Terrestrial > Soil > Grasslands ...
CCAGCTTTGGAAGGGAAATCGTGCGGTCCCTGCTCAGTTCATCAGCGGCGAGATCGACCTGGAAGTGGCCTGTTTGGTTCGCAGTGACCGGCGCGTTCAGATGCTTCAAACGCTGTCGCGCTTCCGTAAGCACTTCTGTCTCTTCCGCTCCTCGGGATTGCTGCTCGATGACGAGCCGGTACATGTGTGCAGCGTCCTGTTTGCGCTGCTGCTTCTCGTAAACTTGGCCCAGGTGATAACCAACTGTGGCAAACTGTTGAACTGTCCAAGCTGCGTAGAGATACCCTTCGGCTTGTTTCAGATTTCCCAGTTGATAGTGTACCCAACCCAATGTATCCCAGTACGCAGCCAGACTGAGGGTATACTTCAGATCGTCATCAGCCAGTTTACTAAGTTGGACTTTCTGGGAAGCGGCCTCCTCTTCGTGGACAGCTTCCAGGGCATACCGTAATGCTTCATCCAAATGCTTATTAGCGACCGCTAGCTCGTAGGCGACATTATTTTTTACGCTCGCTCCGGGTTGGAACTCTATAGCCTTATTGAAGAGTGGGAGCGCTTTATCATCCTCTCCTTTTCGTAAGTAGGCTAATCCCAAGCTAAGCAGTGGTCCTGGTCTTTGTGGATATAGTCTTACGGCTGATTCAAGGTAGGGCAGAGCCTCGGGATATCGTTTCTCAGCACTAAGCAGGTTGCCCATGTTGGTGGGGATGTCGTGATCGGCCGGCTCAACTTTCGCCAATTCCTGCCAAACCTGGATGGCTTCACTGCGCCGGTTCAAGGACGTCAGGGCAAAAGCAAGTACCTTATAAGAGAGAGGCTGCTGGGGATCGGATTCTACCGCCTGCCGCAATGCGGCCACGCCCGCATCTTTTTGCCTCAACCCTAGATACGTTTCCCCAAGCCATATCCAATCGCGAGTGAATTTAGGATCCTGTGAAACCGCCCGTTTAAAACCCTCGATTGCGCCCTGCGGTGAACCCTGCTGCACGGCTGCCTTAGCTTCTTCTTCGAACTGACGTGCCATTGGATCGCTGCTGTCCGGAAGCGCCCGCACCCGATTAGTCACGCCCAGGACCCCTGCTTCAGCTGACTCAGCCAGGCCCGAGGAAAGCGGAATGAATTGGTCCCGGTCCTCAATCACTTTCTCTGCAAATTCCTTGTAGCTCTTGACTCCGGCCCCGGTAACCTCGCTAGCTTTGACCAACACTCGATAGTGCGAGACAAGCACATTTCCTTCGAGCGCATAGGTCGAGTGATATTCGATGAGGTCCTGCTGGAGATCTTTCTTTTTGGGAAGATCGGGAGAGTAGCCCTTGGGGAGTTCTACTCTGGATTCGAATTGAAACTCGCCCGGCGCGCCTAACCAGAAGGATGCCGGTAGCTTGCCATCCTCCTCGCCGGGTGGAAAAACTACGTTGGGTGCAGGAGGAACAATGCGGTGCTCCTTCCAGTCCGGATAGTCCTTACGTTGGTAGGTGTACGCGAATTTTATCGGGGCTTCGGTTGATTCAGGCGCCGAGGCCGTAACATCGCTAACCTCGCCCGCGAATCCAGTGCCATACGAAATTCTTTGGATGAGATCCTTCCACTGCGCCCTCGGCAGACTTCGTAAAGCAGCGCGCAAAATAACTTCCGTGTCCCCGCGCATGGTCTGTTCGACCTTGCCTTGGAGGGTGCCCGAGTCATCCAGTTTGGCATCGATTCTGAAAGTCCATAAAGTCGGAAAAGGAGGATCGGCGGGAGTCTGCTGAAAGTCGGGCGGCTTGTCGGAGAACACGACTAACGCTCGTTTCGCGCGCAGTGGCACGGCCAGATATCCGAATGGAGCCACTTCCGTTGTGGTGTCGAGCCAAAGTGTGTCTTTACCCTGAGGAACCGCCGTAATGACATGATCAAACTGTCCGGGGGACGGCACGTCTGGATCTATTGCGTGGGACGAATTGATTAGGGCGGGATAAACTCGAACCCTCGCAGCCGCAAGCAGGGACGCTAATAAAGTGTGTTTGTCTTTGCAATCACCGTACTGATTGTTCAACACTTCGGCAGCGGAATGAGGTTGGTAACGTCCGATACCAAAGGAAACTCCGATGTATCGAAAATCAGTGCTCACGTACTTGTAGATGGCCCGTAGCTTAGCGGCGTCGTCAGGGGCATTGCGACTAAGTTCGGCGGCCTTCTCCCGAATCTCCGGTGAGGGAACAATTCGCTCACGTTGTAATCCGTCATACCAGCGCCCTACCTCCTCCCAGCTTTGAAAGCTACTTAGCTGAACGTCCGGAGGCGCCAGCCTCCCATGGATCGCGAGTTGAACTGCGTCGGCCTTTGATGTGTTTGCGCGTTCCAAATTTGAGCGAATCCACTTATAGACGCGACGTTGGCCATCTTCGGAAATAGTTGGCGGCGCGCCGGAACTTTTGATCTTTACCGCCCGGTCGTGCGGCACGCTTATCTGCAACTGCTGTTTCAGAACAACGTCGTCGTGCGAAAAAGCGAAACTCGTCCAGAACTGACCTGGAACAAGTGGTTTCGTCTGACGCCAGTGGCATTGCCACTCGAGCACGTCCCCAGTACTCAATCCTTTGACGGGTGCATGCTTTTCGCGCAGGTCGCTGTAGAAAGGGGCTTCCCGCGTGATATTCGACGGCATATCCTGAACATCGTCAAGAGGAGTAGCGACGATTGAACCATCAGGCTTGCGTACCCGGATGTAGTCGATTTCGACAGTCTCGACCGATTTTTGATAAGAGAATGTCAGCAAACCAAAGCGTTGCACGCCGGCGTCAGACTGCATCCGCACCCGTGCCAGACTATCGCGGGTTGACGTTCCATCATTCTCAAAGCTGAAGGAGTCCGTGTTCTCCTCGACCACAAAAGCTTCCGCGGAGTGGTCAGGCTGAAGTCCAGGGCTGGCCTTCTTTCCATCTTGGGCCGTTGAGGTCGGAAAAGCGTTGCAGAGAAACAGAAGAAACAAGCCGAACACACGGCATGACATAAGTGCCACTTATGTATATGAGTTTCCACTAACAAGCAAGTAAGAAACGCAAGCATACGTTGGCAATAGCTGAGTCTTGCCGATGAAATGCTTTACACCAGGAAGCTCACCTCGCCACTACCGTCCTGTCCGGATCCCCTGTACTACTTCTCGCAGCGAGCTATGTGCGAAGGGCGCGGGCGTCAGCGTCAGGATCAGCATGATCATTCCAAACACTGCCAGCCATATGCGCCACCCCGAGACACGCGGCAAATCTGCGACTTGAGGATGCCGGAAGCTTGAGATCTCCAGCAGAATCGCCCAGACCAGCCAGCCAGCCCAGAAGTAAACCGCCATGGGCAGCAGAATCAGGATGGTCAGCCGGGAAACGAATTTGTGCGCTCGTGGGGCGATCGAGAACACGATGTGTCCGCCATCGAGCTGGCCTCCCGGCAAGAGATTCAGCGAGGTGGCGAACATTCCGACCCAGGCAGCCAATGCCACGGGATGCAAATTCGCGCGGAACAACGGCAAAGTGGCGGCGCTATTTGCCGCACTGGACGAAGCCAGCAGGCGATGCATGAGTTCAAAAATCAGTGGGTATCCGAGCTGAATGTCTGATACTGCCAGCAGCGGCTTGGAGAGTCCTAGAGACGCGACCAACACCACCAACGCGACCACAAACCCGGCAATCGGCCCTGCAATGCCAATATCGAATAACGCCGTACGTGAGCGAATGGGTGAGCGGATGCGGATGAATGCTCCCAGAGTTCCAATCAGAGTCGGCGCGGGAATAAAAAACGGCAGCGTGGCGAAGACGCCGTAACGTTTGCAATAAAGATAATGTCCCATTTCGTGCGCCAACAGGATCAGCATCAACGTGCCGGCGAAAGGAATGCCCAGCAACAAACGAGAGGGCTGCGAAAATGCCCAGCCGATCGGGAAGAAAGAAAAGAGCCCGTCGTCATTCAAGGAAAAAACTGGCTGGTTGCGCAGGAAGTTGTCTTGCATGTGTGCCCCGACGACAAGTGTCGTGAGCACCGTCAGCAACAGCAGAAGCGCGTGCAACCAGTAGCGTTGTTTGCGCGCGCGGGGCACCCAAACTGGCATCGGTCGGTAATATTCAGCCGTGGAAGTTAGCGGAGGACTGGGATCCGACATGCTTGTTTGGGCCTTTGCCAATGCGAACTTCGCCGCCGCGAGACCGGACTCCTTCGCGGCGCCGCTGCAGGACGGCGGACGTCCAAGCATCCGGAAATCCGAAAATTACCGGCAGCCTGGCTTAATCGATGGACTGCAACTCTTTGCCCGGCTTGAAGCGCACCGCTTTGCCGGGTGGTATTGATACTTCAGCGCCAGTCCGCGGATTGCGACCGATACCGGTCTTGCGCGGACGGACGTTAAACACGCCAAAGCCCCGCAGCTCAATACGATCACCCTTGGTTAGCGCCTTCTTCATGCTATCGAAGACGGTCTCGACAGCCAGCTCAGCTTTGGTTTTGGTAATTCCGGTTTTGGTGACTACTTCATTAATAATGTCGAGCTTGATCACAGGCGACTCCCGGTTCAAGAGTGCAGTCAGAGCACCAAGTGCTTGATGCTAAGGGACATAAGGTAGATTGTCAACGGCACATTCACTCCCGTAAGATGGCTGCAACCTCAATCGTGCGCAGATCAGCCAGCCTTTCAAAGAATTGAGTAATTTTGTAATCGGGTAATTTGATAATTTGCAAAGCAGGCCGGTGATCATCCGTTCCAAATTACTCACTTACAAAATTACTCAATTACCCAATTCTTCTAAGGAGCAGCATGCTAAAGAGCGACCGTTGGATTCGTCGGATGGCCCACGAACATGACATGATCAATCCGTTTTCCGAGAAGCAGGTTCGAGAAGGCGTGGTTTCCTATGGCCTTTCTTCCTATGGATATGACCTGCGCGTGGCTGATGAGTTCAAGATTTTTACCAATGTAAACTGCACCGTTGTCGACCCCAAGAACTTCGATGAGCGCTCGTTCGTCACGATACGTTCGGATTGCGCTATCGTCCCGCCTAATTCTTTTGCCTTGGCGCGGTCGGTCGAGTACTTCAAGATTCCTCGCGACGTGCTGACTATCTGTGTCGGGAAGAGCACTTACGCACGTTGCGGGATTATCGTCAACGTCACCCCATTTGAGCCAGAGTGGGAAGGCTTCGTCACCCTCGAAATCTCCAACACAACCCCGCTTCCGGCTAAGATCTACGCCAATGAAGGCTTGTGCCAGATCATCTTCTTTCAAGGGGATGAAGTCTGCGAGGTTAGTTACGCCGATCGCAAAGGCAAGTACCAGTCGCAGAAGGGAATTGTGCTGCCGAAACTGTGAAAGGAATGAAAGATAAAGATTTTCGGAGCTGAATGCTGACTGCTGAGTGCTGATTGCTACTACCCGTTCTCGCTTTCTTTGTACATGTACTTGATCGCGGGTTTATAGATCATCAGGTTGGGTTGGCCGTTGCGGTTTACCTTGATGCAGCTCTTGTCATACCACTCGATATAGCCACGAATCTCTTCCCCATCACGGAGCTGAACCACCATCGGAGTCTTCGACTGCATCTGCTTCTGATAATAGAAGTTCTCCGCATTAGTGGTCTCCGGAGGCGGAAGTTTCTTGCCGCCGGGAGTCCGCTCCACCCGCTCGCGGCGCTCCATCGGCGGCTGACTCTGATTATGCGAAGACTGCGCATGATGATGGCTGGCGGCGCTGGAGTTATGCTCGTTGCGGTTCAACAGCGGACGAATCAATTTGCGGTTGGCAAATCCTTCCTGCTCGACAGCCCGTTCCGCCGGCATGGAATCAACTGTGTCTTTCATGATTGCACCGCCTGTTTGTACATTTCGTCCGGATTGCCACAACACCGAGTGCCTGTGATTGTGGGTACCTTGAGGTGTGAAAACTTGCAGATACCGTATCACACTGTCAGGGCAAGAGACAATCCTCAAGTGATGCTGCCGCAATACCTTGCGCAAAATCGCAGCACTTAGCATAGCCCACGGCATCGGCGTGCTTGCTCGTGGCTCCGCCGTAGAGCCACACACCCCCCGAGATGGCTAAGTGCCAAGTGCATGCTGGTTTTCTCATCCCCGCTCCAGCGCGGTTGCAAAAGCGTCCAATGACAGTGAACGCAGCAGGTTGCGGCGAAGTCCGCGTTCCACTTCGGAGAGTCGGTCGGCCGCGAACGCCACCCAGGCAAAATCCGCCGATTCGGAAAGCCTCTTGAGTTCACCTTGGATATCCGAGTTCCGTACCAAATCTGGCGTGCCCGAGTTTAGAAACAGGATGTCCTGCAGTAATGAGTAAATCGTCCGCAACAGCTCCTCGATCTTTTCGCGGCCATCTGCGCCGGGCCGATAGGTCTCCGTCACTTTGAATAACTGGGTGTGGTCGTTGCCCCGTAGCGCGGAAGCGAGAATGGTCAGCGCGTTACTGCGGGCAGCGATATAGCCGGCGAGATCAAACGTGATGGCGCGCCCGACAGCGCCTTCCGACAGCCTGGCTACCAGCAAGCGCTGCTTTGCCGTCCACTCCGGCAAGTGCTTTGCCAGATGGGCCTCGATCTCCTCAATGGCCAGCGCACCCAGGCAAAATGTCATGGAGCGCGAGCGAATCGTCGGCAGCAATTCGCCAGGATTTTCCGCCAGCAGGAAAATAGTCGCGAACTCGGGAGGCTCCTCCAGAACCTTCAGCAAAGAATTGGCAGCCTCTTTCATGAAAGCCGAGGCGGTGAAGATGTAAACCCGTTCTCTGCCTTCGCCGGGCCGGAAGTAAATGCTCTCGATGACATGCCGTACCTGGTCCACCTTAATCATCATTTGCGGCGGGTCGGGAGGGATCACGAGCACGTCCGGATGGGTCTGAATCAGAATGCGAGTTTCTTTCTTGTCGGTTTCCCGTAAATGTTCGCGGGTCTCGACCGCTTCAGAACAGCGCGATACGAGATCTTCCGACTGAGCAATGCGGGTGCAATTGGAACATTGCCCGCAGAAATCCGGCAGGCCGTCCGTCACTGTGGGCGCTAGGCAGTTCATCGTCTTGGCCAGCATGAGAGCCAGGGTGTACTTCCCCGACCCATGCGGCCCGGCGAGGATTACGGCATGCGGAAGCCGCTTGCGCGCAAGCATGTCGCGCATGCGCTGGAGGATTTCGCTATTGCCGTGAAAGTCAGAAAAGGGCACAAAAAGGAGCCGTCAGCCTTCAGGACTCAGCCACGCCGGGTTTGAGCCGTGGCTTAGATCATCATACCCAAATGAGAGTTCGGCCCAGCCGTGTCGGCAGAGTTCGTGCGGCAGGAGTGCGCTTTTCTTATGCTGTTTTCGCTGCCGACTTCAGCTTGCGCCTGACGATCTCCACGATGCGGGCGTGAGTTTCTTCCGCAGGGCCGCGAGCGTCTACTACGACCACACGTTGCGGCTCGCGAGCAGCGATGGCCAGGTATGTTTGCCGCACTCGTCCGAAAAAAGCGCGGCTCTCCTGCTCAAATCGATTTTCGTCATGTTCCGCACGGCTGCCATCTGAGGCGCGTGCAATGTTGCGCCGGCGCGCCCGCTCCACGCTGGCGCTGACTTCAGAGTCCATCAGGATTGTGAGATCAGGTTGCAGGTTTCCAAAAAGCAAACGATGGAGAGCTAATACCGGTTCACTGCCAATCTTGCGGCCGCCGCCCTGATAAGCCTCGCTCGAATCGGTGAAACGATCGCAAAGCACGATGCGGCCCTCAGCCAGCGCAGGTTGGATCACTTCTTTCATGTGCTGGGCGCGCGAGGCGAACATCAGAGCGAGTTCCGCCAGCGGAGAAAGTCCGGCAGTTGCGGTATCGAGCAGCAGGTTGCGAATTTTTCCCCCGGTAGCTGTCCCGCCCGGTTCGCGGGTGACCGTGACTGAAAAGCCGTCCGCACGCAGCACTTTCGCCAGCTTCTCCAGTTGCGTGCTCTTGCCGCAGCCATCAAGGCCTTCGAAGGTGATGAAGCGGCCGCGATGGGTGGGAGAGGACACGAGACAGATCATAGCATTCAGGAATTACCTGGTGACCTTGCGACAGTTTCAGAATGTCGTATTGATGGCAGCAGAAGGGGCGACGTCTGGCTTAGTTGATTTCGCATCTGTTAGTACGCGGCCGCACGCTCGGATACTTAGGATTCCTCAGGTATGTACTGTATCGAACAAAAACGGACAACCCATTATTATGACTCCCCGGAAGCGTCCCGATGGGCACAGATGACGACACCACGTCCGCGCAAGAAGCCAAGCAATTGGCCGATGAGCTCTCTGAATTATCCCACCAGCAGTCCGAAGCATTGCAAGCCGCGACGTATCTCGGCATGACGAAGGAGCAGGCCGACGAATATGAAAAGCGAGCCGGGCGGATCAGCGAACTCTGCAAGCTGCTAGGCAGGTTTAAGGCGGTTGAAGGCCCCGAATGATTCCGAGCCCAAAATACCCGAACAGGATCGTGCCATCTGAGAAAAGCTGAAACAGACGATAGGTTTTCGTAGAGCGCTACTGAATTCAAAAAGCGCATCACCCGGTCGGTAGTGTCCTAATTTGATCTCGATTGGGTTTTCGAGATTCTACCGAACAAGCCGCCTGATAGGAATTCCGGACATTTCTTCGGAGGAGCAAATGATCTCTGGCGCTCACGTAATTGTCTACAGTAAGAACGCCGAGGCGGACCGGGCATTTTTCCGCGATGTCCTCGGTTTCAAATCCGTGGAGGCGGGTCACGGCTGGCTGATCTTCGCCTTGCCGCCTGGAGAAGCCGCAGTCCACCCATCCGATGAGAGTGGCGTCCACGAACTCTATTTCATGTGCGACGATCTGAAAACCGAAATGGCTTCCCTCGCCAAGAAGGGCGCTACGTGCTCTAAAGTTCAAGAACAACGATGGGGTTCCATTACGAAGATGCGGCTTCCTGGTGGAGGCGAGGTCGGCCTTTATCAACCGAAGCATCCTACGGCCTTCGGCTTGAAATGAAGCACCCGACCCACCACCCGGTCGGTAGTGTCCTAATAATAGGACACTACCCACCCGGTCACTATGAGTGACGACTCCCACGCCAGCCTGCTATATTCATGAGTTTCCCCGGCCCCTGGCCGGACCCCATCGGTGCAAGGAGCGCTGGATGAATTTCCCCCGTAGTGGCCGTCGGCTTTTGTGCCTAACTTTATTTCTAGTAATTTCGAGTGTCACTTGGGCGCAGAAGCACCCGCCGACCGTCACCCTGGCAGTTGATGGAACCGAAGCGCAGCGGAAGATATTTCATGCACGTCTAACCATTCCCGCGAGTCCGGGCACGCTGACTCTCTACTATCCGAAGTGGATTCCCGGAGAGCACGGGCCGACGGGACCGATCCAGGATCTCGCAGGCCTTAAATTCACCGCCAATGGGCAGACATTGAAATGGCGTCGCGATTTGCTCGACGGTTGGACACTTCACGTGCAGGTGCCGGCAGGAGCCACTAGTGTTGATGCCTCGCTGGACTTCATTTCTCCCGCAGGGTCCGAGGGAATTTATACGGGCGGCGCCTCTGCGACAGACAAGATGACGGTGATCAGTTGGAACACGATGCTGATTTATCCCGCGGGCTGGACGTCGGATGAACTGACGTACGAAGCAAGTTTACGTCTGCCGCAGGGATGGAAATTCGGCACGCCCCTGCCGATCGCGTCTCAGTCAGGCAGCGAAATCAAATTCAAACCGGCATCGCTGACGACGCTGGTGGATTCGCCCGTAATCGCAGGCGAGTACTTACGCGTGGTTCCACTGGCGGAGAACCCGCATCAGGAAATGGACATTGCCGCGGACAGCGCCGCTGCCCTGGACGCGCCACAGGAAGTTCTCGAGCACTACAAGACCCTCACTGCACAGGCTCTTAAGCTTTTCGGAGCGCAACATTTTCGCGATTACCATTTTGTTTACAGCCTGAGCGATCACGTAGCGCATTTCGGGCTGGAGCATCACGAATCAAACGACAGCCGGGTTCCGGAGCGCAGCCTGGTGGATCCGGAATTAAGATTGTTGGCGGCCGGGCTGCTCACCCACGAATATGTGCATTCGTGGAACGGGAAGTATCGCCGCCCTGCCGATCTCACTACGCCGGATTACGAAAAACCCATGCAGACCGACTTGCTATGGGTGTACGAGGGATTGACTTCGTATCTGGGGGACATCCTGAGTGCGCGAAGCGCGGTGAGAACTCCAGACGAGTTTCGCGATGCACTCGCGCTGATCGCCGCCGAGCTCGACCATCGTCCAGGACGAGTGTGGCGCAACCTGCAAGATACTGCCGACGGCGTGCCCGCAATGCAGGCCGCGCCGCACCAGTGGGAGTCCTGGCGGCGGCCTCTCGATTACTACGAGGAAGATGTTCTGAACTGGTTGTGGGTGGACGTGATCATCCGGCAACAGGCCCAAGGCAAGAAATCCATGGACGATTTCTGTCGTCTTTTCCATGGGGGACAAAGCGGACCTCCCACAGTCAGGACTTACACCTTTGATGATGTGGTGAACACACTCAATCAGGTGGCACCCTATGACTGGCGCGGTTTTTGGACAGAACGCCTTACAAATCACGGGCCCGGCGCGCCCCTCGATGGCATCACCGGTAGCGGCTGGAAAGTTGTCTACGATGGAACTCGGTCGCAACAGATAAGAGCGTGGGAAGGTGAGCATAAAGAGATAGAGGCGGAATACTCGATCGGCCTGTTACTCCAAGACGATGGCATCATCATCGATACGGTTGAAGGAATGTCGGCCGCCAAGGCGGGGATCGGCCCCGGCATGAAAGTCGTGGGGGTGAATGGGCGACGTTTCTCAGGAGATGTCTTCCGCGATGCGCTGAAGTCGGGCAAGAATAATTCGACTCCGCTGGAACTGCTGGTCGAGAACACCGACTACTACAGAACCTTCAAGCTCGACTATCACGAGGGAGAAAAGTATCCTCACCTGGTGCGGGACGAGTCTAAGCCTGACGTGCTGGGGGAAATTATCAAGCCCCGGTAGTTTGGCGCAGCCTCACCATAGATCCTTCGTTGCGGAAAACCATGCGGCACGGAGATGAGCTTTTTTCGTGACTGTTTCGTTGGGAATGAATTATTTCCAGCTGAACCCATGATTGCCGCATTTCGAAGTCACCATTGTGCTGTACGTACAAATGCAATTGAGGACAGCCGACCCTCCGTCGGGGACAAAATTCAGTCCGGTTCAGGGATTGGAGTTACCGGTTTTGCTGAGCACTGAAACCGCGAGACACGATTTGTGACAGGGGGGTTGATAAGTCCCAGTTCTTACATCTAACACTCGCAATTCAAAGAAGTTATCACTGAGTTATGGTACCGTGCAGTGTCTCTGCGCCAGTCCACCCCGGAAATCTGTGGTCGCGGGAGTTCCTACAAGGCCCATCTAGCCCACCTGGGAAGCCCCAGGACCGCTTTCGGCACCTCACCTCTGCTTGAGAAGGTCATCCGGCAATTCTAAGCGTCCCTGATCGACTGTAAACGATAGATTAGCTATAAGCTAAATACGGGCTGCGGTAGGGGGAGTCCTGGCTCAACCAGAGACTCCGAATTACCAGAACCTGCCTAACCCTCTTGCACCTCGGCGAACAAGTCATTCTCCTGGATGATGTTAGTGGGGGGATCTACTGCCGCAAGGTGAAATAATTCCTGCTTCCCCCGCCGGGCAATGTGTTGTTCGAAGAGCGGGAACAGTGGAGCCTGGCTGGTGTGTGCACGAAAGGCTCGAATCTTTGTTTCCACGTATTTCCCCACGTCGATGTTGGCCGTCGCCGGCGAAAGTGAGATGACAGGGCGATCCGGTAGAGTGAAATTGGTTGTGCCGTAATAAAGTTTTTGGACACGATGGGGCTGGATGCCGTCCTTAAGTTGATCGGGATAGCGGTTGTTGCGTCCCGCCCAATGATAAGCGAGCGTCGTGAAGACCGAAGTCATAGAATGGTCCATATGGCCGGTGACGCCGCCTTCGGGACCAAAAGTCAGCACAATGTGGGGACGGAATTCTCGAATCTGCAGGGCGAGATCATGAACTAGCTTGTACATATCCTGACGGTGAAGCTGCCCGTCAGGATAGTCAAGAACAATGCCGCGGCTCACCCGTAGAATCTCACACGCCGCAGTGAACTCTTTGCGACGCATTGCCGCCAGTTCGTGATCACTCCTGGCGCCGCCGCGATTGCTGGCTGCTTGTCCGGGAGTAAGACAGACGACGGAAGTTTCCACGCCACGGTCGCGGTAGAGGAGCAGAGAGCCGCCGAAACCTCCGGCTTCATCATCTGGGTGTGCGGTAATGCACATCATGCGCAGCATGACGTGATTGTATCGTGGCGTTGAATCGGGCTACACAGATTGATGTTTGATCCGACGAATCTCTTGCTAGACAGCTTCCTCGGCGAGTTGCTCAGCCGATAATTCCGGAGCTTCTTCCTGCAGCATGAACCCGAGAACTTCCTGTGGAATTGGCGCGTTCCAGACCGGCGCGAAGGATTGCCGGTGCAGGGGAGACGGACCGTGCTCTCGTAAGGCGGCAATGTGGTGCGGGGTGCTGTAGCCCTTGTTGGAGGCGAGTCCGTAGACGGGGAACACGGGATCCCATTCACGGACCAGACGATCACGTTCGACTTTGGCGATGATCGAGGCGGCGGCAATGGAAGCCGAAAGCGCGTCGCCATGAATGATGGGGCGCTGCGGATGGTCGCAGTCGAGGCGCAACGCGTCAATCAATAGATAGTCCGCCGCTGGCGAAAGCTGCAAAACCGCGTCACGCATGGCGAGACGCGAGGCATGATAGATGTTGATCTGGTCAATGCGGGCGGCGTCTACGGCGGCGACGGCGATGGCGATGGCATGGGCGCGAATGCGTTCGGCCAGCACTTCACGGCGCTCTGAAAGGAGAAGCTTGGAATCACGCAGTCCACGAATGCGATACCTCGGATCAAGAATGACTGCCGCTGCAACTACGGGGCCGAAAAGTGAGCCTCGTCCGACTTCATCTACTCCGGCGACCAGTTGCGCGCCGGATTCCCAGGCTTTTTTTTCAAAACGAAGCGTGCAACGGAGCCTCTTCAGCAGACGCAGCTTGGCTGCCGATGGCGAAAGCTTTTTTTCGCGCGCGAGTTTGGCCTTGGCGGGCACTGAAGGACGATAAGGTCATGTTCGCCGAGACGGCTTGCACGCGCAAGAGGGAATTTGCTTTGACCTGTGAAAAACGCGGGCGAGGCGCCCGCGCCACACAAGCAACTCGCCACCAGCAACTCTCCATACCAGCAAACCCTAATTTTGAATTAAGAGCGCGCCGGTTGTTGTTTTTCAGTTTCCACGTCGCGCAGGCGTGCGGCTTTGCCTCGCAGACCCCGCAAGTAGTAGAGCTTGGCACGGCGAACTTTGGATGAGCGCAACAGGTCCACTTTATCGATGACCTTGCAATTGATGGGGAAGATGCGCTCGACGCCGTGGCCGAAACTCATCTTGCGCACGGTGAAGCTGGCTTGCGGACCACGGCTGCGGGAGATGACCACGCCTTCGAACGCCTGCAGACGTTCTTTATCGCCTTCCTTGATTTTTACGTGGACGCGGATGGTGTCACCGGGAGCGAAATTGGGCATGTCGGTGCGCTTCGATCTGGCGAGCAGCTTTTCAATAATTAGATTTGTCATGACGGTCATCCCTTCTAAATGTGTTTGCCCCGGATCTTCGTGCCCACAGCCTCTTTGCTTGCGGCCTCTTTTCCCTGGGCCTCGGCGCTTGAAATCTCGGCGAGCATCTTCTTATCTTCTTCGCTGAGCGTGGCCCAATCCAGCAAGTCAGGGCGATTGCGCAGCGTCTTTTGCAATGCGGTGCGGCGGCGCCAGCGGCGAATCTCGTCGTGATTGCCGTTGACCAGCACCTCGGGCACAGGCATTCCACGAAAGTCTGCCGGCCGCGTGTAGTGCGGGTAATCCAGCAATCCTCCAGACGCGCAGGTCGAACTCGGCCCGTTACTTTTCTGTTCAGCCTGCATGGAGAACGATTCCTGTCGCGTGGAAGCTTCGTTTCCCACGGCGCCGGGGATGAGCCGGCTTACTGTATCCACGATGACCGCTGCGCCCAGTTCACCACCACTCAAAACGTAATCGCCGATTGAAATCTCGCGGTCGGCGAGAAAATCGCTGACGCGCTCGTCCACTCCTTCGTAGCGCCCGCAGATCAAAATAATGTTTTCCATCCCGGCAAGTTGCTGCGCCACATTCTGATCAAAGCGTTGGCCCTGCGCGGAAAGCAAAATGACCGATTGCCTGGATCGGCCAGCCAGGCGCTCGCCTCGCGGCTCCACTTTCAGCGTTTCAATGCATTCAAAGATCGGTTCCGGCTTCAGGACCATGCCTTCGCCGCCGCCGAATGGGCGGTCATCCACGGTGCGGTGCCGGTCGTGCGCAAACGCCCGCAGATCGTGAACTTCGATCGTCACCAGGCCAGCTTCACGAGCCCGGCGGACAATGCCGTAATCCAGCGGTCCGCGAAAGAAGTCGGGAAAGATCGTTAGGATGTCGATCTTCATCGCATTGCATCTTCATTTGCGGACCGCAACATCAAAACCTCTTAGCCACCGAGCCACAGAGGGCACCGAGGAATTCAGGTCTCGGATTTTCTCGCGCTCTCTTGCTGCTGTTGCTTCTCTTCTGCCGTCAGTGGCGCGTTCAGTTGCAGCATTCCTTCCGGCAACAGCATGTGAACTTCTTTGCGCTCGAGATCTACGCTTTTAAGATATGCCTCGGCGTAGGGAATCTCGTAAACGTCGTCTGCCGATCGCTCGTTCTTTCCTGATCGCTCGCTCTTTCCTGATCGAACGACCAGCAGCGGCGCATCTCCCGCTCCGAACTGCACGTCGTCCACGATTCCGATCTTTTGCTCGCCGTCGAACACTGCGCAGCCGATCAAATCGCTTATGTAAGCGGCGCCGGATTCCAGCGGGGCGCGCTCACCGCGGGGAATCTGTAGTTCGCATCGCAACAGCGTTTCGGCGTCGGAAATCGAACCGACGCCGCGAAATTTCAGAACCAGGTTTCCCTTATGCGGCCATAGCTCTTCTATCTGCAGCTCGCGCCGCGAATTGTCTTCTGCAAGCGCGAAAAGTCGCATGCCGGAGCGGAATCTACCTGGAACATCCGTGTGCAGCTCGACGGCAACTTCGCCGTTCCGTCCTTGCGTCTTGAGGACGCGGGCGAGCGTGATGAACTCGTCGCCTATTCCAGAATCTCCAGCGTAAAGCGCTTGTGAAACCTGAGGCCCGCAGCGCTTAACAGAGTGCGCATGGCTCGCGCAGTGCGTCCCTGCTTGCCGATCACCTTGCCCATGTCGTTGGGCCCGACCTTGAGTTCGAGCACAGTGGTCTGCTCGCTCTCCACCTGATTCACCGAAACCTGGTCGGGCGCGTCTACCAGCCCTTTGGCAATCTGTTCGACTAGAGCCCGCAAGTCGCCACTTTGTTCGCTCATATGCGGATCCTCAATTGCGGGACGAGAATGGCAGCCACTTCGCGGTTAACCTTCTTGTGTCAGACCAGGCCGCCACGATCAGGCGGCAGAGCCAGCGCTGGCTGGGGCCGGCTTGGAGACCAGTTTGCTGACCCGGCTCGACATTTTAGCGCCCTTTGACACCCAATATTCGACGCGTTCGCGCTTAAGATCGACAGTGGCCGGATTGGTGCGAGGGTTGTAGGTGCCGACCACTTCGACCGGACGGCCGTTGCGCGCGCGCTCCTTTTCAATGACCACCACGCGATAATGCGGCTGCTTGCGCGCACCCGTGCGCGATAAACGAATGGTTAACACAGAACTTAGGTTCCTTTCTTATTGCTTCCGGTTCTTAGTAAGTCCGGCAGGGATGAGACAAACTGTTATTTTTGCAGAATTTAGCAGGATTGGCAAGGATGCGGGACCCATGGCGAATTTTCAACCCTCCGACATTTTGCCGTCAATATCTCAATTGAACGGCGCAGTCTCACTATTGGGATTCCAGCGCACGCAGTATTTCCGTCGGCTCTGCCCTTTCGCTGTAGTCCTCGTTGACTGAGACGTAAAGCACCGTGCCGTCCCGGTCGAGAATATAAGTCGCGGGAATCGGCAACTCCCAACTCTCGTCGCCATTCACGAATGGCAGGTTGACGAAAGTGCGTTTGTAGACTGCCTGCTGGTACTCGGGGACGCGGTAGACGAGCCCGAACTCGCGCGCCACCTGGTTTCCTGCATCGCTCAGCAGAGGGAACCGCAGTTTGTGCTGGTGGTGCATGAAGTAGGACTGTTTGACGGTTTGCGGAGAGATGGCGACTAACGTCGCTCCTGCTGGTTCGATTTGCGCCAGGATGAGATTCATGGCCTCGAGTTGTCCAACGCAGAACGGACACCAGCGACCGCGGAAGAAACAGATGACCAGACGGCTCTTTTTCAGCAGTTCGGCCGACGATACTGGTTTGCCGTCATGATCTTTCAGCTCGAAAATTGGAGCTTTGGCGGCGACGCCGAGCGTGCCATCAGCGAGGCGCTTCTGTTTTAAGTCGGCAACGACCTCGGCGTGGATGGCTTGGGATTCCGGCGGAACGTATTTGGCGATGAGCGCCTTGCGCTCGGCGAACTGTTCGCGCAGAGTGCAGGCATCCTGCGAGGGAGGCGGTTCTTCGAGTGAGCGCCCTTTCATAGAGTCAGCTCTCAGAGTCAGCAGTCAATCCTGGGAAAGGCAGACCGCCAAGTTTTTTCGGCAACGCCCTAAGGCTTCTGCGCCGGATTCGCCACGCTGGCGTGAGCAACGATCTTCCATTGGCCAGCGATCAGCTTCACCACGAGCACATAATTACCTTCCACCACTCGATCGCGCAGGGTCACGTTGTAGGCTCCAGTGTCGTACCCTAGAACTCCCGACCGTTCGGTGTGCAAGCCGTGGACTACGTAGTCGTGCGCGCCCCCGGTGATGGACTTTTGCAGCTCTGCGAGGATCGAGTCGTAACCGTGCACCGAGCCATCCCAGCGCATCAACACCGCCTCGGAGGCGTAGAAGGCGGCGACCTTGTCGGCATGGCCCGCGTTGAACTCCTGCACCCAGGTGTCACGCAATTTCTGCATTTCAGCGTCGAAGGCCTTGTTATCGTGGGTCGTGTCCTTCGGCGGGACCTTCGCTACGCTTTGCGCAAACGCCATGCCCGCAGCCAGCATGAAAAGTGCGATCAGCATCGGGTATGCTCTTCGAGGATTCAACATTCGTTCCTCCAGTGAGAAATGGGTTCTCACATTCCGGGCAGCTTCATCCCTGCCATCCTGCGCGCGAAGCTGCCTTTGCCCATCTGCTTGAACATCTTTCTCATCTGCGCATACTGGCGGAGAAGATTATTGACCTCCTGCACGGTGGTTCCCGAACCACGGGCAATTCGCTTACGGCGGCTGCCGTTGATCACTTCGTGATGCAGGCGCTCGTGTTGAGTCATCGAATTGATGATCGATTCGACGCGAGTGATTTGCTTCTCGTCGACATTGCCGGCGGCTTTCTGTAATCCGGAGAAGGGGCCAATGCTGGGAAGCATGCCCATGAGGCTTTGCAGTGATCCCATTTTTTTGACCTGGCGCAGTTGATCGCGGAAGTCTTCGAGTGAGAAACCATCACCAGAGAGCGCCCTAGTCGCGACCTCCTGAGCCTTTTTCTTGTCAACGTGCTGCTCGGCTTTTTCAATCAGCGAGAGGATGTCGCCCATGCCCAGGATGCGCGACACAATGCGGTCGGGATGGAAAGGCTCGAGCGCGTCATACTTCTCGCCGATACCGATGAACTTGATGGGTTGACCTGTGACCTGACGGATCGACAGCGCAGCCCCACCGCGAGCGTCGCCGTCCATCTTTGTCAGCACGACTCCGGTGAGCGAAAGCTTTTTGTGAAATTCATCGGCCGAGCGGACGGCGTCCTGTCCGGTCATGGCGTCGGCCACGAACAGGATCTCCTGCGGGTTCATGAGCCGCTTAAGGGACTGCATCTCCTCCATGAGTTGATCGTCTATATGCAGGCGACCGGCGGTGTCGATGATGAGCACATCAGATCCAGTATTGATGGCTTCGCGGCGGGCCTCTTTGGCCAGGCGTTCGACGGTGGCAGTGTTGGATTCCGTCACTTCACCTTCGTAAATGTTGGCCTTGATTGCCTGTGCTACCACTTTCAACTGCTCGCGTGCCGCTGGACGGTAGACGTCGACCGACACCAGCAAAGGGCGGTGACCGCCGTTTTTGAGCCAGTTCGCCAGCTTGCCTGAAGTGGTGGTCTTGCCGGACCCTTGCAGTCCGGCCATCAGGACAACCGTCGGAGGCTGGGAAGCGAACTTCATCCGGGCGGTGTCTTTGCCGAGAAGCTGGACCAGTTCGTCGTGCACAATTTTAATGACCTGTTCTCCCGGTGAGAGAGCGGTCATTACTTCCTGGCCGAGGGCTTTGGCCTGAACCTGATCAATGAGTTGCTTGACGACTTTGAAATTGACGTCAGCTTCCAGCAGCGCGAGGCGCATCTCGCGCATTGCCTCCTGAATGTTTTCTTCATTAAGGACGGCCTGCCCGCGCAGGGTCTTGAAAGCACGTTGGAGCTTTTCCTGAAGGTTCTCGAACATAAGAGGTAAGAGGCTATTTTAGCAGCGGGTGGTGAGCCTACGTTATTCTCCCACCGGGGCAGAAATCTTTTTCCGGAGACACCCTGCTTGGCCGATCCCGCCGTCGCATCGCTGAATCAACCTGACTGTCGCCCGGTCGCTCCCGCGTGGCACACGTTTGTCTTATTGTTGGCGTTGCTCGCGATATCGGGGAGGGGAGCTTATTCGCATCGCGCTCCCGGTCTTGGACAAACGCGTGGCCACGCGATCGGCTACGTGATCGTGATTGCGTCGGAATGGCTGTTAGTGGCATTCGTGTGGTTTGGGGTGCGTGGTTACAGAGTTCGACTGCTAGACCTGGTCGGCGGTTCCTGGTCTGGCTGGAAGCCCATAAGACGCGATCTTGGCATCGCCGGAGGTTTCCTGCTGGGGTCGAATATCGTTCTCGCGCTTCTCGGCCGCCTACTTCGCGCCACCCCCAATCAAGCGATTCGCAACCTCTTGCCGCACGGAGGCTTCGAGGTAGCCCTATATCTCCTGCTGGCGCTAACAGCGGGGATTTGCGAAGAAATCATTTTCCGCGGCTACCTGCAAAGACAATTTGCGGTCCTGGCCCGAAGCGCTGCGGCAGGTCTGGTGATTCAGGGGATTGTCTTTGGTATCGCTCATGGTTATCAAGGGCCAAAGTACATGTTCATCATTGCGGTGTACGGCTGCCTGTTCGGGCTGCTGGCTCAGTGGCGGCACAGTCTTCGCCCGGCCATGATCGCTCACTTTTTGCAGGATGGGATATTCGGGATCGTGGCGAGACATTTCTTGAAATAAACACTCGTGTTCCGCCACGGAACACGTCACGCGCTCAAGAAACAACTCCGATCTCTACACGTCATCTGCTGCCCGGTATTGCTCGTCCCCGGGGGGTTGGGGGGACGAACTGCAGGCTTCGGACAAGGCGAGATAAAACTTCTCTCTAGCGGTAAGCTCCCGGCCCAAATGCTCTGTCAGATCTCCCTCTAATTTCTCAAGTGGGGTCTTTTCCAAGGACAGCATAGTCAAACCTCCGCCAAGGGCGCGGATTAAATATGCTATGTCCCTCCTTCTCGATCAATTGGGTAAATTCTGTACGATACCGGACAAAGACTGTAGGAATGCGTGGAACATACCCGAAAGACCTTAGGAAGGACGGGGGACGCTCGGGGTGGACGCGGTCCGGGAATGTCCTTAAGGCGTCTTGACACTAGTCGTTGTAACGAATAGTATTGGCAGCAGGTGAAAGCAAGAACTCAATCCCGGAGCAAACGACGGCGCGCGGACTGTCCGGAGGAAGCAACGTTCCTGGATCTGCTGCGCACGACCGACATGCTGTCCCGTGGCCTGGTCAGGATTCTCAAGACTGAGGACCTGTCGGCGACACAGTATAACGTGCTCCGCATTCTGCGCGGGTCGCCCGACGGTCTTCCCTGCGGGGAGATTGCCAACCGCATGATTACGCGCGATCCGGACATCACACGCCTCCTCGACCGCCTGGAAAGGCGCGGCCTGATCTCACGCTGCCGGGAAACCAAGGATCGGCGAATGGTGATGGCCGGGATCACGCCCGACGGGCTCAAACTTCTGGCTCGTCTCGATGAACCGGTCGGAGATGCCCACCGCAAGCAACTGGGCCACCTGGGGCGGGAGCGGCTTCGGGCACTGACGGAACTGCTGCACGCCGCCCGGGCCGAGGTGGGTTGATTTTTTGGCGACTATATATGTTGCAACGATTATCGTCATAACGCATCTAACGCTAAGGAGAAAGGAAAACCACCATGAGCACACTGGCTACACCGCAAATCGCGACCACAACCTGGAACATCGACCCGGTTCACTCAGTTGCCGAATTCAAGGTCAAACACATGATGATCTCAAACGTGAAGGGGCAATTCGCAAAGATCTCGGGAGCCTTGACTCTCGACGAATCCGACCTGGCAAACTCTCGTGTCGAGGCCTCGATCGACGGGGCGTCAATCGAAACGCGCGATGCCCAGCGCGATGCCCATCTGAAGAGCGCTGACTTCTTACATGTGGAGAAGTTCCCCACGCTGGCTTTCAAGTCCACCAGCATCAGCCTTGTTCGGGACGGAGAACTGGCTGTCGAGGGCGACTTGACTATTCGGGACGTCACCCGCAAGGTGCTTTTTACCGTTGAAGGTCCAACCCCACCCGCGAAGGATCCCTGGGGCAACACCCGAGTTGCAGTCTCGGCGACCACAAAAATCAATCGCAAGGACTTCGGCCTGACCTGGAATGCCGCGCTCGAGACTGGTGGCATTCTCGTCGGCGACGAGGTGGCCATCACCCTGGACGTGGAGTTCGTGAAAGCTTGAATTATCCGAACCGCCAAGGCAGACATCTAACTTGTGTGCTCTTGGCTTAGAAAGAGGATATATGTCACTCCGCCCAATCAAACAGATTATTCAAACGCAGCCCACTATCGAGGGTGCCGGCGTAAAGCTGCAACGTGCCTTTGGGTTCGGAAAGACTAAGGATTTCGATCCCTTTCTCCTGCTGGACGATTTCCGTAACGACAACCCTGAAGACTACCTGGCGGGATTTCCATGGCATCCACACCGGGGCATCGAGACGATCACCTACGTTCTCGCCGGTTCGGTCGAGCACGGCGACAGCCTGGGCAACAAGGGCAAGATGACCGCCGGCGACGTGCAATGGATGACCGCCGGCAGCGGAATCCTGCACCAGGAGATGCCCAAGGGCGATAAGCAGGGGCGCATGCACGGTTTCCAGTTGTGGGCCAACCTGCCTTCATCGCTGAAGATGACCGACCCTCGGTATCAGGACATTCCGGCGAGCGCGATCCCCGAGGTCACCGACGATGACGGCACCCGCGTGCGCGTCATCTGCGGCGAGTTCTGGGGTAAGAGGGGACCGGTGGAAGGCGTGGCCGCCGATCCGAATTACCTCGATATCTCGGTTGCTCCGGGCCAGCGGAAGCGGCTCAAAATCGAAACCACGCGCAACGCCTTTGCCTACGTGTTCGCGGGCGCAGGGACGTTCCGGGACGCCTCACATCCCCGCGCGGTTCTGACTGAGCAGGTCGCAAAACCGGACGCGCCGCCGCTCTACGATGTCGGCAATCACTCGCTGGTGCTCTTCGACCGCGGCGACGAGATCACTGTCCAGGCCGGCGACGAGGGTATCCGTTTCCTTCTGGTATCGGGCAAGCCGATCGAGGAGCCGGTTGCATGGTACGGCCCGATCGTGATGAACACGCAAGAACAGCTGCGCCAGGCAATAGCCGAACTGAAGACCGGAGCGTTCATCAAACATCGCTGAATCTGCGCCGCATTGCGCAAAGAGCATGCCACCGAAAACGATGATGAAGACAGCCGTCGCCAGGATTCTGGGCCAGACGGCTGCTCTTCTTTTGCGGAGAACCAGGCGGAGTGCGGACGTAAAGACCGCAAATGCGACAACACTGAACACCGCGAACCGCTCCCACCACTTTGTAAAAGCAAAGCGAGTAGTAACATTGCACTTTCGCCATGCATAGTACTCAAATCTGCCGACATTTGTTTCGCCGGAGCTGCCTTCGCGCAGATTCTTGAGAACTCGCGGACGAATGCTGTTAAACGTCTTATACTTCGTGGTCATGCTACGTAGCCCCGGACGCAATCGGGGAAGTTGATCAGCTACATCCTGTGCAGCTTGTCCTCGGGCGATCGGAGTGCCCCTCGCGCGGTCGTTTAGGATTTCGAATCGACCCCCTGAAGGTCGGTACTGGGGTACCCACTCAGGCGCACCTATAACAAAGTGAATGGAGTTCTGCGTCACTCCACGCCGGCATTCGGCGAAAGTTTCCACCGCCTAATGCAACCGTAGTACCACTACCGACATCTTTGCCAGCGGATTCCACTATGCCAGTCGCAGGTGGACTGTGATCAGTCCCAGCGAAAACTAGCGTGCCTTCTGTATCGGTTTCAGATGAGGAAATTGGCCTACTTCATTCCGGTGGGATATTGCTTTGAACCTATTCGACATCCAGTTGGCGTAGTTACAACTGCGCTTCGCCCTCTAAGGGAGAACCCGCGGGCGGCGAAGGCCAAGGAGAAGCAATGAAAAAGCTGATGATGTTGTTCTTCTGGGGCGCCGTATTGCTCTTGAGCGCGGCTCCTCTCGCCGCTCAGAACACCGTTGATGTACTGGGGGGCGGGCCACAACCTCCGAACACGACCGGCTGCGCCGTGAACCCGAATTGCATTCCGGCGGTCTGGTCCACCACCTCTAACGCGGGCACGGACATTGGCACGCCGATTACCGCGAACTTCGTTTTTATCCCCCATGGCGGGGCTTCGCCCACTGACTTCCCGGCGGCAACGGCCGGCCGAATCTGCCTGGCCGATACCCGTGATCTGACCGGGACTACGTTGTTCGCCCAAATCGCCACGAACTGTCAGACCGCCCAAGGCGTCGCTCTCATCCTTATACGTGACAGTGGAGTCACCGCCCCATCGGCGATCCCAGTATTTACGGTATCCACGGCCAACGGGGACTTTCTGCGCAATAGTGTCAAGTTCAACGCGACGGCCGGAGTTTCCAATTACCCGATCCGAATCAATGTGGCTAAGGCTACTCCCCCACCCAACCCTACCGGCCAGCACAACTGCCCGAACGGCCAGGCGGTCACAGCATACGTTGGCCCAGGAACCGCGAATTACACCCCCAATGAGAGTCTATGTCTGCCCGCGGGAGCAGGACAGGCTGTCGAACCCAGCATGACTGTGGACCCCCAGGGCACAATCTACGTCGAGTCCATCCGCGGAGTCCCCGGCGGTCTTGATCTGTGGCGCTGGTATAAGACAGCAGATGGCGGGCCGAACGCTGACGGAACCCTGCCGTTCAAGTACGAAGGTCAGCCTGACTGCGGCATGTTCGTAACCCCGTTTTGCACTGAGAGTGGGGTGGCGCCGGGAGGTGGCGATGGCGACGTTGCCGTGAACAATCCCGACCCTTCGAACCTCAACATTCCAAATCTGGCCGTGGTCAGCCTCAGCGCAGCGGAAGTTACAGGCAGCCACTCCACCAACCGCGCGGATGCTTTCAGTACTCCGAACCCGGCGACGGCCGGGGTGCCGTTCGACGATCGCATGTGGCTCGATGGCCTCAACGATGCTTCACACGTCTACATGGAGTATCACGATTTTGGGACCACGTCCCAAATCTTCGTGCAACGCTCAAGCGATGGAGGCGCGACCTATAGCGGCGCCCTGGGCGCGGCAATTGATGCTGCGACAGAGCCGAGCGTGGGTCCTCCTTCCGGCAACATTGCCGGTCAGATCAGGGTGGACCGCAGCACTTGCTCAAGCCACGGCAATCTGTACCAGATTTTTGTGGGCCCTGACAATCCCGTGGACAATCTGCAAAACAGCAGCGCCTATTTCAACGCTGCCTACGTGGGCGTGGCCACGGGCGTTAGTGTCACCAATCCCACGCTATCGTTCACAGACCACAAGATTTTCAGTTGTGGTGCGGGTTCCACGTGTCCTTCGAAGGCCGGTCTCGGCAACCTGTTCCCTGCGCTCGCGGTGGACAACTTCGGGTACGTGTACGCCACCTGGTCGGATAACACCGACGTCTATTACTCGTTCTCAAACAATCACGGGACGCGCTGGTCTCCCGCCATCAAGGTGACCCAGAACACGTCCCAAGCCGGAAAGTCGAACGTATACCCCTGGATCGCGAGTGATGCCAACGGCCATGTGGCCATCGCATGGTATGGCGCCGATCAAGCCGGGAACTCGAACACCATCTCGGCAACCAACACACACTGGAACGTGTTCGTTGCGGAGAGCGTCAATGGCCATGCGATCTCGCCGGTTTTCACGCTGAGCCAAGCCACCGACCACTCCAACCACACTGGGCAGATCTCAACCGGCGGCCTGCTGGGCAACTCTGACCGGAGCCTGGCCGACTTCTTCCAGATTGGGATTGACCCGAACCATCTCGTCAACATTGCCTATGCGGATAATCATGCCGGTCCGGCTGTCACGTACTTCACGCGGCAAAAGGCGGCCGCTGCGGGCATCGCCACCAAAGGCAAGTGTGCAGGCGCCTCCCACGAAGCTGGCGGTAGCGGCCACGTTAACGGCAAGCATGGCGGCCAGGGTCAGTTCAGCTTCAATTACGACGATTCCAACCAACCAACTGGCAGCGCGTCCTTCAGCGACCCCGGCTCAGGCGTCAATTTTCAATCGACGCAGGTCACTGCAGCGACCTTTGACGACACTACGCACACCGTAACCCTAAGCGGGTCTGGGACTGACAATGGCTCGCCGGTAGCGTTCACCATTGTCGCTGCGGACAGCTCGTTGGCGGCCCCAGGGTTATTCAGCATTACCCTCGCCGACGGGTACAACAACAGCGGCAACCTGCTGGACGGGAGCATTACCGTCTACTAACGCGAAATCCGGACAACGCTGCGGGGCCGACTTAAGGCCTCGCAGCTGCTGTTTTAGGAAGAACAGCACCGTTGCGCTGGGAGGATCGAAGAACAGCCTCTGAGGCTTGAGATTAGAACCGTTCTGGAGCCGGCCATTCTCTTACCCATTCGTCTGCGCTGCTCGGGCAAGAACAGAAGGGTTCCCATAGCGATGCGGCGAAGCTCAGTACTTTCCCAATGTGCTCGCATGATTCCGCTAATGGCATGGGCGTTGGATCCGAGCAGCAGATGCCCCATCTCATGAGCCATGACGCTGCCGAGAATTAGAGCCAGATCAACCTTCGAGTTGGCGTGAAGTTCCTGTGCTCGTTTCCAGAACACATCACCGTATCGGCCGGTTCCGTCGGATGCCAGAAAAGCGACGCCGAATGCTGTATCGCTGGTGGAGCGTGCGACCTGAGACGTGATCCTCAGACTTAGATGGGCGGGCTCGTCCATTTCATTGCACGCCGCAGTACCGCCGTTCATCTGAGCGCAGTTGAGCCAGGTTACATCGAAACCAGCGCGCAAGAAGATATTCGCTGCTCGCTGCTCGGCCTGGGTCAGAGTATCGGGGGAGACCTCGACATCGTTGTAGACAGAAACAGTGACCTGTGGGTTTTCTGCGAAGCTCGATCCCAAGAGACCGAAGCCCGTAAGAGCAAACAGAAGAACAGCCTTGAACCGTCGATGCATGGCACTTCACCTCCGCAATGAGGCCGAGCATCGGTTCTGCGGTTGCGTACCTCAACGCTCTGCGGGTAACTGGCGGGTCATATCTCGATAACGGAATAAATCTCCTTGCGTCAGATACTTGGGCGCACGCATCACATGATCAAAGCGCTTGCATTCTGCTAAACTGCGGACGTTGTGAAGTGGGGAGTATGGCGGTGATCAGCGAAAACGGGACGGGTTCCGTTCAGTTTGGGATTTTCGAGGTTGATCTCAGGGCAGGCGAGTTGCGGCGCAATGGTTCGAGGGTAAAGCTTCAGGAACAGCCCTTTCAAATCTTAACTTTGCTCCTCGAGCACCCTGGCCAAGTAGTGACCCGCGAAGAATTGCAAAAGAAGCTCTGGCCGGCGGATACCTTCGTCGATTTCGATCACGGCCTGAATGCAGCAATCCGCAGGCTGCGGGACGCGCTCGGTGACTCGGCAGAGAACCCCCGATTTGTAGAAACTGTGGCCCGACGCGGCTACCGCTTCCTCGCGCCGATAAACGGGGCGGCCGCGACTGTTATCGCACCGTCGGCTCCCCGGTTCGCTGCGCATTCGAGGCGGTGGCGCATCTTTGCCTCCGCTGCGGTGCTGCTAGTCGGCGTGGCTGTGGGATGGGTTATAGCGCATTGGTCACGCCAACCCATCCAGATCAAACAGCAGCGTCTTACTGCAAATCCTGAGGACGATCCTGTCCTGGGTGCTGCAATTTCTCCGGATGGCAAGTACCTGGCGTTTTCTGACAAAACGGGTTTTTACTTGCGGCAGATTGATAGCGGCGAAACTCATCCTCTGAACCTCCCCACTGGGTTCGCTGCCGTCCCCGAGGCGTGGTATCCCGATGGAACCCATTTGGTTGCGAGCTGGGTGGAAGGACCAAAGGCCTCTTCCAGCCTATGGCAAATCTCGATCATGGGTGGATCACCTCGCAAACTGATCGACGACGGCCGACTTGCTTCTGTTTCGCGAGACGGGTCGAAGATCGCCTTCGTGAGAGGTACCCACCTTAATGAGGAAATGTGGGTAATGGAAGGCAATGGAGAGAAGCCAAGGCGGCTGGTCGCAAGGGAGAGATGCATGTTCGGAGCGCCTGCCTGGTCGTCAGACGGGCGACGAATTGCCTCTGTAATCGGAACCTATGCATTGGAGCAGTGGCAAGTCAACACGAGTATAGCTTTGTTCAATCTGGATAGCGGACGACAAGAAACGACCTTTTCCCCCGCCAGTCGCCAACCTGCGATTAATGCAGAGATGGAACTTGGTCCGGGACTAGTGTGGACGCCTGACAACCACCTGGTTTACACGGTTTCTGAACCGCCACCGAATCAAAGTGACGCCAACATCTGGTCGGTACCACTCGATTCGCGCGGACGCGTTGCCGGAACTGCTTCGCGTCTGACCGCCACGCCGGATGATATATCGAGTCTTAATGCCAGCGCAGACGGTAAACGCATAGCGTATACAAAGAAATCCTTGAACCCAGGTGTATACGTTTCGGAGCTAAGCGCAGGCGGTATGCGACTAAGGACGCCGCAGCGCCTGACGCTTGATAACTGGAGGGATTATCCATTTTCGTGGACACCAGACAGCAAGGCGGTTCTTTTCGGTTCGGATCGCGATGGCATTTACCACATTTTCAAACAACAAATTGACCAGACCGTCCCGGAACTGCTGGTCGGGGGCAACGAAGAGGCCATGTTGCCTCGTCTCGCCCCGGATAATTCGACCGTTCTCTACGTAACCTGGCCGAAGTTGGGTGCGCCTGCCGGTCCGCGTCATTTAATGCGTGTACCGCTTTCGGGTGGCCCGCCGCGAATGTTGTTGCAACATGATGGCTTGGGCAACATGCAGTGCGCCCGCCCGCCGTCGACTTTATGCCTATACGATTTGCGGAACGCCACTCAGCTGTCGTTTTTCCGGTTCGATCCTGCTAGCGGCAAAAGCGAGGAACTGCCGCAAATCAGAATTCAGGACGAAGTTCCCTACGCGTACAACTGGAGCTTGTCACCCGACGGTAAACTCCTGGCAACTGCGAAAGGCAAGGCCGTGCAAAAGGACCCGACCATCAACTTGCTATCTGTGGAAGACGGTTCCAGGCGCACGGTGACCGTACAAGCCTGGGCTGGAATCAGCAGCATCGACTTCGCGGCCGACGGCCATAGCTTGTGGGCATCGGCTTACACCAACACTGGAAAGTGGGCGCTGCTGAACATCGATCTTCAAGGGCGGACCAGGACAATGCTCGAAGATACCGAGGTGACGATCGGTTGGGCAATACCCGCCCCGGACGGCAAGCACCTTGCGCTTTGGAAAGCCCGCCCAACTTCGAACGTGTGGATGCTCGAAGGCTTCTAATTGCGCTCCCGGGATTTTGATGCTGCGCCCCCAATTTCAGGAAGCGGGGCACACTCTTGCCATCAACGATTTCTCCACCGAGGCCGGTCCATCTTCATTATCTTGGGTCAACAATCACGAGCGCTGGTTCTCCATACGAGGCCACATACAGTTGCCCACTAGTCGGGTCCACCGCAATGGCGTAAGGATTCTTTCCGGCATTGAGTGTCTTGAGAACACTGTTTCGAGCGCCGTCGATCACTGTAAGGTCGTCGCTATGCGTGTTGGCGACATAGACCCGATTTCTTTTCGGGTCGACCGCGACCGCCTGGGGACGCAGTCCCACCTTCACCGTCGCGATCACCGCGCGTCTTGTGCCGTCAATTACAGTTAGGGTGTCATCGCCGTGATTCGCGACGTATGCCATGTTGGTCACAGGATTGACGGCAACTGCACAAGGGATCGCACCGGACGGTACCGTCGTAACAAGGCCAGAAACCTCATCCACCATCACCAGTTCCGAGCTTCCGGATCGCGTCACGTAAAGTGTGCCGGTCGTCTCACTCAATGTAATACCCCAAGCATGTATTCCCACTGGAATTCTGCCGACAATGGAAGGCATCCGGTTCAGCACAATCAGATTCGTGTCCTCGTAGCCTAGCAGGTATACCTTGTCCAACTTTGAATCGACAGCGATTGCATCCGCAGAGCCGGCCTTCACTGTGGTTGTAGAATTCGTCGCGCCGTCAATCACCGTGATTAGGTCGCTGAATGTATTCGATACATAGATCCTGTTCGTAGCCGGATTGACGGCTACAACATAAGGGCGCGATCCTACATTCACAGTCGCAAGCACGGAATCGTCCTTCCCGTCGATCACACTTACTGAGCCAGCTTCGGAATTGGCAACATAAATTTTGTCCGTTGCCGCATTCACGGCGATTGCGATCGGCTTCGCCCCCACACGTACGCTCGACCTTGATCCTGTTTGTGGATCAAAGACCGACACAACGTTGCGGCTGGTTTCGACGGCATAGACTTTTCCCGTTTCCGGGTTCATTGCAACGGCTCTGCTGCTGATCAGCGCGGTCGAGGGCTCTTGGGTCTGCGCGTGCGCCAGGGTTGTAACAGCAACGCAGGCGAAAAGCGCCAGGATCACGCCCATGGATCCGGCAGGCACGCGACATCGCGAGAACCATGGAGAAAAAAGAGAGGTACGGAAGCGGTTTCGTTTTGTCCTGCCCACGGTGTGGGAACCACTATACGACGATCATTTGTCTAACACCCCTCCGCGATGGCATTATCTTCCACGAAGAAGGCATGGAAACACGAGGCAGACGTTGTTGATGGAGCATTGCGCCGAACATTTTCAAGATCAGGTTTTCACAACACTCTTTAATTTCATCTTTTGGGCCGCCAATCAATGATTCGTTCTCTTCTCATTCTTCTCTTCGGTGCGGCGGCCGTTCTCTCGCCTGCTGTGACTCTTGCACAACAGGCTTCCTTCCGCGTCCTGGCGTTCTACACCTCAAAGGGCGAGCCGGACCACATCGCATTTGCGGAGCAAGCCCTGCCATTCTTCGCCCAACTCGCCAGGAAAAACAATTTTTACTTCGAATCGACAACGCGATGGGAAGCCCTGAACGCCGAAAAGTTAAAGAGCTTCCAGTTGGTGCTGTGGATCAATGATTTTCCGACAAACGCAGTACAACGCGCGGCGTTCCAGGATTATATGAAACACGGCGGCGCCTGGCTTGGCTTTCATGTGTCTGCTTACAATGATGATAGTACGCGCTGGCCGTGGTTCGTTGATTTTCTTGGTGGTGGCGTCTTCTACGGCAACAATTGGCCTCCACTTCCCGCGAAGCTCATCGTAGACGAACGCTCCCACCCGGTGACACATCACCTACCCGACACATTCACCTCGCCGGCAAACGAGTGGTACATCTGGAAGCCCAGCCCTCGCCTAAATAAGCACGTAAAAGTACTGCTCACGCTCGATCCCAAGAACTATCCGATAGGACTCAAAGACACCATCGTCGGTGGGGATCTTCCCGTAGTCTGGACGAATACGCGCTACCGGATGATCTACATGAACATGGGGCATGGCGACAAAATTTTCGTCAGCAACGAGCAGAACAAACTATTCGAAGACGCAATTCTCTGGCTCGGAACTCACAAATAACCGTCGCGGCGTTGGCTTCGATCGAGCGGCACATGGGCCCAGAGATTCCTCTCACTGGATTTGATACCAGTCCAGGTACCACCGGTGTGGAACTGCCAGATTACAAAGCCAATGGCGGAGAGGGAGGGATTCGAACCCCCGATACCCTTCCGGGTATGCCGGTTTTCAAGACCGGTGCCATCAACCACTCGGCCACCTCTCCAATTACTACAGTTCTACGACACCAAATAATAAATAACAACAATGACCAATAGCGCATGCCTGTCGCAGCAGCCCTAAAGAACTTGACAGCAATTTTACATTTTGTGACATTTCCATGACATTTGAGGGGCATGCCTGAGTACACTGACCAACCGATTGTCCTGCGTGGAACCAGGCGATGCTACGCGGGAGCGTTCTGAAGAAAGAGGATGACAAAGTAACGAATTTCTAATGCAACTCTGGAACTTGCTTTTACATAGTGCGACGGGTTCATGACTGAGATCGGCACACATGATGAACAGATCCAAGCCTGCCAAGGGCAGAACACGGAATCGCGCTGCGCGTGAAGCCGCATTGATTACGGCAGCGGGCAAGCTTTTCGCGTCCCGCGGCTACGAAGCAACCACGACCCGTGAAATTGCTGCGTGTGCCGATTGCGCCGAAGGCCTGATCCATCGCTACTTCAAGGGAAAGTCGGGTCTGCTGCTCGCAGAGAACGTAGGCATCTTCAGAAGCAAATAGAAGAAGATCTACAACGTGAAAGCTCACTACGTGTCCGATCTTCTAAGGCTGATTTGAAGGCCCAACCCTACGGTCAATCGAAGACGGTCTACTCGCTTTCCCAAGGGGATACTGTTCTAGTTCTCCTACAGACTCCCAACTGGTATCGCGTACAAACTGCAGACGGTCAACAAGGATGGATTTACCGTTTGTTGCTGGAGCATGTGCAGTGAGGTTCTGTTCACGATGGAGCGCCCCATTGGTGGTATTCCTGTTGACACTGTCAGCGCTTAAAGCCCAGTCGCCCGATGGACCTAAGGAGCGCGAGTATCCCGCTTCCCTTGCCAGTTTGACCGCCGCACTGAAAAAGCTGGGGGCTTACCAGGGCTCCCGTTTGCCCATGCTGGAGGGCTTCGTACAAACCCAGGGAATGCAGCTCGATCGCTATCAGCATCCCTACTATGAATTTAAGATTGACCTGGTGCCTGGGGGAAGCGGCGAAACGCTGGTCCGGGTGAAAGCAGGTATTTCCGCCTGGTATTCCGAAGGAGATGAGAAGACTCAAGGCTATCGCGTTCTCCAGTCCAACGGTCGATTGGAAACCGACCTCCTCGATCGCTTGAGTGAATACCTGGCGCAGACAAAGCCCCCTACGGTACCGCCTCCACATTCAGCAGCGCCCAGTTCAGCAGGGCCAGCCTCACCGGAGGTGGCTTCACTGGAAGAGCAAATTGCCGCCGCCCGCGCCCAACGCCTCGAAGCGGAGCGCAGCCTCTCCGAGCTCGAATCCCTGCTACAAACACTAACCGGAACAACCCGAGCCGTATCCGCTAAATTCGTAGCGGTCGCCAAGCCTGGTACTCCGGTTTTGAATAAGCCCGCTGTAGATGCTGCGGTACTTTTCAAGGCTCAACCCGAGGACGAATTCGAGGTTACCGAGAGCCGGGGCGGATGGTTACGCGTAAAACTGGATGAAGCGCGCGACGGTTGGGTTAAGGGCTCCCAGGTTCAGTCGAGCGTGCCGATATTGTCCAGTGTTTCAGCCGGGAAGTCCAAAGCGGATGTCTTGCGCGGATTTCACCATTATCCGGGAGAGCACTTCGAGCTTCTCCGGAGACTGGAGTCGCCTGAAGGGGGAAACATCCCTATTTGTATGGGCTCAACCTGCGGTGCGCATAGCTACTAACATTGCCGCGACGAAGTTGCGGTTCGCGGAGGCTATCTTTGCCGAGCGATATCGTGAAGCAACCCACACTCCTGATAACTCGGTGCTGGGTATAGTGGTGATCTTCTTAGATCCAAGAGGAGGGGTGGCTGCCGCCCGCCTCGATGACATAGGATCATGGCTCAGTGGAGCGCTAACCAGCGATGCCTTTCTTGGCCGGTGCTCTCTCGATCCCCCGGGCGCATTCGCCGATGTAACCAGGAGAACCCATCGATCGGGCAAGGCACGCGCCGCAACTCCCATCAAGAGCGATCGCTACGAGCACAACCGCACGAATAAGGAAAAAGCCGTGGTAAACGAAGCGCCCCTAAGTCCGACCGATCTTACTCAGCGGCACGCACAGCTGGTCATTCGTGTTCTCGTTCGAATGTTCTTGCTAGTGCTAATGGTCGGTTATCCAGGCTCTATTTCGCGTCTGCATGCGCAGGGCTCACCGTCGGGTTCGATCCAGTTCACGAATGTGACATCGGCGTCTGGCATCAAGTTTGTCCACTTTAAAGGGAATAAAGGCATCTCGATCAATCGCGAGGAATTTGGTCCGGGAGTCTGTGTGGCTGATTTCGATGGCGACGGCTGGCAGGACATCTATTTCGTCAATGGACGTGATTTGTACAACCGTGGCATTTCCGTGCGCAATGCGCTTTACCGCAACAACGGCGACGGCACATTCACCGACGTCACGGAGAAGGCCGGAGTTTCCGGAACCGGCTACGGTCTGGGTTGCGTCTGGGGCGATTATGACAATGACGGTTTTCCCGATCTTTACGTGACTCAGTATGGGCGCAACGTTCTGTATCACAACAACGGCAACGGGACGTTCACTGACGTTACCGACAAGGCGGGTGTCGGCGGCGCAGAATCCGGTGCTTTTCATTCGGGGGCAACATTCTTCGACTACGACCGTGATGGCCGGCTCGATCTTTATGTCGGCAGCTACGTTGACTTAGGTGATAAACGTTATTGCAACCTGGGAGGGGTGCTTAGCAGTTGCCCGCCGAGCGAATACCGGGGTAGTCCTGACGCCCTCTACCACAACAATGACAACGGTACTTTCACCAATGTGACGGCGAAATCCAAGATCTTGCAGCCGGAGGGCAAGAATCTTTCGGTCGGCGCTGCTGATTATGACAACGACGGCTGGCCTGATCTGTTCGTCGCCAACGATGGTCTGCCTGCCTATCTCTACCACAACGAGCACAACGGCACTTTTAAAGAGATCGGAGTCCCCAGCGGGATGGCGCTTACTGCCCAGGGACGAGTGATGGCGGCGATGTGCATTTCGCTGGGTGACTATGACAATGATGGCTGGCTTGATCTCTATATCTCCGATTTCCAGCGATCTTCCGACCACCTCTGGCACAACGATGGCAAAGGATTTTTCGACGAAGTCAGTGATCAGGCCGGTATTACCCGTCCCACGCATGATGTGCTCAGCTTCGGCGGAGGCTTTTTCGATTACGACAATGACGGACGGCTGGACTTGTTCATTGCCAACGGCCACGTTTATCCGGAGGTCGAGCAGGCCACGCCGGAAATCCATTACAAGCAAACTAATTCTCTATTTCACAATGAAGGCAATGGCAAATTCGTTGAAACGACCAGGCTGGCTGGCAGCGGTTTTCAAATACCCTATGTGGGTCGTGGCGTCGCCTTCGCTGATTTCGATAACGACGGCTTTATGGACATGGTTGTCGCAAACAACGGAGACCCGCCCCTGCTGCTGCACAATAGCGGCAGCAATGGAAATCATTTCCTTAGTTTCAAACTCGCGGGCACGAAGAGTAACCGCGATGCGATGGGTGCGCGAGTGCGAGTTGTGGCGGTCGGCATTTCGCAAATCCGCGAGATCGCCGGCGGCGGTAGCTATCTTTCGCAAAGCGATCTCCGAGCTAACTTCGGCGTGGGCAAAGCCAGCCGGGCAGAGAGCGTCGAGGTCACTTGGCCCAGTGGACAGCGGCAGGTTTTTCGGAATGTTGAGGCGGATAAGTTTTATTTGATTGAAGAGGGGAAGGAGCAGTTACAGGGGCAGAAGTTTGCGCGCTCCATTGGGCGCTAGGTCGCGGCGATGGTTGGGGGCATCGTCGAGTTTCTAGTCTCTTCCTAACCTATCGCAGCTTGTAAAACCTCCCGCAATCGCTTCGCGACAATCAAGTCCTCGCCGGGTTGCAGCATCCAGACGCCCACCACGATCGTGTTAGGGCCTCCGGGCAATCCCGCGCTGGCAGGATCGCCACCGGTTGAGGGATTCAATTCGATCCGCGGATTTCCATGACGCATCTTCTCCATTACTTCAGCTCCCGTGATTTTGATCCGATTCTGATCGTAGGTGATGAGCAAGTGGGGCACGTGATTCGCGGCCACAGGGGGAACAAAGATTTGCGTCTGCACGGTTGCGGTAGTCTTCAATTGCCCGGCAATGCGCTCCGCCCGCTTGCGATACTCGGCTTCCCTGACGGCGTCATCCTGACTGAGGAACCAATCCACCGCGGCCACGAGGCCGACGATTTCTTCCTTGGCTACTTTCAGTCCGCGCCCAATAGTGTTCGAGTTAGGCGAGTTATTCTTTCTGGCGGCGGCGATCAGATCTTTTCTGCCTAGCAACAAACCGGTGCACTGCGGTCCTCGAAGGCCTTTGCCTCCAGAGAATGTCACCAGATCGAATCCCATCTGAGTGTAGTTCCACAGATTGGAGATCGGCGGAACGTCGGCGGCGGCGTCGTTGAAGCATGGGACGCCGTGCTTGTGGGCGACACGTACCCAGTCCTCGCGGCTGATATGGTCCTCACCGGCGTTAAAGAAGTGAGTCATCACGGTCCGATCGTTGAAAGCCTGCTCGTACTGATCGAGAGTTCCCACTTCAACAAAGTGGACTCCGCAATTGCGGATCGCGTGATCGTATCCATAGCGATGACTCTTTTGGACAATTACTTCATTCTTTAGACCGTTCATATCGGTGGGTATGTTGAGGATGGCCGACTCGTTTCCTAACGTAACGCAAGCTGCCGTTCCAACCACCAGCGCCGCAGCCGCGCCGGCGGTGACGAGAGCAGCCTCACAGCGCAGTCGCTTCGCCAGGTAGGCGCCGGCAGCGTCGTGCAACTCATTCAGATTTACAGGGTTCTTGGCAGCCAATGCCACTGCTGCCTGCACTTCGTCGGGCATGATGGAAGCGGTGAGCACTGTGTACGTCCCGGCGGCGTTGATGAGCGGAGTGACTCCCAGTTTTTGGTAGTAGTCCACGCCCTCCGCGGGGAGCTTCGATTTCGACGATGAGCGAGCTGCCAGGAATGGAGTACCGCCGACCGCGACGCTGCCCGCGATAATCGCCTGCCCTCCAGTGCGCAAGAGCTTTCGACGGCTGATGGTTCCTGCCATTTGAGCCTCCATGAAATCTGCAATCCTACTTACTCTCTCGGGAAATCGTCCGCTCTCGCCGGCTTCGAATTACCCAGGCCCGGGGTGTTGAAATACTGCGGACGCGCTTTCTCCCACTCGACCATGCTGAGACCGGAGGGATCATAGAGAATCCGTCCGGCTCGTACCGTGATGCGCGCCACCAGTTTGACTTTGCCGTCCATTCTGGCGAAGCCGCAATCGATGTAACTGAAATTGCCTTGCTGCAGTTCGAGAACTGCAATATCAGCCTCTTTACCAACAGTCAGTGTTCCCAGTTCCGGCCGGTGAATTTCCCGCGCTGGATTTACAGTGGACCGCCGGATGATATCGGCCAGCGGCACGCCCATCGAGAGAAACTTCGACATCACATTGTTCATGCTGAGGATGGTGTAATTGCCGGTGTGTAAATCGGTGGACATGGAATCGGGAACGAAGCCTTGCTTGGCAGCCGGCACCGCGTTGCGAAACCAGAAACTGCCGCCGCCGTGACCGACGTCGAAAATCACGCCTCGCTGCCGAGCCTGCGTCATGATCGGATTGAGCTTGCCATCGGGCAGGATGATGGAAAATTGCTGGGCGAAGACGTGCGTGTGAATGTCTCCGGGCCGCATCTTCTTCAGGATCAGGTCGGCATACGTCCTCTCCGGACGCGGCCAGAAATCAAACATCACCGGCACATTGGCCATGTTTCCGCACTCGATTGCCCGATCCACCGCGGCCCAGGGAACATGTTCACCATCCCACGGATCCTCTGTCCAATAGTGCGCAGTCTTTACCCCGACGATGATGTCGGGATATTTCTTGATCGTTTCGGCGCAAAGCTTTGGATCCATCTGGTCCACGCTTTGCTCGAGGCCTCCGTTCATGCCATTGGCCACGATATTCAGAAAAGCCAGCACACGTACCTTGGCCCGATCAATGACTTCTTCTTTTTCCTGAAGAAAAGTTTCGGCCCCGGACGTCCCAGCGTCGACGATTGTGGTTACACCTGACTGCAACGCCAAATCTGCCGGTACTCCCAACGGCCCGATATGGGCACGGGCTTCGGGTGTGAACCAGTTGAGCGGGGCTCCCCCGTGCCCGATGTGGAAGTGAATATCGATAAGGCCAGGCGTGACGTAGAGGCCGGAAACGTCCACCACTTTCCCAGCCGCCCCAGCGGGAATATCTTTTTCGACCGCCGCGATTTTGCCTTTGGAGACTGCCACGTCCATGGTTCCGTCGAGGTTGTTCGCGGGATCGATAACGTGGCCGCCCTTAAGCAGCAAGTCATAACCTGGCGCTTGCGCCACTGAATTGGCAGGCATTCCGAGCGTGGTTGTGATCACCAGGAGCGCTGCCAGGGACATCCCCATCAATTTTCGCATAGTGAAAACTTCCTGTGTGCCGGTAGAAGCGCAAGTGTATCCAGTCGACGCGGGATTGTCACGATTGAAACAGAAGTTGTAAAGAACACCACGGGTATCGTAGCCTGAGTGCTGTTTTTCTGGATGGGGTTTGGAAGCGAAGACCTGCAACATATTTTTTTGGGGGCCAACAATGGATCGGCGCACCTTCGTCAAGGCTACCTGCGTGGGAAGTGCCAGCCTGTTTCTTAAAGATTTCGATCTACTCGCCCAAGCTGAAGTTACCTTGCCCCAGCCACCCCCAATTGAGGTTCACGGCCTTCCGCAAGCCAAGCCGTCTCCGCTGGGAATGCCGGGACTATTTCCCGGCCGCGTGGTCGAAATCTCTGATCCTGGCTCGATCGTGCGAAATCGCGTTTCGCAACCTGTAGTGTGCCGTATGCTCGAGGATGGAATGAAAGATTTGACCGGCGAGAGCTCGGTTCGCGCAGCGTGGGCGAAGTTTATTGATCCCGCCGACACGGTCGGTATCAAAATCAATCCCTCGGGCGCGCCCGCCTGCTGCTCCTCTCCCGAGATTGTGCGGGAGATCATCAGCGGGGTGCAGTCCGTTGGAGTTCCCGCGCGGAACATCGTGATATACGATCGCTACTCGTACGAAATTGATATTGGCAGCTACCAGGCGCTGCTTACTCCGGGAGTGCGGGTGGTTGGCATCCAGGATGGTTTCGTCGATACCTCAGGCTACGACCCGAACGTCTATTGCGACGCCAATTTCTTCGGGGAGTGGGAAACCCGTTCGTACATGGCGAGTATCGTGGCCCACGGAGTGACGAAGATCATCAATGTGCCCACGATGAAAGATCACTCTGCCTCGGGAGTGACCGGCTGCCTGAAGAACTTAGGATATGGAACATTTAATAATGTTGCCCGCTCGCATCGCGCGCCATATTCATTCACCAATCCATTGATCGGGGTGATGTGCTCGGTCGAGCCCCTGCGTTCCAAGGCCGTACTTCACATCATGGATGGTATGCGCCAGGTATGGCACGGCGGGCCGCTCACTCAAGTCCAGGATTTCATCTACCAGGCCGGGCTGCTTCTGGTTGGTACCGACCCGGTGGCGATGGATACCATCGAGTTGCAGTTGATCGAAAAGAAAAGGCGGGAACAAGGGGCGCCTTCGGTCTGGGAACACGATCCGAAGTCCATCACGCCGGACGGTCACGAGTTTTACCACGATGCCACCAAGAATCTCTTCTTTCGGCAACCGGGACACATCGCCGCGGCCGGCAAGTTGGGACTGGGCATCGCAGACCTGAAGCAGATCGATCATCGTCAGATCCACGCCGCCTGAACCGACAAATGACGGAAACAGCCAAGCCCACTATCCCTGAAAGCGACTGGTCCTCACTGCTCCACGACAATTCGCGAACCGGGGGACAAGGAGTGCGCGCGGCGCATGCGCCCGATCGAGCCCGGTGGCAAATCCGCGTGGGCAGTTCCATCCGCTCAGCTCCCATACTCCGCAACGGCATGTTGTATGTGACTTCACTCGCTGGGATTTCTCAGGCGATCGATGTTGCCAATGCCCGAACAAAATGGAAGTTTCAGGCGGCAGACCAGGTTCATTCCACTCCGTCTCTTTGCGGAAACAGAGTTCTGTTCGGTTGCGACGACGGCAAGGTGTATGCCGTGGATGGCGATTCCGGCACGAAGGTATGGGAGGCTTCCAGTGCGGCCGAGGTGTGGACTTCGCCGGTGGTCCGCAACGGAGTCGTTTTTTTTGGCAGCGCCGACGCACACATGTACGCGGTCGAAGCCAAGACGGGAAGGGCACGATGGACGCAGGAACTGGGCGGCCGGATCTATTCAACCGCCTTCGCCGCAGAAAAGCAGCTTT
>Ga0209160_1000310_pt1 | contig 38806 bp, 49 predicted proteins | sample GraSoiAngelo_153_FD_186167 | JGI IMG/M metagenome (GOLD analysis project Ga0209160, IMG submission 186167) | Grasslands soil microbial communities from the Angelo Coastal Reserve, California, USA - 14_1009_12_40cm (SPAdes) (version 2) | ecosystem: Environmental > Terrestrial > Soil > Grasslands ...
GGACGCGCTCGTCGACCACGGCACGATCCTGGTCGCAGCGACCTCCCGCGACGCCGGGACCACCGTCGGGAATGTCGAAGTTAGAGTCGACATCCAGCGGGTGCGAAGCCTCGCGCTGTCCCTGGATCCCGGGTCCGCCGTCTTCGACGGTCGGTTCTTGAACGACACGCTCGTCGTGAAGAACTCGGGCAACGCGGCGGAAACGGTCACGGTCATGATCACGAACCCCGACGACCTCGTCGCGGTGGGATGGACCGCGAAGCTCGCGACGACCACCGGATCCGCGACGGGTCCGACGTTGACGGGCGTCACGGTCCCGGCGAATTCGACCGTGAGAGTCCGGCTCCAGGCCCAATCCGCGAGCGGGGCGAGCGGCGCGACCGCCGTGGTCCAAGTGTTCGCACAGGACTCGATGGCCGTCTCCGCGACGAGCGTCTTCACGCTGCGGCTCCCGGCGCTGGACTCCGGGGCGCCGACCGTGAGCGGCCCTGACATCACCTCCACGGCGCCGTTCAACCTCCAAATCCTCGCCGCGGTCGTCGGCGCCGTCGCGGCGGTAGGAGCCGGATTCTTCCTGACCCGGCGGAGGCGGTGACGTGGCCGCGCGATCTCTCGTTGCCGGGCTCGCGGTCCTCGCTGCGCTGGTCCTCTCGGTCGTCCCGGCCTCCGGCTTGGGACCGCTCTACGGCACCCTGGCGGGCCCCGATGCGATCGCCCCGGGACAGGCCGGGGTGTACAATCTGACGATTTTTGGCGGTCCCGAGGGAGCGGTCAGGTACACGGTCCAATGGCACATCGCGGGACCCAACGCAGCCGGCGGGCTGCCGACCGCTGCGAACCCAACGACCGCGACGAACAATCGCACCGCGTTCCGGCTGAACGTCACCGCGCCGCAGGCCGAGCAGACGATCACCCTCGTCGTGAAGATTTCAGCAACCGTCGGATCGATCGTCGAGAACACGACCGTGCAGAAGTCAATCGTCGTGGTCACCCCGGTCGTCCTGAGCGCAACGTTCACAGACCAGGGCACGACGGCCGCGGTCAACGTGACCGTGCGTTTCTACGTCGACGGAGCCCTCGTCGGCACGGAGACGATCGCGCGAATCAATCCGAGCGGCTCGGCCACGGCGACCTTCAATTACCTGCCGGCGAACTTGCAGTCTGGGACCCATCAAGTACGCATCGAAGCGGACCTGGATCGGAACGGCGTGATCGATCCGGCCCGAGGCGAGGTCGTCGTCTCGAGCCTCTTCTACCGCGGCGTTGCGCCCTTGAGCACGGGTTGGACCGTGTTGATCGGGATCGCGGTGTTCGTCCCCGTCCTGATCGTTACGATTGGGCTCCGCCGGCGCCAACAGACCTGATCACGCCGGCTCGAGCAACCACACATCGGAGTGGTTCCGCATCAACATCCCGAGCCGCGTCCGGCTGATTCCCGCGCGCTTCAGGAGGGATTCGAGCTTCGGACCCTCCGGGACCTGGACGTTTCCGTCGACCCACGCGGAGGCGACGGGCTCGTACCGGACCCCGTCCTTGCCCACGTTGACGCGGGCCGCCGCGGCCTCCCGGAAGGTGTGCAGCACCACGTGGATCGAGGTGACCGCGGTCGGACGGACCTTGTGGTTGTAATATTCGGCGACCTCGCGGTGGACCGGGGAGAACGCCCCGACCCGCTTCGCGTACTCTCGCCAGCCGCGCTCGAAGGGCGATCGGTACGTCGACATGCAGTGGTCCGTCACCGGACGCACCTCCTCGAAGGTCGAAAGGATCGACTGGCCCGTCGAGAGCGCAGAGAGGAACTCGGGCCAGGTGGCATACTCTTCCTTCGGCATCGATGCGGCGAGGTTCTTCGCGAGCGCCACGAGGTAGTTGTTCAGCCCGGCAATGCCGACCTTGGTGGCGATGTCCTCGAGGAACAAATGGGTCGCGATCTCGACGAACGGGTTGCTCTCCGGGAATCGCGAATCCGAGGCCATCTCAGCGGTCCCCCTTGAGGCGCGCCCCGCGGAGGACGAGGGCGTACACGCATTCGTAGTTCCGCAGGAGCGCCCGGACGTGGTCCTCGTTGATGTTCACCTGCGCGACGTTCTTCGGCGAGATCTTCGTCTCCCCGCTCCAGCCGCGGGTCGCGAGCAGGAAACAGGCGAGGGGGTTCCCGGAGACCGTGATGTTCTTCGCGATCTCTTCCCGAAACCGCTCGTGGAAGACGCAGAAGTTACACACGGCGATGTTGTGGACGTTCTCGTTGTACTCGTCCGTGACGGCCTTGTCCGCGGGACTCATCCGGCCGACCGCGTACCGGGTCCGGAAGATCGTGGGGACGTAGCAGCACTGTCGCATCGCGTACAGGTAGCCGACCACATCGCCGTCGACGTCCGTGATCGCCATGTCCGTGAGCGGAGTCACCTCGCCCTCGATGCTGAACGCCGTGCGGGCTTCTCGGACCGCCACGTTGAACGACGTCCACCCGAGGTACGCCTCCTTCCCCATGCGGCCCGCGAGGTTGTCCCCGACCCGCTGCCAGAACTCGACGACCCCGTCGGCGCCCGCCTTCTCGATCATGTCCTCGATCAGGGATGCGAGGGCCACGTCGATCACGAGGAGCCTCCGGCCATGGGCATCACACGAACGAACTCAGGACTTGCTTGAGTCGCGCCCGCCACTCCTTCTCCGCCTTCGCGGCGACCGCGTCCCCTTCGAGTTCCCGCAGGCGGTCGATGAGGATCGTCACGAACCGCGCCCAGTGGTCCGCCGTCATGTACGGGGCCGTCGTGCCGACCTCGTTGTACGCCATCGGGACGATCTCCTGGAGGGGACCGGGTCCGACGAGCGCGCCGAGCTTCGCCTGGAGGTACTGCGCGATCTCCTTGTTCTTCTTGAACTCCTTCGTCTCGCCGAACTTCTCGACGAACAGGATCCGGGTGAGCCGCTTCAGTTCCCCCGCGACGGCCTCGTCGTAGGAGGCGAGGACTTCCGGGGTGATCGGCTTGGACTCGAACAGATGACGCACGACGATGGACGTCTTGACCACGTTCGCGAGAACGCCTTGCATCTTCGTGATTTCGACGGGCCTCGTCGTCAGGAAGACGAGGAACGCTCGCTCCCCGACGCCCGAGATGATGATCGTGCCCGCCTCGAACTGCTGGACGGACATCATCATGTTCTGTCCGCTCAGCTGGTTGCAGATGTGCGCCAGATTGCCCTTCAGGAGGTTCAGCAGGCGGTACTCGCGGGGGTCGAGCTGGTTCGGGATGGACGACGAGAAGATGCGGCCGTCGACGCCGGAGAACATCGCGATGTCGAGGCTGTTCTCCTCCCGTGCCCGCCGCAACTCCGTCTCCAGGAGGTGCTTCAGATGGCCGACCGTTTCGGCGCCCATCGTCTTGTCGACTTGGCCGGCATACGGCATCTAGCCGCCCCGCTTCAGCCCGTACGAGTTGAATAGGATCTGGAGCGCTTCCTCCGGAGAATAGTCGTAATCCCAGCTTTTCTGCATCCGTCGGATCCGCTCGACGACCCGCGTCGGGGCTTTCATCCCTTCCGCGGTCTTGATCGCGTTTTCGAAGACTTTTCCGTGACTGCGCGTCTGCTCGTCCGGGATCTCCACCGGGCTCGCGCGGACGATGATGCCCACGCCGCGGGCGAAGAGGTACGGATACACGCCCTCGCCATGGTGGACGCCCCGCATCTTCAGCAGCTTCAGGGTCCGGTTGAACGCGCCACCGATCGGGTAGTATTCGAGGTGAATCGCGCCGTCGGACAGGTAGATCGGCAGGAGGACGTCCTCGCCGATCGTCTCCCCAGGTCTCGCGTGCTCTTCGACCGTACACAGGACGACTCCGAGTTCCTTGAGCGTGTAGAACAGCTTGCCGATCAGCTCGCGCTGCTCCAACTTCTCCGCGGTGGCCCAGATCACGGGCGTCATCGGATCGATCACGACGCGCGTCGCGATGTTGTAGTCCGCTCGGGCCTTCACGAGCTGCGGGAGCTGCTCCTCGATCATTTTCTTGAAATTGCGGCCCTTGAGGTGGATGAAGAACAGGGACTTCTCGTAGTACTTCCGCATGTCGAAGCCCATCAGGTCCGCCTCGCGCATGATCTGCTCCGGCGGTTCCTCGAGGGTCACGTACAGCGCCTGCTCCCCTTGTTCGATGCCCTCCATCAAGAACTGAATCGCGAACGTGGACTTGCCCGTCCCGCTGGAGCCCAAGATCACGACCGTCGACTTGGGCCAGAATCCGCCTTCGATCAGGTCGTCGAGTCCAGGGATCCCGCTCGGCACTCGTTGAATGTCCGCCATGGTGATGCCCCCTCGATTCCCCGTCCATCCGTCAGGAGGGCGGGGCCTCGCTGGGTCGAATGGGCGATTCGATGCCTGCGGCTTTTTAAATGAATTCCGACCCCGAAATCGAGCCTGATAACGAGTCGCCTACAGCTTCCCGCGGACCGCGTCGAGCTTGTCCGCGAGTTCCTGGCTCCGCGCCGCGACCGCGACCTCGCCGCGGGTCTTCTCGATCAAACTCCGCGCGACGTCTTGCTTGCGCTTCAGCGCGACCAACGCGGTCGGATAGTCGAACCGCATGAGCCCGTCCAAGATCCGTTCCATCTTCTCCAGGAACGCCGAGGCCAGCGTCACGTTACCGCGCCGCAAATGCTCAAGTGCGAATCGCCGCAACTCGCCCACGACATCTCCGAGCCCCAAGAGATACGCGGTGTCCGTCAGGCCGAGTTCCTTCGGACCCGGGAGTGACTCATGCTCCAGCATCGCCTGGACAAGGAATGCCTCACCCGCCTCTTGCATCGCGTTCTCGACGATCCCGGTGTGATACAGGTCCACGTGGTCTTTCAGGAGGCTCCGGAGCTTCAGAATCTCTTCGCGGATCTCGCGGAGCTGCGCGGCAACATCCAAGCCCCGGTGCATGCCTTGGATCGCGCTGCCGCTCAGCCGCGCGATCGTTCGAGAGGACTTGATCGTCAGCTCCCGGACCTCGTCTTTCTCGTCCAACCGGGCCTCGATCTCCGAGATGACCTCGTCGAGATTCTTCACGGCGCGCGGATGGCCCATCCCGTTATTTGAGGGTTAGCCCGCAGAGGTCCTCTCACACGTCAGGTGGTGTTTGTCGACTCCACATGGGTGTCATAAGTCGGGTGAGCGTGGCAGCTCGCGAGGACGGATTGAGATTTCTCTTCATTTCCTCCGAAGATGGAACTGGATTCGAGCACGTCGAACCAGCGGCTGCCTCGGCCGTCGGCCGACTAATGGCCCTTCGTATCGACCACGCAGAAAAGGTTGCCCTCGGGGTCCTCGAGGACGACGAAGTCCTCATCCGGCTCTCGCGGCCGGTAGCGGGTGGCGCCGAGGCCAAGCAACCGTTCGACTTCCCCCGCCTGGTCGTCCGTGTAGAGGTCGAGATGCAATCGGCCTCGTTCGGGCGGCATCCCGTCGATGGAGACGTTGGGCCCCTTTCCGGCCGGGTCTTTCAGGATGACGAACGGGTCTCCGGGAGTGGGAGGCCGGCCCGGCACGTAGCGAAGCGCCGCTTGCCAGAACGCCATCATCCGATCGAAGTCGTTGACGTCGATTACGATCGACCCGATTCGTACCGTGCCTTTCTCCATGCGCACAGGACCCAGCGGTCGGGCGATAAACTTTACTTCGGTGCCGACGATGGGAATCAGAGACCTTGCCGAATCTTCCGCATCCGCTCGACCTTTTGCTGGACGACTTCGGGCTTGCCGATGTCGCGTCGCGCGTAGAAGCTCCCCGCGACGAACGCGAGAGCCTCCTCGGAGATCGACTCGGCCTCCTCCAAGTTCCCGGCGGTTCCCACGACTGCGAGGGATCGCGAGGTGGTGGTGTACAGATGCCCGCCCTTCTCGTCGACGCTCGCGAAGAAGAGCTTCGCCCCCGTGCGGCGGATGCTCTCTTCGTCGACCTTGAGTTGCTCCCCCGCCTTCGGACGTGAGCCGTAGCCCATGGGGACAACGTACTTGCACACGGTCGCCTGGTGGGCGAACTTCACGCTGGCAGGCAGGTTTCCCGCCGCGAGGCGGCCGCAGAGATCGAGGAAATCGCCCTCGCAGATCGGCAGGACGTTCATCGACTCCGGGTCCGCGAATCGCACGTTGAACTCGAGGAGTTTCGGGCCCTCGTTCGTCGCCATGAAGCCGCCGTACAGGATGCCTTTGAACGGCGTGCCCCGAGAGGCCATCGCTTGGATCGTCCTCGTCATCGTCTCGAAGGCCTGATCGAAATCCAGCTTCGTCAGGAAGGGCAGGAGGTGGTCCGCGTTGCTGTACGACCCCATACCGCCCGTGTTCGGGCCTTTGTCTCCTTCGTACGCGCGCTTGTGGTCTTGGGCGAGAGGCATCGGCACGAGGGTCCGTCCGTCGCAAAACGCCTGGAGGGAGAACTCCTCCCCGACGAGCTTCTCCTCGACCAAGAACCGCGATGTGCCCCCGATTTTCTTCTCAAGAACTTCGCGACCGTACGCGAGCGCCTCCGTCTTGGTCGAGAAATGGTCGCCCCATACTCGGACGCCTTTCCCTCCCGTCAGGCCGAGCGGCTTGATGACGAACTCGAAGTCGGAGTCGTTCACGAACTCTTCGAATCCTCCGAGGTCATCGAAGGCCCAAAACTGCGGGCGTCCCGGGATCTCTTCGCGTCGCATGAGCTCCCGCGTGAACTCCTTGTTCGTTTCGAGCTGGGCTGCCTCGCGCGACGGGCCGACGGTCGGGATCCCCGCGGCTTCAAGCGCATCCGAGATCCCCTTCTCGAGCGGCGCCTCGGGGCCGATGACCGCGAGATCGACCGCACGCTCCTTCGCCCACGAGACGATGCGCTCGACCGCGGTCACGTCGCCAAGGAGGACATCCTTGGATCGCCGCCGAATCCCGGGATTCTGGTTCGCCATCGCCGCAAAGATGTCCGCGTGGCTTCGATGCAGCGCCTCGACGATCGCATGCTCGCGGCCCCCTCCCCCGACCACCAGCACGTTCATGGGACAGGTGTGAGGAAGCGAGGCGCGGGATTTCTAGTTTCGCGAACTCCCGATCAGAGGCTCGCCCATCTCGCTTACTTCGGCGGCTGCATCAGCTTGAGGAAGTTGCCTTCCGAGTCCTCGAAGGTCACCACGCTGCCCCAAGCGTAGTCGCCGATTTCGCTGGCGAACCGGATGCCCTTGTCCCGAAGGCGCTTCGCATCGGCCCGGATGTCGTTCGTCTTCAGGGTCAATATCGCCCGCTTCGGGGTCGGCTTGCCTTCTGTCGAGTCGAGTCCCACGCGGAGTCCGCCCACGTTGAAGGCGCTCCAGTCTTCGCTCTCCTCCGTGACGCGCAAGCCCAGTACATCCCGATAGAACGCGACCGCGCGCTTCATGTCCTGCACTTCGTAGTAGACATCTTGGACGCCCGTGATCAAGTGGCCACCCTCCGAGAGGACGGTAAGACGCGCCGGGACATATCCATTACGCGGAACCTTCGGCTCCTGCGGACAAGGCCTGTTCGGCCGCGAGCACCGTGTTCGACAACAGCATCGCAATCGTCATCGGGCCGACCCCTCCCGGGACCGGGGAAATCGCCTTCGCCTTGACCTGGACCCCATCGAAGTCCACGTCGCCGACGGTGCGGTAGCCACTCTTCGTCGTCGGGTCCGGAATTCGATTGATGCCGACATCGATCACGACGACACCGGGGCGCACCATGTCCGCCTTGATAACTCGGGGCGAGCCCATCGCCGCGATGAGGATTTCTGCGCGCCGCGTGTGGGCCGCGAGATCGCGCGTCGCACTGTGGGCGACCGTCACCGTGGCGTTCGCCTTTGGCGCTTTCTGCATCAGGAGTGCCGCGAGCGGCTTCCCGACGATGTTGCTTCGGCCGACAATCACGACATCCTTACCGCTCGGATCGTTCCCGCTGCGCATGAGAAGCTCGACGACGCCGGAGGGCGTTGCCGGCGCGAACCGAGGACGACCGATCAGCACGAGGCCGACGTTCTCCGGATGAAAGCAGTCCACGTCCTTGCGCGGGCTCACGGCCGAGACCGCCTTCTCCACGGAGATTTGTCGGGGAAGCGGCTGTTGAACGAGGATACCATGGACCTTCGGGTCCGCGTTGAGACGGGCGATCTCTTGGAGGAGACGCGATTCCGGAACGTCCTCCGGAAAGTCGGTCGTCCAATGGGCCATCCCCATTTCTTCGGATGCTTTGCCCTTCATCTTCACGTACAGCTGCGATGCGGGGTCCGCTCCGACGAGGACCGCGGCCAGCCCCGGCACGACGCCGGCGGCGGACAAACGTGCGAGTCGCGGCTTCAGGTCGGAGCGCACGTCGTCGGCGATCCGCTTGCCATCGATCAGCTCGCCCACTGGGATTCCACCGGGAGCGAGAAACGGCCTCGGCGTAAAAGCCTTGAGCGCTCGGGTCGCCGAGGTGTCAGACACCCCACGCCGCACCGCAGAATCGTACGCCGATGTTGTCAGACAAAGACCCTTCGGCGGCGTTCCACGAAAACGCTTAAGACCGGCCCCGACGTTTGGCCGGCCGGATGCACTCTAACGACTGGTCTCGCCTCCTCACGGAACGTCAGCGAGAGGTCCTGGCGATCGTCGTAGAGAACAAAGTCTACCGGAACCGCGACTCAAAGATCCCGGAGTTGGCGGCTGTGATGGGGATCGCGCCGGCCGCGGTCGCGAAGCACCTCCTCGAAATCGAGAAGACCGCGTTGCTCAACGTCGTCGTCTCGCCGTCGGAGCAGGGGAAGCGGGTGTACGAGCGGCTCGCGCTCGAGCCCCGACCGGAAGAGAAGCAGACCGCGGAGGCGTTGGACCGGAACACGCTCACCGTCCTCCGGTTCATCCGCGGCCATCCGGATGCGAGCGCGACGGAGATCAGCGAGGAACTCGGCCTCTCCGAATACACGACCGTGAACTGCCTTCGGGTCCTCACCGCGGTCCGGCTCGTGACGAAGCAGCGCGGCCCGGCAATCCGACGGGGCGTGCCGCCGTACGTGTACCGGCCGACGGCCCACGGCGACGAGCTCGCGGCGCGGTTCCCCACCGAGGCGACCGCGTAAGGCCGATATAGCCGCGACTTCCTCTCGGCACCGAGTGTACGACGCGGTCGTCGTGGGCGCGGGACCCTCCGGCGGCATGGCTGCGCGGCAAATCGCTGCAGCCGGTTTCCGAACCGCCGTCCTCGAAAAGAAACGGATCGTCGGAGAGCCGGTCCAGTGCGCGGAAGGCGTGAGCGAATTCGGCCTCGCGTCGAACGGACTGCGGCCTCGGGACGAATGGATTGCGCAGCGCGTCTCGGGCGCGAAGTGCGTCGTGCCAAGTGGAACGTGGTTCTACATCACCCGTCTCCCGGGCTACGCGCTCGACCGCGCGGCGTTCGACCGCTGGCTCGTCGATGGTGCCGTGGACGATGGCGGCGAACTCCGCACGTCGACCAAGGTCACCGGGATTTCCCGTCACGACGGGGGATGGCGGGTCGAGGCGAACGGCGAGACAATCGATACGCGCATCGTCATCGGCGCGGACGGGCCCGCAAGTTTCGTCGCGCGCCAAGCCGGTCTCGTTCGGAGCCTTGAACGGATCGGCGCGTACGAGTATCGGTTCCGTCGCGAGGACGTCCCCCTCCTGGAACCCGAGTTCTTCCTCCTCTACATCGGCCAAGTGTACAACGGCGGCTACGCCTGGATCTTCCCGAAAGGCGATTCCGTGAACGTCGGGGCTGGAGGCCACATCGACGCGCACGCGGCGACCGTGGCGTTTTGCCGCAAGTTCGCAATCGACGTGGACCGAAAGACCCAGACCATTGCGGGTTCGATTCCGTCGCGGTACGACCTGACCGCTCTCGCGGCGCCCGGCCTAGCAATTGTCGGCGATGCGGGGGGCATCACCAACCCGCTGAACGGGGCGGGGATTCATCCCGGAATCTTCAGTGGGCGGATCGCCGGTGAGGTCGCCGTGACCGCGTTGGAGCGGGAGGATCCGACAGCGATGATGGCATACGACCGCGCGATGAAAGCATCCCCGTTCCTCGACCCCCTGCTATTCTGGATGATCGACCGGATTCGCCGATGGAGTGATCGGCTGATGAATTCCGTGGGCGAGGAACTGGCCGGGCGGGATTGGCGTTCCGTCAACCCGCGAATGATCTTGTCGGTGCTCCTCCGCAAACCGTGGCTCGGAATTCACGCGCGCGAATTCTATCGGATGATCCTCGCCCTCGAACTGTGCGAGCGGTACGGTTGGTAATCGGTTTCCTCATAGAAACGACCGAAGGCTAGATAGGTCCGGCGGCGCTCCCGCGCGCGATGCCCGCGGAGGTAGCGAGCCGTGCGATTCGCGCGGGCAGCCGTCTCGAACGGATCCTCGCCTCAGGCGAGTTCGCGGTGACCGCGGAAATCGCGCCGCCCGCGTCGGTGGACGCGTCTGAAATTCGGCGGCATGCATCCCTGTATCGCGGGACCGTGGATGCGTGCAACCTGACCGACGGCCAGCGCGCCCTCGTTCGGATCTCCTCGATGGCCGCCGCGACGATTGCGTTGCAAGAAGGCGTCGAGCCGATCATGCAGATGGTCTCTCGCGACCGAAATCGGATCGGCCTCCAATCGGATCTCCTCGGTGCCGCGGCGCTCGGAATTCGCAACGTGCTCTGCCTATGGGGAGACCCGCCCACCGCTGGCAACGAGAAGGAGGCCAAAGCGGTGTACGACCTGAGCACCGAGGAAATGATCTCGACCTTCCGCGCCCTTCGCGACACCGGCGTCCTGCGGGGCGGGGAGATGGTCGAGCAAGCGCCGAAGGTCTTCATCGGCGCGGCCGCAGATCCATTCCGCGGATCGAAGGAGGATTCGTTCGGCAAGCTTCGCGGGAAGGTCACCGCCGGCGCCGACTTCGTCCAGACGCAGGGCGTCTTCGACGTCGACGCATTCGAGGAATGGATGCGTCTCGTCAGGAAAGAATGGCTCCACGATAAGGTGTTCATCCTCGCGGGCGTCATCCCGCTGAAGTCCGTGAAGATGGCGCGGTTCATGGTCGAGAAACTCGGTGCCGTCGTCCCGAAACATATCGTGGACCGGATGGAGCGAGCGCCGAATCCGCGGTCGGAGGGCGTCAGCATCGCGGTCCGGACGATCAAGGCCCTGAAGAAGATCGAAGGCGTCCACGGCGTCCACGTCATGCCAATCGGGTGGGAGGAAATCGTGCCCGAAATCGTGAAAGACGCGGGCCTCTTCCCGCGACCGGAGCTCGCCGCGTGACGCGACGACCCTGGACCGCGACAAGTCCGGCGGTCCACCGAAACCTTAATTGGGTTCTCCCCATTGCGACTCGGTAATAGGGATGGTTTCCCCCCGGCGGGCGCTCCTCAGCGTCTCGGACAAGGAGGGCCTTGTCGAGTTTGCACGGGGCCTCCGGGATCTCGGTTTTGAGCTCATCGGGACGGACGGGACCGCGAAGACGCTGAAGGAGGCGGGCCTCCCCGTGACGACGGTCGCGGACTATACGGGCCTCCGAGAGGGATTGGGCGGACGGGTAAAGACGCTCCATCCGAGAATCTTCGCGGGAATCCTTGCGCCCCGCGGCGATGAGAAGGACCTTGAAGACCTCGGAGCGGTGGCCATCGACCTCGTCGTCGCAAACCTGTATCCGTTCGAGGAGACGGTTGCGAAACCGAACGTCCGGTTCGAGGAAGCGATTGAGAACATCGATATCGGTGGCGTCTCGCTCATCCGTGCGGCGGCAAAAAATGCGAACCGCGTCGGCGTCGTCGTCCGACCCGCGCGGTACGCCGAAGTTCTAGGCGCGCTGCGGCAACAGAAGACGATTCCGGAGAAGCTCCGGAACGAACTCGCGCTCGAGGCGTTCGAGTACACGTCCCGATACGATGCCGCGATTTTCAATTTCCTCGCCCGGCGTCACGGGTACGTCCTCCCGCCGGCACTCCGGATCGCGTATGACAAGATTGCGGACCTCCGCTACGGGGAGAACCCCTATCAGAAGGCAGCGCTCTACCGGGAGCCGTTCCCGTCCGCCGCGACGGCGACTGCGGACAAGCTGCAAGGGAAGGAGCTCTCCTACAACAACTTGATCGACCTCGATGCGGCCCTCCGAATCGCCACGGAATTCGAGCGGCCCGCGGCGGTCGTGATCAAACACACGAACCCCTCCGGGGTCGCCCTCGGGACGACTCTCGTGGAGGCGTACGAGGCGGCTCACGCCGCTGACCCGGTTTCGGCGTACGGCGGCGTCGTGGGCCTGAACCGCTCGGTCGACCTCGCGACGGCGAAGGCGATCAAAGGCGACGTTCTCGATGCGGTGATCGCTCCGGGATACGAGCCGCAAGCCCTCGAGATCCTCAAGGCGAAGAAGAAAGGGTCCTTCCTCATCCTCCAGACCCGCGGACCGTTTCGAAAGGATCATGGCGTCGACATGGTCCGGGTCTTGGGCGGCGTCCTCCTGCAGACGACGGACTTTCCGGAGGCGATGCCCGAGGCGTTCAAGGTCGTGACGAAGGCCTCGCCCAGTCCCGCCCAGCTTAGCGACATCGGCTTCGGAATCGTCGTGAGTCGGTACGTGAAGTCGAACTCGATCGTCCTCGTGAAGGGGGATCGGACGGTCGGCATCGGCGCGGGACAGATGAGCCGCGTGGACGCGTGCATGCTCGCGTGCTACAAGGCGAAAGGCGCGGCGCGTGGGAGCGTGGCGGTCAGCGACGCGTACTTCCCGTTCCGAGACGGCATCGACGAGCTCGCGAAGGGCGGCGTCGCGGTCGTGGCCCAGCCGGGCGGATCGATCCGCGACGACGAGGTGATCGCCGCGGCGGACGCGCATGGAATCGCGATGGTCTTCACCGGGATCCGGCTGTTCAAACATTGAGGGACACGATGGCCCGAATCCGAGTCGGGGTGCTCGCCTCCGGGCGGGGAACGGACTTCCAGAGCCTCGTCGACGCGCGGAAGCGCGGGGACCTCGACGTCGACCTGGCGGTCCTCGTGTGCAATGTCCCCGGGGCCCCCGTACTCGAGCGGGCGAACACCGCAGGCGTCTCGACGGTCGTCGTCGATCATCGCGCGTTTGGGGCAAATCGCGAGGGGTTTGAGCGGGAGGTCCTGAAGGTCCTCAAGGACAAACGCGTCGACTTGGTGGTCTTCGCGGGCTTCATGCGTCTCGTCTCGCTGTATTTCGTGAGCGAGTTTCCCAACCGCATCATCAACATCCACCCATCGTTGCTCCCCGCATTCCCCGGGGCCCACGCTCAGCGGGATGCACTCGCCGCCGGCGTGAAGGTCTCTGGCTGCACGATTCACTTCGTCGACGCCTCCGTGGACGGAGGCCCCATCATCCTTCAGAAGGCGGTCCCGGTCCACGAGGGTGACACGGAGGAGACGCTGGCCGCGCGCATCTTGGAACAAGAACACATCTTTCTCCCGCTCGCGGTCCGACTGTTCGCGGAGGGTCGCCTGAGGGTCGACGGTCGCAAGGTGGCGATCGATTCACGCGGGATTAGATTCCCGCCGATGGCCTAGCCACGCATCGGGTCCGGGCGACGACCCGCGAGGCGGACCGAGACCTCATTCGATGCCCAGATGACGCGATTCCACGCGGCAGAACCGACCGGCGAGGAAGGTTTCCGAGCCGTGTTTGAACCCAAAATAAAGGGCCGTCCAGGAATCCTGAACGGCCTCGTTGTGGAGGGATGCTTGTCTAAGCGCACCGGAAATGCTCGACTCTATTAAACGCTTTTCGACGGGGTCGCGGGGGAGGGGGTCAACTCGCATAAATAACGGAAGAAAAAGGGGCAAGGCCGTTCGTCGATCAACAAAGCAGGAACGGCCTCGTTGTGGAGGGATGCTTGTTATTCTAGCTAGAAGCGCGCGATATATGAAGCTTTTACCATTTTCTTCGGACAACGCTCGGAGCGGAACCCGCCGCGGCGCTCTTGCAGAGAGTTCGCGTGCCAGCCGCACAGGCAGGGAGGGATTTGTGGCTGGATTCCGGAAGTCTTATGGCGGGCGCGACCGTTCGACGCGCGGCATGCAACGATGAAGGGCGTCGGCAAGTTCGGCGAGGTGATGGCCGGCGAAAAGGGGAAGGTCAGCTACGACGAGGTCGCCGCCCGCCTGGAGAAAATCATCCACTCGGGCAGCCAACGAAAGCCGATCACCGACTTCGTGTGTCGGGAGCTCCGGAAAATCCCCCACTTCACGTGGGTCGGAATCTATACGGTCGACGGATCGGAACTCGTCCTCGCCTCGTGGTCGGGGCCCTCCGCAACCCTGCATACGCGGATTCCGGTAGGCCAAGGGATTTGCGGAGTCGCGGTGACGGAAAAGGCGACGATCGTCGTCCCCGACGTGAACGACGACCCGCGGTACCTGCAGTGTTTCATCAATACGCGTGCGGAAATCGTCGTCCCGATCCTGCGCGACGGCGCGGCGATTGCGGAGATCGACATCGATTCGGATCAGGCAAACTCTTTCACGCCGACGGACAAAGACTTCCTCGAATGGGTCGCGACGGAACTCGTGAGGATCCTCTGATTCGGGTCAGAGGCGGAACTCGCCCCAGACGCGGATGAACGTGTCGACTTGGTCCGGCGTCGCCAGCTCGTAGGTCGTCATGAGGCGGGCGACGGCCTTTGGGTCCAGCACGCGGTAGCCGCGCTCGCGCGGCTCCGCATGGTCGATGAGCCCCGCGGTCTCCATTTTCTTCAGATGGTGGGACAGCGTCGACGGCGAAACCGGCACGTGCTCGAGAATCTCCTTGTGAGTCCCGGCTTCTCGCTCCATCAGGAAATTGATCACGCGGAGCGGGACCGGCTGTCGCAGGTAGGCCAGGATCCGCTTTTCCCCGTCCGTGAGGGCGGCGCGGACCTCCTCCTGGCCCGGGCGGGACCGGGGGAAGAACCGCTTGTATTCTCCGTCCATCGCAGAGGTGATCAGCTCGTGTCTCTCGAGGAACCGAAGATGGTAGTCCGCGAGGGTGATCGAGAGGCCGAGAGCGCGGGACAACTCCCGCAAATGAAACCCGGGATTCTTGCGGACGAAGTCGTACAGGTCCTTCCGGGTCTTGACCGCGAGGATCTCCTTGTCCATGGAGACCACGCAGCGCTCAGCGCCGCAGCGTGAACCCGTAGAACAACGCCAGGATCACGATGTCAAAGGACCCGGACACCAAGAACAGCGGCCGGAGGTCGATCGAGCCCATGAAGAGCAGAATCGTCAGGACCAGGCCTTTCACGAAGAAGACGGCGAAGGCCGCGGCGAGGAACGCGAGATGGACGTCCTTCGTCCTCCGGACCGCGATCACACCGATGACCGTGAGCGCGAGAGCGAAAACCGACACGGCTGCCAAGAGCACGTTCTCAATGGCCACCATGGAGACCACCGTGCCCTGTAAAGGAAAAGGCCATTAAGGATTGCGGCCCAATTCTTCGCGCTTCTTGCGTCGGCGATTTGCGAGGACGATCGTCACCCCGATGAGGACGGCCATCGCCGCAAGGGATACGCCGTACACTAGGGCGTCGCCCTGGAGCGGAGGCTGGCGGCTGATGATGCCTTCATAGGCCGCGCTGTCGACGCCGAGCACCGGATCGTGAACGAGGCTGACCGATGTCTCAGTTGGCGCCATTTGGTACGGATACGCCAGGTAGATATCTGAGGTGCTCGGCCCAGGCCCCGCGAAGCTCGAGAACGTGACCGGAATCTGGTGGCCATTCGCATAAGCGAACTTGGACCAGGAGAAGAACACACTCGAGGGGGCGTTCGGAGAGCCACCGGTCACGTTGATCCCCGCGTCATCCGACGCGAAGCCATTCTCGTCATCCCAGCTGCGGTTGGTGTATTCCCAGTTCGCGTGCGTGTCGATGCGCACATCAAGGCCCAAGTTCCTGTTCATGACGGCAAAGAGACGGTTTACGCTCAGATCCAGCTTGACCTCCATCGGCGTCAGAGTTCGACCGCCGAGACGCATGAACCGCTCCGCGACCGTGACGTTCAGCGTTACGTCCCCCGTCTGGCTGTGAGTACGGAGGATGTTGATGACGCCACCATCGTCGTTCTCGAACTGCGTCTTCGTGACGGGGACACCCGCGAACGCGGCAGATCCCAGCGCCGTAGCGTTCGCCGTCTCGTTCGCATCGATGCGGTGGTTCCCGTTCTTGTCAACCCACTCGACCAGGCTCCGGAGCTCGACAGTATAGGACGTTTCGCCGGCACCGGCTCTCCGATACGACACATTGAAGGCGCCCGCTTGGTAGAACACCTCGAACTGATCTTCGTAGGGCGCGCTCGCGAGTCGGCTCTGGATGTCGAACGAGTCCCCTGCCGCGACCGCAACGACATTTCGTTGCGTTGCATTCTCGAGGTCGTCCGGGACGCCGTCGCCATCCGAGTCTCCCGACTGCGCGACGGCCACAGAAGACGCCAGGACCAGCGCGAGGGATGCGGAGGCGGCGAAGGCGACGAGAAGGGGTCGGGAACGGAGCACGGAACCGTCCTCGGGACTCGATGGGGGCGGGAACATATAAGGAGCTTATTTTACGCTTTTCGAAGCTGGCGCCGACATCCCGCTACGGGCTGCCCGCTCGGCCTCGCCTGCCTCCCCCGCACCGGCGCGACATCATTCGCGGACGACTTCGCCGAACGCCATGCGCCGGTGGACCTTCGTGATCTTGATCTTGACCTCGTCCCCGATCTTCGTCCCCGGGACGAAGACCACGAAGTTCGCGATCCGCGCGAGTCCATCGCCTTCTCGTCCGATATCCTCGATCTTGGCCTCGTAGACCTTCCCTTCCTCCACCGGCACGTTGGAAGGTCGGACGCCAGACCCCGAATACGACATCCATCACTCCATGCGGCGGCCCCCTGCCGCCGACTCGTTTCGCATCCGTTGCACGGTATTTAATGATATAGGGGTGGGGCCCCGAAAATCCGCGAACCCCTCAGGACCCACGGAGGGCGCTGAGGTCCTTCTCAACATCCGTGGGCCGGGAGAACCGCAAGCTGAGGATCAGACAGACGATACCCACAATGAGGACGATGAGCCCGACGGCGGTGACGAGCCGGTTGAACGCGCCGAACGTGTCGAAAGCGGTGTACTGCTCAACGGGGATTCGCAGCACGTCGTGGAGCCACGAGCCCAACGCGATCCCCGGACCGCCGAACAGGATCAGGGCGATCCCGGTATAGAAGAGGAATTTCTCGCGGCGGCCCGACTTCTGCCCCGTCTCTTTGTCCCCGGAGTCTTCGTCAACCCCGATTGCATTCTCCGAGGCCCCCACCGAATGGACCTCCGGCTCGAACTGCTCTCCGCATTGCGGGCATTCCGTCGCGTCGGCCGGGACGACCGCCTGGCATGTCGGGCACTCGGCGACGAGGCCTTGCGACTGGGCCATGATCCCTCCCTTCCGCGCCTGTGGTCTGGAGCTATAGTCGTTTGCGTTCCCCTATCCGAATTGATAGAGACCGGGAGGGGGCACCCGGAGGCAACGGTCGTCGCGACCCAAGGTGTCCGGCCGGCGCTCACGCATCAAAGCGCGGGCTTCGGCTTCGCGAGCCAGGGAACGTGAATTTGCCCGACGAGGTCCCGCCATTCGGCCGGCATCGGAGCGCCGGATTCGTCGCGGCGGTACCAGTCAAGCACTTGGTCCACTTTCACATCCCGGCCCGAGATCGTCACCATGAGCGCATTGCGGACGTTCGCCGCGGCCTCTGCGGCCACTTGGTTCTCGAAGATTGCTGCATACGGAGTCTGGGACATCCACCATAGGACGAGGTAGTACGTCTTCCGGCCCGATATCCGTGGGCGTTTCGGTTTCATCATGGGCTGGGGTCCTTTCGACGGGTGGGCCCGTCGACGGAAGGAACGACGCAGTCGAATGATAAAGCGGTTGTTGGACGGTTCTCGGCCCTGATAACTGGAGGGGAGTCAGTCTTCGAACCAGACGCCGCACGAACAGCGGATCGCATCGGACTCGACATGGACTCCGCAGCGGGGACAAGCGTACGCGTATCCGCCCGATCCGCCCCAGGGTTCGAATTCGACGCCGCAGACGGGGCAGCCGTCCACATCGGACGGCACGCGTGATGCGCACTGCGGGCACGCGAACGTCACCTCCGAGATCGGGGAGAAGCCGACGCCGCAGACGCATTCGTTCGCCAGCTCGGAAACGAATCGACCACACGAGGGACACTGATAGAGGCGGACGGACAGCTCCTTCTCCCGCGGCCGTCCTCGGCTGGACGTCGGCTCTTCGTCCACTTCTTGGAGATCGTCGACGATCTCGGCGAGGGTCCGTTTCGGACGTTCCCGACCAGGCTTTCCAGCCGACACGGGCCGGGACGTCGGGACGCGGCCGGAACTGTACGCGCCGCCCGTGCTGCCCGCAAAAGCGGAACCGCAATGTTGGCATCGGTCAAGCTCGAACGGCGTGAGCTTGTGGCAATTCCAGCAGAGAATCTGCGGCATCGTGCCCAGCTTCGCCATCAACTTGTCGATCTCGCGCCGCGAGTTTATCTCATGATGTGTACTGCGCTGGGCCACCGTTGGACTCCGCTCCGACTGACGGTGCCGGATGGTGGTTTTCGGCCCATCACAGTGTTGGTCAAAAGTTATTGAGCGTGATTATCAAGCCCGAGTTCGCGCGCCGCCTTCATGGGTCCGACGACCTCGCGAATCCTTTAAGGGAGGCTCCCTTCTTCTGGCGCTCGGATGACCAAGATCCTCGTGTGCGTGGCGTGGCCGTACGCGGCGGGCCCTCGACACCTCGGTCACGCGGTCTCGACGTTCATCCCCGCGGACGTCTTCGCCCGATACCACCGGATGAAGGGGGACGAGGTCCTCATGGTCGGCGGCAGCGACATGCACGGCACGCCGGTGACGGTCCTCGCGGATCGGGAGGGCCTCCCGCCGAGCGCGATCGCGGAACGGTACCACGCGCTCCACGAGAAGAACATCGCGCAGCTCGGCGTGCAGTATGACCTCTACTGGAACACCGCGGACCCACACCACAAACAGTGGGTGCAGGAGATCTTCCTCGCGCTCAAAGCGAAAGGGCACGTCTACGAGGCGTCCATGACGTCCCCGTTCTGCACGACGGACCAGCGGTTCCTACCGGACCGGTACGTGGAAGGGACCTGCCCCCACTGCGGGTTCCCGCGCGCCCGCGGCGACCAGTGCGAAAACTGCGGGAGGCTCCTCGATCCGTTCGAGCTGAAGGATCCGAAGTGCCAGATTCACGGGACGACGCCGATCCCCAAGGAGACGAAGCACTTCTTCTTCCGACTCAGCGCGTTCCAGAAGCCCCTCACGAAGTGGGCTTCGAAGGACAAGGAGCATTGGCGGCATCACGTGCTCACGTTCATGCGAAGCTGGCTCCGAGAGGGGCTGAAAGATCGGCCGATCACGCGGGACCTCGACTGGGGCATCGAGGTGCCAGTCCCCGGGTACGAATCGAAGCGGATCTATGTCTGGTTCGAGGCCGTGATGGGGTACCTCACCGCGACGCGGGAGTGGTACCGCCGCCACGGTACACCCGACGGATGGAGGGACTTCTGGTACGATCCGAAGGCCCGGCACTACTACTTCATCGGGAAAGACAACATCGTCTTCCATACGATTATCTGGCCCGCTTACCTCCTGGCGTACGACGAGGGGCTCGACCTACCCTACGATGTCCCGGCGACCCAGTATCTGAACATCTCGGGGGAGCGGATGAGCGCGGGCCGAGGACGGGGCGTGTGGCTGCCCGATCTCCTCGACCGGTTCGACCCGGACCAGCTCCGCTACTACGGGCTCGCCACGATGCCCGAGACGAAGGATACGGACTTCGAGTGGGCGGATTTCGCCCAACGGAACAACAGCGAGCTCCTCGCGGTGTACGGCAACTTCGCACACCGTGCCCTGACGTTCGCGGACAAGAACTTCAATCACGCGACACCGCCGGCAGGCTTCCTCGACGCAGCGGACAAGTCGATGGTCCGCGCAATCGAGCAGCAATGGAAGAAGGTCGGACAGAACCTCGAATATGTCCATCTGAAAGATGCGATGAAGGAAGCCATCCAGCTCGCTCGCCTGGGAAATCAATACTTCGATCAGAAGGCGCCGTGGGACCTGATCAAGAAGGATCGTGCGGCGTGCGGGACCGCGCTGCACGTCGCCTTGCGGGTTTGCCGCTCGCTCGCCCTCATCACGGCGCCGTTCCTTCCCTTCAGCTCCTCGCGGCTGTGGCATGCCCTCGGTTACGACTCCGACGTGCACACCCAGAAGTGGGAGGACGTCCTCGAGGATCTGCCGGACGGCCAGGAACTGCACGTGGGCAAGCCGCTGTTCACGAAAATCGAGCTCGAGACGGACGAGGATCCGATGGACCGCTTCGACGTCCGCGTCGCGCGAATCGTCGACGTCCAGGAACATCCGAACGCGGACAGTCTGTACGTCCTCCAGATCGATCTCGGAGGAGACCACCGGCAGATCGTCGCGGGAATTCGGAAGAACTACACGGCCGATCAGCTCCGTGGGCGGAAAATCGCGGTCCTCGCAAACCTGGAACCCGCAAAGCTGCGCGGCGTTGAGAGCCGCGGCATGCTGCTCGCGGGCGAGGACTCGAAGGACGTCGGACTCGTCCTCCCGCCCGAAGACGCGGAAGTGGGCGACCAGATTCTCGGGTCGAAAGGCGCGCGCGTCCTGCCGTTCTCGGAATTCGAGAGATACAAACTCCAAGTGGGCCCCGGGGGCACCATCCTCTTTCTTGGTCGGGACGGCGAAACACGGATGACCCTCGCGGTGGACGGGGCCCCGCTCACCGTCGACAAGGGAATGAAAGAGGGAACGCGCGTCCACTAGGGCGTTCAGTGCGCTCCGGCCGCCAGGACGATCGCGGTTGCGAATGCTTGGGTCCGAAGGCCGAATCCCACCGCGAGCTCCCGCGCAATGTCTTGAAATTCGGGAGATATCACATCGAACCGGATGCCGCTCCAGGTTTCTTTGCCTTCCAAGACCCGTCGGTCGCCTTCGAAGACCCGGACCCGACTCCCGAGTGTCGAGCCGACCCGGTAGACTCGTCCTCGCCATGGGAACGTGGTGTGGCGCCATCGGAATCGGATCTCGAGCGACCCGTGAGGGGAATCAATCGAAAGTCGGTCCCGCCATTCGTCGTAGTGGACCCGGCCCGCGGCGCCATGCGGATCGACAATCAGGTGGACCCCATGCCGGCCGCGACGGACCTCGTACTCTCTCCCGTCCGCAAATACGCGGTCGTGCAGCAGGCCGAACCGGGCCTCGACTGACACGGTTCCTCATACAGGCAGTAGTCGATAAAAACTCCGCGGGAATCCCAGCGCGCAAGCCTTAAGCGAACCGGCTCGCTTGTGCGCCCTCCTCGATGCTCCTGGACCTTCACAATCACACGCAGTACTCGCCGGACTCCCGAGTCGACCCCGGCCGACTCGTCGCGGTCGCCCAGCGGATGGGCCTCGCGGGAGTCGCGATCACGGACCACAACGCGGTCGGTGGAATCCGGGTGGCGGAGGCGGCGGCGAGCGGCGGCTTCCTCGTGATCCCCGCGATCGAAGTCTCGACGGAGGCCGGCCACGTCCTCGGGTACGGAGTCCGCGATCTCGTCCCGCGGGACCTTTCCGTCGCGGAGACCGCCGAACGGATCGTGGCGCTCGGCGGCGTCCCCGTCGCGGCCCACCCGTTCCGATTTTGGTCCGGACTCGGCCCTGCCGCCGTGGGGCAGGCAGCCTTCCCCGCGTACGAGACGTGTAACGGTCGCACCCTGCGACGCGGCAACGTACGAGCCCGCGCGTTGGCCCGCAAGCGGAAGGTCGGTGAGACCGGAGGGAGCGACAGCCACTTCCTCGACGAGGTCGCGAGGGCCACGACCGCGATCGACGTGGGCGCCCTCGGCGTGGACGACGTCCTCCAAGTGCTTGGTCAGGGGCGGACCGCCGCCCAAGGGATCGATCGCGGGGCGGCCGCGACCGTCCGATACGTCACGAAATGCGTGGGCCAGTGGTTCCTCCGCGGGATGCGAAGGATCTAGCTCACAGGTGTTCCTCAATCCGTGGGATGTACTTCTCGACGGCGTTCTTCATCTTCAGCGGATCCGCGGTCGTCGGGAGTCGCAACACGAGCAGGGCCTTCCGGCCTCCGTGGATGATCAGGTACTTGTTCGACTTGCAGTGGATCACGACCGACTCGAGCGAATCTTTCGCCTCGGACGTCACGGTCTCCGCCGACCCCACGAGGACCGCGAACATGGATCCGAAGGTGTCCACGTGCACACCGCGCGGGAAGCTGCCCGCGAGGTACGTCCCCGCGAGCGAGACGAGCATCGCTTCTTGGACGCCTTCGTTTTGCTCGATCTCGCGAAGCAGGGTCTCGAGACCGGTCGTGTCGACCATCGCGTTCGCTCCGAACCGGCCCACATGGACCGGCCGCGGGATTAAACCTTTACGACGTGAATCTCAGGGGGAAAACCGTTCACAATCCGCGCAGCAGCTCGTGCATTGCCAAGGCGACGTCGACGGCCTCCGCACCCTTGTCCACGCGGGCCATCGCTTGCTCGTCCGTCATCCCGGGACCCGTGATTCCGAGGCCCACCGGTTTCCGCGTGTCCCGTTGGACGTCGAGGAGCGCCTTCGGCACGGCGGCCATGAGCGCCTCGTCGTGCGACGTCTCGCCCTTGATCACTGCGCCAATCGCGACGGCCGCGTCGACGTCGGCGCGTTCGAGGAGTCTTCGTACCGCGAGGGGGATTTCGAACGTTCCGGGCACGCGGACCACGGACGTGACGCGAATCCCGCGCTCCTTGGCCCGCGCGAGCGCTCGCTCGACCATGACGTCCGTCACCTCGCGGTTGAACTCCGCCGCGACGATCGCGAGCCTCATGACCGCGTCACCTTGAGCGGTCCCGCATCCTCGAATCCCTCCCGCTGACCGGTCCCCGCCCTCGCGCGAATCGCCTCGGGCCGGAAGAGGAGGTCGTACGCGTTCACCGCGTGCTCCCGCGTCCGCCGGTCGAACAAACCCGCGAGCTCGATCTCGTCCGCCGCTTCCTCCTCATGGACCATGACGCCGAGGATGTGCCGCCCGACCGCGGCCTGCACCGCTTGGAGACCAAAGTCCGCGGCGAGGGCGCAGTCCTTGTCGACCGGCTGCCGTCCGACCATGCCGAGCGCGAGCACGAGGTCGCACCCGCGGTCGAACAGGATCCTCGCGCCCGCGGCGAGATCCTTGATCCCAGGGACCGTGTACCGCTCGACCGTGAAGCCCCCGCCCTGTTTCCGCAACTCGTCGATCGCGGCGGATGCCATGTCGTAACGGGAGAAGGACGTGTCGACGATCCCGATCCGCTTCAGGCGTTTCGCTTTCGTCGGCGAGACGGAGGATGATCCCGCGCCCCGCGAGGCTTTGCGCGTTCGACCTCGCTGAGCCGCTCTTGGAGCGCGAGCCATTCGGCCACCTTCCTCACGATCTTGCGGGTGCCGACCAGGTCACCTTCGAACCGCGGGAGCCGGACGACCTTCGTAGCGAGGCCACGCTTGCGGCATTCCTCCAGGATCCGCTCCTCGCTATGGACCTGATCGTACCCGATCGCGATGATATCCGGGCGGATCTCTTCGAGGATGTCGTAGATGTTGCCTTCATGGCCGAGGACCGCACGGTCGACCGGCTTGAGCGCCTCGACCATCTGGAAGCGGGCGGACTCCGGCATGATCGGCTCGTGCTTGAACTTCCGCGCGGTGCTGTCGCGCGCGACGACGACCCACAGCTCGTCGCCGAGCTTCCGCGCCTCGCGGAGAAAGTACACATGACCGGGATGGAGGAGATCGAAGACCCCCGTCGCCATTACGCGGACCACGAACGCCACGCTCGGACGATGTCCTGCCCTTCCAGGAACACGAGATTCCTCGCCCGAGCATATGCCTTTGCATCTTCCTTCGAGACGGCGTGTCCGTCGTCCGCCATCATCTCGCAAATCGTCGCGGTCGGCGCGAGGCCGGCCATGATCATGAGCGCCGTCGTGAGCTCCGTGTGACCGCGTCGTTCGGCGAGGAGCGGTTCCGCGGCGTTCAGGAGCGGCACGTGGCCCGGAGAACGAAACTCGTTGGCGAAGACGTCGGCGGCCCAGCCGTTCTCCCGCTTCGTGGCCTCCTTCGCGATTCCGGCCAGACGGGAAATCGTCTTCGCACGGTCGATGTCCGTCACGCCGGTGAACGTGTCGCGGTGGTTCACGGAAATCGAGAAAGCGCTGTGCCGGTCATATTTGATGTCCTCCGTCGAAAGGGCAGCGAGGACGGGGTACGCGCGGGTCGCCCGCCGAAGGACGTCGGCCATGAACGGCAGGCCGATGCGCGCCCGGACTTCGCCGGACAGGGTCATGCAGATGAGTCCGCCGGCCTCTTTGCGGAGGGTTCGGATCGAAGCCGGCGATACGAACTCGCTCGCGATCGTGAGGTCCGTTTCGGCCTCCCGGCCATCGCCGTCGTAGACGAGGATGAACGCTCCAGCCCGCAGCGCCTCGATGGCGCGTTGGAGATCCACGGCCGTTTGCAGCCCGGCAGGATATATCAAGATTATTGTAAGAACCAACTTCTTGGTTTCCAGCTCGGAGGACGGAGTCCTTATTTCGGCCGGTCCCATGCCGTCCGGGATGCTCGACGCGCGGGCCGTCGCACGGGTCGACCCGGGAGGGATGCGAGACATCATCGCGTCACTTCCCGACCAGATTTCCGCGGCGGCGATCTGGGCCGAGGGCAGGGCCCGGGCGCCAATCGCCGAGGCCCAACGCGTCTTCCTGATCGGGATGGGCGGCTCCGCGATTGCGGGGGATGTCTTCGCCGCTTGGGTGGCGGACCGTTGCAAAGTGCCCATCCAGGTCATCCGGGACTACCGTCTTCCGTCGTACGCCCGTCCGGAGGACCTCCTCGTCGCCGTGTCGTATTCCGGCAACACGGAAGAGACGCTCGGGGCGACGGCCGAGGGCATCAAACTGGGGTGCCGGGTCATCGCGATCACCTCCGGCGGCCGTCTTGGAGATCTCGCACGCGGAGGCGGGTGGCCCATCTTCGAGGTGCCCGCGGGGTTGCCGCCCCGGGGCGCGTTCGGTCACCTCTTCGGGATCCTGTCGACGATCGGAAGCGGATGGACGTACGGAGACTTGAGAGGTGACGTGGAACAAGCCGTCGCCCACTTGAACGAACTGAGGACACGCCTCCGTCCGGAGAGCGGCCTTCGCTTGAACCGGGCGAAAGCCCTCGCGCTCCGCCTCAAGACCACGGTCCCGATCCTCTATGCGGCGCCTCCCTTCACTGCGGTCGCGAGACGATGGCAGACGCAGCTGAACGAGAACGCGAAGGTCCTCGCCTTCTCCTCGACCTTTCCGGAGGCGGACCATAACGAGCTCGTCGGCTGGGTCGAGGACCCGCGGGCTCGGTCGTACCGCCCGATCATTCTCCGAGACGCCGACGAGCCACCCGAGTTGAAACGGCAACTCGACATCACGACATCCTTGATGTCGAAGCGGACGAAGGTCGAGGAAGTCCGCGACGATGGCCCGTCCCTCCTGAGTCGAATGCTCGGCACACTGTATCTGGGAGACTACGTCAGCCTCTACCTCGCGGCCCTCCGAGGCGTGGATCCGTTGCCGCTCAAACCGATTGAAACCCTGAAGGCCAAACTCGCCGCGGCGCGCCGAAAGAGCTGAACGCCGGGGGGGAGATTTGAACTCCCGAGGTCTTTCGACCACGGCGTGGCTGGCGGCGGCATTCCGCCGACTCCAGCGCCGCGCCCTACCGGGCTAGGCGACCCCGGCTTCGGAAACCCACAAGTAGTCCGATTCTTAGGAGTTTTGGTCGCCGGCCACCGGAGCAGGCGACCTCGGCACCCACCACCCGCGCGCCTGGCTCACGCGTCTTAGAACTTCTCAACGCGGATCGAACTCGACGAGTTCACACCTACCTGACGGACGGGCCACCCTGCCTCTTCAGATGCCCCCGAGGTCCCGCGCGCCTGCCGCTTGTGAAGCAGCGAACGAGCGTGCGAAGGCCACGCGTTCACGTCCGGACGGATGGCTATAGAACAGCCACTTCTCCCAACGGCTCGGGATCGCAACGCCGAGGTTGCGGTCGTGGAGACGGACCATCGCCGCCGCGAAGGCGTTTGGATTTCGTGTCAGCTCGAGGGAGAATCGATCCGCCCGGGCCTCCCGGATCCGGGACCACCACAACTCCACCGGACGAAACGGGAGGGCCACGAGACTGAAGAGGACGGCAACGAGCGGGAGTCCCGCCACGTCCGCGATTGACACAATCCCGAAGGAGGAATGCGAAATGGCGTACAGCCAGGCGGTGAGCGCAACGATCACGAGCGAGGATAGGGAGCCAACGAGGAACCCCCGAATCGGATCGAGGTAGCTCTGATGCGCGAGTTCGTGAGCTAGGACCGAGTCCACCTCGTCGATTGGGAAGTCGCGCAGCAGCGTGTCGGTCACGATGATCCTCCGCGTTCGGCCGAATCCCATCACCGCGGCATTCGATCTCCGCGTCTTCGAGGACGCTTGCAGTTCGAACACACCAAGCACCGGCACGTGGGCGCGAGTGGCGAGCGCCACGAAGCGGTTCCGCAGGCGCTCATCTTGGAGTGGGCGGAATCGGAAGAAGAGCGGGACGAATACGATGGGCGCGAGGAACCCGAGGACCGCAGAGACCGCGGTGCCAAGGACCCATCCGACGAGCCACCACCAAGGCGTCGTCGCGAGGAGCCAAAGGAGCACGCCTCCGACGACGATCGTCGACCCGAGGCCGAGGGCCAACGACTTCCCGAGATCTTTCATCCATCCCGCGAACGTCTGCGTCGAGAGGCCGATCGCATGCTCCCACCGGAATCCGCCGACATAACTGAAGGGGACCTCCGCCGCGGCGAAGACGCCGAACAACACCGCGAGGAACGTCACGACGGAAGCCCATCCGGGCCAACCGAGGGACAGGATGAGGTCCCGGCATGCGGCCGCCCCGCCGAACACGAGGATGCCCGCGATCACACCGAAGCTCGCGGTGCGGACCGCGCCCAACCGCAAGCGCTTCGACCGGAGGCGGCGCGCGACCGCCTGTCGCTCCTCGTCGAACCCCCAGGCGTCCACGCCCATTCGATCACTTCCAGAGCTTCGGATACGTGCCCGGATTCATGAGGACGCGGACCGTGTCCGCCGCGACACCCGACTTCGCGACGACGATTCCGTCCGTCGTCATGAGGGCCTTCGCGAGCGCCACCCCCTCGCCTTTTCCCGTGAAGACGCCAACGAGGTCGCCGGACCGAATGTGAGCGGAGAGCTTCGCAACGCCCGGGACCGCGAGGTTCGCCCCGTGACAGATCGCATCGACCGCGGTGTCTTTGACGACCATCCGCGGCAGATGACGAAGGAGATCTTCGATCGGCCGGAGAAGCGACCGAATCGGGGCTTCGTCCCCGTCTTCCTTCCAGTACGCAATCGCGTCGCGGAACGCATTGAGCGGATGCGCATCCGCTTCCCCGAAAGTCGCCGTGCGCGTTCGACGGAGGTCGACGAGGTTCCCGCCCACGCCGAGCGCGTCACCGATGTCCGCAGCGAGCGTCCGTACATAGGTCCCGGATTCACATCGGACGCGAAACAGGATGGTCCGCCCGTCGACCTCGATCGGCTCGAGCTCGTACACGATCCGCGTGCGCTGCTCGCGCTTCACGGCTGAACGAACCGGCGGGATCTGGTAAATCGCCCCGACGAACCGCGCCATCATCGAACGGACGCGTCGCTCCTCGACGTCCTGGTGGAGCTGCATCACGCCGACGTACTCCTTGTCCCCCGCGAGGACGGCTTCGACGGCCCGGGTCGCGTCCGCCAACGCGACGGGAAGCACCCCAGTCACGCGGGGATCGAGGGTCCCCGAGTGGCCCGCCTTCGGGACGGCGAACATGTCGCGGACCCAGGCGCTCACCTGATGGGAGGTCGGCCCCGCGGGCTTGTCGACGATCGCGACCCCGAGGCGGATCCGTTCCCCGATTGACCGCTCCTCCGGCCTCGTCCCATGCTTCGAATCCGGCACCTCGTGGAGGACGACGAGGTCGGTCATCCCCCCACCCGCGCGCCAATCATCGCCACGATCGCGTCCGGCGTCCGGTTTCGGGAATCGATGACGAGGTCGAAAATCCCGGTGTCGCGAACATCGATGCCGTAAATCGCCTGGTACCGGACCCGCTCCGACTTCTCGCGCGCGACGATCTCCCGCCTCGCCTCCTCGACGCTCTTCTTCTCGCGCCGGGAAATCCGCTCCGCGCGCAGGTCAAGGGGTGCATCGATGAGGACCTTGATGCACGGGACCCGTTCCTTTGACAGGAGATGCGCCTGAATCCGTCCATCGACGACGACGTTCGCGCCCGCGGCGTCGTACTTCCGAATCTCGGCGAGGATCGCCGCGTCGAGCGCCCGGTCAACCGTGGGATCCTTCTCCGCGGCGCGACCGAACGCCTCGAGGCTCATCCCGCGCTCCTTCGCCATCGCCCGGAACTTCGTGCCTGCGGAAACGAGGACGTACGCACGGGCGGCGGCCCACCGCTCGGCGACGGTCGTCTTGCCGCTGCCGGGTGGTCCTCCGATCACGAGGATCATCCGGGTCCCTCAGACGGTCTCGTCCGGCTCCGCCCGGAGCGGGACGCCCATCGCCTGGAGGCGCCGCCTGAAGCGGACGTATCGTAAGATGCGGGTGACGATTTGCCCGAAGGGAATCGCGAGGAGGGAGTACAGGAGCAGCCAAGCCGGCATGAGGACCACGAACAAGGGCAGGAACACGTGGGTGGACCAAGGGACCGTGATCCACTGGTTTCCGTGGTCCAGGAGCACGGTATCGACGAAGAGGCGCAACCAGACGATCATGACGATGAAGAAGAACATCGTCCAGGCGGTGGCCTTGTACGGGCTCGTCATCATCTCCATCTGATCTTTTGCGAACCCTTTCTGGGCTTCCATGAGCATCTGGACCCTCGTCTGCTGGCCTTTTCGCATGGCCTCCATCCGCTCGCGGGACCACGCTCGGATGACCCGCTGCGTCCGGGCCATTTTCACCCAGTTCGTGTAGTGGTCCCGAAGCACGGAGCCGATCGTCGTCGTCGCAAGCCCTAGGAGCAGAATCGTCAGGACGGGCAGCGCGCCGCCGAACCCGAAGACGGGGTAGAGCACGGAGCCCGCGAGCATCGCAAACGACGTCCCGACCTGTTGGTCGATGATGGCGTACAGGGCCAGCAGGAACAGGAAAATCATCAGGAATCGCTCGAGGCTCTGGCGGTTGAACGCGAGGCCCGGGCGGGTCGGCGCGGCGGGCTCCCCGCCTTCTGCGGAGCCCGAGTCTTCGGCCACGAGGTCGCCAATAAGCCTGCCGATATAAGGATTTGCGGCGGTGTTATCGGGAGAGAATTCAGCGGCTCTCCGCGGCCGAGGGCGTCGTGCCGAGCGCGGATTGAATCTTGCCCGCGAGATCCTCGTACCGCTCCGACAGGGACTTCTCCTGCTTCTGGATCGACTTCACGCGGATCGTGAGGGTTTCCTTGTGCTCCTCGAGCTCCTTCTTCAGCGCCTCGCGATCGTCTTGCCGGACGAGGAGCATTCCGATGCTCTTGTAGATCGGCGTCTCGCCCGAGATCTTCCCGAGCTCCTCGAGGGTCCCCTCGATCTCCCGCAACTTCGCCTCGAGCTGGACGCGCTGGGTCCCGAGGACCTGGAGTTGGTTTTGCAGCTGCTGATACTGCGCGATCTGGTTCTGGAGTTGCGGCGAGATGTCTTTCACCGTTTCACTTCCCGGCCTACGCGCACGGCCACGTCGGCCCATCGCAGGTACGAGTTCACTGCGGCCCTCAGGGCGCTCGTGTCGTCCGCCGCGATCCCGAGCGCCAGCCGATTCCGACGAGCAAGCATCGAGACGCGGGCCTTCGGCACATCGCGTCCGGTCTCCGGCCGCAACGCCTCATAGACCATCGCCGCATCGGGCCCATCGAACGTAATCGTCGCGCGTCGCATCGTCACAGCGCCTTGACGACTTTTTTGACGTTCGGCCGCTCTTTGTAGAACATCTTCGAGCCGCATCGCTCACACTGAATTCCAACGGTGTTGATGTTCGCTCGGATGGGCTCGAGGCACTTCGCGCACTTGTACATCTCAGGCCTCTTTCGCCTTCGGCTCGGGTTTCTCAACAGCCTCGGCGACCTCGCGTTTGAACGACGTCGTGACGATCGGACGGTACGCGCCTCCCGCGAAGACGTAACCGCAGCGCCGGCACTCCCACACGCCGGTGGAACGACGCAGAACGGAGACCGCCGCGCACCGCGGGCATGCGTGCCGGTGCTTCAGGCCTTCCTCGATTTCTTGGACCCGTCGGCGGATGCGCACTCCATAGCGCGGGCCGAATCGGGCGACGATGCCTGCCTTTCGCGTGCGACGGGCCACAGAAGACCTCAGGACGATTGAAGCAAGGGACGGATGCGCCGCCCGACTCGCTGGGCGGTCTCGATAATCCCCTTCACTTCGTCGTAAGAGAAGGTTCCACTTAAGCCTTTTTGCATCGCACGGATGTCTCCGTTCTCATCCGTGGTCACGGTGAGCCGGGCGTCCGCCATCCGCTCTTCGTCGAGGCTTGGGTCGACCAAGAGTCGGTCCTTGATCTTCGCCGTCGTGACGCTCACCGGCCAGTGCTCGACCGGAAGCGGGAAGTCGTCCCCGAGCCCCTGGTTCTTTGCGGGTGCAACCGTCGACGCGAGGGCCGCCACGGCGGCGTACGAGCACGCGTCGAACAGATTCCCGTCGTAGTCGAGGACATGGATGTCGATGAAGAGGATCCAGACCTTCTCCTTCGGGGTGATGCAGAGCTTCTCCATGTTCACCATCTTCGACTCGCGAATCCCGCGGTCCACGACCCGCGCGAGTTCGATTGCTTCAGGTCGCGGCGGTCCCGCCTCGAAGGTCGGGCTCGCCATCGGAATGAGCTCGACGCTCGTCGAGAGGACCCCGGTGTTCGGGGTGTCGGGATACGGTTCGCCGACGGACATCTTGATGCCGACCAAGACATCCGTGTTGCCGAGCTTCACGCGGGCGCTCCCTTCCGCCGTCTTGACGAACGCCCGCTCGAGGCTCACCTTCCGCGGCTCGTCGAGAGCTCGGCCGTCCAGTCGCTGCCCCGTCGACGCAAGGCGGTAGACGTGAGCCCGCATGAGCTCGGACACGATCTCCTCGCTCATCAGATCCCCTCCGGACCGAAGTCGTCTTCGGACGGCAGCCGTCCCTCCGGCTGCATGGGCGACTGGACGGGCGGAGATTCCTTCAGGATGTCTTCAAGGGTGACGGAGTATCGTCGGCGGAGTGCGTCGCGCTGCAGGTCGTAAATCCGCCGAGCCGCGTCGATCGAGAGATCCATGGCCTTCTCGAACTCATCGGACGTGAGGTGCCCGTCCATCTGGAGCAGCACGATCTCCCCCGTGCGCGGGACGACCGCCGTGGGACAGTCCGCGTCCCCAAAGTTGTCCTCGTCCTTGTTCAGGTCGAGGCACACGACGCCGTCAATCTTGCCGGACGCGCACGACGCCACGAGGTCCCGCATCGGGACGCCGGCATCCGCGAGGGCCACGCTCGCCGCGGTCAAGCCCGCGCACCGAGTCCCTGCGTCCGCTTGGAGGACCTCGATGAAGATGTCGACGGACGTGCGCGGGAACTGCTCTGCGAAGACGACGGAGCTGAAGGCCTCGGAGATTACCTTCGAGATTTCGACCGAACGCCGATCGGGGCCCGGGCGTTTGCGGTCCGAGACGCTGAACGGCGCCATGTTATACCGGCACTGGACGAGCGCCCGCGCCGGATCTTGGAGGTGCCGCGGATGGGCCTCCCGCGGGCCGTATACGGCCGCGAGGACCTTGTTCCCGCCCCATTCCATGTATGCGGACCCGTCCGCCCTCCGGAGGACCCCGGCCTCGAGCCGGATCGGTCGCAATTCGTTGAACTTGCGGCCGTCGAGCCGGCGCCCGTCTGCGTCTATCAACTTCATCTGCTTCGCAAAGTGCTCGATGTCTTCCATGGAAAACCTTCCTCACGAGGGCCTCGGCTCTTTCGCCGCCCTCTCAATCAGTTCCCGTACGGCTTCGGTGAGGCCGACCGCTTGGGCCCGTTCCTCGATCAACCGGATCGCCATCGCCGCGAGCGCGGTGCTCCGGTCGTCCCCGTCCAACCAGATCCGACCGTTCTGGCCGACATAGATCTGGCAGCGGGTCAGGTCCTTGATCAGGGACACCATGCTCCCCTGCTTCCCGATCACGCGCGGCACTTTCGTCGGGGAGACCTCCATCAGGATCCCCCCGTTCAGCTTGCGCGCCTCCCGCTCCTGCATCGTGAGCTGGACCCGCTTGATCTCGTCGACGCTCAGGACGTGGCACATGATGACGTCGCCGACCTTCAGGTATCGCGCGGTGTCGCCGAACTCGACGCGCCACGGGGACTCCGTCCCGTGGAGGGGGGCGGGATAGGGAGAGTTGATGTCCAAGAGCCAGTGGGAAGGACCGATGTCGACGACCTCGCCGATCACCGCATCGCCGCGTTGCGGGAGGTAGCGGCCGCTCAGCGGAATCACGCTGACGAGGCCATCGTGCTCGTTCCGGATGCCCAATTGCGCCGCGAAAAGTTGTCCGCCTTCGCTGTACGTTCCGGGGCCCGGTTTCAGCCCGGGGCCACCGACGGCTTCGCCAGGAATGACGATCGGGCGAAGCGACCCACTGCCCTGCATTGGTTTCTCTCTCTCACGCACCGCTTCGAAACAGCGGCGCCTACTTGAGGCTTCCGGTTTTAAGGGACGCGCGAAGGCGAATCGAGTCCCACTCGCCGGCTCGAACGGGCGCCTCCGCAGGTTCAAATATCCCGTCTTGGTGAGGGCGGAAGGATTCGATGACGAGGTTCAACGTACGGTACATGGTCAACGATGTCGATGCCGCCGTTGCCTTCTACACGACGCACTTCGGCTTCAGACTCCTCTCCAACGCAGCCCCGGCCTTCGCCGATGTGCTGCTCGGGGACCTTCGGTTGCTGCTAAGCGGCCCGACCAGTTCGGCGGGACGACCGATGCCCGACGGCCGCCAGCCAGCTCCAGGCGGGTGGAATCGGATTCAGCTCGTGGTAGACGACATCGCCGCCGAGGTCGCTCGGCTCCGCGCGGCCGGCCTACGGTTCCGCAACACGATCGTAACAGGACCCGGCGGGTCCCAGATTGTGATCGACGACCCATCGGGCAACCCCATTGAACTCTTCCAGCCGGCGCGCCGCTGAGATCTTACCACGACCCATTGCCGTCTGCGAATGCCTCGGTCGCGGCGCAGGCCAGAAGGAAGAACGGCTAGATTCGCTGATCGGCCTTCAGGATCCGGGTCTCGACGTTGCCCTTCGTCTTCGCGTTGAGCCGCTCAAGGAATTCCGTTTGGAGCCCCGCGGGCATCTCGACGACGCCGATCCAGGCGCCCGAGGGGGACCACTCCTCTTTGAGGATCAAGCCGAACGACTTGAGGTCGCCGTAGGCCTTCGCGCTGTCCTCGGCGCTCAACTTGACGGCGATCCGGACCTTCTCGAACCGAATCGGGATTAGGGGCCGCAACGCGTCCAAGACCTCCTTGACCTGTTCTTCGACGGCCTTGAACGGGTCGACATGGACCTTCGCCTCCTCCATCGCGTTCTCGATACGCTGGGGCGGATGCGGCGCGCCCGTCTGGGGGTTAATTGCGTTCGCCGCGATGTGTTGGACGATTTGCTTGCGCTTCGTCTCGAGCATCTGGCGACGCTGTTCCGTCGTGAGCTGGATCTCGCCACGTTGGATGATCTGTTTCGCGACGGCGAGCGCCTCGGTGGTCCCGAAGAACTCCGTCATTTTCTCCTCGGACGCCTTTGATCCTTTGTGGGCATCCTTGAAGATCTCGTCGATCGCGAGCTCGCGCAGCAGGTCCACGTCCTTGCCGTCCCGAATCTTCTGGACGGCCTCAGGCTTCACGAGGACCTCGAACTTCTCGCCCGCCGTCTCGATGCGGGCAATCACATATTCCTTGAAGATATCGTCCCGACGGTCCGATCGTAGCTCTTTAGGCATGACCTCGCCTAAGATGCCGCGGGGAGTCGAGTGAGATATTGCCCGACTTCCGCCTCGGACAGTCGGCGGAACTTCTCCCCCTCGACGATCAGGCCGACCTCGATGGCGCGGGCGTCGAGCTTCTCGCCCTCCGCGGCCTTCTGCAGCCCTTGGAGTCCGAGGAGCATCGCGTCGTCCTTCGACATGGCCTCCTTGTACTTCTCTTCGAGGAGCTCCATGACGGCCTGGCGCCCCTGGCCGATGCTGCCGGCCTTGTACGAGACGAGGGCCCCGCTCGGGTCCGTCTCGAACAGGTGGGTCCCGAGATCGTCCACGCCGGCCACGAGGAGCGCGGTCCCGAACGGCCGGACGCCACCGTACTGCGTGTAGTTCTGCTTGTAGTCGCAGATCCGCTTGACGAGCAAGTCCACGCCGATCTTCTCGCTGTACGTGACCTTGTTGATTTGGGCGACGAGCCGAGCGTAGTCCACGAGGACCCGCGCGTCGGCCACGAGGCCGGACGTCGCTGCGCCCACGTGCTCGTCAATCTGGAAGATCTTCTCAATCGACGAGGTCTCGACGAGCCGCGAGCCGATCTTCTTGTCGGCCATGAGGACGATCCCGTCCTTGAACTTCAGGCCGACCGTCGTGTTGCCGCGGGTGACCGCGACGCGAGCGTACTCAACCTGGAAAAGTCGGCCGTCGGGGCTGAAGACCGTAATCGCACGGTCGTACGCCATCTGGCCCGGTTGCATATGATAAACCTCGGGTCGCTAATAAAGCGGTCACTTATAAGGGTTCTTTCCGCGTTCTCGTCGCCCGCGGTCCACGCGGCTCAGGTACTTCCGCGTCGCGGCGCGAATCGTCCCCGACGTGCCGACCGTCGTCACGCGGACCCGTTCTCCGCCCATGGTTCCGATGGCAGTCAGCGCATGAATCGCGGCGTCTTTCTCAAGATGGTTCGTCCGGACGAGGCCCGACGTCCCGTCGAAGTCCACGAGCCAAAGCCGCGGTGTCGTCGTCCGAAGGGCCTCGAGCACCTCGTCGCGTCGGAACGGTCGCGCGCCTTCGAGGCGGAACGCGATGTAGCGATACCGGGGCCGGCGCGTGCTCACGCTCGGCCGATGGAGGAGAAAAGGAAAAAGGTTCGGGTAAAAAGAGGAGGAGGTCAGCGTACTTCGTCCACTTCGGCGGACGTCTTGACGGGGCCCGTGTAGATCTCCTTACCGAGCAGCGACTTCGACTTCACGCCCGTGATCACGAGGAGCACCCGGGCCGTGTGGTCCAAGTCGTCCTCGACGGAGCAGCCCCAGATGATCCGCGCCTGCGGGTTGATCTTCTGGCCCACGATCTCCGCGGCCTTCTCGGCCTCGGACACCGTCAGGTCGGGTCCGCCGACGACGCGAACGAGCGCGCCGCGGGCGTGGGTCAGGTCGACCTCGCCGAGCAGCGGGGACTCGAGCGCCTCGTTGATCGCGTAATCGATCCGGTCCCGCTCTTCCTCGCTCTCGCCGATCCCGATCATCGCGACGCCACCGCCCTTCATGATCGTCATGAGGTCGGCGTAGTCGAGGTTCACGAGGCCCGGCTTCGTGATGATTTCCGTCATGCCCTTGATCGACTGCATGAGGATCTCGTCCGCGACCTTGAACGCCGCGTTGATTGGAAGACGGGGCACGAGCTCGAGGAGCTTGTCGTTGTAGATGACGATCGTCGTGTCGCTGAACTTGCGCAGCCTGTCCAGGCCGGCCTCCGCGTTCTCCATGCGGATTCGGCCCTCGGACTTGAACGGCATCGTGACCACGCCCATCGTGAGGGCGCCTTCCTCTTTCGCGACCCGCGCGACGTACTGCGCGGAGCCAGTCCCGGTCCCGCCACCCATGCCCGCTGTGATGAACACGACATGGGCGCCGCGGAGAAACTCTCGGATCTCCTCTTCGTTCTCGTGAGCCGCCTGCTCCCCGACCTCGGGGAGGGCGCCGGCGCCGAGGCCCTTCGTGAGGCGCTTCCCGATGAGGATCTTCTTCGGCGCGTGGACGGACAGCAGGTGCTTCGCATCCGTGTTCACCGCGGCGAGCTGCGCGCCCGTGATCCCGGCTTCACTGCATCGGTTGATCGTGTTCGATCCGCCGCCGCCGCAGCCGACGATCTTAATCGAGACGTTGATCGATTCGACGATCTTCTCGATCTCTTCATCGTCGCCGGTCTTCTTGTCGACGGCCTTGGGCTTCGCGGCTTCGCGCTCTTCCTTTGCTTCGGCTTCCTGGTGTCGGGCCAGAGCCTCGTTGAGAAGTGATTTCATTGTGCCATCCCATCCCGATGGAGACTGACGGCCGGCCGAATCCATCTGGCCCTATTTAAAAGTAGTCATACATATGTCAGACAAACTCCGCATTGACATCCGCCGTCGGGCTGCCGCGAGAAAACAGCGTCCGTAGGCGAATTGGGTTTACGCCGCGGTGTTCAGGACGATCCCGGCGTTCGTGATGTCGAACGCGTAGACGAATTCGTCGTGGGAGGAGCCCTTGTACTTCTCGACGGAGATGAACCGCTTGATCCCCGTTTCATCGCGGAGCTTGTGCAGGCGGATTTCCCCGCGGGCGAGGAAGGCCTCGGGCGGGACCTCGCCTTCCTCCGGGAGCTCGAGCGTGAGCAGGGAGGTCACCTTCGACTCCGCGAGGTACCGCATGAACGACTGCGTCGTGACGGCCTCCTCGAACTCGCGCATGCAGAAGTACTTCAGCGCGGTAATCGAATCGATCACGACCCGCTCGTAGTTCCTCTTGAGCAACAGGGTCTTCAGCAGCTGTTGCAACGAGTGGACCGTGACCTCTTTGCTCTCGAAGTCCGGGGTCTTGCGGATCCGGTCTCCCAAGGCTCGGACTTTGATCGGCTCCTCCTCGGTCGAGATTTCCAAGATTGGGGTGGGCTCGAAGCGTCGGATGTCGGAGTTCGCATCGAGGACGTCGAGGTCGTCCAGGTTCCAGCGGAACGCACGCATGTTGATCTTCAGCTCGTTCGGCGGCTCCTCGAGCGCGACGAACAGGCAGCGTTCCCCGCCCTCCAAGCCCTCGCGGAGGAACTGCATGGCGAGGATCGTCTTGCCCGCGCCGGGCGGCCCGGACACGATGTACGGCCGGCCGGGGACGAATCCCCCGTGGAGCATCTTGTCGAGTCCGGCGATCCCCGTACGGATCTTCGCCGCCGCCGTCATCGGGCCACCAGCGGCGGTCGGGGTGGAGTCGCGGTGGGTGGCGCGGGCGGCGCCTGGCGCAGACGGTCTTTCAGGTCCGAGTCGCAGGCGAGCGCGATCTTCATCGCCTTCCGATAATTCCGGCGCTGGAACGCGAGCATGGCGCGGGACAGCGACACCTCGATGTCGCGGACCGGGACCTGGCGGCGATGAGCATCCTCGATGCCTTTCATGACCGACTCGATCACGTTCGAGACTTCGTCGATGAGGCGCGTCTCGAGGAGCGATTCGCCCGGGGTCGGGCCTGCCGAGGCGACCCGCGTCTGGGCCGGGCCGTCGAGATAGACGACGATCCCTTTGTCGGTAATCGACACGGGTCGCATCTTGTCGTCGAACGCCGAGCCGCGGAACTTCTCAATCGAGATCGCCCGGCGGACCACGCTTCCGTCGACCCACTTGTGCAGGCGAATCTCGCCGCGGGAGAGGAAGAACTCCGTTTCGAGAATCTTCCGGTCGAGGCGTTCGGAGACGATCAGGGTCGTCGACTCGAGTTCAGCGAGGAACCGGAGGAAGGACTGGGTCAGGACCCGGTGGTCTTGGCCCTGCATCGAGAACATCTTGAGGGCCGTCATCGAGTCGATCACGATCCGCTTGTAGCGCTCCTTCGTCCGCTCGAGATGGTGGGCGAACTCCTGCTTGATCATCTTCTGGACGCTGTGCACGTTGACTTCGAGCGCGCGGATCTGGGAAGACTGTCGGATCTCCGTGACGTCCTCCATGTCCCGGACATCGAGGGCCGTGCCGACGTCGATCACGGACCGCTGCCTCTTGTGGGCCCGGACGTCCGGGGTCGCGTCGAGGATCTTGAGGCGGTCGAGGTTCCACCCGAACGTGGCCATGTTCGACTTGACCTCGATCGGGGGTTCGTCGAGGGTGACGAGCAGGCACGCTTCGTGCTGGCCGAGCCCCTCGAGCAGGAAGTGCGCTGAGAGGATCGTCTTGCCGCTCCCGGTGGGCCCGGAGATGACGTACGGTCGGGCGGGCAGAAGGCCGCCGTTCAACATCGTGTCGAGGCCCGCGACGCCCGTCTTGACGCGATCCATCGAAAGCCTGCCGGACCACCCGAGCCAATGGCGATAAACGTTGCGACGTGAGAATCAGGCCGCAGTACTTTGTATGGGAAAAGAGAAATCCGGTTAACCTTGAACAAGGTTAATCCCCAGCAACCTCGCGAGCCGCCCCGAAGACCGCCTCGCGTATGCCCGCGTTCGATAGCGGGGGATGGACGTCCCGAGCCGGAGGGGTGTCCTCGCGGCCCTTTTGAACCATCGATCTCCGGGTGTCTCACCGGGGACCTGGAGTCCCGAGCTATGAGCCCGACGGGATATCCTGGCTACCCCACCCCGCTACCCGAAAGCATCGAGCCGCAGGCCCGCGACGGCGGTCGAGCGTCCGGATTGGACCGAGTCGGATAAACCTATCGCGGG
>Ga0209160_1000312_pt1 | contig 38729 bp, 33 predicted proteins | sample GraSoiAngelo_153_FD_186167 | JGI IMG/M metagenome (GOLD analysis project Ga0209160, IMG submission 186167) | Grasslands soil microbial communities from the Angelo Coastal Reserve, California, USA - 14_1009_12_40cm (SPAdes) (version 2) | ecosystem: Environmental > Terrestrial > Soil > Grasslands ...
GGTCCGCGCGCCCGATCTCTCCGCAGATGAGGCATTCCCATCCGAGGGCGTAGTCCTCGAACATCACGAGGCCACGCTCCTCCTTCGCGCACTTCGGGCACGGCCCCGGCACGTAGCCGCTGACCCGGAACGCTCGGATGACCACCTCGGTCATGGACGAACCCCGGGTCGCTCAGTCCTCAGGGGCGTCGTCTTTGCCGGTCGGGTTCATGTACCAGTCGGGCACACCCTGGTCGCCGCCGAGGTCGCACTTCGGGCAGACGTAATCGAGGATCGGATAGTTTCCGTGGGAGTGCTGGACGAAGAAGACCTTGTCGGAGCCGCACTTCTCGCACTTCTGGGGCTCCGAGCCGATGTTCTTCCGGCTGAACATTGTCCGCGCCACGCCGACGGGCGGGCATAAAGTTGCCGGTCTCGGGGTTCGGGACCTGAATCTCCCTCGACTCGTCCCGGCCCACGACGTGATCGCGATGTCGCGGCACTGAGGAAAGTTTATCGCCCGACTCTCGGGTCTCGTGAATCATGGAGAACGGCACGGTCCGAATCGGGTCGATCGTGATCGACGTCGATGACTTCAATCGAATGATGTCTTTCTGGCAGGCGGCGCTTCGCTACGTACCCGGCCGGCCGCCGCCCACTCCTGGCGATCCGTTCGTCATCTTGAAAGACCCGGAGGGAAAAGGGCCCAACGTCTCGATCGATGGGATGCCGCCCGAGCGGGGCCGATTGCATCTCGACCTGTACACGGACGACCAGGAAGGAGAAGTCGAACGGTTGCTGGGCCTCGGAGCGACCCGCTATCGGCCGAGGGAGCCGGGCGAAGACTTCGTGGTCCTCGAGGATCCCGAGGGCAACCTGTTCTGCGTCGTCGACACGAAGGGCTCTTGAACCGCTCTCCGCAAGGTCTTTGAGAAGCGGCCGCCGTCCGCCGGACATGTTCCTCCGGTTCTCTCGCTTCCGGTTCAAGGAGGGCAAGGAGGCCGAAGGACTCGACATCTTGCGAAGACATTCGGCGGCGATCAAGTCGGCGCCTGGCTGCCGAGACGCCTGGCTCGCGCAGGGCCAGCATCCCGCGACGGAGTGCATCGTCGTCGCCTTGTTTGAGGACGAGGACTCGTTGCGGCGTCTCGAGGGACGCCTTCGTTCCGATCCGCTCCGCGGTGGCGACTTCTTCTCGCTCCTGTCCCTGACGACGCAGCCTCCCGAGGTCGTGCAATACGAAGTCCGTTCGTAGTCGACGGGCGGTTGACGACACGCTTATGCTCGATGGACCGCATCCGCCACCGGGGAGAGTACATGGCAGTCGGTTTCGCGGCTCTGGACAAACGAATCATTCGGGATACCGAAACGCTCCACGATTTCCTCTGGCATGGCGAGAAGAAAGACGAAACCTCCCTGAGCGCCAAGCTCCGCAAGGACGGGCGGGACGCCGACGCATTCTTGCATCTGGGCGGTCGCCTTCGCAAGAACGCCGAGTCGCTAGCGCAAGACCTGACCTCCTCGGGCAAAGGCGAGTCCCTGTTCGAATTGCTCGAGCACTCGTGGGGCCTCGCCGCCGCCACCGTCCTCCGAGCAAAGGGAAATTACCGAGGCGCCGCAGAACGCGCCAAGGCGGTGGTCTCGAGCGCCAGTATCGGCGTTTGCGCCAACGCGGGCTGCTTCGAATTCGTCCAGGAGTGGGAAGCGGGCAAGATCGACTTTGAGACCTACACGAGTAAGCTCGCGGACTTCCTGGAACCGAAAGGATACATGGACTCGGGTCAGTTCAAGAGGCTGCTCAACGCGGTCTACGAATTCGGGATGAACTGGAATGCCGTGGCAAACAAACCGGAGCAGGCGTTGGCGGCGCGGACATCCATCGAAGCCGCAGCGTGGTGTCTTCTGACCAGCGTCGCGATTCGTGAGCTCCTGGGCGTCCCTCCTAAGTTCCCGACGCGCGACTTCGCAGACATCGTCGAACGTATCATTGACCGGCTCTAGTCCTCTCGTGGCGTATCGGTGGGCCTGCAGTTCACCCAACCCTTAGATAATCTTATCACGTAATCGACAGAGCTCCTCAGGGAGACTGAGACTAAAGAGTCACGGACAGCAATGACTTATCCAGAAACCAGATATGGGTGGGAATCCAGATGGAGCTGACAAAACCCAAAGTCATCAAGATCGCAGAGACCCGGATTGACCGAGATGGTGTCGATGCGATGCTCCAAGCTCTCGGCGTTTCCGCGAAAGGGAAAGAACGGTTTTCGCTGATGGCGGACAACGGGGAGATGCTTTGCGAACTCGCGGGCCGGATGTGCTACCAGTCTTTCGAAATCGGCCTCAATCCAAATGTAACGAAGATCCGCGAGGATTCCAAAGACTATTTCAAGAACTTGCTGACGAAGGGTGACGGCAGTGTCAGCGAACACGGATCGGTAAGCTTCGCCTTCCTCGGTGTCTCACGGATCTTCACGCACGAGCTCGCACGACATCGAGTTGGCATCGCGATCAGCCAGGAGTCCTTGCGGTACGTTCGGCCAAAAGAGATTCAGATGTGGCTTCCCAACGATTTGGACCCTGCGCTGCGGGACGCGATGGTGAAAGTCGCGGAGCGGACCGAGGACGCCTACCGCGAGCTCGAGAAGTCGATCCCGTGGGCTGAACTCCAAATGGACACGAAGAAACGATTGACGTCCGCGTTGCGCCGGATCTTGTTCGACGGCATCGCAACGAACGTCGTGTGGACTGCAAATTTCCGAACGTTGCGGTGGGTCATTGAGATGCGGACCGATCCATCCGCCGAGGTCGAGATCCGACTGGTCTTCGACCAAGTCGCCCAAATCTGCAAGAAGGACTTTCCCTTGCTGTTCCAAGACTTCGAGCGAAAGGAGCTTCCCGACGGCACCGGATCTTGGCGACCGTTGCTGCGCAGTAAGGTGTAATCGGCCCTCGTGGCCCGGCTAGAGCCATCGGAAGAGGACTTTCCAGAACTCGGCCTTCTCGGGCTTCCGGACGCCCGCCAGGACGGTCTGCTCGACATGCTTCCGTTGGACCTCCGCGGTTTCGTATCCGGCAGACATCGCGTCGTAGTGGGAGAGACGGTCCAGAGTCGTCCTCTCGACGAGGATCGCCTGGCCTTCTCCGACGACCTCGTCCTTGAATTTCACGACGAGCCGATTCCCCGGGACGAGGGCGATCCGATCGTGTTCCTGAGACGACAAATAGGTCTGGTACACGTATTGCTTGCGAATCTTTTCCTCCGCCCCGGGATAGGCGATCACGATCGTCTTCGGCGGCGCGGCGTTTGGCGGGATCATCGGCGTCTCGGTGTCGGAATCGACGAGCGAAGATGAAGCTTTCTCCGATCAGAGGGCGGCGAGGACCTCGTCCGTGTGGCCCTCGACCTTGACCTTGTGCCAGATCTTCGCGATCGAGCCGGCCTCGTCGATGAGGAACGTGGTGCGCTCGATCCCGAAATACTCCCGGCCATACAAGTTCTTCAATTTCCACACGTCGTATGCAGTCGTCACCTTTCCGTCGTCGTCGCTCAGGAGTGGGAAGTTGAGGTGATACTTGTCTTTGAACTTCACATGGCTCTTCGTGTCGTCGCGGCTCACGCCGAGCACGACCGCCCCCTTCGAGGTCACCCGGCCGAGATTGTCGCGGAAGCTGCACGCTTCCTTCGTGCATCCGGTCGTGTCGTCTTTCGGATAGAAGTAGAGGACGACTTTCTTGCCACGGAGGTCTTTGAGAGACACCTTACGTCCGTCGTCCGCGGGCAATGTGAAGTCGGGCGCGCGATCACCTACCGCCAACATTGTGCACCGGGGCCACGCACGCCTCCGCGCGATTTAACGTCACCGATTCGCCGAATCGGCCGTGCGGAGACCGCAACGCCCCTCTCCGTCCCATATAGTATCAAGTTTGGTATTTCTCAACGTATCCTTTATGTAAACGGACCCGGTTCGTTTTTGTCAGCCCTCCCAGCCGAAGGTACGGACAGGCATAATCATGGCCCGTAAGGCGTCTTCTCGAAAGCCGACGCTGGCGCTGCCCAAGCCGTTTGCCCGGTCGCCGACCGCGAGGGGGAAATCCGCCCGGGGCCTGTCCGCGCCCGAGGCCGCCGACGCGGCCCAGCAGGGCCTCCTGCAACTCTCGTTCGCTCGGCACGCCCACGGCTACGGATTCTTGGCCGCGGCGGCGTTCCTGCTCAACGCGGTCCTCTTGCTGACCCTTGGCGGTCAGGCCCAGGCCCTCCCTCTTCCTCGCAGCGTCACGACCAACATGGTCCTCTGGCTGCTCCCTGCGGTCGCAGGCGCGCTCGCCTCATGGGACGCGGTCCGACTGAAGCGGGAGCCATACCGTCGGCATTACGTGTCGACTCATTTCGGAACCTCGGCGGCGGGGATGGTCCTCTTCTTCATCGTCGCGTTCGCGATCATCTTGCTCATGCAGCAGAGCCTCCCCGAAGCCCTGGTTCCCTGGGTTTACCCGCTCACGGTTGCGGGCATCCCCCTCACAATCATCTCGATGGGGATGACCTGGCAAGGCCTTGGGCTCCGCAAGGTCGGGAGTTTCGCGGCCGCGCTCGTGATGCCGATTCTGATGGTCCTCCTCGTGCTCGGTGGCGCGCGGATCACGGACCCTAGCGGAGCCCCGGACCTGGGCGGGATCCGCCTATTCGTCCTCACGTTTGTCATCGGCGCCCTGACGTCGGAAATCGCGGGCTCCCTCTTGCACCTGATCGCATCCTCCACGAGCGTGAATCAACGGGAAATCCTGAAAGCGGACAACTCGAAGGTCGCGCTGATCCAGCAAGACTACCAAAAGAAACGGGAAGCACTTGACTACAAAGAGCGCGCCCTTCGCGGACGCGAGGCCCACCTGGAGGCGTTGCAACAGGAGCTGGAAGACCAGGCCAAAGAGCTGAAGGGAAAGTTCTCGGACGTCACCGCGCGCGAGAATGCGATCGAGAAAGGCACGAAGGACCTGCGGGACATCGACCGGAAGGTCGCCTCCGCCCGGGCGGAGATCGAGGCGAAGGCCGAGGAGATCCGCCTCCGCGATGCGGACATCTCGACGCTGAAGACGGAACACGAGAAGATGCGTCAGACGCTGAACGCGCGGGAGGCCTCGCTCGCGGAGCGCGAGAAGGAGGTCAAGCGGACCTCGATCGAGCTCACATCTCAACTCCGTTCGTCCGAGACGAAGGTCAAGTCGGTCGAGGAACGCGAGGCCCGGCTCCAAGAACTCGAGAAGTCGTTCGACTCGAAGCGCACGTCGCTCCTGAAGAAGGAAAAGGAGCTGGAGCTGAAGGATTCGGAACTCCGGCTGAGAGGCGAGCAGGTCGAGGCGACGCACGGTGGAGCCGATGCGACCCGGATTCGCGAACTGAAAGAATGGGAGAAGAAGATCCTCGCGAAGGAGAAGGAACTCGGGAAGCAGGAGGTCGAACTCAAGACGATGGAGACCCGCCTCAAGGAGCGCTACGAGAACGCGACTCGGGTCGAAAAGCAGTTCCAGGGTCAGCGGAGGATGTTCGACGACCGCGAGTCGGAATACGTCTCCCGGGAGAAGAAAATCTCCGACCAGGAGGCGGCCTTGCGGGAGCGTTCCACCGAGATCGAACGTCAAGCCTCGGCGGTCGAGGAGGCCCAGCATCAGCTCGACGACAAGACGAAGAAGTACGCGGAGCTCTTCAAGGACACCAAGATGAAGGAAGCGGCCGCGGGATCGAACGAGGCGGACACCCGCCGTCAGAAAGAAAATCTCGATTCTCGGGAACGGAAGCTCCACGAGATGCAGACGAACCTCCAGGCGGAGATCAAACGTCTGAACGAGGAGAACCGCAATCTCCTCGAGAAGGCCAAAGAGATCGAGGAGCGCGAGTCGGACCTGCAGTTGAAGTCCCTCGAATTGGAGAACAAGACACGGGAGGGACGCGCGCCCGGCATGCGGGACATGGGGCGCGAGGGGCAACTCGAGGAATGGGAACGCCGGCTACGGGAACGAGAAGAGGATCTCAAACGGCGGACCTACCAGAAGGAGAAGGAGATGGAGATGCGGGAAGGCGCCGTGAAGGCCCGTATTACGACGCCCGCCGGCGAGGCCGAGGCCGAAGAGGCCATCGCGGTCGAGAAGAAGGCGGACCGCGTGAAGACCGGCACCCCGCGCCTCGACGATCTCCTCTACGGAGGGATTCCATTCAACTCCAACGTCCTGTTCGTCGGCCCCGCGTTCGTCGGGAAGGAGGTCGCCCTCCTGAACTTCATTGCGGAAGGCCTGAAGAAAGGCATCCCCGTCATCATCATCACGACGACCAAACTGCCCATTGACATCGCCAGGGACATCGCTCCGATCCTGCCGACGTTTGTCGAATACGACCAGCTCGGCCTCGTCCGCTGGATCGACTGCACCTCGCCGATGGCGTCCGGCAAGCCGGTGAAGGAGAAGAACGTCTGGCGGGTCAACGGACCGACGGACTTCGACAACATCTATCAGCTCGTGGGCCAGCTCGACGAGGAGTTCAAGAAGAAACACCCGTACTTCCGGCTCGCATACCTCACCCTCAGTTCCTCGATCACCCAGGCGGACGAGAGAGAGGCGATGAGTTTCGTCCAGCGTCTCGTGAATCGCCTGCGGCAGACGAAGGCGGTGTCCGCCATCGCGCTCGAGCGGGGCATGCACACGGACCAGACGCTCGAGGCGCTCGAGCACATGGTCGACGGCGCGATTCATTTCAAATCGGACAAGCAGAAGACGGCGCTCCAGGTCGTCGGCCTCGGGGAGGTCCAGACCCACGACTGGGTCCCGTACAAATTCACGAATAAGGCGCTGATGATCGGCTCGTTCCAGCTCGAACGAATCCGCTGACCGGGGTTCCCGTCAAGCGGGACGCTTCCGGAACTGCTGCGCGAGTACCACGCCGGCGATGACCATCGCGCCTCCCGCGATCGCGCCCCCGGTCAGCGATTCCCCAAGGATCACGATTCCGCCGATCACCGCGACGAGCGTGCTCGCGTAAATGTACGCGCCGGCTGACGCCGCGGGAATCCGCTCCAAGGCGCGGAACCAGATCCCGTACCCGACGAACGTCGGGAAGATCCCGAGGTACAGCACGGGAATCGAGCCGGCAAGGCCCATTGCCCGGAGGTCGGCCACGACGCTGGGTCCCGTCGCGAGCAGGAGCGGAATCAGGAGGACCGTCCCGATCAGAAGCGTCCACGCGACGAACGTGAACGGAGGATACCGCCGAAGGTAGCCTTTGCCAAGTACGGCGTATAGCGCGGAGAAGGTCGCGGGCGGGACCACGGTCAAGGCGCCCTCCGAGGCGCGGAACGTGAACTGACTCTCCGGGCGCACGAAGAAAATCATGATGGCCAGGCCCGCGAACGCGAGGGCAATCCCGGCGGATTGCCAGCGTCCGATGCGCTCCTTCAGGAGCGGGACCGCGAAGATCGCGATGAACGCAGGGGCGGAGGCGATGATCAACGCCGCCGTGCCCGCGCTGACGTTCGGATCCGTCTCCCCCAGGTTCAGAAAGAGATGATACCCGGTGAATCCGAAGAAGGCGAGGATGACGAGCCTCGGGAGGTCTACCCTTGCCGGCGGATGTCGGATCTGACGCGTGACCGCCAGATAGCTCACGAAGAGCACGTCCGCCACCACGAACCGGAGGAAGGTGAGCGTGATCCACGACATGTAGGCAAGGGCCTGTTTGATTGCGACGAATGCGAGCCCCCAAAACAGGATGAGCAGGATCAGCGAAGCGTGCAGGGTCCATCCCCGGTCCGGCTTGCCCGGCAACGCCATATCCGCGGGAGTCGCAGGCGCGATAAAAAGATGAGCCCGGCGTCCGAGGCCGGCATCCGATTCACAGGAGGTACACGTTCGGGAAGTCGGGCACCGAGGCCTTGAACAGGTTCGGGGTGTCCGCCGATCCGCCCGAGAGACGCCGGCTCAACTCGACCTGCCCGCGTTCCAACATCTCCGGGTTGTACGAATACTGAATGCGCACGTAGTTCGTCGCGCCGACCGACGTCTTGCGGTTGAGGAACTTCCCGAAGTCCTTCCAACCTGGCGGCTGCCGCGACAGCACGTTCGCCATCTCGACGGCGAACCGGCCCCCGATGAAGAACGCCTTCCATTCGTTCACGTTTCGCTCGTCGAGCCGACCCTCCACGAGTTTCGCGACGCCGTCCGCGTAGGTCGGATTGATGTATTGCCGGAACGCCTCGAGATTCGCCAAGGCCTCCTCCAGGTTTCCGACGTCTTCCGGATTCAGGACCGGCTTCGGCGGGGGATTGTACCATTTCGCTTGGTACGGAGCGTACTTCGCGGCGCCCGCTTGAATCTCCCACTCCGCGGCGGCCCGATCGACGAGGAAATGTATGCGATTGTGCGCGAGAAGATAGTCGAGGACAAGGGTCGTCTCAACCTTCTCGGCGACGTCATCGACGTTCCGGTCCGCGTACTTGCCGAGGTCCCGCCAGATGATCCGGTGGTACTCCTCCTTCAGGGCCCGCAAGGCCCCTTCGCGCACATAGATGCCCCACCGCTCGGGAAGCAGGCGAAAGCTCACGTAGAACGCGACCGCTTCTGGGCCCATCTTGAGCATGTTCGGGAGCGTCGCCGGATCTTTCGGAACGTCGACCCGGTACGCGGACAACGCGTCGGCGGTGAGCTCGAGCGGACGAGCGCCATCGAGGGAAGGGACGGCTGCGTGGCCCGGCAGCCGCACCGCCTTCGAGTCGCAGAACTCGGGATGCGCGGTGGCGAATGCCGAAAGATCCTCCATGAGGGCACGATGGCCGGGGCCGACTTAAGCCCTTGGCCTCAGTAGAGAAGGCACTCGACGAGTCGGCCCAACACTTCTTTCGGCGCGAGGGGCGCCGGTGGCCGGAATCGAACGACCAACTCCTCATCCTCGACATCGACAGCCTCGATGGCTTGGGTCATCGGGGACTCCACGTCGGCTACGATCGCCCGGACTTGGCCGGCGAGTGCACCCGGATCCGCATCCCGGACGCGTCTTCGAGCGATCAAGCCGGCCGTCGTCCACTCCTCAACGGGGCCCAGCGGGGCCTCAGCGGCCGCGGTCTCGGGGGAAAGCCACCGCAGCTCGAGGAAATCGACGAAGTCACGGCCTTCCCACCCGCAGGTGGGCATCGCGACGGGACACCTCGGATGGAACCGACATCCGGCCGGCGGGTGCACGGCGTCCGGCACCTCGCCCCGCGGCAGCACCTTCCTTCCGCGTCGCGTCGGGTCCGGAACCGGCACCGCCTCCAGGAGGGCCCGCGTGTACGGATGTTTGGGGTCGGCATAGATCGCCTTCGAGGGGCCCACTTCGACGATTCGGCCCAGGTACATGATCGCGATTCGGTCGCAGATGAATTTCGCGGTCGCCAGGTCGTGTGTGATAAAGAGATATGTGGGGCCATACCGGCGTTTCAAGTCCAGCATCAGTTCGAGAACCCGGGAGCGAATCGACATGTCGAGCATCGCCACCGGCTCGTCTGCGACGACTAGGAGGGGCTTGAGGATCATCGCCCGTGCGATCACCGCCCGCTGCTTCTGGCCGCCACTGAGGTCCGCCGGATACTTCCTGTACATCTGTTCCGCCGGCGAGAGGCCGACCTCGGTCATGATCTCCAACGCGGCCCGCTTGGCCTCTTTCTCATCGGCCGCTTCGTGGATGATGAGCGGGTCCGCGATGCTCTGACCGATCGTCATCCCCGGGTTCAGCGAGGCGTGCGGGTCCTGAAAGATGATCTGCATTCGCTTCCGCAGGGGCCGGAGTTCCGGTTCCTTCAGGTGCGTGATGTCCCTCCCCTCGAAGCGGATGGTGCCTGCCGTTGGCTCCAAGAGTCGAAGGACCGTTCGACCGACGGTCGTCTTCCCGCACCCGCTCTCCCCGACGAGCCCGAAAATCTCGCCGGGTCGCAGCGAGAACGAAACGCCGTCGACCGCGTGCACAGCGAGGTTGCCGCCCCAAAGGATGCGCGCGATCCCGGGGAGCTTCACGGGGAAATGCTTGACGAGGTCTTGCACTTCCAGGATCGCATCGGTCATAGGAAGTCCTTCCCGAAGTGGCAGGCGGCGAAATGCCCGGGGCGGTACTCGACCCACGCGGGTTCTTCCGTGCGGCAAATTTCCTGCGCGTAGGTGCACCGCGGATGGAACCGGCACGCCGGGGGAGGATCGACGAGATCGGGCGGGAGCCCGTCAATCGAAAACAGCTCCTTCGACTCGAGGTGGATTGTCGACGCGAGGAGCGCCTGCGTGTATGGATGGACGGGCGTCCGGAACACATCACGCACTCCGCCGAGTTCGACGAACTTCCCCGCATACATGACTGCCAGACGATCGCACACCTCGGCCACGATCCCGAGGTTGTGGGTGATGAGGACTAGCGACATCTGGTACACCCGGCGGAGATCCTCGAGGATCTCGAGGATCTGGGCCTCCACGATCACGTCGAGCGATGTCGTCGGTTCGTCCGCAATCAGGAGCTTCGGGTTCATCACGAGCGACATCGCAATCATGATCCGCTGACGCATCCCCCCGCTGAACTCGTGAGGATAGTGCTTGAGACGACTTTCTGGAATACCCATCGACGCGAGAGCCTTCACTGCCCGCTCGATCGCTTCCTTCTTCGAAACGTCCTCGTGAGCGCGGATTGTCTCGACGAAGTGATCCTCGATCGTGAACAGCGGATCGAGTCGCGTCATCGGATCTTGGAAGATGAGTGCGATTTCCTTCCCGCGAATCTTGCGCAGTTCTTCTCGGGGAAGGGATGCGAGGTCCTTCCCGAGGAACCGCAATGCGCCCGAGACCGTTGTCCTGGGAGGAAGAACACCGAGAATCGACTTCCCCAGGGTCGACTTGCCGCATCCGGTTTCGCCGACGATCCCGAGTGTTTCCCCGCGGCTCATCTCGAACGATACCCCGTCGACGGCCTTCACGGGTCCGCGGCGAGTGTTGTAGTAGACCCGAAGGCCGGAGGCCTCGAGCACGACGTCGCTCAAGACCGCTCCTTCCGGAGGACCGGATTGATGATGTCGTTCAGCCCTTCTCCCAGGAAGCTGAGTCCAATCGTGAGTAGGACGATGATTAGGCCAGGGAAGAAGGATGACCACCAGATTCCCACACTGATTCGACTCGCCGCCGCGGACAAGTCGAGCCCCCAGTCCGCCGTGGGCGCCTCCACGCCCAAGCCGAGATAGCTCAAACCGGCGGCCGTCAAGACCGCGTCCGCCGCGCTCAGGGAGAAAATTACGGGAATCGCGACGAGCACGTTCGACGCGATGTAGCGCCAGATGATCCGACGAGGTGACGCGCCGAGCGCGCGAGCAGCCTCCACATACAGCTCCTCACGGACCGAGAGGACAAGGCTCCGTGTGGATCGAAAGTACAGAGGAACATAGATGACCGTCACGGCAAGCCCGATGTTCACCACGCCCTTGCCGATCAAGACGGCAATGAGCCCAGCGAGCAGGAGCCCCGGGAACGCGTACAGGGAGTCCATCACGAGGACGAGCAGCTTGTCGATCCGGCCGCCGCGGTACCCCGAGAACAGACCGACGGGAAACCCGACTAAGAGGGCAACGAACACACCGATGGCCATAATTTCGAGCGACGTGGCCGTACCAAAGAGCACCCGTGAGAACACGTCCCGTCCCACGGGATCCGTTCCCATCAGGTGCCAGTAACTCAGCCAGACAACATGCAGCGCCGCAAAGTTGAGCGCGAGGAGCCCAGTCGTTTTTCCGTCCGCGAGATGCGTCAGTCGGAGCTGAAAGGCACCGGGCGTCACATTCGCGAGGGCCCATGGACGCTGCGAGGTGATGTCGACCTGAACGAATTGACCGAGGGTTCGAATCTCGGTCCGCGGGGACCACGACGCTCCATGATCGCTGGTGAACTCGACGCCCAAGTATTGCCCGGGGGTGGTCCCGCTCGCGTCCAGCAACACGGCGTACGAGACGTCCGTCACCGATTCTCGAAGGACACGCACGAGGAAGTCCGACACGATGACGGAGTCGTTCACCGTCGCGGACGAGGCACTTCGCCCGTCGATTGCTTGACCATATGTCAGGTTCGTCCAGTTTGAGGCGGAGAAGGAGTAGTACGTGCTGTTGGCCAAGATGGGCGCATTCGCCCACGGCGGCACGTCGCGCTCATCCACGAACGTGTATGGATTCCACGGAGCGATCACGGGGGCTAGGAACGCGATCAAGATGAAGGCAATCACGATTACGACCCCCATCCAGGTGAGGACCGCCGGCAGACTCCGTCGCTCTTCGAGCAGCGGGAAGAGTACCCGACCGAGAATTGAGTGTTGCGGGACCCATCGGCGAATCGAATCGGCCAGCGTGCGACGCGGGCTGTTGGCCATGGCCACCTACAGCCGGATTCGCGGATCGATCATTGCGCCGAGGACATCGATGACAAGGCTGATCACGACGATGACGGTCGCGTAGAAAACCACGACGCCTTGGATCATCGTCATGTCTTTGGACGTCACGGAGTTCAACAAGAGGATGCCGATGCCTTCAATCGAGAACGTCTTCTCGGTCAGCACGGCTCCTGCGAAGAGGATCGCGAACTGAAGCCCCAACACGGTCACGACGGGGACCAACGCGTTCTTGAAAGCGTGCCGATACACGATTGCCCGTCGCGGAATCCCGCGGGCGCGGGCGGCTTCCGTGAAGTCTGCCGAAATCGTTCGGAGCATGTTCGCGCGGACGGTCTTCGCGAAAAACCCAGAGAGCACGAGCCCGAGGGTCGCCGAGGGCAGGACGAGGTGCGCGACCGCGTTGACGAAGTGACCGAGGTTCCCTTCGAGGAGGCTGTCCACCGTGTACATCCCAGTGCGAAATGGGCACGACGACGGAACTGCGCACGGCGCGTCGGCGCCGCTCCATCGGCCGTTTGCGGGGAGCCACTGAAGCCACACGCCGAAAACGAGCTGGAGCACGAGGCCAAGCCAAAAGATCGGGATGACCCAGATGATCGTGCCGAACAAGCGGACGGCAAGGTCGACCGGCTTGTCCCGATTCGAACCGGCGAGGACCCCGAGTGGGATTCCGACGAGGGTCGCGACGGTCATGCCACCGATCGCAATCTCCACGGTCGCGGGGAAGCGTATGGCGATTTGGTTCCAGACGGACTGCCCGCGATAGAGTTCGCCGATTGAGAGACCAAAATTGCCCGTGAAGATGTTCCGCAAGTACGTGAAGTACTGAACGATCACAGGCTGATCGAGGCCGAGTTGTTGCCTCGCGGAGTCGATCGCGCTCTGCGGAGGGGTCCGACCGCCCCACAATGCCAGGACGGGGTCACCCGGTAGAATCCGGAGGATGATGAACACCGCGGTCAGAAGAATCAAAAGCATCGGGACGGCCAAGAGAATCCGGGTCAGGACGTATGCGAGGAGCGATCCGTCACGGGCCATGAGGCACCCGCCGGAAACAGGATGGCGTCAGCCGATAAAGACCTTGAGAAAAGGAGAAGGTGCCAGGGCCTCAACGGTCCCTGGCAAGGGCCACCAGCTCTCGTGTGACCTCGATCGTGTAGCCGACCTGCGCAAGCAGCGCGTTCGCGGAAGCGCACTGCGCGTCCCCATATCGGGACTGGAACACTGGCGAGGCATACGGCAACTCCGCGGGGATCATGCTGTACAACGGCGAGACCTGGCCGAGGAAGACGAGCGAGTTGATTGCGCTCCGGTCGATCGAGTACGCGATCGCTTGCCGCACCCGCTTGTCCGGAATCAGGTTCACATTGAACACCAGGAACCGAATTTGCGGGCTCGACCCGAGTTTCACCGTGATGCCGAGGCTGGTCTGGCGGGCCTGGAGATCCGCGAGGTCGACCGGCGAAATCGTCCGGAACGCGACATCGACCGCCTTCGTCTGAATGTCCTGCTTGAGGGCGGCGTCCGTGCTCTTGATGTTGATTACGACCCGATCCATCTGGGGTACCCGGCTGATGCCGTCCACCGCGTAGAGATCCGGCTTGTAGTAGGTCGGGTTCCGGTCGAGGACGACCAGCTGGTCGACGGTGTGGGTCGTGAGGACGTACGGTCCCGTACCGATGACGCTGCCCTGGGCGGACGATTGCTCCCCGATTGGGTTGTAACTCCACGGGACGGGGGCGGAAACCGAAAACGCCATCAGCTGATTGAAGAAGCTGACCGGGCTGAACAGATGGAACGTAATGTTGTACGGGTCTGGCGTCGTGATCACGCCCGGTGCCGAGTTGCCCTTCGCGTGGTCCGCCCGAAGGGCGCCGACATCGTACAAGAGGAAAGCGGCGCTTCCGGCGAGATCGAGACGCATCGTTCGGTCGATCGACCGCTTCACCACGGTCGAGTTGAAGGCGGTTCCATCGGAGAAGGTCACTCCTTGCCTCAAGTGGAAGGTGTAGTTCTTCCCGTCGGCCGAGACCCCGCCGTTCGCGACCGTAGGCACCTGGGTTGCCAGCCCCGGCAACAGGGAGGTGGTCTTCGCGTCGTACACCAGAAGGGTGTCGAAAACCTGGTTGATGACTTCGATAGACATGAAGTCATATGCGCTCGCCGGATCCAAACTGATGATGTGGTCCGAGGTCGACGCATTCAGCACCGTTGCCCCGGGCTTGTTGACGATGAACCACTTGTATGAGACCGGATGGAGTTCCACGTTCTGGACCCCGTTCACGTACGCGACTTGGGCCGCTCCCGTGAAGAGGGGGATGTAGGGCACGTCCTCCGCCAGCGCGGCTTGGACTTTCGCGAACCGGTCCGCCCGAATCGTTGGGTCGCTGGTGCTGGCCTCGTCTCGAATCCACTGATCGACCTGGGAGTTGTTGTAGAAGGAGCCTTCGGATTTGGCGCCGGAAATCGCCAGGAATGGAGAGATGTAATCGTCGGTGTCGAAGTAGTCCGGATACCAGCCGAGTAGGAACAGGGGCATCTGCTGGTTTACCCACCGCGTCTTGTACGCGGTCCAGATGTCCGACTTGAGCGTTACTTGGACTTTGCCGCATGACGCGATGCTGTTCTGCAACGCCAATGCGACGGCAACCTCCGTGCTCCCGTAGTGGTTGCTGTTATTGTACCACAGTTCAACCGGCAATTTTGCGGAGGGTTTGGGGATCAGCGCGTACGCGCTGACCGCGATCAAGGCAATTACGAGGATAACAACGGCCACGATCAACAGACGACTCCGGCCAGTGGAAGCTCGGGCCGGCGGCTCAGCGGGTGCAGGTTCAGCCAAATTAACTCCTCCCTCAGGTCGGACACAACCTGCGCCCGGCCTCTGATTCGGCGAGAACGGGTGGACCTTATTTAATGGTTTCTCGTGGCTCCGAAAAATCGTCGAGTCGCGGACGAATCAGGCGCCGTTTGGACAATCGCTGAACCAAAGACTCGACTCGGGTCGCGTTGAAGTCACGTTCGTCGCACAGAAATTTCCGAAGGCCTTCGGGATCCAAGGCGCCGGGGACGATTTGGTCGATGGGCGCGACGGGCGGATGGAGAAAGAATTCGTGAATCGCATCGACGTTGTCCGGGAGAGACTGGCGGACATCCGAGGGAAGCGACGAAAGAGAGTGATGTTCCCGGAGGAGTCGAACCGCGGTCTTCGGACCGACGCCGCGGACGCCGGGATTGAAGTCCGTCCCGATCAGGATTGCCGCGTCGATGAGTTCTTCTCGCGTCAGGCCCAGGGCTCGCAGATTCTCATCGAGGTCCAGGAGTTCCGGCGGCACGGCGCGCGATCGGCCGCGTGAGGGGAGGAATTCGGTCGATGCGACCGCAAGGAACCGCACGAGCCGAGGCGCGCCGAACAGGAGCGAATCGTAATCTTTCGAGCCCGTCGCCCAGGTTTGCCCCTCGCGCGAGAGCTGAGAAGCCTGGGCCTCTCCTTCACTGGGGGCCTGAATCCACGGGATTCCGATGAGCGTCAAGAGGGTCTTCGCCTCTTCCACCATGGTGCGCGTGAGGCGCGAGGTCATCACGGCTTTCGACCACGCCGTCGCCGTGTCGCCGGCCGCGACCGCCGCGTTGTATTCCCGTTGTGACTTCTCGCGGGCCTCGATCCGCTTCTGAATCTCCTTCCGCTTCAGATCCGGCGGGCGTCCGTCGAAGACGAACAGAGGACGGATGTCGTAGTCGGCGAGGAGGCGCGTCGTTCGAAAGGCCAGTCCGTTCAGGTGCGACGTGATGCGTCCCTTTGAATCTTGCAACGGCTGACCGTCTCGCGTTCGCATGATCGACAGGAATTGATACAGTTCGAGATTCCCGTCCACCGCGATCATGCGCCCGCGCAATGCGTCGAGGCTCGTGGGATGACGCACGGTAATCGGCGTGAGCAGGACGCCCATGGCGAGTCTCCTCATCCCGTCGTAGATTATGGCTTTCTCGGCGACGATGTCGGAACGAAATCTGGAACCCGCCTAGCGCGCCGGCGTCGAAAACGTCCATGAATCGCGGTTCGCCGCGATTGCCTCGAGGATCGCCAAGGCCTCGGCCTTCGGAAGCGTGAGGAAGAACTTCCCGACGTGCTTGCAGAAGTCCTTGCGGTCGACGAGCTTGCCCCAGTCCTCGCAGTTGTGGAGGATCGTCCGCCCGGTCGGATCGAGCTCGACGCGGTAGTCTTTGACCCGCGCGAGGATCGAGTCGCCGTCCCTGGAAATTTCGACGTCCCTCGATTGGATTCGCTTCGCGCGGTCCAAGCGGTTCCGGTCCATGAACCGCCCGAGCGCGGATTCGACAAGGGCATCCTTCGGGACGTCGGCCCCGAAGTCCTCGAGCGTCATCGATCGGAGGCGGACCTCGGCGGCCGTGGTCTGCTTTCGGAAGCCATCGATTCGCTGCAGCGCACGCGCCTGCTCCTGCGTCTGGACCCCGAGCATCCGGAGGATCTGGATGCAATTCTCCGGCGCATACCCGTGGAAGTGGTTATTGAAGAAACCGTACACGGTCTCCGCTTGGGAGGCGACTTGCTGGACCCGCGGCACCCACGACTTGAGCTCCTCTTCCGAGTAGCGGTAATTGTACCACGGATCCTGCCCGTGGCCGTGCCAGCGGAGATATGCCATGGAGGAGGTCACGTGGAGGTCCGGCGGGAGGAGCGGCTCGTCCACGATCGTGTACGCAACCCCCGTGGCCCTGAGGAGGTCGAACGCCTCCATCGTCATCCACGTCTTGTTGCGGGGCTCGAGCGCGAAGGTGAAGTCCCGCGGGAGGACGTCGAGGAAGCGGTGGATCGTCGCTTCCTGGAACCGGAGACGGGGCGGGAGCTGGAGAAGGAGCGGTCCGAGCTTCCCGGCATCGAGGAGGGGTCGCATGAGCTCGCAATAGGATTGGAGATCCTTGTCAGCGCCCTTCGCGAGGTCGAGCAGTCGGTCGTGGGTCACGGTCTGCGGGACCTTTGCTGCGAAGACGAAGTCTTCGGGGGTGTAGCGCGCCCATCCCAGCACCATGCCGGGCGAGGGCGCCCGATAGAACGTCGAGTTGATCTCGGCCGTGTCGAAAATCCGCGAGTAGGCGCGGAGCTTCGATTCGCTCGCATTCCGATAGACGGGACCGATCCATTCCTGGTAGTCCCAGCCGCTGCAGCCGAACCGGAGGCGGACCATCGGTACGTCCGCAATACGCCGGCGATAGATTATCGTATAGCCGGAGCCCCCGAGACGGCCTGCGATTCGCTCTCCTCCTGCCTCGAGGTTTAAGGTCACAAGGACAATCGGTTCGAGGATGGCAGAGTCGCTCATCGGCGCGGGCGGATGGGGATACTTCTCGGGTGGCCTGGAAGCGTACGCGAAGGCGTTTCGCTTCGCCGAAGTGAACGCGACCTTCTACCGTCGGATTCCCGAGGCCATGGCCCGACATTGGAGAACCCGCGTCCCATCGGACTTCGTGTTCTCAATCAAAGCCCACCGGGACGTCACGCACGCCGGGCGCCTACGGGCGTCGGCGGCCGTGAGGGAGGCGTTCGGGCACAGCCTGCGGACCGCCCGAATCCTCCGCGCGCCGTTCGTCATCCTGGAGACGCCGAATTCCCTGAAGATTGAGTCGGATCAGGTTTCAGGGCTGGGCGATCTCGTCGGCATGGCGGATCGCGGGACCCGAATCGGCCTCGAGGCCCGTGCTTACGCCGGGGAAGCGCTCCCGCGAGAGCTCCACCGGATGATGGAGGAGACCGGCATCCTGGACGTCGTCGACTTGTCCCAGGCGGGACCTCGACTTGCGGGCGACACGCAATATACCCGTCTGTTCGGCCCGGGTCCGCACAACGTGTACCAGTTTGACGACGAGGAGATGCGAGCGATCGATCGCGCCGGCGGAGATGCGGTGCGCGTCGCGTTGACGTTCCATGGGGTCCGAATGTACACTGACGCGGCGCGTTTCCTGACCTTCAAGCGGACGGGCGTCTTTCCAGCCGCGACCTCCGCCCGCGGGCTTTCCTCGCTGGAGGCCGTCCTGTTGCCAGATGCGCGTTTCCCGTCATCGAAGGACGAACTCGTCCAGCAGCACGGCTGGAAGGTAATCGACCTGGACGATGGGGCGCGAGCGCATGCAGACCGCCTCCTGTCCGCGCTTCCGCGTCAGACGTTCCGAAACGTGGGGGAGGTCGTTCAAGCCCTTGCAGCGGGCGGTGCCGCCCCGAAAAGGGGCTGATTTTCAATATCAGTAAGACCGTTCTCTCCATAGGAAACGCCTGAGAATCTTGTAGTAGCACATACTACAAAAGGGTTATCATGACCTCAGAAATTAGGCGGGGGAAAGGAGTGAATGACAAATGTCTCTCTGCGGCACCGATTACGCCATCGGCGCAGTCCGCAACATGTACAAGGAATCGCGGCAGGACAACGCGATGGTCGTCATGCCGTCGAAACTCCAGAAGGGGCTTCCCCGGCGGACCGGATCCCTTTGCCCCGAATGCCTGAAGGTCATCCCAGCGACGCTGTACATCGGCGATGGCGCCCTCAAGATGAAGAAGACGTGCAAGGAGCACGGGGAATTCGACGAGGTGTGCTGGTCCGACGCGGAGATGTACCTCCGGGCCGAGAACTGGGCCTTTGACGGCGTCGGGCTCGAGAACCCGCAGATCGTGGACGCCAAGGTGTGTCCGTACGAATGCGGCCTGTGCAACCTCCACTACTCGGCCACCTCGCTGTGCAACATTGACCTCACAAACCGCTGCAACTTGAAGTGCCCGATTTGTTTCGCCAACGCGAACGCGGCCGGATACGTCTTTGAGCCGACGTTCGAGCAGATCGTGTACGAGTTTGCGGTTCTGAGGGCCCAACGCCCGATCCCCGTGGCGGCGATTCAGTTCGCCGGCGGAGAGCCGACGATCTACCCGCAATTCCCGGAGATCGTGAAGGCGGCCAAGGACATGGGCTTCCCCCAGGTCCAGGTCGCGACGAACGGGATCCGGCTGGCGACGGAAGACGGCTTCCTCGACAAGGTCGCCGAGGCCGGGCTGAACACGATCTACCTGCAGTTCGACGGTCTCCGCGAGGAGAACTACATCAAGGCCCGCGGCCGGCCGCTGCTCGACATCAAACTCAAGGTGATCGAGCGGGTCCGGGAGCGCAAGGGCAAGAACCTCCAGACCCCGACGATCTGCTTCGTGCCGACGATGGTCAACTCCTTCAACGACGACCAGGCCGGCGAGATCCTGAACTACGCGATCAAGAACCGCGACGTCGTGAAGGGCGTCAACTTCCAGCCGGTCTCCCTCACGGGCCGAATCCCCGAAGAGGACCGCCGGAAGCTGCGGTACACGCTTTCCGACCTGGCGTACGACCTCGAGGAGCAGACGGGCTACCTGACCCGCGACGACTGGTACCCGGTGCCGTTCGTCTCCCCGATCTCGGAGCTCGTGAGCGTTCTGACGGACACCGCGAAACCCTCGTTCACGTCGCACCCGGCGTGCGGCCTGGCCTCGTACCTGTTCCTGGAGAGCGGCAAGGACCCCGTGCCGATCACGCGGTTCATCGACGTCGAGGGCCTCATGGAAGACCTCTGGCTCCTGGCGCAGGACACGAAGGACAAGAAGATCAAATTCACCTCGAAGCTGAAGGCGCTGCAGCTCCTGAAGCGGCACTTCAAGCCCGAGGAGGCGCCGGAGGGCATGGGCCTCGCCAAGATGCTGAAAATCCTGAACCGGATGTTCACGAAGGGCGACAAGGCCGGGGCCGCGGAGTTCTCCTGGTCGACGATGTACGTCGGCGGCATGCACTTCCAGGACAACTACAACTACGACATCGAGCGCGTGAAGCGGTGCGTGATCCACTACGCGACGCCCGACGGCAAGGTCATCCCGTTCTGCGCGTACAACACGGGGCCGAACTTCCGCGAGGAAATCGAGAAGAAGTTCGCGGTGCCGATCGAGGAGTGGCGTGGCCGCCATGCCTGAGCAGGTCGTATCGATCCGCCCCTCGGTCCGCGACAACGGCATCATGGCGATCGACGACATGCTCTGCATGCACTGCGGAGCCTGCGTCGGCACCTGCCCGACGAACGCGATCTTCCTGAACGAGGTCTACCTGACCTTCAACGAGGACTGCACGCAGTGCGGCATGTGCGTGAAGGTCTGCCCGGTCGGCGCGATCGACTATCCGCGCGGGCACAAGCTCCACACGATGAAGTAGGGCGAACACTACAGTTCCAGGCCTTGCGGTCGCCTGGGAGGCCGCCCTCAATCACTTTGAAGCCGGCTGGTCCTTGAACTGGAGGGAACGGCTCTACGAAGATGCAAGGCGGCTATCCGGGCAGCGACCCGAACTCAGCCCTGTCGGACTCGCTTCACTTTGGCATTCCATCGAAGCTGCAAAGCCGCGCCGAACCAGATGAGCGCGATGGCAACGGACGATCCTACCCAGAACGCCAGCCCCGTTAGGACTCGAAAGGCCAGCAAGAGCACGAGAACGGTTGCTACCAAGCCAAGGATCACCGCCAAGAGTTGATGACGGCGTGGGAGAGCATACGCGTTAACGGCCATGCTGACTCCTGCATCGGTCCACATGCCTTATTCCTGTCGCGGTCCAAGACGTCTCTTGTCCGTACCTGGAGAGAAATTGGCCAGAACAGTTACTGGCGACGGACTTCACCGACACTCTGATATATCCGTTGCCGATGAATGGTCCCGCGAATGCCCTCCTACCAGTACGACGTCGTCGTGGTCGGTGCCGGTCCGTCCGGCTCCATGACCGCGCGGTATGCGGCGGCCGGCGGCTGCCGTACCCTGTTGATCGAGAAACGGCAGGAGATCGGTTCGCCGGTCCGCTGTGGCGAGGGCCTCGCCCGGCACTTCGTCGAGGACACGAAGATGCCGTTCGATCGCAAGTGGGTCGGCCGCGAAGTGAAAGGCGCGAAGATCTTTTCGCCAAACGGCACCGAGCTGACGATTGAGGAAGCCCACGCGGGCAACGAGGTTGGAATCGTCCTCGAACGAGACGCTTTCGACAAGGCCGTGGCGAAGGAAGCCGCGAAGGAGGGCGCCGACATCTGGCTCAAGACCACCGCGACGGCCGTCATCAAAGACGATGGCTGGGTCCGCGGGATTCGTGCAAAACGCCTCGAAGACGAGATGAACATCGAGGCGAAGTGCGTCGTCGCCGCCGACGGCTACGAAAGCCAAGTGGGCCGCTGGGCCGGTTTCAAGACGCTCCTGAAAGCGGGCGATATCACCGGGACCTTACAATATCGTCTTACGAATATCTCCCAAGGCCACGATTTCCCCGACTATTGTGAATTTTGGCTCGGCACGTGTGCCCCGGCGGGCTACATCTGGGTCTTCCCGAAGGATGAATCCACCGCGAACGTCGGCATCGGCATCTCCTTGGATCGCCTCAAGAATCGCGTCGACATCAAAGGCTACCTGGACCGCTGGATCGAACAGGATCCACGGATGGCTCACGCACAGCCGCTCGACATGGTCACCGGAGGCGTCTCGACCGCGCCGCCGATCAAGAAGTCCGTGGGCAACGGCATGGCCCTGGTCGGCGACGCCGCAAGGATGATCGACCCGATTACCGGCGGGGGAATCGGAAACGGCATGCTGGCTGGCATGATGCTCGGGAAGGTCCTCTCCAAGTGCAATCAGACCGGAGACTTCGGCGAGGCCGCCCTCATGGAGTACGAGCGGGGCTGGCGTGCGAAGCTCGAGGAGAACCTGTACCGCAACTGGCTCGCGAAGAACAAGCTCGTGACCCTCTCCGACCGCGAATTCGACGACATCATCCAGGTCCTCGCCCAGGTGGGCGTCACGAAGCTCAGCGTCCGCGCGATCCTCAAAGTCCTGAAAGAAACGCGCCCCGAGCTCGTCGCGAAGTTCGCAGAGTTCATCTGAGGCGTCCGGGCACGGGAGAAGTCACTTCGACTTCCACGAGAGGCCGCGCGCCCCGACGACGAAGAACACGACCGCGAATCCCAGCGTGATGAGCAGGTATGTGAGCGCCGTCCCGTCGTTCCCGAAGACCATCGTCGCGCGCAGGCCCTCGTTGATATACGTCAACGGCAGGCCGCGGGCCAGCGTCCGGAGGAACGGAGGCATCGCGTCGATCGGGAAGAAGGAGCCCGCCAGGAACATCATCGGGAATCCGATCGCGTTCGCCAGGGCCTCCCCCGTCCCCGGGTCCCGCACGAAGATCCCGAGGACCATCCCGAGCGAGGTGAACTCGAAGGTGCCGGCAATGATCAAGAGCACCGCGAGCGGCGTGAGTGCGGCCTGCATCCCGAACACGACGACTCCCACAAGCATCATGATCGCCACGGAGAGAAACAGCAAGAGGACGTAGAAAACGACCTTCGCAGCGAGCCACTCCGCCTTGCTCAGTTTTGTCGTCGCGAGGAGCTTGAAGAATCTCCGCGTCCGGTACTCCGCGCAGATCGAGGTCATCCCGAACAGCGGCGTCGTGAGGACCGTAAAGCCGATGATCCCGGGAAGGAAGAAGTCGATGTAGCCGAATTGGCGGACCGTCAACTGGGACTCGTCGACGGATACCACTTCCGTGGCGTTCGCGACCTTCAGATTGAACGCCGTTGCGACTGCGGCGACCGCCGAATACACGATCCCGAAGGAGGACTGCGTCCGATCTCCCGCGAGGGTCACGTTCACCTTGGCGCTCGCGTTTCCCATCTCCGCCTGGATGAGTGCCGCCTGGAATCCGGCGGGGATCTGGAGGGCGACGTTGATCGAGTGCGCCCGCATGTAATCCTGGAAGTTCACGTTCGTCGGGATCGCCTGGTACGTGATGAGGGTCGTATTGTTCAATGCTTGAACGAAGCCATGAGATGCAAAGGTGGAATCCAAGTCCTGCACGGCGAGCGGCACCTTCGGGGTTCCGGACGAGCTGAAGATCGCGCCGAACAGGAGGATCAGGATGACGGGAAAGGCAAGGGCGAAGAACGTCCCCACGCGGGAGCGGAGATATTGTCGACCGAACGCCGTGACGTCCGCGAGGATCCGCTTCATGCCGCCAGGACCCCCTCTTCCATCCTCGCGCCGACCAACTTGAGGAACACATCCTCCAGAGTCGAGCGCTTCGTGTAAATCTCCGTCAAGGGAACCTCGATCGAAGCAAGTTTCGCGAGCAGGGGCCGGACCTGACTCGCCATTGGCACGTGCACCAGGACATCGATGCCGTGAAGCTCCGCGGCGATTCCCCGGGAACTCAGCGCCTCATATCCTCCGCGTCTCGCACCCGCGAGCACGATCGTGGTGCCCCCTCCGAACTGCGAGATGAGCGCGGATGGACTGCCGTGAGCCACGATCTTGCCATGGTTGAGAATCGCGACGTCGTCCGCGAGCTGCTCCGCCTCGTCGAGATAGTGCGTCGTGAGGAGGATCGTCCGCCCCTTCCGCTTGAGGTCTCCGATTAGCTTCCAGAGTTCCCGCCGCGCACCCGGGTCGAGCCCCGTCGTCGGCTCGTCGAGGAACAGGAGTTCCGGCTGGCCGACGAGCGCCATCGCAATGCCGAGGCGCCGCTTTTCGCCCCCGGAAAGGTTCAGTGCAAACGTACTCGCGCGGTCCGTGAGCCCGACCGTCTCGATAATATTCGCCACATCGCGATCCGAAACCGCGTGGTCGAAGAGATGCGCCCAGTACGCCACGGCTTCCCTGGGACGCAATCGGTCGAACGGCTCGAAGTCCTGAGGCAGGACCCCGACCCGTTCCCGGATGCGACGATACCCGGAGCGGACGTCCTCCCCGAGGACGCGGGCCTCTCCCGCGGTCGGGTCACGGAGGCCCTCCAGGATCTCGACGGTAGTCGTCTTGCCCGCGCCGTTCGGGCCGAGGAGGGAGAACACCTCTCCCCGGTTGACGTCAAAGTCGATGCCGTCGACGGCGGTGATGTCCGGATACCGCTTCACGAGGCCGCGGACCTCGATCACATGCTCGCCCACGCCCACGTCCCGCGCCGCACGGACATCGCGCGGTGCCATGGAGTTTTCGGTCTCCTCGTCCGCGCGAATCCTTGCCATCGACGTTCGTCGCGCCTGGAGACACGACGCCTTTCAATGGTGATAACCTCGGCACCGTCATTAAATAACGCGGCCCGCGCTCGCTCCATCTGTGAAGGTCGCGGCCTGGCGGCAAGCGCGAGCCCTCCTCTGGGTCGGCATCACGCTCGTCATCCTGCTCGGGATCTTTGTCCTCGGCGGGGTCGTCGCGATCCCGGGGCTTCCGTCCCCGAGCCTGGACCTGAGGTCGTTGGCTCCGTGGATCTACATCATCCCGATCCTCGTGGCGACGAAAGCCCTCCTCGAAGTCCTCCGTCCGGTGTTCCGTGCCGCGCTCCGGAGCCATGTGCGATACGAGGCCGACATCTTCGCCCACTTCCAACTGGTATCGTATGTCGTTTGGGGCACCGCGATCGCCCTGGTCCTCTTCGTCCTCCTCGGCGGCGGCACGCAAGGATACAGCCTGCTCGGGACCGGGTTAGTCACCGCGGCGCTGATCTACGTCCTGCAGGAGCCCCTCCTCAACATCGTCGGCTGGGTCGTCCTCGTGACGATGGGCCTCTACAAGCTCGGAGATCGGATCGAGATGAACCAGACGAAAGGGTACGTTGTGGAGATCAGTCCGATGAACACGACACTCCGGGAATTTGGCGGACTCCTCTACGGCGACAGCTTTACCGGCCGGTATGTCACCATTCCGAACAGCCAGGTCCTGAAGGGGAACGTGTTCAACTACACGAAGGACACCCCGTTCGTCTGGGATCAGCTCACTGTGAGTATCACGTACGAGAGCGACCACAAGGTCGCGGAAAAGTTGATCCTCGAGGCCGCGGAAGATGTCGTCGGCCCGATGATGCGAGAGAACCGCGGCCAGCTGCGGTCCAAGTACGAGTTCGCCGACTTGGCGGACTACATACCCGAGGAGCCGCGCGTGGGCTGGGGACTGAAAGACTCCTCCGTGGATCTCACGCTCGTCTACTTCTGCCCGGTGTTCGCGAAGGGCGGTTATCGGACCCGGCTCGTAAAACGAGTTCTCGAGAAATTCGCGAACGAGCCTCGCGTGGAATTTGCGTATCCGCACATGCAGATGGTCCCGTCTGAAGAGAAGAAGGTCAGCGTCGTTCGGTAGCCGCTTCATGTGTCGAGGCCGGGCCGGGCCATCCGTGCAATCTTTATTACCGCGGTTCATTCTCCGAACGAGTGGCTCCTTTCAGATCGTTTTCGACAATTACCGCGGCGGACCATGGCAAGGACGTCACGCTGGCGGGCTGGGTCGAGGATGTTCGGAATCTGGGAGGCATTGCCTTCTTGATCGTCCGGCAGCGGGACGGCACGTTCCAGACGACAATCAAGAAGAAGTCCAATCCGGATCTGTTCAACCTCGCATCGAAGGTGGTCCGGGAGAGCGTCGTTGCGGTCCAAGGACGCATCGATCCAAATCCCCAGGTGCGGAACGGATGGGAGCTCACCGCGGCCGCGCTTGATGTCCTCAGCCCCGCCGCGGCGCCGCTCCCACTTCCGATCGCGGACAAGGTCGGCGCGGACATGGACACCCGTTTCGACAACCGCCCGCTCGATCTCCGGAAACCGGATCGCCGGGCCATCTTTCAGGTGCGCTCGATCGTCGTGGCCGCGTTCCGGTCGTACCTGGACCGCCAGGGATTCATCGAGGTCCAGACGCCCAAGCTCGCGGGCGCCGGCGCGGAGGGCGGCGCGACCTTGTTCGAGACCAACTACTTCGGGCGGCGCGCGTTCCTAAGCCAGAGCCCGCAGTTGTACAAGCAGATGCTCATGTCAACAGGCCTCGACCGCGTGTACGAGATGGCCCCGGCCTTCCGGGCGGAGCCTTCCGACACAGTGCGGCACGTGACCGAGTTCACATCGTTCGACGCCGAGGTCTCCTGGATCGAGCGGCAAGAAGACTTCTTCCCGCTCCTCGAGGGTGCTGTCGATGCCGCGATCGAGCGAGTTCGAGCCGACTGCAAGGCAGAGCTCGCCCTCCTGCAGGTCGAGCCGAAACGGCCCGCGCTGCCGTTGAAGCGACTCCCGTATCCGGAAGCGCTCGAAATCCTCCGGGGCCGCGGGAAGCGTCTCCGCGGCGGGGAGGACATCGACACGGAGGGGGAGAAGATCCTCGGGCAAGAGATGGGCCGCGAGGGTCGGGAACTCTACTTCGTGACCGAGTACCCGACGGCCATCAAGCCGTTCTACGTGATGGCCAAGACCGACGAACCCGAATACTCGTATTCGTTCGACCTCGAGTACAAGGGAGACGAGATGGCCTCCGGAGGACAGCGGGAACATCGATACGACGTGCTCTCGGCGCGAATGAAGGAGAAGGGCCTGAACCCGGAGAACTTCGAATTCTACCTGAAGGCGTTCCGATACGGCATGCCACCGCACGGCGGCTGGGGATTCGGGCTCGACCGGTTCGTGCAGAAGCTCCTCGACCTCCCGAACATCCGCGAGGCTATCCTGTTCCCCCGGGATCGAGCCCGGCTCGTGCCGTAACCGCTCATCGGCGGTGAGGAATCCTTTTGTAGCGGCCCCGCCGATTCACTGCGCCAAGGACGAGGGGGGAGTGAAACGAAGGAGTTCAAGGTTTACGTGGCCGACAAACCCGGTGAGTTGGCTCGGGTGACGGAAGCCCTGTCGAACGGTGCCGTCAACATCCGGGCGATCGCGAGCGAGTCGAAACACGACGCATCGTTCCTTCGCGTCGTGACCTCGGACGTGCAGACGACGCAGAAGGCCCTGACGAATGCGGGCCTGAAGTACGAGCTGAGCGACATCCTGAACCTCGAGCTCTTGGACCGGCCGGGAGAACTGGCGAAGGTCGCGAAGCGCCTCGCTCGCGCGGGGATCAACGTGCAATCCATCTACATCCTGGGATCGAAGAACGGGCGGACCGAAATCGCGTTGGTCGTGGACGACATCGAGCGCGCCAAGACCGCGATTAAGTAGGGACCGATGGTAGTTTCGCACACCCCCTGCCCAAGCCCATAGAAGACCGGCCGCCCAACGGCAGCCGCATGGAACATGGAACCCGGGTTCTGAGTCCGATTCGGAGCCGCCGGGCACGGAACTCGGACCGATTGCTCACAGGTGGGTCGCGTTCCGCGCAAGGCAGCGGAAATCCTTCTCGGTCCGACGGCGGGCATGGCCCATTCAAGGATCCATCCTCTCCTCGTCGGGGGGCATGGAACCAGCGAGTCACGAATGAGGAACTCGTCGCGGCGTACAAGGATACAGGCTCGATATGGAAAGCGGGGAAGCGGCTTGGGCTGTGCGGCCAAAGCGTCCATGAGCGACTGCGCAGGCTGGGTTACGAGATGGCTCATCAATCATGGACCGTGGAGGAAGTGGCGGAAGCCCGGTCACTCGCGGGTCAAGGGGAGCCGATGGCACAAATCGCGAATCGTCTCGGGCGGACCTATAGCGCAGTGACGTTGAAGCTCTCGCGTCTCGGAATCGGTTCGCAGCACAAAGGCTGGAGATGGAAGCCGAGGCGCAAGATGATCCTATCCAAGCGACGAGTTTCCGGGTTTGCGAAGAAACTGGAACGAGGGACCGCGACAGTTCGCCGTTTGGCTCGACAGCAAGGCGTTGCGATAACCCCACTCGTCGATGCGTTGCAACTTTACGAACCTGAGAGGTGGCGAAGGTACGTCGAGAGTCACTCGAACCTCTCGCGCCGCCGGTGCCCTGGATGCTGCAGTGAGTTCGTGCCCCTCACGAAGAGACAGCGCTTCTGCACTGTTCGTTGTCGTGAGGCATATCGGCGGAACATGTCCTACTTCGGCGGAAGACGCATGGAAGCCATAGGCCTACGGGAGGGCGTGTGCCAGCTCTGCCTCGGAAAGTTCGACAAGTGGTTGTCTGCACATCACGTCCTCGGGAAAGAAAGAGACCCGGAAAACAATGCGCTCATCGCACTCTGTCGAGGCTGCCACGACATGGTAACGAATCTCTCCGCGAGGTCGTGGGTCGAGCGTCCCGAGTCGGTGACCGAGCTGATTGCGCTCGCCTTGGCCCGTCGTGGCAAGATGAACGCGGTTGTCTCCGTTGAAATCGAGGAGTGGAGAAGCGACGAGCTACGGGACTACATCGAAGCGAGAAACGCTGAGGATGGCGATTGGCTGTTCGACTCGGCCTGAGCAATCGCAGCAGGCGGACACAGAAGAAGTCCTAATCTGTCTCGAGCGGACCCAGGGCCGCTTCACCCGTCTCCAGGATAGGCTTAAGAGGGGGATATTATAGTAGAAGCCGAATACATCCCAACTTGGGAGTGCACTCTATGGGCGGCACGGTAACAAAGGGAAATCGCCTTCAGGTAATCGCGAGAAAAGAACTCGAGAAACAGGGTTACGTTGTTCATACAGCGGTCCGGAGCGTTCAACGGCGTGGGCCGATTTGGATTAGTCAGTCGACGGACATCTTCAACGCATTCGACTTGATTGCGACGCGGATCGAGCCCCCACAACCGTTGCGGTTCGTCCAGGTCACGACGGCCTCCCATGTGAGCGAGAGGATCCGGAAGGTCGATCCGGTTCCTATCAACCCGGGATTGGCGAGCGTCGAGATTTGGGCGTATGTCGGCGGGAGGAAGCGACTGGATCGCCGGTACAAGAATCGTCGGATTTGGCTTCCACGAAACTACTTCCAGATCTATCTCAAACATCGCAACTGGGAACCCGACCGACGAGACCGGGTCTCTGTCGGAGACGACCAGCTCGAAGGAGTGAGCTGGACAGAGGACAGTCCCGCTGAGGAGCTTGTCTCCGCAATTATTCGTCCGTCTCACAGGAAGGCAAAGGCGTAGCCGACACGACGTGCGCCCGGATCGCCTGAGGACGTTATCGTATTCCGAAAGAACGAAATTCTTCATTCGATTTAGCGCAACGCTTTTGCGGCCGACGCACATCCCGTCGTCGGCGATCTCCAGTGGGTTCGCCAATCAGAGGAGGCGAGGTCTTGTCTGCGCTTCGTATGAGTGCGAGTGCTATCACAATCGGAATGATGTTTGTATTGGGAGCGATGGTCACGGGAATCGCGAGCGCGACTCCGGGTCCCGGGAACGGAAGTACGGCTGCCCCGGAGCAGTACGCGATCGTCGAGTTCACGGACAGCCCCGTGGCGACGTACACCGGCGGCATCGCCGGATACCCGGCCACCGAGCCGCTCCATGGACACAAGCTCGACCTGGCCGCGGCGAACGTCGCCCTCTACGCGTCGTATCTGCACATGCGCCACGCAAGCTTCCAGGCATGGGTCAGCTCGAACGCACCCTGGGCGCAGGTCGTGCGCGAATATAGCCTCTCCTTCAACGGCGTCGCGATCCAGACGAACGGAAACTCCCTCAGTAGCCTCGCGAATGCACCCGGCGTCGCGGCCGTAACCCCCGACTGGATCTACTATCCCTCGATGGACGTGTCCGTGCCCCTCATCAAGGCGAACGTGGTCTGGCCCTCCCTGGGAATCGATCCCACGACCGGAGCGATAGGCGACCTCGCCGGCGTGAAGGTCGGCGTCATCGACACAGGAATCGACGACTCCCATCCGTTCATCGCATCGTGTCGGGCCGCGGGGAGCATCACCCACGACGTGTTCTTCAGCGGGACCGGCCTGTTCGATCCCAGCCGCACGCTATTCTTCGACCACGGCACTCATGTCACCGGGACGATCGGGGGCTGTTACACCACCGGGACCGTCACGGTGGACGGACAACCGATGGGCCTCGCGGCGCCGATGAGCGGCGTCGCGTCCGGCGTCGCCCTGCACGACTACAACGTGTTCCCGGGATACGGCTCCGGGTTCATCCACCACGGGGGCGGCGCGTTCAGCCACGACATCATCGGCGCGGTCGAGAAAGCCGTGGCGGACGGCATGGACGTCATCAACCTGAGCATCGGTGGACGAGTCCAAGGCCCCCACGACTTGTTGTCGGAGGCGATCAACGCCGCGGTGGACGCGGGGACGGTCGCGGTGATCGCCGCCGGAAATTCCGGATCCGGCATCCTGACCGTCGAATCGCCAGGCAATGCCGCGAACGCGATCACGGCTGCGGCGGCCTCGGATCCGCACTTCGAAGGCATCAAGGTCAGCTTCGACACGACGACGATCGGCGCCGCGGTCGGCGAGTTCGCGAACTTCAAACCCGCGATTACTGCAGCAACGGCGACGACCACGCCGGCGAACGGTTGCACCGCGATCTCGGAAGACCTCACCGGGAAGATTGCGTTGATTAGCCGCGGCGTCTGCACGTTCGGCACGAAGATCCAGGACGCCCAGGACCGAGGAGCCGTTGGAGTCATCATCCTGAACAATCAGCCAACGGATCCGTTCCCGATGGCCCAGGACGGCGTGCACCACCCGACGATTCCGGCGGTCATCGTCTCCTTGGCGGATGGCGCGACCCTCAAGGCGCACGCACCCGGATCGGTGACGGTCGACGGGACGACGTTCTTCGACTTCGTGACGACGAACGCGGACATCCTGGCGGCGTTCTCGAGCCGCGGGCCCACGCCGTACGACTTCCGCCTCAAGCCCGACGTGACCGCTCCTGGAGTCAGCGTGCTCTCGAGCGTCCTCGGAGGCCAGTTCGCGTTCTTCCAGGGCACCTCGATGGCGACGCCGCACACGACCGGCGCGGCCGCCCTCCTGTTGGCCGCCCATCCGACGTGGTCGCCCGACGAGGTCAAGTCGGCGCTCGTCAACTACGCGGATCGAACGGTGACGGGGACCGGCGGACTCGGCCCGATCGCCCGCGGGGGCGGCCGGATCAACGTCCAGACCTCCGTCGGTGCGACAGTGTTGTTGAGTCCCGCCTCGATCAGCTTCGGGGGCTTCACGGGAGGAAAGCCGTTGTCCTCCGCGGTCCATGTGACCTTCGAGAACCTCGGTCCGGCGGTCACTTGCGCCCTGAGCCTCACGATCAACGACCCGCCCGCGAATGGTTTCTTCTCGCTCAGCGCGTCCAGCCTCAGCCTGGCCGCGGGTGGGACCGGGACCGTGACGGCGACGTTCAACGGAGGGCAGGCGGTGGGGACGGGCTTCTTCTTCGGGGACGCGGTCGCATCGTGCGGGACGGCCACGATCCGGGCGCCCTGGTTCGCGGCGGTCCAGCGCGGCAACGGGGCGTTGAACGGGAACCAGAATTCGCCCGCCCTGTTCGGACTCGACCCGGCCGTGTACACGGACACGAGCCTCATGTCCGGCGGGCCGTTCGCGGCGTGACCGAGAACGTGCGGCCTTGGCGAACCGCCGAGACCGCGCCCTTTCCCTCGTTCAGGCCATCGGGCGACGCTCATCGATCGCCGGGCGTTTCAGCACTCATAGGGGTCGTCACGCGTCGATCGGCTGACCCTCTTCTCATCACGAACGCACGGACGACATCGCGGCGGGCGTAGAAAGCCGTTTTCCGGGCCTTTGGGAGTGTCAGGGTACAGAATTTCGTGGGAACCTTCATAACGTGACAATAATCTGTAACACCCGATGGAAGTGCCGCCGGGGCGAGTGGAGCGGATCGCCGACGGCGGGCCTGAAGTGATTCGGTCCATCCTCGCCGAGCTTCGGGCGATGAAGTTCAACGGGGTCCTGAAGACCTCCGTTTTTCGCGGCGACACCCCGTCGCAAGGGGTCCTCGTCCTCCGGCGAGGGGATGGGGTGCTCGCGGAACACCGGTCCGCGGTCGATGTGGCGGGCCACGAGGCCCTCCCCGAGATCCTGAAGGACGCCGCGAGCGCCCGCGCCCAGCTCGAGGTGCGTACCTACGACTATGGCCATTCCTCGATCAGCATCGACCATCTCCAGCGGAGCTACCCCGAAGCCGCGGTCGAGGGCATCGGAGACCCGGACGAGGTGCTCGAGCAGGCAATCGCCCAGGAGGCCCGCGAGCGCGAGACGTACGAGAAGGAGCTGGAGGGCCGTCGCAATCAAGAGCGAACGCTCGTCGAACGCGAAGAGGAGCTGTACCGCAGGAAATGGGAACTCGAACAGGAGTACCAACGGAGCGCGATGCGACAGCGAGAACTGGACTCCCTCCGGGCCGAACTGCAGACGGTCAAGGAGGCGAGTGGACTGATCCTGAGCCGCCTCGAAGAGCGACGAGAGTCCCGGGACGTGGAGGTCGAGTCCCAGAAGAAGGTCCTCGCGATGGAATCGGAGAAGGCGCGGGCGGAGCTCGAGGCCCAACGGCGGAGCCTCTCGGAACGGCAGGCCAAACTCGGCGGGCTGGAGCGGGAGTTCGCCTCGAAGGAATCCACCTACCGGGACCGCGAGACATCGCTCGACGCGCGGGCCGCGTCCGTCGAACGCGAGCGCAAACAGATGAACGATCTGTACGGCAACCTACAGGCGGAGGCCGAGAAGATCTCCGAGGCCCGGAAGGTCTTCGACGACCGCCTCGGGGAAGCGGAACGCCGGGAGCGGCTCCTCACCAGCCAGGAGCAGGCAATCCGCGAACGGGAGCAGAAGCTCCGGGACCACGTTGCGGCGGTCTCTCAGCGGGAACGCACCCTCGAGGACCGGGAGAAATCGTTCCCGAGAAGTATGGCCGACCTGGAGGCCCGCGAGGGGGAACTCACCGAGAAGGCCACGAAACTCGCCAAACAGCTCGAAGCGTTTGAAGCCCAGGACGCGGGACTCGACGACCAGCGGGAGGAGCTCGAACGGGCGACGAAGCGCATGCAGAAGCTCGCGAAGGACCTCGCGGCGAAGGATCGCAAGGTCTCCGAGGAGGAACGCGAAGCCCGGGAGCGTCAGGTCGACGTGCGCCGACGACAGCGGGACCTCGCGACCCGCGGGAAGGAGCTCGAGCAGTTGAAGCGCCGGCTCGAGCGCATGGACGAGGAGCTGTCCGCCAACCGCTCGAGGATGAAGGCGCAAGCGGTGAAGCTGCTCCGGTCCGAACGAACCGCCCAGCAACGGCTCCGTGCGATCGAGACCGCTGACCGAGAGCTGGACAAGCGAGAGGCCGCGGCAAAACGTCGGGAGGCCGCGATTGAGAAGCGAGAGAAGGCGGCGGCCGCGGCGGAGGAGCGAACGACGGAACGGTCCGATGCGGCTGAGGTCGTCGAGGGAGACTTGCGATCTCGACGCGCTGCGCTCGAAGAAGAGTACGCCGCCAAGAGAGGCGAGGTCGAACGGCGCGAGAGCGAGGTCGCTGCCGTGGAGCGGGCGTTCACGAAAGAATCGGAATCGAACGAGTCGTTGAAGGCCACCTTGGAGGAACAGGAAACCGCGTTCCTCTCGGACCTGCAAGACATCGAATCGCGCAAGGCGGCGCTCGAGAAATCCGAGGCCTCGCATGCACAGGAGACGAAGAAGCTCGAGAAACGCTCAGACGCAATCTCGAGTCGAGAGTCCAAATCGAAACAGGAAATCCAACGTCGTGAAGCGTTACTTGAAGCCCGCGAACGCGAGGTCGAGGCGCAGGAGGCCGCCCTCCGGGAGAAGGAAGAGAGCCTCCAGCACCGGATCGACGAGGTCGAAGATCGCGAATCGGACGCCGAGAAGCGAGTGGCCCGCGCCGAGGCCGATGGGAAACGTCGGCAAGAGGCGATTGCCGCCCAGCGTGCCGGCATCGAGGAACGCATCACGAAGCTCGCAGCGGACCGTGATGCTCTAGCGGCCGAGCGGATCGCCGTGCAAGCGGCGCAGTCCGCTCTCAAGACACGGGAGACGAAACTCAAAGACCGCGAGGCTCGGGCGGCGAAGGCGGACGTCGTGATTCAGCGCCGCAAGAAAGAACTCGCCCGGATCAAGGAAGGCTTGCGGCGCCTCAGCTGAGGAGGTCGAAGCGGATGAGCGCGATCGTCACCTTGACCACCGACTTCGGAGCGGGCGAGTACATCGGCGCCATGAAAGGCGCGATCCTTACGGTTAATCCGGAGGCGACAATCCTGGACATCGACCATTCGATCCGGCCGCATGACATTCGCCACGGAGCCTACGTCCTGTATGCCGCGGTCCCGTACTATCCGTTCGCGGCCCACGTCGGCGTGGTCGACCCCGGCGTGGGCACGAAGCGCCGCGCGATCGTGTGCGTCTGCGAAGGAGCGTTCCTCGTGGGGCCGGACAACGGACTCCTCGTCCCGGCGGCGCGGCGACTCGGCCTCAAAGAGGTGCGCGAGATTACGAATCGAAAGCTGGGCCGTCCCGAACTCTCCGACACGTTCCACGGACGCGATCTCTTCGCGCCGGTGGCGGCGCATCTCATGTCCGGGACCAAGGTCAAGGACGTCGGCGCGACGATCCGCGATTTCGTCGATCTCGACTTCGGGGAACCGAAGAAGCGCAAAGGCGGCTTCGATGCTGTCGTCATCACCTACGATCGGTTTGGCAACGTCGTCACGAACATCCCCCGGCCTCTCGCCGAGAAGGCGTGGTCCTTCGGCGACCGTCTCGCGGTGACGGTGGGTGGCTATGAAATGACTGTGCCGTTCGTGAGGACGTACGGCCTGGTCGCACCGAGGGACCTCCTCGCCACGCTGTCGTCGAGTGGGTTCCTTGAGATTTCTCGGAGAGAAGCGAGCGCCGCGGCCCAGCTCGAGGCGACCCCAGGGATGCCCGTGAGCGTGGCGAAGGCCGAGTCCCGGACGTAGGACCAATCGCTTCACCGCAACATGCCGGCGGCGAGAATCGACGTGCTGTCCGATATCTGGTAGCTGGACCCGGTGGAATACGTCGTCGTGCTGAGGAGGAGCCGATCGCCCACCGCGACGGGTCCACCCGGCTGGCTCTGAACATACGCGGCCCTCTGCGACGCGTAATTGAGGGAAACGAACGCCGTGGGGGCGAGGGCCGTGGCGCCTCCACTCGTCAGGATCGCCAATTTCGCGGTGGATGGAAACAGCCCCGTCGGGACCGAGGTTATGGTGAGAGTCCAGTTCGTGCCGTCGGCAGACCTCGCGACGACGACCCCCATGACTCGAGGAGAAGGTGGGGTAATGCTGATCTGTCGCCCGACCAACACCGCCGCCACGCCGGCGAGGGCCACGAGGATGACGATCACGAGGACCACCACGATCGCGGTCAGGTTGCCCGTCGCGCGGGGCGCCGGAGCAGGAGGCCACATCGGCGGATAGGGTGCTGGAATCGTGGCCGGCGGGACCGAGGTCGTCAACGGGACCCCGCAGTTCGAGCAGAACAGGTTCCCCAGGGAATTCGGCGCGCCACAACGCGGACAAGCAACCATCGCGGACATGCGGTGCCTCCGGCATCTCGGAACACGCCGAACGGCGGCAAATATCTTCGCGGAAACGTTGATGCGGTGCCGCCGTCAGCGCGCAGCCAGCAAAGACATATCTAGGGACCGGACCTTCGGCGGCCGAAATGGATGCGCGCAAGATCCTCCTCGTGATTTTCGACGGCCTGGGGGACCGACCGCTCACCGAGCTCGGCCACAAGACGCCCCTCGAGGCTACGCCCAAGCCAAACCTGGACTGGTTCGCGTCGAACGGCGTGAATGGGCTCGTCGACCCCATCGCCCCCGGCGTCGCGGCGGGCAGCGACACGAGCCACCTCGCCCTCTTCGGGTACGATCCGAAAGAGGTGTACACCGGCCGCGGTCCGTTTGAAGCCGCCGGCGTGGGCATCGACATGGAGCCCGGGGACATCGCCTTTCGCGGGAATTTCGCCTCGGTCGACGAGGACCTGAAGCTCACGGACCGCCGCGCCGGACGGATTCGGGAGGGGACCGAAGAACTCGCGAAAGCGCTCGATGGGCTCAAACTGGGACGAATCAAGGCGAACGTCCGAGAGGGGACGGAGCACCGCGTGGCCGTGGTGTTGCGAGGCCGAGGGCTTTCGCCGAAAGTCACGGACACCGATCCCCACGAGATCGGTGAGACGATCCAAGAATCGAAGCCCCTCGAGTCGGCCGCGAGGGTCACCGCGAAGGCCGTCAACGCCTTCACGCAGCAGTCGTACAAGATCCTCAAGGCCCATCCGGTGAACCGGGCGCGCGTCGCAAAAGGCGAACCGCCGGCAAATGCAATCGTACTGCGAGGGGCCGGCATCTTCCCCGATCTCGTTCCGATCACGGAGCGGTTCCATCTGACGGCCGCAGGGATCGCGGGCGTCGCGCTGATTCGCGGGATGTTTCGGACCTTCGGCATGGACGTCATCGACGTGCGGGGCGCGACCGGCGGTCTCGACACGGACATGATTGCGAAGGCCGACGCCGCGATGGACGCGTTGCGGACCCACGATCTGGTCGTCCTGCATGTGAAGGCACCGGACCTGTGCGGCCACGACGGGAAGGCGTCGGAGAAGATCCGTGTCATCGAGAGGATGGACGCGATGATGGGCCACCTGAAGGCGATGCTCTCTACGGAGGTCGTCGTGGCCCTCACGGCCGACCACTCGACCCCGGTCGCGTTGAAGGACCACTCCGGAGATCCCGTGCCGCTCACGATTTTCGGCGAGGGCGTCCGGGTCGACGACGTCCTCAATTTCGACGAGCGGAGCATGGCACACGGCGCCCTCGGTCGACTCCGCGGGACCGACGTAATGAACGTCCTCCTGAACGCCTCGAACCGCATGGAGAAGTACGGCGCCTGAGCGAGCCATCAAAGCCTAAATACGAGGAGGAGCTTGCGGCCGCGCTCACGGCGGAGGAGTGGACGCCACGGCCCAAATCGATCTGAGCTTCATCATCCCCATCGCGATCCTCGCGGGGCTCGGTTTCGCGGCAATCTTGACGCGAGACATCCTGCGACGGGACACGGGCTCGGACCGGATGCGGGAGATCACGGGGGCAATCCAACAGGGTGCGCGGGCGTTCCTGCGTCGGCAGTACAAGACGATCGCCATCATTGCGGCGGCCCTCGCGATCCTGTTCGCGGTCGCGCTGGGCGCCCAGAAAGGGCTCCTCGCCGGATTCGAGACGGCCGGGGCCTTCGCTCTTGGAGCGACGTTCTCAGCGCTGTCCGGCTACATCGGAATGCATATCGCGATCCGCTCCAACGTTCGTTCCGCAGCGGGTTCTCTCAAGTCCTTCAACGACGCCCTCGTCATCGCACTCCGGGGCGGCGCGGTCTCGGGCCTTTCGATTGTCAGCATGTCTCTCGCGGGCGTAGCCCTTTTGTATTACGGGTACGGGGCCTTGGGATCCGCCATCAACCCGACGACGTTCAACGACTGCATCACCGCGGGGTACACCATCGCCCTGTGCACGGCCAAGGCCACCGAAGACAGCCTGATCCTATCGATCGTCGGCTTCGGGTTCGGGGCGAGCCTCGTCGCGTTGTTCGCACAGCTTGGAGGCGGCATCTACACGAAGGCGGCAGATGTCGGGGCGGACCTGGTCGGCAAGGTGGAGGCGGGAATCCCGGAGGATGACCCGAGGAATCCCGCCGTCGTCGCGGATCTGGTCGGGGACAATGTCGGAGACTGCGCGGGCCGCGGAGCGGACCTATTCGAGTCGACCGCAGCGGAGAACATCGGTGCGATGGTCCTTGGCGTCGTCCTCTTTCCGTATTTCGGGATCGCGGGCGTCATCTTCCCGCTCGTTGCGCGGTCGTTTGGCCTCGTCGCGAGCATCGTCGGGGTTTTCGTGGTCCGTGCGCGCGAGGACGAAGCCCCGATGAGTGCCCTGAACCGCGGATACATCGTGACGTCGGTCCTCGCGGCAATCCTATTCGGTGTGGCGTCGTGGGCGATGCTACAACCGTCAACGCCGACGGCGTCGGGAGGGCTGACCTGGGCCTACTATTGGGTCTGCGGCATCGCCGGCATGGTGACTGCGGTCGTCTACGTGTGGGTCACGCAGTACTATACGGAAGCCCGGTACCGGCCCGTGCGAGACATCGCGAAATCATCGGAGACCGGGCCTGCCACGAACATCATCTCCGGCTTCGCGGTCGGTCTTGAGGCGACCGCGATCCCGGCGGTTGTCGTATCCATTGCGATTCTGTTCTCGTTTTGGCTGGGACAATCCACGGGGATCCCTGGTGGCGGCATCTACGGGACCGCAATCGCAACGATGGGCATGCTCGCGACGGCGGCCTACATCCTGGCGATGGACACCTTCGGGCCGATCGTGGACAACGGTGCGGGCATTATCGAAATGGCCGGCATGTCCGAGGCCGCCCGCAGGAACATGGACAAGCTCGACGCGGCGGGCAACACGACGAAGGCCCTCACGAAGGGGTACGCGGTGGGAAGCGCCGCCCTCGCGGCATTCCTCCTGTTCAACGCGTTCCTGTCCGAAGCGCGGGTGAAAGCCGTCGACCTCGCGCATCCCGAGACGTTCATTGGCGGATTCATGGGGGCCGCCCTC
>Ga0209160_1000313_pt1 | contig 38710 bp, 40 predicted proteins | sample GraSoiAngelo_153_FD_186167 | JGI IMG/M metagenome (GOLD analysis project Ga0209160, IMG submission 186167) | Grasslands soil microbial communities from the Angelo Coastal Reserve, California, USA - 14_1009_12_40cm (SPAdes) (version 2) | ecosystem: Environmental > Terrestrial > Soil > Grasslands ...
ATTTCGCAGCTTGGCACGTCCTTCGTCGGCGCCCGAGCCGAGCCATTCCCCAGACAGCATGTTAGCCACGGACCTGTCGGCTTAGCACACGTCCAGGATGCATATGATCGGTATCAGTGGACGCTGTGCAGTCGGAGCGCGACGCTCCTCCAGCGGCCTCTACCCCTTCCCCTTCGACGCCCGCGCACGTCGAGGGTGCACGTCTGTCTTCGAGCGCAAAACGGGATGCCAATACGTGATGCAGAGCCCAGGTAGTTCTCGGAGACTTCCTTCTCTATGCTCTGGGCGTATTTAATCCTTGTCTCGCGACCTCCCCGGTCCTGTTCAGCGAGCGGCGTCGGGCATCTGCACGATCCGCGCCTTGCCTCGGTCCACGAGGATCTGCGCGATCGTCTTCGGAAGCGTGACGACGTCCTCTTTCTTCAGGCGGTACGTGGTGTCGATCCCCGCGAAGGGCGGGACGTCCTCGAGGACGTGGACGAGGACATGGTCTTTGAGCGACGGCGCGACAGGGGCGCGCCTCGTTTCCTCGGCGCGAACGACCTTCATTCCGGCGGGCTTCTCCTTCGCGGGCACAACGGTTGACGTGGCTGGAGGCGGAGCCGGTTCTACGCCGAACGCGGAGCCACCGAAGGCATCGGTCCGCGATTTCCTCAGCAGCGCAACCATATTGTCGAAGAGGAATCGCTCCTGGGCGGGGAGGTTCGGGACCTCGACCTCCGAGCCGCTGGCGCGACTCGATGCCAAGAGCGCCAGTTTTCGTTCGCGGTACGTGAAGATCTGGTCACGCCTCTTGCGGACTTTTCGGAGTTCGTCCTGCAGAAGGAGCGCTTTCGGGGAGTTCGGGTCCTTCTGGGCCTCTTTGTTCGCGGATTCTTCAAGTCGGCCGATGTACGTGGCCAGCCGATCGTAGAAATCCGCCTCGAGGCTCACGAGGGTCTTCTTGCCGCTCTCCTCGCGGTAGACCTTCGTGACGCGCTCAAAATTGACCTCCTCCTCACCCGGCACGTCGTGCATATCCGGCGGCCGATATTTGATGGCTTCCGCCTCGCAACCCTTATCGCCCGCGGGCTCATCGGGTGGACATCGGAAAGGTCGCACCGTTTCAACGGCTCGCACAGAATCGGGGCGAACTCTCCCGCCGCCGTTCGGTGAACTCTGATGGACTGGGATCGACTGCACGAGGATCTCGAAAAGGTCCTCGAAGACCTCGCGGACAAGAACCGCCACGCGCCAATCATCGTGGAGGGGGAGTACGACCGGCGGTCGTTGCGGGCCCTCGGCGTGACGGGCGACATTCGGATGATCAATGAAGGATCCACGGTGTTCCGCCTCTGCGAGACGATCGCCGCGACGAACCGCGAGGCGATCATCCTGACGGACTGGGACGTCCGCGGAGGACGGCTCGCGCGGCAGCTTCGGGATGCGCTTTCGGCCAACGGAGTGCGGTTCGACGAGGACATCCGCGCCCGTCTCACCCGGCTGTGCCGGAAAGACATTACGGACGTCGAGAGCCTCCACACGTTCGTCGAGCGCGTTGCGGAACACGCGTCGACGGGGAGTCGGCAGCGGCCCTCGAAGCGATGGTACGCGGACCGGGTCCAACGGCGGGACACCCGGCGACGGTCTCGAACGTGAGAATAAGTTAAAGAATCTTTAAATAGGCCCGGCTGCAGTGAGGAACCGGGATAGCGGCTGAGGCCGCGATTCAACGATCCCACTCATCCGAATCTTCCTTTCCTGCCTCCAAGAAATCGGGAGGCTGCGCGGCCCTGCGGGGCGAGAGTTGTCCGGATAGCGGGACGTAAGTCGCAGACGTCGGCGCATCCCGGACAGTGCGAGAATGAACATCGATCCGAGTACAACGAAGTACCTCATCCAGGCCCGCCTCGAGGCGGAAGGGATCGTCGAGAAGCCCGACGTGGTCGGGGCCGTGTTCGGCCAGACCGAGGGGCTGCTGGGCGAAGAACTGGACCTGAGGGATTTGCAGAAGAGCGGGCGCATCGGCCGAATCGAGGTCGACGTGCAGAGCAAGAAAGGGCGAAGTGAAGGCACGATCCTGATTCCTTCCTCGCTGGACCAAGTCGAGACTTCGATCTTGGCGGCGGCCCTCGAGACGATCGACCGGGTCGGGCCGTGCAAGGCCACGATCAAGGTCGACAAGGTCGAGGACACCCGGGTGACGAAGCGGAACAAGATCATCGAGCGAGCCCGCTCGCTCCTGTCGGCCATGGTCGAGGAGTCGAAGACCTCCGGGTCCGACCTGCTCGACGAGGTGCGCCAGAGCGTCCAGGTGTCGGAGATTGTCTCGTTCGGGGCGGAGCGGCTCCCCGCGGGACCGAACGTCACGGACAGCGACGCGATCATCATTGTCGAAGGCCGACAGGACGTCCTGAATCTCCTGCGATCCGGCATCAAGAACGCGATTGCGGTCGAAGGCACGAACGTGCCCAAGACGATCCAAGAGCTGTCGAAGGAGCGCGCGCTGACGGCGTTCGTTGACGGAGACCGCGGTGGAGACCTGATTCTGAAGGAACTCCTCCAGGTCGCCGAAGTCGACTTCATCGCCCGCGCCCCGCGCGGCAAGGAGGTCGAGGAACTGACGCAGAAGCAGATCATGAAAAGCCTGCGAAACAAGATCCCCGCGGACCAGTACGTGGAGATGTACGGCATCTCGGGCCAGGTGTACAAGGCCGAGTCCGAGTTCCCCGAGCCGAAGCCGTCGGGAGGACCGCAAGGCCGCCCGGAGCCTCGGCCCGAACCTCGTCCCGAGCCGCGCCCCGAGTTCCGAGAACCGCGGGAGGTTCCCGCGGAGCGCGCCTCGGCTCCGCTGACGCCCACCACGAAGGTCCTCAACCCGAAACTGGAGAAGTACCGCGATATGCTGGTCCAGCTCGGCGGGTCCTCGACCGCGCGTCTCCTCGATGAAGGGGACGGCGTCGTCACAGAGGTCCCCGTACGGGAGCTGGTGGACACGCTCAAGACCGCGAAGCAGACCCGAGCGGTCGTCTTCGACGGGATCATCACGCAGCGGATCCTGGACATCGCCGCCGAGATGAACATGCACTCCGTGGTCGGCACGAAGATGGGCACGATCACGAAGCAGCCCGCGGGCGTCGAAGTCTGGACCCGGAGCGATTTGGCTCCGTGACCGGGGTGGGCCGTATCGCGCGGACGAAGCAGGTCACCGCGGACGAGGGGTTCGCCTTCGACGACTTCGACACGACCGCGGAGATCGCGATCCCGGACGATCCGCTGAAGCGGGTCGTCGGCCAAGACGAGGCGGTCGCGCTCGCGCGCATCGCGGCGAACCAGCGGCGGCATTTCCTCCTGGTCGGCCCGCCCGGGACGGGCAAGTCGATGATCGCCCAGGCGCTCTCCCTCCATCTTCCCGCGGTGACGGAAGAGATCCGCGTCGTCCACAATCCGGAGAATCCAGAACGGCCTCTCATCGAAGTCAAGCAGCGGGACGAAGTCCTGCAGGAACGGAACCGGCTTGCCGGCGCCGAGGGGGACTTGATCGACCCGAAGGAAGCGCCGATCAACGTCGCGGAGCGGCTTGGGTACAAGTGCGTCCACTGCGGGACGTACTCCTCGCCGACCGACCGCATGTGCCCGAAGTGCGGGCGACCCAAGGCGGCGTCCCAGGCGAACGTCGGGAATCCGTTCGGCGACCTGCTCGGCGGCATCTTCGAGGTCACGTTCGCACAGCTCCAGGGCCGGGATCGGGTGACCACGACGCGACAGCAGTTCGGCAAAGAAGAGGTCGTGGTGTACGAGCGAGCGGGCGACATGATCCGGGTCCTCGACCAGAAGGCGCTCGAGAAGCGACGCGAGGTCGAGAAGGAGAGCCCGCGAAAAGTCCTCGTCCCAATCGCGCGAAGGCCGTTCGTGCTCGCGACCGGGGCGAGCGAGACCGAGCTCCTCGGGGACGTGCGGCACGACCCGTACGGCGGCCATCCGCAGCTGGGCACCCAGCCGTACGATCGCGTCGTCGCCGGGGCGATCCACGAGGCCCACCAAGGGGTCCTGTTCATCGACGAGCTCCCGCAGTTGGGCTTCCTCCAACGGTTCATCCTGACCGCGATGCAGGAGAAGCGGTTCCCGATCTCCGGGAGGAATCCGCAGAGCGCGGGCGCGAGCGTGAAGGTCGAGAGCGTTCCGTGCGACTTCATCTTCGTCGGCGCGTGCAACATCCAGGACCTGCCGCACATCTTGTCGCCGCTGCGCTCGCGGATCACGGGTGCCGGATACGAGGTGCTCGTCGAGACGACGATGGCGGACTCCGACGTCAACCGCGCGAAGCTCGTGCAGTTCGTCGCGCAGGAGATTGCGGTCGACAAGCGCATTCCGCCCGCGACGCGCGATGCGGTCGGGGTCGTGATCGACGAGGCCCGACGGCGTGCAAAGTCTTTGGACAACAAGGACAAGGGGCTGAGCCTGCGGCTCCGGGAACTCGGCGGCCTCATCCGATCCGCGGGCGACATCGCGGTCACCGAGGAATCGAAGTTCATTGAGGCGGAGCACGTCCGGCGGGCGGTCAAGGTGTCCCGGTCGATCGAGGACCAGATTCGCGAGCGATACGGATCGTACACGGCCGGCGTTGGGACCGACCTGTCTCCGGCGCAGCGCGAGGCGTCGCCGTACCACTACTGGAACGAGCACAAGGCGGACGACGTCCAAGGCTACCAGTAATCGCATACCGGGTGCCCGCTCCGCGACTCGGCTCTCGGGCGCGTCCTCACAAGTGTCTAATCATTTTATAGCCATCTTCGCCGTCTGTGTAGAACTTCTGGAGATCCTGGGCGATCTCGAAGCCGTATCGCTTGTAGAATCGAATCGCTTCGTCGTTCGAGATTCGCACTTCGAGCTCAATTCGGCGGATGCCGCGCATTGCACAGGCTTGGATGAACGCGTTCATCATCTGGCTCCCAAACCCCCGCCGGCGGAAGGGCGCGGTCACGGCGAACATCAGGACGCGAGCTTGGCCGTCCGCGCTGAGCACGGCCGCGAGGAAGCCCACGGGATGGCCGTCGAGATCCGCCACCAGGAATCCGTCCCGCCACCATCGGTGGATGTCGAGGTACAGGGAGGTCGGATAGTTCTCTCGGAGCGCATCGCGGACGATCGAAGCGATTGCGGGGATGTCGTTCGGCATGAAGGGCCGGATTCGCACCGGGCCGGGCGAAGGGGCCGCGACATTTGAAAATGACGGTCATCGGCAAACTCATCACCCCTTGCCGCGTTCGACCGGCGTGCGGATTTTCATCGAGTTATCGGGGGAACATCCGACTCTTCCTCGGGCGGAAGCGCTCGCGGCGATGGCCGCGGAGCGCGTCGATGTGCGGGCCACGACGTTCGGACCGCACCTCCTTCGCCTGGAGACCACAGGACCGGTGGAGCGGGCTGCGCGTCGCTTGGGGCTGGCGCACCTTGTTTGCGAAGAACTGGCATCCGGCGACCTCGACTCGATTCGCGCATTCGCGCGGTCCCAGGATCTGGGCGGTCGAACATTCCGGGTCCGGGCGCGAGGCATCGGTGTCGACATCGAGCCCCGCGGGGTGGAGGAACCGCTCGGCGCCGATTTCGGACGGACGGGCCGGGTCGACCTCGATGCGCCCCAAATTGACTATCGAGTTCTCGTCGGCGACGAGTTCGTCTTGGGTCGGACCCTGCATCGGGTGGACCGCGCACGGCTCGAGGCCACGAAGGTCGCTCACCGCTCGTTCGCCCTCCCGATCTCGCTCCATCCGAAGTTCGCACGAGCCCTCGTGAACCTAGCGGAGATTCCGATGGCCGGAACGGTCCTGGACCCCTTCTGCGGGACCGGCGGGATCCTGCTCGAGGCGGCGGAGCTCGGCTTCCGAGCCATCGGGTTCGACCGGGAAGTGAAGATGGTCCGCGGCGCGCGGGCTTCGTGCCGTGAAGTTGGAAAGGCCCCGGATTTCGCAGTCGCGGATGCCGGCCGTCTTCCCATCCGCTCCGGATCCGTCCACGGGATTGCGACGGATCCTCCCTATGGGAGGGCGGCATCGACTCGCGGCGAGCCGGTCGACCGCCTGTACGAGAGGGCGTTCGATGCGTTCGTCGAGGTGTTGAACCGAGGCGCTCGCGTCGCGGTCGTCCTACCGACCGAGAAGGCAATCGACATCGGGACGGCCCGGATGGAGCTTGCGGAGCGCCATGCGCTGCGGGTCCACCGCTCCCTCGCCCGCCACTTCTGCGTCTTCCTCAAGACGTGACGTGGAGCGTGATGTCCAAGTCGGCGACGACGTTCTCGTCGATCGTCGTTGCGTGGACGCGGAACCGCACATCCCGCGGGAGGGAGACGGGCCAAGTGAGCGGCGGGGTCACCTCGAGCCGGAAGAACGCTGCGGCGGAGGCGTTCAGAGTCAGGGTCGCGGTGGTGTTGTTCACGACGGTCGTCTGCGTGCCCACGCGGTAGTCAAGGAAGAACAGCGTGAACCCGACGCTCAAAAGGTTCGAATCCTGGATGGTGGCAACGATCGTGTCCGGAACCGGGGCCGAGTGATTGAGGATAAACGGGATTGTGACGGAGACCCCCAAGCTCACGTTCACCGTCAATTCGGTTCTGTGCGTACCCGCCGGAACTTCGAACGCAAGAGTGCGTTGAGTCCCGATGGGGGCGAACGGCTGCGGTACGAAAGTCAGGACGAGGATGGCGACCGCCCCGATCCCGACGAGCTTCCGCGTCACGTCGAGTCGCGTGATGTCGTTCAAAGGCGGTGGATGTCGGATTCCCAAGACGAAGATCAGGAATCCGAATAGGAACCAGCCCGGATACGAAAACGTGATGCTGAGCCCAAATAGGATTAAGACCGCGGCCCACGACACGTACACCTGGCGGTTTCCGAGGAGAGCCCGCGCGACGTGCCCTCCATCAAGCTGTCCGGCCGGGAGCAGGTTGATCGCGGTGACGAAAAGCCCGACCCAGCCCGCGAACGCGAGGGGATGCATGCCGAGCGTCTGCGGGAGCGGGAAGAACAACGAGAGGAAGCTGAACAAGATCGAAGGACGGATCGCTTCGCCCGCGACGCCCGCCGAAACTCCCGGCGCACCCGTCGAGAGGGCGAGCCCCGCGAGCGTCACCGGGATGGCGATCGCGAAGCCGACGAGGGGACCGGACACGCCGATGTCGAGGAGCGCCCGCCGACTCGGAATCGGGTCCCGCATGCTGATGAACGCTCCAAAAGTCCCGAGCGGCGGGAGGGATGGCAGAAAGAACGGCAGGGACGCCTGGACCTTGTACCGCTTCGCGACGAGGTAGTGACCCATCTCGTGGCAGCCGAGGATCGTGAGGAGTGGGAGGCTGAAGAACAGGGTCCCAAGGCCGATTGACTCCGCGGACAGGATCGGGGCTCCGGAATAATCGGCCCAGTTCCAGGCTCCGCCGAAGAACACGGTCGTGAGGATCGTGACGGCGAGCAACCCGAGGTTCACCTCCCGCTTCGCGAACCGAGCCTTGAGACGGCGCTGAACGTGCAGGAGCGTCTCGCCCTTCTCCTGCGTCACGGTCGGGATGTAGTCCCTCGGGACGAGATCTTGGCGGAGGGCTTCGAACGGCGCGTCGAGTCCGGTCGGCGGCGCGGCCACTTGAAACGTGAGGGCCATCGGCGTCACGACGACTCCGTAGACCGAGAAGTGTTTCGCGACGGCGGCGCGGATCGACTCGATTTCCGCCTCCGCCGACATCATCCCGCGAGCCATTCTTCCCGCGTATTAAAAGGTGCGGGGGTCAGCCGACCCGGGTGCCCATTAGCCAGAGGACGACGGCGGTCCCAAGCCCTGCCGCGACGAAGCGGAGGCCCGTCCCGACGACGCGCTCGCGTACGAGATTCCCGAGGTACGCGCCGATGACGAAGAGGAAGACGAGGGCGACGACGATCGCCACGATCGTCGCGGTGCCCACCTCGAGGAAGAAGAACGGGACGAGCGGAAGGAGCGCTGCAATCAGGGGCGCCACCCCGTGGACGGCCGCGCTGACGATCGCCGCGAACTGAAACGCTTCCTTGTGTTCCTCGCTGAGCCGGGCGAGCAAGGCCCGTTCGATTGTGGTGATGTCGAGCTTCTTTTCGACCCGCTCCGCCTCGTACGCGCCCACGGCGCTACTCACCGCGAGGGCGACGGCGGCGCCGACGGCGGCCGACAAGATCAAGGGCTTGTGCGCCTGCGTCGCCCCGGCGCCGACCGCCCCAATGATGATGCCCAGGACCGTAAGGGCGCCGTCAAACGCGCCGATCACGAAATAGCGGCGGACGATCGGCCCGACGTTCGTGATTTCGTCGTACTCCCGAATACGGCGACGCCAGGCCCGGAAATCCATGTCATCCGCTCTCGATCCCGAGCTTCTCGCGGATGAGTTCCTCGAGCTTGGAGGCTGCGCCGCGCGCCATCTCGAGGTTCGGAAAACTGGCCTCCGCGAAATCCGGCTTCCCGCCACCTTTCCCGCGGAACTGAGGCGCGACGGCCCGCACGAGTTCCGCCGCGTCGATCGGGACTTGCGTCCCTCGGGTGAGCACGAGTTTCACGTCGCTCGGCGTCGCGGCCCAGTAGATGCCGGTCGCCCGGGACTCCGAGGCGGTCGCCTTCGACATCGACATCATGAATCGCACACCTTGCGGCACTTCCCCTTTTGGGATCGGCCAGGTGCCCTTCGCGGATTCGATCTTCTGCCGGGCGTTCGCCGATGCCTGCTCGTCGGTCGCGCGTTCGGAGAGCTTTCGGAGCTCCTTCCACTCCGACACGATCCGTTCCGTCGTCGGCACGAGTTGGTCCGCGGGGACCCCGAGGATGTCCGAGGCGCGGCGCACCTCTTCGGACTGCTTCCGCACCGCGTCGAACGCGGGTTTGCCCGCGGCGTACTCGAGGCGCACGACGCCGTCCTGGATCCGCGTGGACCGGAGGATCTTGATCAGGGCGACATCGCTCGTCCGGGCGACATGGGTGCCTCCGCACGCCTCCGCGTCCCACTTCGGGATCTCCACGACACGCAGTTCGCCGCCCGGGACGGAGCCACCTTGGTACAGCCGGAACCCGAACTTTCGTTCCGCGAGGTCGCGGGGCAGGACCTTCGCACGCACCTGCCGAGCCGCGAGAACCTGGTCGTTCGCGAGTTCCTCGATCTTGCTGAGCTCCGCATCGGTCAGGGCGTCGTAGTGCGTGATGTCGAGCCGCGCGAGGTCGGCCGCCTTGTGCGCGCCGGCTTGCCACACATGATTCCCCAGGGCCTTCCTCGCCGCCCCGAGGACGATGTGGGTCGCGGTGTGGTTCCGCATCAGCGCTTCTCGGCGCGGGGCGTCGATCGTGCAGGCGACCCGCTTCCCCCGCAGCCGCCCGGCGTCGCCGCGGACGAAGTGCAGGACAGTCGGCCCGACCCGTTGCACGTCGTACACTTCGAACTCGTCCAGGGTTCCGTGATCCGCCTCTTGGCCGCCGCCTTCCGGATAGAAGAACGTCTGGTCCAGCGCGACGGCCTCGCCTTCCACCGCGAGGACTTTCGCGCGGAACGTCCGCCGCCGGCGGTCCTCGTACACACGGAGCTTCGTAGGCGGGAGGTCCTTTGAAACCTGGAACCGCTTCGCGGGTTCCGTCGCCGGCCGTTCGTGTCGGGCTGCGACCTGCGCGTAGAAATCGTCGGGTACTGCGATCGGAAGGTCCGTGAACTCTTGGACGACGTCGGGGTTCAGGCCGTGGCTGTCGTACAGCTGCAAGAGCGTCTCGACGTCGAACCCCTTTCCGGTGGCGGTCAGGTCTTCTGCGATCTTTGCGACCGTGGCGCGGCCCTTGTCGAGTGTTTCCTTGTATCGGGCCTCCTCGACCTTCAGGAGCTTCACGATGTCGCCCTTGTTGAAGAAGAACTCGGGGTAGTCCTCTCGCATCTGGTCGATCATGAACGAGACCGTGTCGACGAGGCTGTACGTGATGTTCAGGTCCTTCAGCGCTCGGAGCCCGCGGCGAATCAGGAGGCGGGCGAAGTATCCCTCGCGGCTGTTCGAGGGGACGACCCCGTCGCCCAAGACGAAGATCAGAGCGCGCGCGTGGTCGCACAGCGTGTAGAGCTTCTCGAGGGGCGTGACTTGCGCGATCAGTTCCTCGACGGTGATGCCGACGCGGGCGGCGGTCTGCTCCCGGATCGCGCGGATGTCCCCGAGGCTTTCGATCTTCAACAACGCCGCAACCCTCGAGTATTCTCGGAGGATGCGGTCGTCCACCCGTTTCGCGCCGGTGGCCCGCTTCAGGTACGCGAGGGCTTCGCCGAAGACGGCCTCGTATGCGGAGGTCGTCGCCTGGGAGAGCCACGTGAGCCGCTCGAGCCCGTATCCCGTGTCGACGACCTGCGTTTCCATCGGGACGCGGTGGCCGTTCACCTCCCGATTGACCATGAAGACGAGGGTCGCGGCCTCCGCTCCACCGAAGACCACCTCGAAGCACGGTCCGCTGTTTCCTCCGCCCTGCCACCACGATTCCTTGTATCGCGGGAGCGCCGGATCGGCGCCGAGCCGTTCGGTCAGGAACAGGTGGCACAGCTCGACGGTTCGATCCTTGAAGTACAGGAACTTGTTCGGGAAGTTGAACGCATGATGGGCCATCATCTCGAACATCGTGAAGTGCTGGCCGGTCTTCCCGACGTTATCGAGGTCCGTGAACCGCACACACGGTTGGCTGATGGCGAGCGGATTCGCAGGCGGGCTCGCCTCGCCGCTGATCACCCACGGCTGAAACGGATACACACTCGCCTGGACGAAGAAGACGTCGTCCCGCCACCGAGCGACAATCGGATAGCGCTTCACTCGGACGTGGCCGTTCTGCTCGAGGAACGAGAGGAAGTCCTCGCGCATGGAGCGATAGGTGAGTTTCTTCTTGAACGGAGAGGCGCCGATGAAGTCGTACTCCTGGCACGGGGCCTCGCCGCACGTCTCGTGATGTCCAAGCGACCAGAACGGCGTGCTGCACTTCGAACACGTCTGTCGGGTGAACCCTTGCTTCCGGAACAGCTCGACTTCATACTCGCTCTCCGGCATTTCGGCATCCGAACGAGCCGCGGGCCTTAAAGGTTCTCGGGACGCAACGTTCGTTTCACAGTGCGGCCGTCGTCTACCCTTGCAAAAGTTCTTTCGCGATGACGATTCGCTGAATCTCGCTCGTGCCTTCGCCGATCTCGGTCAGCTTCGCATCCCGCAGCATCCGTTCGACCGGGTAGTCCGAGATGTATCCGTAGCCGCCGTGGATTTGGACCGCCTTGTTCGTGACGAAGGACGACATCTCGCTCGCGTACAGCTTCCCCATTGCAGCCTCTTTCTTGAAAGGCTGCCCGCGGTCCTTGAGCCAAGCGGCGCGATGGACGAGCGTCCGGGCCGCATCGATCCGGGTGGCCATGTCCGCGAGCATGAATTGGATCGCTTGGTGCTCCGCAATCGGCTTCGAGAACTGAATCCGTTCCTTCGCGTACTTGACGGCTTCCTCGAACGCGCCCTGGGCAATTCCCACGGCCATGGCACCGATGCCGATTCGGCCTCCGTCCAGTATTCTCAACGCGTTCACGAAGCCTTCATTCTCCTTGCCAAGGAGCGCTCCCTTCGGAAGACGGCAATCGGACAGGATCACCTGAGACGTAGCGCTCCCTCGGACGCCGAGCTTGTCCTCCACCCGACCGATCGTCAGGCCCCGGTTCCCGCGTTCAACGATGAACGCGCTGATGCCTCGGTTCCCCTTCGCGGCGTCCGAGATCGCATGGATGACGAAGGTTCCCGCGACCGGGGCGTTCGTGCAAAACGTCTTCGTGCCGTTGAGGATCCAGCCGTCCTTTACCCGTTTTGCAGTCGTCTGCATCGCCGCGGCATCCGACCCGCTCGTTGGCTCGGTCAACGCCCACGCGCCGATCTTCCGGCCGCTCGCGAGGTCCGGGATGTATGTCCGCCGCTGATGTTCGTTCCCCGCGAGCCAGATGTTCCCGGTGCACAGGGAGTTGTGCGCCGCCATGATGAGCGCGTGCGAGCCGCAGACGCGAGCGACCTCCTCGATCGCGACCACCAGGGCCACCGCGTCGAGCCCAGCACCTTCGTACTCCTCGGGAATCGCCATGCCCAAGAAGCCGAGCCCCGCCATCTTCGCGATGGTCGCCTTCGGGAACTCGCCCGTCTTGTCGACATGGGCCGCGACCGGCCGGATCTCCTTCTCCGCGAAGTCCCGCGCGGTCTGACGGATCATCTCGTGTTCGGGAGACAGGTCGAACTCCATCGATTCGCCGTTGGCCTGGAAAGGCGGGATGGGTCTTAGGGCTTCGCCCCGACGGGCTCGGGGGTTCTCCGCCGTCGATCTCCCAGGGCGGCGAGGACCTCGCGGCTCTCTTTCAACACGTCAATGAGCGCATCCCGCTCTCGGGTGACGTACTCGATGATGTCCGCGTACTTGCCTTCGCGGTACATCTTCGGCACCCGCGCGCCGCTCTCCTTGTCCGCGAATGTTCCGAGCGCCGAACCCGCGAACGCCCCGCGGTTCAACAGCACGAGGATCGGTGCGAGGTCCAGGTACGGCTTCGTGAACCAGTAGTACTTCAGCTTCCCCATGTCCCAATCGACGAGCTTCCACTTCGTCGCGCGCTCGATGAGGAACGTCACATCGAACCGCAGGCGATTCCCGACAGGGACGAAGTCCCACGTGGGCTCGAGAATCCCCTTCTCGAGGACCATCTGAATCAGCTGCTTCTCCCCCCACTCCCACTCCGCGATCACCTGGAGCGTACCCATCGGCACGAGGTCGTCCGTGAAGGGCTGATACTGGGCGGTCACGATCCGGTCTTGTTGTGGGTCGTCCCCGGTCGTCTCCACGTCGAAGTAGTAAAGGGGCAGGAAGACCCCGTCCGGCTCATCGAACGGCCGGAGGGAGCTTAAGCCCTGCGCACGCGACAGTCTTTTGAGCGGTCCCGGTCTTCCCCGCGTGGGCCGCGACCCGCGGAAGGGAGGACGTGCGCGTCGGAATCATCGGGGTCGGGATGACGGCGTTCCGTCCCGCGACTCCGGAATACAGCTGGAAGGAACTCATGTTCGAAGGCGCGTCCCGCGCGTATGCGGACGCCGGCGTGGACCCGCGCACCGACGTGGACTCATTCATCACTTGTGCAGAGGACTACTACGAGGGCTTCGGGATCTTCGACGAATTCGTCCCGGACCAGCTCGGGGCGGCCCTCCGCCCTACGTGCACCGTCTCTGGGGACGGCCTCCAGGGCCTCGCGAACGCGTTCATGCAAATCGAGACGGGGCTCGTCGACGTCGCGGTCGTCGAGGCCCACAGCAAAGCCTCGGACATCGTCACCCTCGAGGGTGTCATCGAACACGCTCTGGACCCGGTTTGGAACAAGCCGTTGGGAGCCCACCCGTTCGTCATCGCGGGCCTCGAAGCGGATGCGTACTTGCGCGCGACGAAGACGCCTCGGAGGGCGCTCGCTGCGGTCGTTCGTAAGAACCGCCAAAATGCCTTAACGAACCCCCTCGCGGCGTATGCCGCCAAAATTGAGATCGACGAAGTGCTGGGCTCGGATGAACGGTTCGCGCCGCTCCGGTCGCTCGACATCGCGAACCCGGCGGACGGATGCGTCGTCCTCGTGTTGGCCTCGGAGACGGCCGCGACGAAACTCCACGCGAACCCGGTCTGGATTCGCGGGGTCGGATGGGCAAGCGACTCGCCGAGCCTCGAGACGCGCGACTGGGCCGGCGGGGAGTACGCCCGCCTCGCGGCCGCGATGGCGTATCGTCTCGCCAAGATCCGGCGGCCCTCGACGGAAATCGACCTCGCGGAAGTCGACGATCGGTTTTCCTTCAAGGAGCTCCTGCATCTGGAGGCGCTCGGGCTCGCGAAGAAAGGCGAAGCCGGGAAGCGGGCTCTCCGCGGCGACTACGGGGCGGACGGATCCCTGCCGGTGAACGTGTCCGGCGGATCCCTCGGATGCGGGAACGTGTTCGAGGCGACCGGGTTGCACCGCGCCGCCGAGGTGGCACTCCAACTGCGAGGTGACGCGGGGATGCATCAGGTCGACGGGGTCCAGGTGGGCGTCGCCCAGTCGTGGCGGTTTGTCCCCAGCGCAACGGGCGCGGTCGCCGTCCTGGGGGTCGGTCGGTGAGGAAGGTCGGCGTCATCGGGGCGGGCATGACGCTCTTCCGTCGCCGCCTCCAAGAGACCGGCAAAGAGATGTGCTTCGAGGCCACGAAGATGGCGCTCGACTCCGCGGGGCTGACGCGGGCCGACGTCGACACCGTCGTCTGCGGCACCGCCCCGGACGCCTTCGATGGAGTCGCGATGAAGGGCGAGTACCTGCTCGACGGGTGCGGCGGCTACCGTAAGCCGTACACCCGCGTCTTCACGGGAGGCGGGACGGGGGTCTTCAGCACGATCGCAGGATGGTGGCACGTGGCGTCCGGGCTCGCGGACGTCGCCCTCGTCGTCAACGAAGAGAAGATGTCCTCGTGCCAGCCCCACCCGCAATCCGTCTTCGCGCACATCTGGGACCCGATCCTCGATCGGCCCCTCAAGCCGAATCTCGTCTGGATCTTCGCGATGGAGATGAATCGGTACATGACCGTCTACGGCGTGAAAAAGGAGGACATCGCGCGCGTCGCGGTCAAGAACAAGCGGAACGCGGTCGGCCATCCGTGCGCGCAGCTCGCCGACCCGAACATCACGGTCGATGACGTCCTGAACAGCGAGGTGATGGCGTGGCCCGTGCAGCGGCTCGACATCAGCCCGCCCAGCGACGGCGCGTCCGCCGTGGTCCTCGCCTCGGAGGATTTCATCCGAAAGCGGCGGATCAAAGACCGCGCATGGATCTCAGGCGTCGGGTGGTGCATCGATTCGACGATGTGGACGGACCGCGACCTCGTGTTCCCGGAGTACGTGGCCCGCGCCGCGAAGATGGCGTACAAGATGGCGAAGATCGACGAGCCACGCCGGCAGATCGACTTCGCGGAGCCGTACGATCCGTTCGACTACAAGGAATTGCACCACCTCGAAGGGTTGCTCCTGGCGGACAAGGGAGAGGCGCCCGTGTTGACCCGGGAGGGGGTCACCGAGCGGGACGGCAAAATGCCCGTGTGTCCGTCGGGCGGCCTCCTGGGAGTCGGCAATCCGATCGCCGCGACGATGGGGATGAAGATTGGCGAGCTCTTCTGGCAGCTCACGGGCCAGGCGGGCAAACGCCAGATCCCGCGTGAGGTGCACACGGGCGTGTCCCAGGCTTGGGGCGACCTGATGCAGTACGGGAGCGTCGTGGTGATGCGCGCATGACCGCTCGGATCTCGCGATGGCCCGGGATCGAGCTCACCGCGGCGGACCTCCACGAAGGCAAGGTGACCCAGACCCGATTCCGACCCGACGCGAAGTACGCCTGGTCGGCCGGCGAGGCGATGTCGCGGTTCCTCGAGGAACTGCAGAACGGCCGCCTCATTGCACGCACGTGCCGAAAGTGCGCCCGGGTCCTGTTCCCGCCGCGCATGTTCTGCGAGGAGTGTTTCCGGCCGACGGACGCCTGGACGTACATTCGGGACACCGGGACGATCGAGACGTTCTCGATCTCCTATCTCGACACGGACGCCCGGCGGATTCCGGAACCCATCCTGGTCGGCGTCGTGAGCCTCGACGGGGCGTCGCCGAAGATGGGCATGATGCATTACTTCGGCGGGATGACGAAGGACGAGATTCGGATCGGCATGCGCGTGAAGGCCGTGTGGAAGCCAAAGGAGGAACGCCGGGGGAGCGTCCTCGACATCCTCGGCTTCCGGCCCCTGGGGGAGGGGGAGTCGTGACGTTCCTCGACCGGACGACGGACGCCCGGCGGTTCCGCCACTGGGAGGGCAACGTCGAGGCGGACTACATCTACACCTCCGGCGTCGCGGGGGAGCGATTCTTCGTCGCGCTCCGCGACGAGGGCCGGATCCTCGCCTCCCGGTGCACGAGCTGCGACCTCAACTACCTCCCACCGCGGATGTTCTGCGAAGACTGCTTCGCGGAACTCACGGAGTACCTCGACGTACCCAAGACGGGACAGCTGGCGGCGGTCACGGTGGCCTACGAGGATCGTACGGGGGCGAAGCTGTCCCACCCCCAGGTCTGGGGGTTCGTCGTCTTCAAAGGGATCCGCGGGGGCCTCCTTCACCGGCTCTTGGTTCCCCCGGCCCGGGCCCGCGCCGGTTTGGCGGTGCGCCCCAAGCTCAAGCCGCGGGAAGCCCGTACCGGGACGATCGCGGATATCGACGGATTCGAGCCGGTCCGTTTTTGATTCTGAAAATCGGGTCGACGGCTTGATTACCCCCTTCCCGGCTATGACGCCTAGATGATGCGAAGGCCCTCGATGGATACGGAGTCGAAGACCTTCAAATTCAAGATCTGCCTCGTCGGGGAGGAAGGCGTCGGCAAGACGAGCCTCATCCACCGGTTCGTGTCCGGCGCGTTCGACGAGTCCTACATCCGGACCCTCGGGGCCGTCGTCTCGAAGAAGACGGTCGCACTCGGCACGCTGCATGGCCGGCCCGTCCAGGTCGACATGATGATCCTCGATATCATGGGCAAGCGCACGTTCCTCCAGCTGTTCAAGGAGGCTTACTTCCACGGGGCGAAAGGCGTCCTCGCGGTGTTCGACGTGACCCGCGCCCAATCGCTCCGAGACCTGACGAAGTGGATCGACGGGGTTCGCGATTCCGTGGGACCCGTTCCGGTCTACGCGCTCGGAAACAAGACGGACCTCGCCCACCGCCGTGAAGTAAACCCGGAGGAGGCTTCGTCCACGCTCCTTTCGTACGAGTGCCCGGTCCTCTACACGTCCGCGAAGACCGGCGAGAACGTCGAGCAAGCGTTCCAAGGGCTCGCCAAGACGATCGTCGAGTCGAGCTCCTCCGAGTGAGCGGCGCAACCGTCTTATAGCATCGGACCAATTGAAAGGACGCAGGGCGTTCATGCGAGACGAGGACGGGCGGAAGGTCCTCGAGGAGGAGTTGAAGCGGTGGCAAGAGACCACCCTTCGCGAGGCGCTCGAAGCGCTCCCGGAACGCCGCAAGGAATTCATCACGACCTCCGGTCGGCCCGTGAAGCGGTTGTACACGCCGCTCGACGTCGCCGGGAAGCCGGACGAGCGGCTCGGCAACCCGGGCGGTTTCCCATTCACCCGCGGGATCCATCCCACCATGTACCGCGGCCGGCTGTGGACGATGCGGATGTTCGCCGGGTTCGGGAGCGCGGAGGACACGAACCGCCGATTCAAGTATCTCATCGCCCACGGCGAGACCGGCCTCAGCGTCGCCTTTGATATGCCGACCCTGTACGGATACGACACGGACGAGCCGGAGGCGAAAGGGGAGTTCGGGACGTGCGGCGTCGCGGTGTCGTCCCTGGAAGACATGCGGATCCTCTTCAGCGGGATCGATGTCGGCGGCGTCAGCACGTCGATGACGATCAACAGTCCGGCGTCCATCATCTGGGCGATGTACCTCGTGATGGCGGAAGGCCGTGGGGTGCCGTGGACGAGGCTTCGGGGGACGATTCAGAACGACATCCTGAAGGAGTACCAGGCCCAGAAGGAGTGGATCTATCCGCCGGAGCCGTCGATGCGGCTCGTCGTGGACACGTTCGAGTTCGGCTCGAAGCACGTTCCCGAATGGAACACGATTTCGATCAGCGGGTATCACATCCGCGAGGCGGGCGCGACCGCGGCCCAGGAACTCGCGTTCACCCTCGCGAACGGCATGGAGTACGTCCGCTGGGGGGTCGACCGCGGTCTGAAAGTCGACGACTTCGCGCCCCGCCTTTCGTTTTTCTTCAACGCCCACAACGATCTCTTCGAGGAGCTCGCGAAGTACCGCGCGGCGCGTCGCATCTGGGCGCGCGAGATGCGCGACACGTTCGGCGCCAAGGACCCTCGGGCCTGGCGTCTGCGGTTCCACACCCAGACGGCGGGCGTGAGCTTGACCGCACAGCAACCGGAGATCAACATCGTCCGGACGACGATCCAGGCGCTCGCGGCGGTCCTCGGGGGCACTCAGTCCCTCCACACGAACGCCTTCGACGAGGCGTACCAAGTTCCGAACGAGAAGGCCGCGCGCATCGCGCTGAGGACCCAGCAGATCCTCGCGCACGAGAGCGGGGTGGCCAACACGGTCGACCCGCTCGGCGGCTCCCACTTCCTCGAGGCGCTGACGGACGAGCTGGAGGCGGAAGCATACCGCTACTTCGACCGGATTTCGGAACTCGGGGGGGTGATCCCCGCGATTCGGAAAGGGTTCTTCCAACAGGAAATCGCCAACTCCGCGTATCGCTACCAGCGGGAGGTCGAGGACAAGGAGCGGATCGTCGTGGGCGTCAACGATTTCGTCGTCGACGAGCAGACGGAGATTGAGCCGCTCCGCGTATCGGAGGCGTCGTTCAAAGCTCAGGTCGAACGCCTTCGGAAGCTGCGCGGAACGCGGGACGCGAAGAAGCACGAGCGGGCGCTCGAGCGTCTCTTCAAAGCATGCGAGTCGGACGAGAACACGATGCCACTCATCCTCGACGCCGTACGCGCGAAGGCGACCCTCGGCGAAATCTGCGATGTGATGCGCCAGGTCTTCGGCCCCTGGGAGGAGCCGCTCCTGTACTGAGGTGGTTCCGATCCCGAGGAAGATCCGCGTCCTGATCGCGAAGCCGGGCTTGGACGGGCACGACCGCGGCGCGAAGGTCGTCGCGCGCGCCCTCCGGGACGCCGGCATGGAGGTCATCTACACCGGCCTGCGGCAAATGCCCGAAGACATCGTCGAGGCCGCGATCCAGGAGGACGTCGATGCGATCGGCCTGTCGTCCCTCAGCGGTGCACACATGACCCTGTTTCCCGAGGTCGTCCGTCTCCTGAAGAAACGGGGGTCCGGCGAGATCGTCGTGGTCGGAGGCGGGATCATCCCCGCGGACGACATCCCGAAGCTCAAGCGGGCGGGCATCAAGGCGGTGTTCGGACCGGGCACGCCGCTCGGCGAGATCGTGTCGTTCTTCAAGAAGGCGGGCAAGGGAGCGTGAGCCGACGGCCCGCAAGCCGTCGCGCCCTCCCGAGTCCGTGCGGGACCTCGTTGCGGCGCTCCTTCAGGGGGACAAGCGCGCCGCGGGAAAACTCATTTCGTTGATCGAAGACGATGAACCGGAGGCGGTGGACGCCCTCCGGCGAATCTACCCGCACACGGGGCGCGCCCACGTCGTTGGCTTCACAGGCCCGCCGGGCGTCGGAAAGAGTTCCCTCATCAATCGCTTGGTTCGGACCTTCCGCGCCCGGGGCAAAACCGTCGGGGTCGTCGCGGTGGATCCGACGTCGCCGTACACGGGCGGCGCGGTGCTGGGCGACCGAATCCGCATGGCGGACACGGGCGTCGACCCGGGCGTGTTCATCCGTTCGATGGCGACGCGGGGCCACGCCGGCGGCCTCGCCTTGGCCACGTTCGATGCCGTCCGGGTCCTCGACGCGATGGGATCCCAGTGGGTCTTCGTCGAGACGGTCGGAGCGGGACAGAGCGAAGTCGAAATCGCGACCCGCGCCCACACGATCGTCGTCGTGGAGATGCCGTTGTCCGGGGATGTCGTCCAGACCATGAAGGCTGGGATCCTGGAGATTGGCGACGTCTATGTGGTGAACAAGGTCGACCTCGGGAACGCGGACGTTTTGGTCGCGAACCTCAAGTTCCAGCTCGCGGCCCGCGAGGGGTGGACGCCGCCAATCGTCCGCACCGCCGCCCTGGAGGGGCAGGGAATCGAGGAGCTGGCGGATGTCCTGGACCGGCATGCCGTCTTCCTCGAGCGCTCCGGAGTCCGCCGCCGACGCGAGGTCGCCCGCGCGCGTCAGGAAATTCTGGAGACCGCACAACGGCTGCTCCTCCGCGGGGTCTCCGAGGGATCGCCGACGGGCGACCTGTTCGATCGACTCGCGAACCAGGTCGCGGACCGCAAGACGGATCCATACGCCGCGGCGCGAAAGCTCCTTGAGTCCCCTCCGAAGAAAAGGCGACCGCGCTGAGGCGGGACGCTCGGGAGGGGATTCGAACCCCTGAGACCCGGCTTAGGAGGCCGGAGCCCTATCCAAGCTAGGCGACCCGAGCCCTCCGGCAAGAACATGCCTCGATAAGAGGTCACCGCCACGGGTGGCTCGGCGTGCCGGATCGCCGCTTCGGACTCTTGGCATCCCTGTGCTCACTTGTGGTCCGAAACGGTCCGACCGATTACATGCCGGATAAGTGCCCACGGAATTCTCGGCGCAGCGGTGTCACGTGCAACCCCCTCGCGTGGCCTTTATCATCCTTCCCCTCGCGGTGCTCCTCTCGGCGAGCTCCCTCGCGTTAGCGGAGATTCAGCCGAGTCCGGAGGCGTGTTCCGCAGCCGGCGTCATCACGTTAATCCGTGTCGTTCGGACCGGGTGGCAGACCGCGAGCGTTCTCGGCTCCTCGACGAGCATCAATTGCGGGATCGACGTCCGTGTGGACGGAATCGTCGTCCGGACGGGTTCGACCATCTGGAACGGAGATTACTGGTTCCTGTACGTGCCGGTCGGTAGCGGATCGCACGTACAGACCTGCATCGTCCTGAGCTGCTCGGACGTGGTCCTGGTACCGGTCTATGTTCCGCAGCCGGTTGGCCCTCCAGGCTTCATCTATGCACACGAGTCGAATTTGACGATCAACAGCACCGTCGTCCAACTCTTCGGGGTCAACGAGCAGACCGCCTTCATCTACGCAATGATCGCATCCGGTCTGTGGGGGTACCCCGATCCGAACTCGTACTGGGGCCGGAACGCCCTGTTCCCCGCGGGTCCCGATGGGCAGATTCCCGGCGTATCGAGCGTCGATTCCCTGTGGCGCGAGTACTTCCGATATTTCCTCCATTACAACCAGGTCGCGGGCGATCCCGACAACCCGAAGACGAACGTGCTTCGCATTTGGGTCGCGGACGACACCTGGTTCCCCGACGGGACCTACTTGACCTACAAGACGTACCCCGTCGCGTTCTGGAACATCTTCGACCGGATGGTCTACTGGGCCGACCGCGCCGGCGTATATCTCGTCCCGGTGCTCGGCCACTATGCGAGTGATGTCGATCACAGCTTCTTCGATCGGCAGTCGACGCACTACGCACACCAGGTCGAACTCGTGAGCGCGATCATGAATCGGTACAATCTGAACGCCCGGATCGCGATGTGGGATCTCTGGAACGAGCCGGACATCGGCCACGACGCATACTGGGCCAGCGTCGGAGGAATCGACGGCTTCAAGGCGTGGGCGGGTGGGTACATTGCGGATGTGAAGCCGCACAGTTCGAACCACCTCGTCACGATGGGGATCGGCGGCTCGACGACGTTCCCGGGTGTTCCCCCCTGGAGCTGGCGGTATCACTTCTTCTACAACGACATCCCCGGGCTCGACGTTTCAAACCATCACACATATAGTACGGCCGAGGACCAGTACCTGGTCGACTTCGAGACCGACTGGCACCAAGCGCTCTGCAAGCCTCACTATGAAAGCGAATTCGGATACAACCTGTGGGATCCCGGCAACAACTCCCTCGGCTACGGTTATTGGCCCTGGTACGCGAACCACACGCGCACCGCGGGATGGCCGGCGATCTCGACGATGGTCTTCCTGAACAACTCGAAAGGACCCTACGCGGACTACCCGTACCTGGGGCCGCTGCCGCCGTATCCGTTCACCTTCAAGCCCTACGGTTTGGACGAGCCGATGGGTTAACCGAGGGTCCGCGCCGAAGCCTAGAGCTCCTCGGGCGCCTTCTCCGTCGACGGGATTTCCTCTTCGGACGGAGCTTCGGTTGCCGGCTTCGCCTTCGTGGCGGTCGCGCGCCGAGTTGCCTTCTTGGGCGCGGTCCGTGCCGCCCGCTCCGGCTTTGCTTCTTCGGCGGGTTTCGGTTCCGCCTTCGTCTCCGTTTTCGGTTCCTTCTTCTCGTACTCCTCGATGAACCGGATACTCTTCAGATCCGAGAGCTCGCGGAGGTCCGCGACGACGCGGAACTTCGAAACGAACCACTTCTCGTCCGTCTTGCACACGTCCGGGAGTTGGATTTCGGCGGCGTCCGACTTCAGGTGGATCTTGAACTGCTCCGCGAGGCCGTAGTCCATGTCGATGATCGCTCGGACGCGTTCGTCCGGCGTCTTCGCTTTCCGCGTCGCCCTCACGGCGTACTTGAGTGTCTTGCCGGCGAGCGGGTTGTTGAAGTCTACTCGGACACGACCCGCACTCACGGCGGTAACGATGCCATGCTTGCCGCTGAGGTGGACCTCCATCCCGACCTCCGGGTTGATCTCCTGACGTAGGAACTCCCGCTCCGTCCGGAGTTCGACGAGTCGCGGGTCCCGTGCCCCGGCACCCTTCTCGGCGGGAATTACGACCTCCTTCGTGTCGCCGATGTTCATCCCGACCAACGCGGCTTCCAAACCCTCAAACAAGCGCCCCCGGCCCACGACCACCGGGATTTCGAGGTACACTTTCTTCTCATCGAATTTGCCCTCTTTCTTCGCGACCTCATCGTGGGTCGTGTCGAAGAGGGTCTGGGTTCCGTTCGGATTCACGGTCCAAGCGTCGTAATCGATCCAGACGATGTCCCCTTTCTCAATCGCTTCCGACGCCACAGGCTCACTCCAGGATGGCCATGGAAAAGATGCTTTCCCTTAAAGGTTGCGGGCCACCGGCGCGGAATCGATGATGGCGAAGGAGCACCGATCGAATCAACTCGGCGTCACTTCACCATTCCGATGGCCACGGAGATTCGCTTGTACCGATTCCGGATCGTGACCTCCGTCACACCTGCGACCTCGGCGACTTCCTTCTGCGTGCACGGTTTGTTGCAGAGGATCGCGGAGATGTAGATCGTCGCCGCGGCGACTCCGCTCGGCGCGACCCCGGAGGCGAGCTCGTCCTTCTCGACTTTGTCCAGGATCTCCTTCGCTTTCCGTTGGACGTCCATGTCGAGCTCGAGTCGGTTGCAGAATCGCGCGATGTAGTCCCGCGGGCTCTGCGGGAGGAGTTTGAGTCCGAGTTCTCGCACCAGCGTCCGGTATGTCCGTCCGATCGACTTGCGGTCGACGCTCGACTTCGAGGCGATCTCGTCGAGGGTCCTCGGGACGCCGGATTGCCGGCAGGAGGCGTACAAAGTCGCGGCGACGACTTCGTCGATCGATCGACCTCGGACGAGGTTCTTCGTCGAGGCGCGCCGATAGAGGACGGCGGCATTCTCGCGCACGTGGCGGGGCAGCCCCATCTTCGAAGCCATCGTGTTAATTTCCGTCAAACCCTGGGCGAGGGACCGCTCCCCACTCTTCGAGGTCCGGATTCGGTGCTGCCACTTCCGCAGCCGGTAGATTTGGGCCCGCGACTTGTGGGGGATCTGCCGTCCATACGCGTCCTTGTTCCGCCATCCGATGGAGGTCGAGAGGCCCTTGTCGTGGGCCATGATCGTGCTCGGTGGCCCGGCCCGCTCCCGCGACTCCCGCTGGTCCGAGTCGAACGCGCGCCACTCCGGCCCTTCGTCGATGATCATGTCGTCAAGGACGAGTCCGCAGTCCTCGCACACGATCTCCGCACGGGAGTAATCCCGCACGAGATGATCCCCGCGGCATTCTGGGCACTGGGTTGTGATCTCTACCTCTCGCACCTTACCAGCTCCTCCCCCGAAAGAATAATGTAAACCCTACGAAACAGGAATTATTTAACCCTTCGTCCAGACGCTTTGCGCGAACCGTGCGGCAATGCGCCAAATGATTGCGGGACCGTGTGCGCGTCGGGTCGTTCGTCACGCGTGGAATTCGACGTATTCCCCGTTCCGGAACATCCGCCATCGGCCCGGCAAGGTTGGCAGAACTTCCGAGCAAACGACCTCGAGGCCGTCGGCCGACGTCGAATGGAGCGTATAGTAGGGAACACAGGTGCGGGCGTCCCGGTGTGCGATGAGACGATTCCCGTCGAGCATGAGGAACGTGTACGACTCGACCTTGCGCGGGAACTCCGCGTCGATCGCCGCCTTCGCCTTTGCGATCGCCTGCTTCAACTCCGGGAGCGGCCTTTGTTCCGTCCCGAGCGCTTCGACGAACCGGTCGTAGATGAACTGCGAGTCGATTTTCCCGTTGCGGACCCCGAACTCGTCGATCTCGCCGTTATGCGCGAAAAACATCACACGACCGTCGACCTCCCTCCGGAAGGGGTGTGCGTACTGGTCCTGGATCGTGTCCTTCTTAGACGCGTAGCGGACGTGGGCGACCAAGGCCAAGGGTGGACTGCAGACCCGAGCAAGCCTCCGGACCGCCTCGTCGTACTTCGGGTCCGCGGTGGCTTTGGCCCGACCGCGCGCATAGAACTCCCCCTCCTGCCCGACGCAGGCGATTCCCCAGCCATCCGGATGGCCGGTTTTCGGGTTCGGCTGCGGGCATCCGAAATCCCGGTAGTTCCGGCCCGTATCCGCGAGTTGCCGGAACGCCATGAGCGTCTCGACAGGCACCGGCTTACGGCTCACGAGCGCGAGCATTCGACACATGTCAGCCCAGCTTGTACCCGATCTTGCGGAGGAACGCGATGCGCTCCGCACGCTCCTTCTGCGTCTCCACGCCCTTCGCCCGCTCGCCGTCCACCACCCCGAGGACGCCTCGGCCCCGCGGGGTCTTCGCAACGACCACGTCCACGGGATTCGCGGTCGCCGCGTACACGGTCACGATTTCCGGCACCTCGCGGAGCGCCCGCAGGACGTTGATCGGATAGGCGTCCTGGAGGATCACGATGAAGAAGTGGCCCGCTCCGACCGCGAGCGCATTCTTCGCGGCAAGGGCCTTCAGGCCGTCTTCGTTCCCCTCAACACGCACGAGGCACGGCCCCGAGGCCTCGCAAAACGCGACGCCGAACTTGATCCCGGGGACGGACCCGACGAGGGCTTCGTGGACGTCCTCCGCGGTCTTGATGAAGTGGGTCTGCCCGAGGATCACGTTGAGCCCGCCTGGATTCTCAATCGGGACCAGTTCCGTGTCCACTTGCATCGCCGATGTATCGGGCCTCGCGAATTAAAGTCTTGTTGCGCCGCCTGAGGGTACGCTACGTGCAGGCGGAAGGGAGAGAGGCGTCCTTTCTCATCGGCGGCGCATGGCTCGGATCAAAGGGCTTTGGGCTCTGCTCGCCGGCGTCGAGGACCCCACGGAACGGGAGGAGCTCGCGCTCGTCGCGACGGCGATTCAGGTGCACTTCGTGAACCGCGTGGTGCACGAGCGGTCGGTCGTCGAGTTCATGTCGCTCCGGTTCCGGTGGGCCGGGTCCAAGACAAGGCGACGATTGGACGCCCTCGTGGAGCTCGGAGTGCTCCGGTGCACGCGGGACCTCGCAGACAACTGGACGAAAGTCTTCGAGGTCGTCGACCGCCCCCATGTGCCCGCGGCGTTTGCCGTCGAACTGGGCGCGTGATGCTACCCCGGCCCGGTCGTGGCCCTCGTCACCCGCTCTAAGAATCCCGACGCGCGGATCGGTTGGTAGCAAAGCATCAGGAAGTCCGATGCCACGAAGACGAAGATTTCCTTGGGCACCCGCCGCACGGACCGATGGCGCACCGCCGCGACGGCCGCGTCCGGATCGAGCTCGAACGGGAATCCCATTCCCCGACTCGTCGCCGCCAAACGGCGGACCGCGCTCGCCTTCCTCGTGACGAGGGCTTCGTGCAAGGTGGACTCCCTGGGCTCTACGAAAGCACACGCGACGACTTCGGGCGGCTCGCGGATTCCGGGGTAGAGGCCCTCCCGAAGGGCGAAACCGAACGAGAAACCCGCGTGCGCGTTGCGCCGGATCCTGGAGAACCGATATCCCACGAAACCCTTGTTCGAGATGTACCGGCGGCGAAAATTCTCCATCGGCCATCGGAGCGGTCGATGAATCCTTTTGAACGTCGCCTCGATTTCCGCCTTCCGGTCGTCGTCCAACGAGAATCCAGAGTCCGTCGGAGGCGATAAGCCCTCGGGCCCGCCCCCTTCGCGGCGGGTATTCCACCGTGCGTTAGTCGCATTCCGTCGCGATCCCATCGCCCACGGCTAACTAGATATGGGCTTTGCGCCTCCCCACGGTGACAGCGCCAGGTGAATCCATCATGCCGAAAGCAACGACTCACCGTCTGCCCGACACGGTGCAGCCGGAACGGTACAGGATTGAGTTGCGGCCCGACCTCCGCCGGTTTACGTTCCGCGGGGAGGAGTCCGTTTCAATTCGAGTCCTGCAGCCGGTGAAGACGATCGAACTGAACGCCTTGGATCTGCAGGTCACCCAGGCGGCCCTGCAAGCGGGCAACGGGCCCCTGGTGCCCGCCGCGAAAATCGAACTGCTCAAGCCGGCCGAGCGGTTGCGGCTGACCTTCGCGAAATCGATCCCCAAGGGCACCGCGACCCTGCATTTGGTTTTCGATGGGACCCTCAACGACGAGCTCGCGGGTTTCTACCGCAGCCGCTACACGATGGAAAACGGGGTGGAGGGCTACATGGCCGCGACCCAGTTCGAATCCACGGACGCGCGCCGCGCGTTTCCCTGTTGGGACGAGCCCGCGACGAAGGCGACGTTCGACCTCTCCCTTGTAGTCCCGGACGGGATGGCCGCCGTTTCGAACACCCCCGTCGCCCAGGAGAAGGACCTCGGAGATGGAACGCGCCTCGTCCGGTTCGCCGAGACGCCGCGGATGGCCTCGTACCTCCTCGCCTTCGTCGTCGGTCCCCTCGCGGCGCTCGAAGGAAAAGCCCGCACCGGAACGAAAGTCGGCGTGTGGGCCCTCCCCGATCGGATCGCCCACGGCCGCTGGGCACTGGAGGAATCGACCCGGATCCTGGACTACCTCAACGAGTACTATGGGGTCCCCTATCCGCTCCCGAAACTCGACCACATCTCGCTCCAGGACTTTGCGGCGGGCGCGATGGAGAACTGGGGTGCCATTACCTACCGCGAGCGCATCCTGCTCCTGGACCCCTCCACGTCGTCGACGCAGACGAGGCAGAACATCACCGGTGTCATGGCCCACGAGACCGCCCACATGTGGTTCGGGGATCTCGTGACGATGGCCTGGTGGGACGACCTGTGGCTCAACGAGAGCTTTGCGACCTGGATGGGGACGAAGACCGTCGGCGCGCTTCATCCGGATTGGCAGATGTGGACCCAATTCCTCAGCATGGAGACCGTCCATGGGCTCGACCTCGACGGGCTCCGCAGTTCCCACCCGATCGAGGTCCCCGTCAAAGATCCGGCGGAGATCCGGGAGATTTTCGACGACATCAGCTACGCCAAGGGTGCCTCGATCCTTCGGATGCTCGAGCAGTTCCTTGGCGAATCGACGTTCCGGCGGGGCATCCGGAACTACCTCAAGGCGCACCGCTATGGAAACACGCGGACGGAGGATCTGTGGCGCGCGTTGGGAGCCGCGTCGGGTCAGCCCGTGGGACCCCTCATGGGCACGTGGACTCGCCAGACCGGGTTCCCGCTCCTCGACGTCCACGTGACTCGGGAGGGTGGGGACGCCAAACTCGCCCTCTCCCAATCGCGGTTCCTGTACAGTCACATCCTCGGTTCTTCCAAGGACGCCGCACGATGGAAGATCCCCGTGCGAATCGCTCGAGCGGGCTCGACGAAGACCACGAGCTTCCTCATGGAGAAGAAGACCGAGTCTCTGACCCTCGGACGGTCCCGCCGATCCCCGGACTCGGATTGGATCAAGGTGAACGCGGGACAGTCGGGGTTCTACCGCGTCAACTATCCCGCGGACGAATGGAAGCGGCTTCGAAATGCCGTGGTCTCGGGAGAGCTGAGCCCGGACGACCGGATTGGCCTCCAGAACGATGCGTACGACCTGATGCGGGCCGGATACCTGCCCGCGACGACCCTCCTGGAACTCACGTCGGCATATCGCGGCGAAGAGGACGCGACCGGTTGGCGGATGATCGCGGATTCGTTACACGACTTGGAGACGTTGGTTTCCTCGGAGCCGTATCTGGCTCGCTTCGATGCGTATGTGCGCGACCTGTTCCGTCCCGCCGGAGAACGGAGCGGATGGGAGCCGAAAGAGGGCGAGGGCCACCTCGACGCTCTCAAGCGGACGACCGTGCTGTATGCGCTCGGCCACCATGAGGACCGCGGATCGCTTGAGGAAGCGGCGAGGCGCTTCGCTCGGTATCTGAAAGACCCATCGACGCTCCACCCGGATCTTCGCGGGCTCGTCTACGCGCTCGTTGCCCAGGAGGCGGACGAGTCCACCTATGAGACCTTGTGGGAACTCGAGCGTAAGGCGGCCCTTCAGGAGGAGCAGGTGCGTCTCCTCGTCGCCCTCTCGCAACCGCGGGACAAGAGCCTGCTGCAAAAGACGCTCCGGCGCTCGCTCACGGATGCGGTCCGATCCCAGGATGCGGTCATTGTGATCACGAACGTCGCGGGGATCCGTCCCAGCGTCGGGCTTGACATGGCCTGGTCTTTCGTCAAGGACAACTGGGACGAACTCTACCGGCGGTATGCGGAGTCCGGGTTCCTCATCCGGCGGCTCGTTCACATCGCGGAGGAATTCACGACGGCGGACGCGGCGAAGGATGTGGAGCGGTTCTTCCGAACCCGCGAGGCTCCGGAGGTCCGGCGAGCGGTGCAACAGGCGATCGAGAAGATCCGGGTGAATGCCGCTTGGCGGAAGCGGAACGCGAAGGAACTCGCGCTCTGGTTTGCGTCCCGGTCGGGCTAGGTGGGCTCGTTCGGACGGACAGAGGACAACGCGGGCCGAAGACTCTGGTGCCGTTCATTGCGACCCAAGGGATAGGTTTTTCTCGCACGCGAACGGTGGGAACTCAGAGATGGCATCCGTCCGAGTCAACCGCAAAGTCAGAGCGGGGAAGCATGCGATCCTGGATGTCTTCCCGGGACTGAGCCGTTCCGCCGCTTTCCGCGCGATCTTCCCCGACGGGCTTCGGGAGGAGGTCCTCCGCGACTGCCAGATTGATGTGGTCCCCGAGGACATGTACATGTACATCGACGACAAAGCCGGAAACGTCGTCGCGGGACTCGGCTACTTGAAGGAAGGGGACGAGCGGATCCTCTATCTCGATGTCCTCCACGAGCTCACCCACATCCGACAGTGGCACGCGGGCAAGGAGCTCTGGGACCGGCGTTACAATTACGTCGACCGGCCGACCGAGATCGAAGCGTACCAGGTCGCGGTCGACGAAGCGAGGCGACTCGGCATGACGGACCGCGAGATCGCGGACTACCTCCGCGTCGAGTGGACGAGCCGCGAGGAGCACGAGCGGCTCTGCAAACACCTCGGTGTCCGCAGCCCGGAGTCGCGCGCGGTCTGAGGGAAGCCCTCAAATCGTGCCGGAGCGTTCCGCGAGATTCGGGACCATGACGGGAATCGCGGTCGAGGACTTCCAGAAGGTTGAGATGCGGGTCGGGAAGATCGTCGGCGTTGAGGAGTTCCCAGAGGCCCGCAACCCATCGTACAAATTGAGGATCGATTTCGGTTCCCATGGCGTAAGGAAATCGTCCGCGGCGATTCGTCCATGGTACCGCAAGGAGGACCTCCTGGGTCGGCACGTCGTGGCGGTCACGAACTTTCCGCCGCGGCAGATCGGGCCGTTTTCCTCGGAGGTCCTGTGCCTCGGGGCCGTCCAGCGGGACGGCCGGGTCATCTTGCTCCGACCCGACTCGGAGGGGGAACTCGGTGCTAGGGTTGCATGAGACCGGCCGCGAATTCCTCGTGCGGGCCTGCGGCATCTTGATTCATGACGACTCCGTGCTTGCCCACGAGGCGGACGACGAAGCCCGCGGCAAGAGCTACGCGCTTCCAGGTGGGCATCTCGAATTCGGGGAGAGCTTGGCCCTCTGCCTGGCTCGGGAGTTCTACGAAGAGAGCGGCCTCAACATTGAGGCCGAAAAGCTGAGCTATGTCCACGAGAACTTCTACTCCCTGAAGGGGACCCAGACGCATGAAATCGGGTTCTACTTCCTCGTCGACCTCAACTCGGAATTCCCAGCGCCGGATGGTCGCGGTTACATCCCGAGTCTGGAGTCCCACATCCGCCTGAGGCTGCTCCCTCTGGCGAAGCTTCACTCCTTCGCGCTGATGCCCTCGTTCCTGCGGAGCCAGCTCCCGCAAGATGCCCGCGACCATTTCGCGCATCCCACCCGCCACTTGGTCTCCGACGAGCGATGAGATGCCGCTTCGCATCCGCCGCCTGCGGCTCTCTGATTACGACGAATTGATGCGACTCTTCGAGGCTTGCGGCCTCGATCCTCGGATGCGGGGCCGTGACAGCCGAAGCTCCATCGCCCATCAGCTGCGTGTGAATCGCGGCTCGTACCTTGGCGCTCTGGACGGCCGTCGCCTGGTCGGAGCGGTACTTGGAACCAACGACTCTCGGAAAGGCTGGATCAACCGCCTCGCAGTTCATCCGGACTACCGACGCAGAGGGATCGCGAAGCGCCTTGTGCGCGCGGCTGAGCGCGCCCTTCATGCGAAGGGCATCGAAATGTTTGCCGCCCTTATCGAACCCGGGAATGACGCCTCCGTTAGAGTATTCCGGTCGCTCGGGTACGAAATCCTTCCCATGGTCTACGCCCGCAAGAAGCGGAACGAAGGCGTCTAGGAGATGACGCGGAGTTCCTTCCCGATTTTCTCGTACGCGGCCAGGGCCTCGTCGAGGTCCTCGCGTCGGAGGCCTGCATTGACGATGTTCCGGATACGGGCCCGGTCTTTCGGGACCATCGGATACACGATCGGGAGCGCGAAGACGCCCTCCTCGAACAGGCGCTCGCTGAACCGCTTCGCCGTTGCCGAGTCACCGAGCATGACGGGGGTAATCGGGGTCTCGCTCCTCCCGATGTCGAAGCCCATTGACACGAGTCGACTCTTGAAGTACTTCGTGTTCGACCAGAGTTTCTTGACGTGGCGCGGCTCCGTTTCGAGGACATCGATCGCGGCGATGCAAGCAGCGGTGACCGCGGGCGGATGGGAACCGCTCAGCAGCCACGTCCGGGACTTGTTGAGCGCGTAGTTCCTCAGGTCGTTCGAACCCGCGACGTACCCTCCGACGACACCGAGCGCCTTCGAGAACGTGCCCAGCTCGATTGTAATCTTCTCCTCGACGTGAAAGTGGGAGGCAACGCCGCGGCCTCCGTCCCCTAGGACGCCCTCTCCGTGGGCGTCGTCGATGTAGACCATCGCACCGAACTCCTCGGAGAGGTTCGCGATCCTGTCCACCGGCGCGATGTCGCCGTCCATCGAGAACACGCCGTCGCTGATGACCAGGATCTTCTTCGCCCAGCCGTCGACCTCCTTCAGCGCGCGTTCGAGGTCGCCGACGTCGCAGTGGCGGTAGATCACCCGCTGCGCCTTCGTCAATCGGACGCCGTCGATGATGCTCCCGTGGTTCAGCTCGTCCGTGAGGATCGCGTCCCCTTCCCCCGCGAGCTGCGAGATGAGTCCGGCATTGCCCGCGAAGCCACTCATGTAGAACAGCGCGGCCTCCCGCCGCTTGAACCGCGCGATCCGTCGCTCGAGCTCCTCGTGGAGGTCCATGTTGCCCGCAATCGGCCGGACGCTGCCGCTGCCCGCGCCATGCGTCTTCAAGGCTTCGCGCGCGGCCCGCTTCACCTTCGGGTGGTTCGAGAGGTTCAGGTAGTTGTTCGAGCAGAGCATGATGACGCGCTTTCCATCGACGACACTTCGAGGCGCGGACGGCCCTTGGAGGACGCGGAGCCTCCAGTCGAGGCTCTGTGCAACGAGGGCCTCGTACTCCGCCCGCATCCACGAGGTCGGATCCCGCTTCGACATCGTCACGCCTCCATCGGGAAGGCGACCTTGCCACAATTCCCGCTTCGCATCACGCCCATCGCCTCGTTGTAGTCGTCCAGTGGGAACCTGTGTGTGAGGATCGGCTTCAGGTTCACGTTCCCGCTCTTCAGGAGTCCGCCCATCTGCATCCACGTCTTGTACATCAGCCGCCCGTGGATGCCGTACATCGACAACCCCTTCGTTACGAACTCGGAGATGTCGAGGCTGAGCGGCTTCGGGAACAGCCCGAGCAAGTGGATCCCACCCGCCGGCCGGACGACCCGGATGGCCTGCTGGACCGCCGCCTCGCTCCCGGAGAATTCGAGCACCTCATCGACGCCCTCGCCCGCCGTCGCGTCCATCACCTCGTCGACGAGCGATTCGCCGGATCGGAGGACGAGGCTCGCTCCGACTTTCTTGGCGAGGTCCATCCGGTACTGGTTCCGGTGACCGATCGCGATGACGGACCGCGCCGCCATCCCGCGGCACAGGGCGACCGCCATGAGTCCGATCGGCCCGAGGCCGAAGATCGCGACCGTCTTCCCGGGGACGTTCGCGTTCGTGACCGTGTACACCGCGTTGCCGAGCGGATCTTGCATCGTGGCGAGCTCGAGCGGTAGGTCGTCGTCATTCACGATGACGTTCGACGCGGGGACGGCCATGTACTCTGCGAACGAGCCACTTCGATCGATTCCGAGGATGGAGACGTTCTTGCAGACGTGGGCATTCCCCGTGCGACACTGGTAGCACCGGCCGCACGCGATGTGACCCTCCGCGCTCACGTAATCACCTTTCCGAAGGCCCGTGACGCCGGAGCCCAGGGTCTCCACGTGTCCGGCGAACTCGTGACCTTGGATCAACGGCACCTTGATTCGCGCCGCCGCCCACGCGTCCCAATCGTAGATGTGGACGTCCGTGCCGCAGATCGACGCGATGTCGACTCGAATCAAGACTTCCGAAGGACTCGGCTCGGGGATCGGGACCTTCCGGAGCTCCGTGCTCTTAGGCGCCGGTTTCATCTTGACGGCGGCTTTCATCGTCGACGCCATCCGGACCCCGAGGCTGCGCATGGTCCGCCGCTATTTCAACTTTGTATCACAACGCGATGCGCCGTGGACGAACCGCCAGGTGGCTTCCCGGTCTAGGACGGCTGAATCGGATGCAGCTTCGACGTACGGTATCCAATGATGACGAAGAGGTACTCCCTCGCCGAGAACTCCGCATCAAGCGAGCGGTCGCCGGTATCAACGCGCAGGACCGGGGTCGTCTCGAGCTTCGCGGGCGTCGCGACGACGATGACATTCTTCGTCCCAATCCGCCGGACGACCTCGGGGCTCGCTTGGAGATTTCCGCGGCCGAGGATGAACCCCTGCGCTCCGACCGGACTCACAACGAGCTTCGCATCCCGGTGCCGATCCAGGACCGCGAGGATCCGTTTCTCGTTCAGATCCTTTTCAATCGTCTTGCCTGCGAGGACGGCATCGATTCCCAGCAAGGTCTTGTCGAGCCGAAGCGCGGAGGCGATCCCGTGAAGCGTCGAGCCGGGTCCCAGCAAGAAGAGCGTCTCGGGACTCTCTTCGAAGAGGTCCGAGAAGTGCATCGCCAGTTCGGTGCGGATGGCATCTTCCGTCACCTCGGCAATCATCATCTTCCCGGCCTGGACGAGGTGCGGCTCCGCCAAGGTGTTTGCCGTCGTGAAGAGTCGAATTCGCCACTCGCCCTTGCGATATGCCTCTTCGTCCACGTCGAGGATCTCTCCGGGAGCGATCCGGAGTTGGCCGCGGACGTACGCGACCAGCAGGTTGGCCGCGGCGATGGGAGAAACCGCGAAGACTCCCGAGTGCATCTTGACGCCCGCGGGGATGCCGAGGATCGGAACCCGGTCCCTGGTCGCTCCCGCGACGTCCCGCGCGGTTCCGTCGCCGCCGCAAAACAGGAGGAGTTCGGCCCCTCGATCTACAATGGCTTCCACCCCGCGGAGCGTGTCGTTCGCGGTCGTCCGCTTCCCCGGAGTGTAGATGACGTCGACCGCGGCGTCCGGGACACCGGCCGCCCGAAGGGACTCGTATCCCATCGGGCCACCAGACGTGAGCCACTCCACTCGAAGGCTCGGGTCGCCCCTCGCGACTGCTAAGAAAGCGGCCGCAAAGGCAGTTGCGCGGGGTCCGGCGACGGGCTCCGCGCCTTGCGCACGGGCTTCGTCCACGACGCCGTCCGTCCCTTTCAACCCAACCTTCCCGCCCATCCCCGCGACCGGGTTCACGACGAAGCCGATGCGTCGCACGCGGGTCGAGACCCCAACCGGCGTATTTGCGCCTTCCGCGAATCCTTTGCGGTCGATGTGGCCTATCGCTGCACCGCGGGCCCTTTGCGCCATGCGCGGCCGAGTCCTGCCGGGGGCGACACCACCGCAAGGTGCAGCAGGTAGCCAGCGACGGCAATCGGGAGGAGGGGCCAGAGGGGCGGGGCGAGGCCGACCGCCGTCGCCAGGCCCGCGGCAATTCCCAGCTGGATGACCTGAAGCTCGCCCCGCGTCACGGATTTCATGTCCCTCGGGTCGATGCGGAGGTGAATCCACACCGCCGGAACGGTCAGAGCGGCCCCCAACAGGAAGGCCGGATGGACGAAAATCCCGAGCAGGCCGTAGACGAGTGCCGCGACCGAAGCCATCCCCGCGGCGTAACGCTTCGACCAGGCGTACCCGAATGCGACGACGGTCGTGCGCTTCGGCGGCTTCGCGGCCGCGTCCATCGGAGCGTCGAGATAGTGATGGACCATGAGCATCGCGGTGCACACGAGGGCGTGGGCGGAAAGCGCCAACACGACAACGGAGGAGAGGGAGAGGGTCTGGACTGCGTATGCTCCCAGGCCGGACAGGAGGACGCCCGGGAACCCCCCGAGCCATTCGCCGGCCAGCGGTCGGTACGACGTCGCAAACGGTGGGATCGTGTAGGCGAGGCCGAGGGCGTAACCGCCACTGATCAAGAGGGCGAGCCACGGGGCCCGAACGAGGATTACCCACGCCGTCAGCGCAGCCACGCCCGCGGTCGAGACCGCGAAGATCCACCACAGGTCCCGTTCCTCCAAGAGGTCGAGGTTCCGGACCCGGCTTCCGCCCGACAAGGCGCGTCCCTCGTTCACCCGGTCCGTCCCGCTCCGCCAGTCGTAGATCTCATTGATCGCATGGGTCACCCAGCCTTGGATCAAGCCACCGAGCGCGAGGGCGACGACGAACCACAGCGCGTTCAGAGTCCCGGACGCTCGGAAGGCCACGCCAGTCCCTAGGCCGACCGCGGTGTAGGACCACAGAAGCACGGGAATGAGGCGGAACTCGAGGAACCATCCCTTCGCCCGTCGAGCCCAGTCGCGCCCACGCGGGACGGTCGCCATAAGTTTGACTATTGCGATAGTAATATTAGAAGCTTCGGGGATGCGGTGTCCGATGGGTGTCCCGCAACCTAAATTATCGGAGAACGGATGGGGCCGCCGTTTCATGGACAAGCGGCTGTGGTACCTCATCGCGGGGACGCGTGGCGGCATCAACCGCGCAAGGATCTTGTGGACGCTCCACGACCGTCCGTACAACGCGAACGACCTGGCCACCCGACTCGCTCTGGACTACAAGACGGTTCGCCATCACCTTGACGTGCTCCGCGAGAACGACTGTGTCATGACCTTGGGGAACGAGGGCTACGGCACCCTGTACTCCCTGTCCCCGCGGCTCCAAGTCCATTTCGAGGATTTCCTTGAAATCTGGCGTCGGATCGAGCCGCGGCTGGGGGAAAAATAGATATGGACCGGACCCGCGTCTCGCGGTGATAGCTTGCCGATTGGAACGTTCTGGATGATCGACCTCGGGCTCGCGGTGGTCAGCATCGCCCTCCTCCTGGGTCTCCTGTACATCTACGTCGGGAACTACCGCAGCCTGCGATCTCCGTTTTCGGTCGGCCTCATCGTCTTCGCCACCCTGTTCCTTCTCGAGAATCTCGCGGCGATGTACTTCTACGTCGCGATGAACGACAGCAACATCGGTGCGTCCGTTGCGATTCCGATGCTCGTCCTCAATGCGGCGGAGCTGGTGGGCTTCGCGACGCTCTTCTTCGTATCGTGGCGCTGAACGCGGCAGCGGTGCGGTCAAATACGGCAGCCTCGTTTGCGGTCGCGGAGAAGGCCGTTGCTGAACTACCGCCCCATGGGCAAGACCGAACTCGAGGTTTCTGAGATCGGCTTCGGGGTCTGGACGCTCGCCTCGGGCCATTGGGGGACATTCACGGACGACCAGGCCGTCGACCTGCTCCGCAAGGCGTACGACGCCGGGATCAACTATTTCGATGTCGCCCCGACGGACGGGAACGGGCGCGGGGAGCGGTTGCTCGGCCAAGCATTCGGTGACAAGCGCGAGCTCGTGATCATCTCGAGCAAAGCCGGACGCTCAGAATCGGGAGCGGACTTCTCGCCGACGTCGATTCGCAAGTCGTTGGACGGGACCCTCGAGCGACTCGGATCTTCGTACGTGGACGCGCTCCAGCTGCACTACCCCGACGCCGCGACGGTCGCGAACCCCGCGGTCTGGCAGACGCTCGAGGACCTGAAGGCAGAGGGGAAGATCCGGTATTACGGGATCGCCCTCGGTCCAGGGCCGGGCGGTCTCGAAGAAGGACGGGCGGCGATGCGGAAGCACGATCTCGGCTGCATCCAGACCTACTACAACTTGCTCGAGGAGGAGCCGGGACGAAAGTTCTTCCCGGTCGCCTTGGAGATCGCCCAAGGCATGGTCACCCGGGCGCCCCATGCCGGCGGGGTCCTCGAGTCCGATGCCGACGCGGTGAAATTCCCCGCGGACGGCGACCTTCGGACTAAGGACGGGGCGTGGATCGAGCGCGCGCGGAGGCAGGCCGCGAATCTCAATTGGATCTACGAAGGGAAGGGAATGACGCTGTCCCAGGCCGCGCTGAAATTCATCCTTTCCGAGGAGACCGTGGCCTCCGTCCTCCCGAACATCTACCGCGAGGAACACTTGGCCGAGTATGCCGCCGTCTCCGATTTCGAGTCGTTCTCCCAGGTGGAACTCGGCGAAATTGCGGAGCAGTTCCGGAAAGGGTTCGGCGTCTGAGGGCGGCGAATGATCCTGGGGTATGTGGACTCGGAGGACCGGATCTACGACTTGAACTTCGCAACCCTCCGACTCCGCGTCCGCGTGGGGGCGACAACCTCGAAGGAACAGGCCGCGATCACGTTTTCCCAGGTGGCGGGCGCCGGCGCGGCCTCATACCGCGTTCTTGACGAGTCCGACGCGACCGCCGAGGCGTCGATGGATCACGACGGGAAGCGCGTGCCCCTGTTGCGGCCCGTCGAAGGACACTTGTATCGCCACGAAGCCGGCCTCTTGTTTTTTGCCGAACCGGCTCAGCGAGATCCGGAAGATCCGGGGTTCTTCCTCGTCAAGCTGCGCGCGATGCCGAGCGCCGTCCAGTTCTTTTTTGAGGACCAGCAGGGTCGCGAGATGATCTCGATTCCTCGGGACGAGATCCTTCGAGTGGAGGACGAGGCGGACGGGATTACCGTCTACGTGAGCGCGGCGAACGTGGCCCTACCCAAGGAAAAAATCGCGTACGCTGTCCAGTTGCGTCCCGCGGCTCGCGTCAAACGGCTCATGACTGACCTCGTTCCGTCGGCCTCTCCATGACGAAACACTTATTACGACTCCGCGGCTTCGCCCGCTGAGGTCCGACATGTCCTACGATGTTGCGGGTCTGGGTCTCGGCGGCGAGAAGAAGAAGGGCAAGCGGAAGATGTACCTATACGTCGCCATCGGCGTCGTGGTCATCGTCGTCGTAATCGTGGCCGCCTGGTGGGCGATGACCCCGCATTGAAGGGCCCCGATTCGAGCTCTCAAGTCCAAGCCCTCCCGCCGGAAACGGGAAGTCGGACATCGGGTGCAGAGCGTTTTATCGCCATTTTGAGATACAAAGGATAATTCTTAAATAGTGCCGACCGTATGCTTCGGCAGTCATCTTTTAACCTCCTTTTGAACGGGTGTTGCAATGGCAACTATTTCCAGGGAAGTCGAGTCCGGCACGACGACGCTCGGTCTGGTCTGCAAGGACGGAGTCGTCCTCGCGGCGGACCGGCGCGCCACGGCGGGCACGCTCATCGCCCACAAGCGAACGAAGAAAGTGTACAAGCTCGACGAGAACCTCGGCCTCACGACCGCGGGGTTGGTCGGAGACTTGCAGGTACTCGCCCGGTACATCACCGCGGAAGTCGAGCTGTACAAGCTGAAACGAGGCATTCCGATGCCCGTCGAGGCTTGCGCGACCCTGACCGCGAACATCCTCAGCGGCAGCCGCTTCTACCCATACTGGGTCCAGCTCGTGATCGGCGGCTGGGACCGCGCGGGCGGGCACGTGTTCTCACTCGATGCGGCCGGGGGATCCTTGCCGGACAAGTTCGTTTCGAGTGGCTCCGGGAGCCCGTACGTGTACGGGGTCCTGGAAGATCATTTCAAGGACGACATGACGCTCGACGAGGGCGCAAACCTCGCGATCCGCGCCGTGACGGCCGCGATGAAACGCGATGCCGTTTCCGGCGAAGGAATCGACGTGGCCCTCATCTCGAAAGACGGCTTCAAGATGTTCGACGACAAGGAAGTCGAGAAGCGCAAGGCAAGTATGAAACTGGCCTGAGCCCGCAAGCGGCGTCCGGCCAAAGTGATGTCCGATGACCATCGAGGACATTCTGAACGACGCGCGGAGCGTCGTGAAGAAAGTGGTCCCTGACCACGTGGAAATCACGCAGGTCGACTTCGAAGGCCCCACGATCGTGATCTACACGAAGAACATGGAGGTCTTCGCGGAGTCGAACGACCTCGTGCGACAGA